>Ga0105238_10005626_pt1 | contig 12384 bp, 11 predicted proteins | sample KBSC34metaG_FD_81526 | JGI IMG/M metagenome (GOLD analysis project Ga0105238, IMG submission 81526) | Corn rhizosphere microbial communities from Kellogg Biological Station, Michigan, USA - KBS C3-4 metaG | ecosystem: Host-associated > Plants > Roots > Rhizosphere > Soil | place: Michigan, USA... | reverse complement strand
CTAAAAAGTATAGAGCCCCGAGTTTCCATTCGCGTCCGGCGGGCCAGAATCCGAAGCCGATGTTCTTCATGCGGCGCACGCTGAGCATGGCGAAGAGTCCGGTGCGGAACCACATTAACTGGCCTAGCGCTCCCAAGGGCAGGGCATCGAGGGGGCTGGGATAGAGCGGGGGGATGGCGCGCGAGAGCCACACGGCGGCGATGAAGATCAGGAACAGGATGTCGACAGCGGTCTGGTGCGGGAACACTACGTACCAGAACGCTGACACTACTGCTAGGGCGGCGATCACTCCTAGTGCGTGCCAGGAGAAATTTCGCAACGCCAGTGTCGCCAGAGTGTAGGGCGCTACGGCGGCGATCACCAACGATACGGCGACTCCGGCGGGCGGGAGCTTTTCTAAACGCAGGCGTAAACGCTCCACGCCCATCGTGAAATACAGGCTGACTTCCAGCAGGAAGGCGGGGAGCACGGCCAGCGCGGTCGCCCACGGGATCCCCCGGTCTTGCGCGTAGAAAAACGCTGCGACGGCGCCCGCCGCCCATAGGAGCGGAAAGGCGAACAACATTCCCGGTCATCGTAGCACGCGCGCTAAAATAGTCGCGCATGTCCCGATTCCCCGGCGTTGACTATTTGCTGATCGATTCGCAATTCTCCGAACAGGAACTGCTGGTGCGGCAAACGGCGCGCCAGTTCGTCGACGAACGGGTGCTGCCGCTGATTCGCGATTGCTTTCGCGACGCGCGTTTCCCCAAGGAACTCATCCCGGAAATGGGGCGCCTGGGGTTCCTGGGAGCGAACATCGAAGGCTACGGCTGCGCTGGGATGAGCAACGTCGAGTACGGGCTGGTGATGCAGGAAATCGAGCGCGGCGATTCCGGGCTGCGCAGCTTCATCAGCGTGCAGAGCGCTCTGGTGATGTATCCGATCCTGACGTTCGGCAGCGACGAACAGAAGCAGCGCTGGCTCCCGAAGCTGCAAAGCGGCGAAGCCCTTGGTTGCTTCGGACTCACGGAGCCCGGTTTCGGATCGAACCCGGCGGGCATGTTGACGCGCGCGAGGCGCGAGGGCTCGGGGTGGGTGCTCGACGGCGAGAAGACGTGGATCACCAATGGAAGCGTGGCCGACATCGCTGTCGTCTGGGCGCGGGCCGAGGACGGCATACGCGGATTTCTGGTGGAGCGCGGGACTCCGGGGTTCACGGCAACCGAGATTCACGGGAAGCTTTCCATGCGGGCGTCGGTGACCGCGAGCCTGGCTTTCAACAACTGCCGCGTGCCGGAAAGCGCGTTGCTTCCACAAGCGAAGGGGCTGCGCGCTCCGCTCTCGTGCCTCTCGCAGGCTCGCTATGGCATCGGCTGGGGTGTGATCGGCGCGGCCATGGATTGCTACGAAACGGCGCGTGCTTATTCCATCTTGCGCAAGCAGTTCGATGGCCGCCCCATCGCTTCTCACCAACTAGTCCAGGAAAAGCTGGCGGACATGATCACGGAGATCACCAAGGCGCAACTGCTGGCCCTGCAAGTCGGGCGGCTGAAAGACCAAGGCCAAGCCGACGCGGCCCACATTTCCATGCTGAAGCGCAACAACGTCGCCATGGCTCTCGATTGTGCCCGCACTTCGCGCGACCTGCTGGGCGCCAACGGCATCATGGACGAGTACCCCATCATGCGCCACATGTGCAACCTCGAAACTGTCAAAACCTACGAAGGCACCGACCACATCCACGCCCTGGTGATCGGCGAGCGGATTACCGGCATCGCTGCCTATAAATGATGGGCCGTGTTACCATAGGCAATAGATTTCTTTCCTGGATTGCCGTATGGTCATTCTAATTACAATTGTGCATGTGGTTGTGTGTATTTTCCTGGCGGTAGTCGTGCTGCTGCAAAGCGGCAAGGCGGCCGACTTGGCGGGCGCTTTCGGCGGCATGGGCTCGCAGACGGTCTTCGGACCGCGCGGCTCGGCCACGGTGCTGTCCAAGGCCACGACCATTGCCGCGGCCCTGTTCATGGTGACTTCGATGACGCTGTCGATTCTTTCGACGCGCTCCGGCAAAGCTTCCCCCGCGATCTTTCAGAAGGTAGTCCCGGTGACTCAGCAGAAGGGCGGCGCCGCTCCAGCAGCGGGCACCGTGCCGATTACGGCAACCCCGATCGTAGGCGGCAAGCCCGGCAAGCCGCAGCAAATCAATGTGCCGATTCAGCAGGCACCGGCGCCGGCGCCGCAGAATCAGAAAAAGTAGTTGCAAGAAACAGTCTTCGGAATGGCATGAAAGTTTCCACCTGCGGGGGTGGCGGAATTGGCAGACGCACTAGCTTGAGGTGCTAGCGGGAGCAATCTCGTAGGGGTTCAAGTCCCCTCCTCCGCACCATTTTTATCTCGATGTTTTCAGGGTTCGCAGTTCCACAATAGACCGCCCGTCTTGGAGGATTCAATTGAAGACCCGACATAGCGCATTCGCGGCGGCCTTTCTTGCGTGGAGTCTACTGGCGGCAAAAACTGCATCTGCCGTAACCCTGGTGTTTGCCCTCTCGGGCAGTCTTACGGGAACCATCGGCAACACTAATCTCAACGGAAACGCCTTCCAATTCACCATTACACGCGATACCAGCAACGGACAATTTTCCGCCGCCACGACGACTTCGCTTTCGATTTCCGGAGTAGGCGCGGGCTCCTTTAGCGATGTCATGAATTTTAGTTGCGCCGGCGGGACCGGCAGCTTCATTCAAGACATTGGCTTTCCCTTCACCGTAGTCGCGTTCTCGGGCACCGGGTTGAACGGCTGGAATTGTTTGAGTTCCCTGGCCCCGGTTTCGGTAACGCAGAGCAATCCCAATGATTGGACCACCACCCGAACCACCTTGGGGAATTTGACGGTGACGGGGATGACCAATTTGAGTTTCAACGCCACTACTCCGGACGGATTGTCGATTTCCACCAGCCCGGCGCTTCCCGACGGTGCCGCGGGCACATTTTATTCGCAGACGCTGAAGGCGACCGGCGGCAGTCCGCCTTACGCCTGGAATTTGCTCTCGGGCGCATTGCCACAGGGCCTGTCGTTTTCGAGTTCAGGAACCATCACCGGCACTCCCACATCTTCGGGAACGCTCAGCTTTACGGTGCAAGTGGCGGATTCAACCTCGACCAGCGTCACGCAAACCTTCAGCATTACCATTGGCAGTTCATTGACCTTCAGCAGCGCGTTTCGGATTCCGCATATTGTCGATGGCGCGGGCTGGGTCACGCGCATTTCGATCATCAATACTTCTCAGGTGCCGGTCACTTATAACTTCCGCTTCTGGGGCGACAACGGCGCCGCTATGCCGTTTCCGATTGTGAATCAGGCACCGGGAGTCTTGTCGGGCACTCTGGCGCCGGGCGCGTCGTTCTTCGCGCAGAGCGCCGGAACGTCTTCCTCTTTGATGCAGGGTTGGGCGGAAGTGGCGACCAGCGGGCAAATTGGAATCACGTCGATTTTTCAGTTCAGCATCGGGAGCCCGCGAGACTCGCAAGGATCCTCCCTAGCTTCTTTATCAGGTAACAGTTTCCTGATGCCGTTTGACAACACGCAGGGCAACGTAACCGCTGTCGCGATCGCCAACACCAGTGCCACGCAGACGCTCACGGTATCGATGAACTATGTAACTGACGGAGGGGCGGAATCCACTACTTCGGTGGTTCTTCCTGCACACTCCCACCAGGCATTCGTCGTAACCACCAATAATCCGGCGGTGGCGGGCTTTCGCGGAGCCATCCATTTCAGCGCCGCTACGCCGGACATAGCAGTCATGGGATTGGAATTCACGGCTGCCGGATCCTTCACCTCGCTCGGAGCCTTCCAGTAAGCTCCGCCCCCTCGTTCCGTTTCACGCCTACGAATGATAAGATCGTTGGCGATGAAATTTTGCTTGATGTGCCTTTGGTTGCTGGGTTTGGCGATACCGGCCTTTGCGCATCATTCTTTCGACGCGGAGTACGACGGGAACAAACCCATTGTCCTGACCGGCGTCGTGACCAAGGTTGAGTGGATGAATCCGCACGCTCGTTTCTACGTCGACGTTAAAGGAAATGATGGAAGCGTGACCAGCTGGAATTTGGAGTTAGGCAGTCCTGCGAGCTTGATCCGGCGCGGATGGACCAGACATTCGCTCAAAGTCGGCGATCAAATCACGGTCAAGGCGTCGCTTGCGAAGGACGGCTCGAAAATGGCCAATGCGCGGTCAGTCACCTTGGCGGATGGCACTAGCGTGTTCGGGGCGTCGTCGGCGGATAAGGAGTAGCGAACCATGCGCTACCGTCTGCTTGCCTTCGTCGCCTTTGCTTGCTTGGCAGCGATCTCGGCCAGCGGTCAGCAAAAAAACGCGGCCAAAGCCAAGCCCGGCCCCGCGCCGCGAAGTGCCGACGGCAAAGTGGATTTCTCCGGCATCTGGAGTGCCGATCCGCATTTCATCTCTGATCTCAACGATGCTTTGAAGCCCGGCGAAAGCATTCCACTGCAACCGTGGGCCGCGAAGCTGGTCAAGGAGCGCCTATCCAAAGACGACCCGACGGCGGTGTGTCTTCCCGCCGGTGTTCCGCGCCAGGTGCCGCATCCCTGGCGCATCGTGCAAACACCGACGCACACCTTCGTTCTTTTCGAAGGCAACACCCACAGCTACCGTCAGATTTTCACAGACGGCCGCCCGCATCCCGAAGATCCCGACCCTACCTGGTACGGCCACTCCATCGGCAAAATGGAAGGCGATACCTTCGTTGTGGACTCGGTCGCCTTCAACGAAGTCTTCTGGTTCGATTTTGCCGGCCATCCGCACACCGACAAATTGCACATTATCGAGCGCTTTCGGCGGCCGGATTTTGACCATCTCGACTACGATGTCACCATCGACGACCCTGGCGCGTACACACGAGCATTCACACTGTATGGGCACTCGAAATACATGTACGGCACGGAGCTATTCGAGTATGTCTGTAACGAGAACAACCAAGACGTCGAGCATTTGGTCGGCAAGGATTCGCGGAACAAGTATTCCAAGCAGTAAGACGCCTGAGGAGGCAGAACATGAAGGCACTTGTGCTGGCGATTCTCTCTCTCGCGCTGACAGCTCCAGGGAAAGCGCAGTGGTTGAACTATCCCACTCCGGGCATTCCGCGTACGGCTGATGGTAAGCCCAACCTCGCGGCCCCGACGCCGCGCATAGCCGACGGTAAACCCGATCTCACGGGGGTCTGGAACAGAGTTTCGCCGAGGTATGGTGCGAACATCGCGGCGGATCTAAAGCCTGGGGACGTCCAGCCGTGGGCGCAAACTCTGGTCGATCAGCGTAAAGAAAATTTGGGCCGCGATCACATGACGGTGCACTGCTTGCCGCTGGGCCCGGGATACAGCACGGCGCAGCGATATGTGAAGATCGTGCAAACGCCCACTCTGATCGTGATGCTCGACGAGGATCTCACTTATCGCCAGATTTATCTCGATGGCCGTCCACTCGAGAAAGACCCGCAACCAACCTGGATGGGCTACTCTGTGGGGCATTGGGAAGGCGACACCCTGGTGGTCGAGAGCTCCGGATTTAACGACAAGACGTGGCTCGACACCGATGGCCATCCCCACACCGAAGCCCTGCGTACGACGGAGCGTTACCGCCGCCCTGACTTCGGTCATCTGGAAATGGAATCGACCATCCAGGATTCTAAGGTATACGCCAAGCCGTTCACAGTGACGATCAACTCGCTGCTCGCACCCGATACGGAATTGCTCGAAGCCGTCTGCAACGAGAACAACAAAAATCTGGAGCACTGGGTCGGGAAGGCTTCTGACGACGAGAAATCGGAAGTGAAGGTTGCTCGGGAAACGTTGTCGAAATACGCGGGCACTTATGTGGAACAGCCCAAACTGTGGCGGACTGTCGCGCGGACGATCGTGATCACTGCCGATGGCGACGCTTTGTTCGGCGATCTCGACGGCCGGGGTAAAGTACAACTCCATGCGACTTCAGCCAGTAACTTCGTCGGCATACAGGGCGGAGTCGAGTTCGTCGTCAAAGACTCGCGGACCGCGCCGACGGACCTGTTCGTGAAGCACGTATCCGGCAATTACAGATTTGCACGCACGAAATAAAAATGAAAAACCTCGTCATGGCGATCGCGCTGACCGTCACACCGCTGGCGGCGCAGTGGATCAATCATCCCACTGCCGGCATTCCGCGAACCAGGGATGGCAAAGCAAACTTGTCAGCGCCCGCGCCCCGGACGCGCAGTGGCCACCCCGACCTCTCAGGAACGTGGTCAGCTCCAGGGTTCAGTACCAAATATCTGGAAAACTTGGCCGCCGATGGAGTCGAAGTTCCCATGCTCCCCTGGGCGGCGGCGCTCTACAAAGAGAGGCTAGCGGACGCCGGCAAAAATAGGCCGTCGACGCGTTGCTTGCCGCATAGCGTGACTGATTTCGACGCTCACCACATGCCGAAGAAAGTGATCCAAACTGACACCGAGGTCGCGATGCTGTTTGAGAGCTATCACTCGTTTCGCGAAATCTTCATCGACGGGCGTGAACTCCCGCATGATCTCGATCCGGCCTGGTTCGGCTATTCAGTGGGGAAATGGGAAGGTGACACCCTGGTCGTCCACACTGCCGGCATTAACCCGAATACCTGGCTCGACGACGGCGGCCACCCCCATACGGATGCGCTGCACGTCACCGAACGCTTCCGCCGCCCTGATTTCGGACACATCGAATTGCAGTTGACGATCGACGATCCGAAAGCTTACAGCAAGGCGTGGACCGTGAAGATCCCGTGGGAGTTTTTGCCGGACACCGAATTACTGGACTGGGTCTGCGAAAACGAGAAGGACGCACAACACCTAGTGAGCAAGTAGAGCGTCGTGCTTCCAGGAATCCCAGGACCGTTCATAATCGATCAGCGTTTTTTTCGATTCCTCGGCATCCAGATAGTTCACCTTGCCGCCGAGTTGCATCGCTTGTATCTGTAGCCGCGCGTTGAGATTCAGATAGTAGGATCTCCCCACCACCATGTGTAGCGAAGGAGCCGCAATCGCCGCGCCGTGGCCGCGCATTAGTACGGCGGATTTGTCCGCCAGCGTCTGTGCGAGAGCCCGGCCCAACGCCGGCGTGCGGATCAACATGTCCGTCTCCCCGCCGGCGTTGCGAATCTCAAACACCGGCACGCCCGCCCCAATAAACGATCCCATGTGATGCATGGGCTGTAGCGGTACAGAAGTGTTGGCGAACGGAATGACTTCGGGGCAATGGCAGTGCACCACTGCCATGACGTCGGGACGGGCCTTATAAATCTCACCATGGATGAAGCGCTCCGTATAGCCAGTGGCGGATGCGTTGGTCACAGGTTTACTGTCCAGGTCGTATTCAGTAATGTCGGCCGCGGTCACCAATGCCGGAGCTCCGGCGCGCGCCAGGAAATAATGATTGGGATTGGCGGGATCGCGGACACTTACATGTCCGTAGCCATCCAGAACGCCTTCGTTCGCCAGGATATGGTTCGCCAAAACCAGTTCCTCAATGACGGGCTTGGAAACCGGCGCCGCCTGTGGTAAAACTTGCATCGCGACGGCGAAAAAAATAACCAGGCCGGTCAATTCTATTTTGATGTGCATAAAAAATCTCCGGAATTCGGTGCGGTCCCTATGATACTATCCCGCCATATGATAAATCGCATTCTGCTGGCGTTTATCGCGATCGCTGGGTCGTTGGGGGCGCAGTGGTTGAACTATCCCACTCCGGGAGTTCCGCGAACCGCGGACGGAAAGCCGAATCTCAGCGCACCAGCGCCTAAGACTGCGGATGGCAAGCCGGACCTGTCGGGCATTTGGCAAGCCGATGACGGCAGATTGTTGAAATCGGAAGAGCGGCCGTCGCCGTCGCCTTTCCCGCAGTCCAGAATCTTGCGGTGGATTGATTTCGGCTGGGGACTTCCCGGCGGCCTCCCCTACCAACCGTGGGCGGCCGAAGCCGTGAAACGGCGCAAGGCGCTGAACGGCAGGGATGATCCCACGTCAGCGGCATGTCTGCCCCTGGGGGTGCCACGCCTGTTGGTCGATCCTGAATACCGCAAGATCGTGCAAGTGCCCGGACTGCTTCTAATACTCAACGAACGCAACGCCGGCTACCGCCAGATTTTTACCGACGGCCGTCCGCTGCCCGAAGATCCGCAGCCCAACTGGAACGGCTACTCATCCGGCCAGTGGGAAGGCGATACGCTCGTCGTACACACCAACGGTCTGCGCGACGGAATGTGGCTCGACCGCGCCGGTAGTCCCATGACCGATGCCGCCAAGCTCACCGAACGCTTCCGGCGCGTGAACTACGGCACGCTGGAAATCGATGTGACCGTGGACGATCCCAAGGCTTACACTAAGCCCTGGACCGTTAAGGTCACCGAGTTCATCGCCGTAAATACGGAGTTGATAGATTACATTTGTTCGGAAAACGAAAAGGACGCTTCGCACTTAGTGGGCAAATAGGCTAAGCGGATGCTTCACATGCTGGGTAAGTAAGCAGTAGCGGCGCTGTGCGACGCTCAAGATATGTGGATGAAGATTCTCAAATGGGCGTTGCTGGCAGTGGTGGTGATTCAGATCATTCCCTATGGCCACACGCACACCAATCCTTCGGTGACGAAAGAGCCGTCGTGGAACTCGCCGCAGACCGGTGAATTGATCCATCGCGCTTGCTATGACTGCCATAGCAACAAAACCGTGTGGCCCTGGTATTCGAACGTCGCTCCGGTCTCCTGGCTCTTACAAAGAGACGTGAACGGGGGCCGTAGCCACTTGAATTTTACGCAATGGGATCAGCCCCAGCGCCACGCCAAAGACGTCGCCGCCGAGGTGATGCAGGGGGACATGCCACCCTGGTTTTATCTGCCGATGCACCCCGCCGCCCGCCTGACGGATGCCGAAAAACAATTACTGGTGGAGGGCGCTGAGAAATCGTTCGGCCCCCAAGCCCCACCCGAAAAGCATTAGCGAAATCGCGTCTAGACTGGTATGGTAATTTCAGTATCGATGCAGGCTAAACTCATGTGCGTTTTACTCCTGCTTGCGCCAGGCGCATTTGCGCAGGCTCCTGCGGAAGCAGTTCCACCGCCCGCGACCATAAAGCAGTTAATGCTGGATTTGATCCATCCCGCCTCGAATGACATATTGTTGTTCATCAATCGCGGTTCTGCCACGGACGAAAAAGAGTGGGCCGCGGTGCGGCGCAGCGCTGTGACGCTCTCGGAAACCGCAAATCTGCTGATGGCTCGCGGCCGTGCCCGCGATCAAGGGGACTGGATGAAGGACGCCCAAATGCTCGCCGGGGTCGGCACTGCCGCCTACAAAGCCGCGCAAGCAAAGGACGCCAAGGCGCTCGCCGCGCTGGCTGACCCGCTGGACGCATCCTGCACCACCTGCCACAAACAATACCGCCCCAACGTGTTTCCCCGTGATGGAGGCTCAAAATGAGCTATTCGCGAAGAAATTTCCTGCAAGCTGCTGGATCGGGCATCGTCCTTACAGCGGTGGGAGGCGACGCAATCTTGGCCGCGCCTACTTCGCCGTACACGCTCCCCACGCCGATGGTCAAGGAGAAAGCCACCTTCCTGATTAACGGCAAGCCGCTCGCCGCCGAATACGAAGCGCGCACTACTTTGTGGGAAGTGATTTCCATGAAGCTCGGCCTCACCGGAACCAACCGGAGCTGCAATCGCGCCAGTTGCGGGGCCTGCAGCGTCCTGGTCGACGGCATTCCGGTGTACTCCTGCCACACCCTCGCCACGGAAGCAGCGGGCAAAAAGATTCTGACCATCGAGGGTGTCGGCGACGAGAAGAATCTGCATCCCTTGCAGCGCCTTGGTCACAACCATGTAGCCGCCGATTGCGGTTTTTGCACGGCGGGCTGGGTAGTCACCGCAAAGGCGCTGCTCGATAAGAATCTCGATCCGTCCGCTGACCAGGTGAAAGCCGCATTGGCCGGACATATCTGCCGCTGCTCCGCGTACCCCGCGATCATTCGGACCGTGATTGATTCGGCCTCTGTGCTGCGTGGCAGCAAGACTCCCATCGAAACCGGCCCCGAGTCAATCGTCCAGATCAAGCTGCCCATGGTGCGCGATTTCTCCACCCACGGCGGACACACGGCGGGCAGGGAGTTGATCGAAGGCCCGCAGCACACCGTGACTAAGAAGTGGCAAGGTTATCCTCCCGAGAACCTGAACGTTGTCGGCAAGCCCATGCCCGCGCTGCCCGAAGTGTCCGTTCCCCGCTTTACCGGCAAAGCCCAATACGCCAGCCGGGTCTGGTTCCGCGACCTGCTGTACGCGCGCTTCCTCACCTGCCCGCATCCGCACGCTCGTATCAAGGATCTCGACAGCTCGGCTGCGGAAAAGATGCCGGGCGTCGCCTACGTTCTCACTTACAAGAACGCGCCCAAGCCCGGTGGCGCCGTTCCAGGCGGATTCCGCGCCGTACCCGCGGCGCTTCCGCAGGAATTGAACCTGCAAGGTGAAGTGGTCGCCATCGTCGTCGCCGAGACGGAAGACTTGGCCCACGACGCGGCGGACGCCATCAAGGTCGAATACGAAGTTCTGCCCTTCGCATCCATGCTCAAGGAAGCGATGGCTTCCGGCGCGCCCGACCTGGGCCACGGCAAAGGCAACCTGCTGCGCACGGCCAATTCCCCGAAGGACTATCCGCAGGCCACGTGGGCGGACCAGCGCGGCGACCTCGAAAAAGGATTCGCCGAAGCCGACGTCATCAAAGAATTTACCTATAGCTTTGCCGGAGCCGTCTCCGTTCCCATGCAGCCCAGCGGCAGCGTCGCGAAATGGGACGGGGACAAACTCACGTTCTGGGGCATGGGGCAGGGAATCTACCCGGTGCGGGAAGTTCTTGCAGCGGCGCTTAATATGGATGCGGCGAAAATTCGCTTCATCAACAAGTACAACGGTTCGACATTCGGCTCCGCCCGCCTGGCTGCGGAGCGCTTCTATCCGTCTATCGCGTATCTCGCGAAAGTGACCAACCGCCCCGTGAAGGTCATGCTGCCGAAAGATCAGGAACTCGCGCAGCTGCAGATCAAACCCGAAACCATCACGAAATTCAGAGTAGGGGCCAAGCGTGACGGCCACATCACTGCGATTGATCATGAAGTCTTTGTGAGCTGCGGCGATCTGGAATTCGGCGGGCACGCGTCTAGTCCGGGGACCGCTACCAACCAGATGGAACTGTATACATCGCTGGTTCCCAGTTGGAGGTCGCTGTGGTGCGCGTACCGCACCAACGCCCCGCGCCCCGGCCCTTCGCGCAGCTATTACCAGCAGGAAACCAAGTGGTCTTGGGAAAGCATGATGGACGAAATGGCGAATGAGCTAAACCTCGACCCAGTCCAGTTCCGCCTCATGCACATCACCCGTCCAACGCCGAGTGACCCGCGTTATCCCTATGACTGCTTCCCCTCCGTCGAAGTCTTGGAAGAAGGTGCCAAGGCCTTCGGCTGGAATAAGCGGACACCGCCGAACGCGACTCCGGGAAGATTCAAGCGCGGCTTCGGCATGGGCATGTCGCAGCATCATGGCGGCCTCATGGGTTACCACGAAGGCGAAGAAGCCTTCGCGAAACTGGCTGCAGCCAAAGGCGCGGCAGTGTTCGGGACGGAATTAGAGTTAGGTCCCGACGGCGGTGTGACCATGCGCGTGGCTCTGCCCGATAGCGGATCGAACGCTGCCACAGCGCTCGCGCATCTGATCGCGGAGATGCTCGGCTACACTACGCGTGATCGCATTCACCTGCTATGGGGCGACACCGATATCTCACCGTCGAGCGATGAATGGTTCGGTGGACGGACCATCACGCTGCAAGGCGCCGCCATCTGCAACGCCGCTGACAAACTCCGCAAGAATTTGCTCGATCGCGCCGCAGCCGCCCTGAAAGTAGACGCCGCGAAGCTAACCATTCGCGACGGCGTGATTTCTTCAATCGACGATCCCGCAAAGAGCACCACCTTCGCAGCCCTGGTGAAAGCCAACAACGGCATCATCCGCCAAACCGGACATGGCGTCGCCGGGGGCCCGCGCGGCGGATCGAATAAAGGCGTCGGCGCCTGCTTCGTCGAAATCGAAGTCGACACCTGGACCGGCGATTGGCGCTTCATCCGCGCCGTGTACCCTCACGATACTGGTCTCGTGATCAACCCGCTCGTAGCCGAAGCCGACATGGTCGGTTCGCTTATCGAGAGCATGCAAATTGCCACTGACCCCAGTCCCGGGGATCGTGAATTCCCGGGCACGCGCCACTACAGCGTGCGCTACTTGTCCTATCGCCTCCCCACCATCATGGACGTTCCCAAACAGACTCAGCTTTATATTG
>Ga0105238_10005622_pt1 | contig 12389 bp, 13 predicted proteins | sample KBSC34metaG_FD_81526 | JGI IMG/M metagenome (GOLD analysis project Ga0105238, IMG submission 81526) | Corn rhizosphere microbial communities from Kellogg Biological Station, Michigan, USA - KBS C3-4 metaG | ecosystem: Host-associated > Plants > Roots > Rhizosphere > Soil | place: Michigan, USA... | reverse complement strand
TGATTTGGGATGGGCCCGCCGGGGGCCGTGGTAAAAGGGCGTCCCCCCAGGAGGTGCCCATGGTCTCTTGTCCCAATTGCAAGCACAGCAATTTCGACGGCTTCGCGACCTGTTCCCGTTGCGGCGCGCCGCTCGGGGCGGGCGCGCCCGGAGCGGGAGCAGCCGCTGGAGGAGCCGGGATGGGCATGGGCGGCGGAATGGACGAATACCAGCGGATGATGGCGGGACGCGCCGCCAAGGCCAGGCGCAACCGCATGATCTTCGCGGTGGTGGGCCTCGCCGCGGTCGGCGGTGGCGGTTTTCTGATGATGCGCTCGCGCAAGCAGGCGGCCGCTGGCCAGGCCATGCTGGAGGCGGGCGGGCGGTTCAGCCTGAAGGACAAGGAAGAGATGGGCGCGTTCTGGAGCTGCATCATGTCGAGCGAGGTCGACATGGACATGCTTCAGAGCGCCGACCAGATCCAGCAACGCGTGGAGAGCGCCTACTTCACCCAGCAGAAGACCTTTTCGGAGCACTTGACCTCGGAGTGCATCCCCAAGATCGAGCGCGGCCGTTCGGCGATGGCGTCGCTCTCGTCCGAGATGCCGGCCGAGCTGAAGGCGCCCTTCGACGCCTACCTGGCCACCTTGCCCAAGCTGCAGACCGGGATCGAGTCGTACGCCGAGAAGATCAAAGGCCGCTCGGCGGTCAAGGATGTCGACGCCACGATTCAGGAGGTCGGCGGCGCCTTCTCGACCGATCCCACCGTCGAGTCCACCGCGTTCGAGAAGTTCCTGGTTTGCGCCATCCCTGACCTCGACCAGAAGAAGGACATTCAAGGTGTCCTCGAGTTCCTGGCGGCGACGTGCAAGACCGACGCGGTGAAGTTCATGACCAAGGTCCGCGCCGACTGCGGCCCCATCATCCAGAACCTGAACAAGGATGGAAAGCCGTCACCGTCGAAGACGTTCAAGGCGAACGCCAAGAAGCTCTACGAGGAGGACCAGCGCCAGCTCCAGGCCTGGGAGTACTGCGCCAAGCGATCGCGCAAGGGCAAGAAGGTCCTCGACCTGGAGCAGTTCCTGACAGCCTCCGGCGAGTACATGGAAGCGGTCGTGAATGTCCGGCGGGCCGCGCGCGAGGAGAACGCGCGCATCACGGGCAAGCCGCTCGAGGCCCCCAAGAAGAAGCCGGGCGAAGCGGCCGCGCCCTAATAAACGCGCGGGTGGGGCCTTCGGCCCCCCGCGGTCCCCCCTGGATCTTGCTGGCGTCAGCCGGCTCGGCGAAGCCGAGCCTCCCTGTGAAAGACCCGCTCCCTTCGGTCGCTCTGGCGCCTCGGCCAAAAGCGTGTCCCGTTCCCTACAGCGCGAACGACTCCGGCAGCAGATCGCCCAGGCGCCGTCGCTCGGCGCCGCCCATTGGCGGTGCCATCAGCACCATTGTGTCGTCGTTTCCGCGCTCGCGGAGCACCTGCCGGCAGGCGCCGCATGGGCGCGCCGGTGGGCGCATCGCCGTCACCACGGCCACCGCTCGCACGCTACGCGCGCCGGCCGCGATGGCTGCCGCCACCGCGTTGCGCTCAGCACAAACGGTGAGGCCATAGGAAGCATTCTCCACGTTGCAGCCGACATGGATGAGACCTCGCTCGTCGAGCACGGCGGCACCCACCCGGAAGCGGGAATAGGGTGCGTGAGCGTGGGCCCGCGCCAAACGGGCGGCCGCCAACAGTCGTTTCTCGTCGTCGGCCCCGATCGGCGCCGCGGTCCGGGCCACCGCGGTGGCGCGCGGCCTCGCTTTGCGAGGGCTCATGGCGCGCGCGGGCCCGCCGAGGGGCCGGTCTCGCCGCCGGTCGAGAGGCACCCGATGACCTCGAGCACCAGCCGCCCGAGCGCGTCGGCGGCGGAGGCCGCCGCGCGGGTCACGTCCTCGTGAATCAGGCGCTGCTCGATGACACCGGCGGCGTGGTTCGCGACGATGGAGAGCCCCAGCACGTTCAGCCCGGCGTGGCGGGCCGTGATCACCTCGTGGACCGTCGACATCCCGACCAGCCCGGCGCCGAGGACGCGCAGCATGCGCACCTCGGCGGGCGTCTCGTACGAAGGGCCGGCCATACCGGCGTAGACCGCCTCGCGAAGGTCGTACCCGAGCGCAGCCGGCGCGGCCGCGCTCGCGAGGGCGCGCAGCTCGGGCGCGTAGGCCGCCGTCATGTCGACGAAGCGCGGGCCGATGCGCTCGTCATTCGGGCCGGTGAGCGGCGACTGTCCCGTCAGGTTCAGGTGATCGGAGATGGCGACGATCTGGCCCGGTTTCAGGTCGGGATCGATGCCCCCGGCGGCGTTCGTCACCACTAGGGTGCGCGCCCCCAACGTCGCGGCGACCCGGATGGAGAAGCCGACCTCGCTGGCCTCGTAGCCCTCGTAGCCGTGCACGCGCCCGCAAAGGAACAGGACCTTTTGCCCACTCACGCGGCCGGCCACCACGCGCCCGGGATGGCCGGCCACGGTGGTCCGCGGAAAGCCAGGGAGGGTGGCGTAAGGTGCCGTCCGGACCTGTTCGGCACGGTCGGCCACCGATGAGAGCCCCGAGCCGAGCACGACGGCAACGTCGCTGCCTTCGGCGTCGAGGCGCTCGGACAGCGCGGCCGCGGCGGCTCGCACACGATCGGTGAAGCTGGTCGATAGGGTCATACACGCTCCGAGGGACGGCGGACCACGCCGCCCAGAAATTCGAGGACGGCGCGATGAAATTGCTCCGGCGCCTCCAGGTGACTCAGGTGTCCCGCTCCTGCGATCTCGACGAAGGTGGCGCCCGGGATCGTCGCGGCGAGCTCCTTCATCTCGGCGGGTGGCGAGACCTGATCGACGGCGCCACAGAGCACCAGGGTGGGGCAGGCGAGGGCGCGGGCGTCCGCGGTGCGATCGGGGCGGTCGCGCAGCGCCCGGATGCCGGCCTCCAGCGCCTCGGCGCGTGTCACCGCCAGGGCGCGCGTCGAGGCCAGGGCGGCGGCGGGTGCATCGGGCGCGAGCAGCCGTGGCAGGGAGCCCGCCAGGTACGCGTCGACACCGCGGGTCGCCAGCGTCTCGAGGGCCTGGGCCCGGCCGGCCAGCGCCGCCGGGCTGTCGGGCGTGGCGCGCGTGTCGGCGAGGATGAGGCCTTCGAGCCGTTCGGGAAAGCGAGCCGCGAGGGCGAGGGCGACGTAGCCCCCCATCGACATGCCGAGCACGACGGCTCGGCTGACGCCGAGCTGGTGCAGCAGATCCGCCGTTCGATCCGCGATCGAAGCGATCGACAGATCGGGCGGCACGGGTCCGGTCCCCGCCGCGGCCCCGAACCCCGGGTAGTCGACGGCGATGGCGCGAAATCCCGCGGCTGTCAGAGCAGGGACCGTGGTCTCGGCCCAGACGCGCCGATCGAAAGGGAAGGGCGGCAGCAGCACCACGGCTTCACCTCGTCCGCGATCTTCGAAAGCCAAGTCGAGCAAGGCCGTAAGAATCTATCACCCGGGTCCGCGCGCGCCTATTCGATGCGCTCGAGGACGAGGCGCGCCCCCCGCGTCCCCTGAGCGGTGGCGCGCGCCTCGATCGTGAAGGCGTCCGCGACCTGGGCGCGAACGCCTGCCCAGCGGCGCGGATCGGCGAACGAGACGGTGCAGAGCGCCTCGCCCGCGTCGACGGGATCGCCTTCCTTCCGGTGCAGGAGGATGCCGACCCCGGGATCGATCCGGTCCTCTTGGCGCATCCGTCCGGCGCCGAGGCGGGTCGCCGCGCGACCGAGCGTGCCGGCGTCGAGGCGGGTGACGGCGCCGCGCTGGCGGGCGCGCACGACGACCTGGTGGCGCGCGCGGGGCAGCCGGCCAGGATCGTCGATGACCCGGGGATCGCCGCCTTGTAGCTCCACGCAGCGGCGCAGCCTCTCGAGGCCGGCGCCCGACGCGATGGCGCGCTCGATCCGCGCGGCCGCGGCTTCCAGGTCGGGGGCCTGGCCCCCGAGGACCAGCATCTCGGCGCCGAGCCGCATTGTCAGGGCACGCGTGTCGGTTGGTCCGCCGCCGCGCAAGACCTCGAGCGCCTCGGCCAGCTCGCAGGCGTTCCCGATGGCGCGGCCGAGCGGCTGATCCATGGCGGTGAGGAGCGCGACGGTGCGCAGCCCGGCCCGCCGTCCGAGATCGACGATGGTGCGCGCCAGGCGGCGGGCGCGGGCGCGGTCGGGCAGGAAGGCTCCTCGTCCGACCTTGACGTCCATCACCAGGGCGTCGGCGCCCTCGGCGATCTTCTTCGACAGGATCGAGGAGGCGATGAGCGGGATGGATTCGACGGTCGCCGTCGCGTCCCGCAGCGCATAGAGGCGTCGGTCGGCGGGGGCCAGCGTCGCGCTCTGCCCGGCCAGCACCAGGCCGGCGCGTGCCAGCACGCGCTCGAAGGCGCGGGGCGCGAGGGCGCTGCGAAAGCCCGGTATGGCGTCCAGCTTGTCGAGCGTTCCGCCGGTATGGCCCAGCGAGCGCCCGGACATCATGGGGACCGGCACGCCACAGGCGGCGACGAGCGGCGCCAGGCACAGCGAGACCTTGTCGCCCACGCCGCCCGTCGAGTGCTTGTCGACCTTGGTCCCGGCGATGCGCCCGAGGCGCATGCGATCGCCCGAGCTCACCATGGCGTCGAGCCAGGTCACGAGCTCGCGCGGGGTCAACCCGCGCCACACGATGGCCATCAGCAGGGCCGACAGCTGGTAGTCGGGGATGGTGCCACGCGAGGCGCCGTCGATGACGGTCCGGATCGCGCCGTCGTCGAGCTCGCCGCCGTCGCGCTTCTGCGCGATCCAGCTGGTGACGGGCGGTGGCGGGGCGGCGCGCGCGGTCGCCGCGGGCTTGCGGCGGCTCGTCGCCCGACGGGGAGCCGGCTTCGTTTGGGCTTTCGTCACGGGTGGAGGCTCTCCCAGAACGAGACGCCCCGCGCGAGGGGCGCCACCTCGAGCGCCGCAGCCACCGTCTGACCGAGGTCCGCGAACGACGTCCGCGCGCCGAGCTCGACCGCGCGCACGCCGGGACCGAACGCCAGCAACGGCACGCGCTCGCGCGTGTGGTCGGTGCCGCGCTTGGTGGGATCATTGCCGTGATCGGCGGAGAGCAAGGCGAGGTCTCCCGGGGCGAGGCGGGTCTCGAGCGCCGGGATCCAGCCATCGAGGCGTTCGAGCGCGGCGGCGAACCCCGGCGCGTCGTTGCGGTGCCCGTACAGCATGTCGAAGTCGACGAGGTTCACGAACAAGAGCCCGCCCGTGCCGGCCATCCGATCGACCGCCTCCAGCGTGAGCCGCATTCCATCGTCGTTCCCCTCGCTGTGCAGCGATTGACCGACGCCGCGGCCCGCGAAGATGTCGCCGATCTTGCCCACCCCGACGACCGGGACCCCGGCCGCCGTCAGTGCATCGAGCAAGGTGGGGGAGGGCGGCAGCGCGGAAAAATCCCGGCGGTTGTAGGTGCGGCGATATGATCCGGCTGTCCCCACGAACGGCCGCGCGATGATCCGGCCGATGCGCTCGCGGTCGGCGATGGCGCGCGCCGTCTCGCAGATCCGGTAGAGCTCCTCGAGCGGGACCACCTGTTCGTGGGCGGCGATCTGCAGGACCGAATCCGCCGACGTGTAGAGGATCAGCGCGCCCGTCCGCTCGTGCTCGGGCCCCAGCTCCTCGATGATGGCCGTCCCCGAGGCCGGCTTGTTTCCAATGAGCGCACGCCCAGCGGCCCGCGCCAGCGGCTCGGTGATGCGCGCTGGGAACCCATCGGGAAACGTCTCGAACGCCACCTCCGTCACCAGCCCCGCCATCTCCCAATGCCCCGTGATCGTGTCCTTCCCCGCCGAAGCCTCGACCATCGCCCCATACGCCCCCTCCGGCATCGCCACCGCCGGCACACCCTCGATGGCCGTCACGTGCCCCAACCCCAAACGCCCCAAGTTCGGCAAGCTCAACCCGCCGCGCACCCGCGCCAGGTTCCCCAGCGTATCCGCCCCCGCGTCGCCATACTCCGCCGCATCCGGCGCCCCCCCACACCCCACCCCATCCGCCACGAGGACGATCACACGCCGTCGCTTCAGGAGAGCCATACCCGATCCTACCGCACCCCCATCACCCCCCTCCATCTCTCTACATCGCCAGAGCGCCGTCAGGCGCGAGTTCATCGACGGGAGGCGCGGCTTCGCCGCGCCGGCGCCGCGCTGAGGTCCGGGGGGTCACGTAGGGGGGCAACGCCCCCCTACGCCTCAGTATTCCGGCTCGTCCGCGTAGTTCTCGAACTTCGTGTACTCGCGGATGAAGGTGACCTTCACCGAGCCGGTGGCGCCGTTTCGGTGCTTGCCGACGATGATCTCGGACGTCGAGGTCGGACCCGAGATGGGCGCGTCGGCGCCACCTTGATCCTCGCGATGGATGAACAAGATCATGTCCGCGTCCTGCTCGATGGCGCCCGATTCTCTCAGGTCCGACAGCTTGGGCTTGCCTTCGCGCTTCTCGACCTCGCGGTTCAGCTGCGACACGGCGATGATGGGCACCTTCAGGTCCTTGGCCAGCGCCTTCAACCCGCGCGAGATCTCGGCGATCTCCTGCTGGCGGTTTTCGTCCTTCTTGCCCGTGCTCCCGCGCGCCAGCTGCAGGTAGTCGACCACGATCAGGCCGAGCGGCGGCTGCACGCGCCCGTTCGCGTCCGGCGCCTGAGGCGGGAAGTACTTGACGTCGCCGCGGAACCGCCGCGCCTTGGCGCGGATCTCCATGATCGAGATGGCCGACGAGTCATCGATGAGGATGGGCGCCTCCGCCAAGCTCTTGCTCGCCGGGTGAATCTTGTTCTTCCAGTCGGAGTACTCCAGGAACCCGCGCTTGATCTTGCCCGAATCGATGCGGGCCTCGGCGGCCAGCATGCGTTCCATGAGCTCGTACTTCGACATCTCGAGCGAGAAGATCAGGACCGGGATCTTGCGCATCGCCGCGTGCACGGCGACGTTGATGGCCCATGAGGTCTTTCCGCCGCCCGGGCGGGCCGCCACGATGATCAGGTTCTCGCGCTGGAGGCCAGCCGTGATCTCGTCCAGCTTGGTGAATCCGGTGGGGACGCCTGTCACGGCCTTTCTTTCGGCCGCCCGCACCTCGATGTTGTGCAGGACCTCCTCGATGATGTCGGGCGCCGCCGAATAGGTCTCGCGCCGGTTCTGCTGGGCGACCTTGAAGACCTGCGTCTCGACCTCGTCGAGAAACTGCTCGAATTCGCCGAAGTCGCCGTAAGCGCGGGACTGGATCTCGGCGCAGGCTGCGATGAGGCGGCGCAGGGTCGCCTTCTCTTTGACGAGGCGGCCGTAATGATTGATGTTCTCCGCCGTGGGCACGCTGTTCGAGAGCGCTAGGAGGTAGGCCTCGCCCCCCTCGAGGCGGGCGACCATCCCGCGGACGCGCAGCTCGTCGGCAACCGCGATCACGTCGAGGGGCTGGCGCCGCTTGTCGAGGGCGAGCATGGCGTCGAAGATCTCGCGGTGGGCCGGCAGGAAGAAGTCGTCGACCTGCAGGGTGGTGGCGATCTCGTCGAAGGCGGCCGGCTTGATGAGGACGCCCCCCAGCACGGACTTTTCGGCCTCGAGGTTGTGGGGCGGCTGGCGGCTGGCGGCGGACGACTGCGACGAGACCACTTCCAACATGGGAAGGCGGGAGTCTACGCGCCTGGGCGGTGGCGGCGTCTGGAAAATCTCAGATCCGCGCCACCTCTGGCATTTTCGGCGAGAGTCCTCGAGACCCCAAAAACGAAGAGCTCGCCCGGCGACGCCGGGCGAGCTCTTGGCTCATGAGGACGAGCAGGACCCTGGGAGAGGGCCTCGTGCTACTCCTTCTTGACGACCCAGACCTTGAGGGTCGCGGTCACGCCGTGCGAGAGCTTGACCAGGACCTCGGCCAGGCCGAGCGACTTGATTGGGTCGGACAGGACCATCTTCTTGGGGTCGACGGTCACGTTCTTTTCCTTGTAGGCGTCCGCGATGTCGCGGGCCGTGACGGAGCCGAAGAGCTTGTCCTCTTCGCCCACCGCGACGGCGATCGAGACGCTCACCTGGTTCAGGCGATCGGCCTCGGCCTGGGCGTCCTTGGCCAGCTTGGCGTTGCGAGCCGCGATCACGCGCTTCTCGTGAGCGACGCGCTTGACGTCGGCCTCGGTCGCCGAGACGGCCAGCCCCTTCGGAAGGAGATAGTTGCGTCCGTACCCGGGCTTGACGGTCACGACCTCGCCGGACTTGCCCAGGTTCTCCATGTCTTCGCGCAGGATGACTTGCATGGCCTCACGCTCCCGTCACGGCGAAGGGCATCAGCGCGATCATGCGCGCGCGGCGGATGGCCGTGGCGATCTCGCGCTGGTGCTTGGCACAGTTGCCCGAGATCCGCCGCGGCACCAGCTTGCCGCGATCGGTGATGAAGTACTTCAGCAGGGCTTGATCCTTGTAGTCGATCTTCAGACCATCGTCCCCGCAGAACTTGCACTGCTTGCGGCGCCCCAGGCTCCGCTTCTTGTCGCCTCGATCGTCGGTGGCTCCGGCTGCCCCGGTGCTCGCGCGTGTGGACCGCTCGTCTCTCTCCATAGACATGATCTCGTCTCCGTCCTTCTAGAAGTTCTTGACCGGGCCGTCGTCGTCGCTGCCGAAGACGGCTTCCTCGAAGTCGAACGCGCCCTCCTCGTCGTCGCCGAAGACGGCGCGCAGGTTGGACGCCTGGCCGGTGGCGATCTCCTCCTCGTCCGGACGCGGGGTCGCCGCCTTGGCGAAGGACTCGTCGGTGACCTCGGAGGTCTTGGTGGCGGGATCGACGTTATCGGCGATCTTCACCGAGTAGGCGCGGATGACCGAGTCGGTGAGGCGCAGGTTGCGCTCGATCTCTTCGACCAGGCCCGCGGTGCCCAGATAGGAGAAGAAGAGATACATCCCCTTCATCTGCTTCTTCACCTCGTAGGCGAGCTTGCGCTTGCCCCAGTTCTCGACCTTCAGCAAGTTGCCGCCGCCCGCCTCGATCACGCTGCGGACCTTGGCGTTGACGGCGCCCACCGCTTCGTTAGCGATGTCGGGTCGCAGAATGTAGATCGTCTCGTACTCGCGCTTTCGTCCCGGGATGTCCCGGCTGGATCCGTACCGTGCTTCTGCCATCTGATTCTCCTTGTGGACGTGAGGCCCGCGGCATCGGTCGTCGTTCGATCGCGCCACGGGCAAGGAAGGACGGCGTCACCCGACCATTCAGGTGCCGTCGCCCTTGCTGCTGCCTTCCTTCTTGGTTCGTTTGACCGGTTGCTCTGGCTGACCGGCTTTACCGTTGAATCGGTTCATCGCCGCCGGGCCGCCGTCGGTGATGATCGCGCTGGCCGCGTCCGCGGCCCGCTCGAGGACCGACCCGATCTCCTGGCGCTCGGGGTCGGTGAACCCCCCCAGCACCCAGCTCGAGGCGTCACGTCCGCCAGCCGGACGGCCGATGCCGATCCGCACGCGGTGGAAATCGGCCGTGCCCCACTCGGTCAGGATCGATCGGACGCCGTTGTTGCCGCCGTGTCCGCCCCCCTGGCCCAGCTTCATGCGCGCGAAGGGCAGGTCGAGCTCGTCGTGCACCACCACGGTGCGCGCCGGCTCCACTTTGTAGAAGCTCGCCACGCGTGTGACCGGCTGACCGCTGACGTTCATGAACTCCATGGGCTTACACAGAAGCACGCGCTCGCTCCCCAGCTTGACCTCGGCCAGGTCGGCGCCCCATTTGTTGCGCCAACTGGGCGCGCCCGCGCGCGCCGCGATGAGATCGATCACCCGGAACCCGACGTTGTGGCGGGTGGCCTCGTACTCCTTGCCCGGATTTCCGAGGCCGACCAGCAACCACACGTCTCGATTCCTTTCGGGCCGTTCCTTTCGATCCCGGCCCCGCGGGCGCGAGCCCGGCGGGGATCAGGCCGGAGGGGCGATTACTTCTTCTTGTCCTCCTTCTTGGGAGCGGCGGCTGCCTTGTCGCCAGCCTTGGCGCCGGCCGCGGCCTTGTCGCCGCCGGCCGCGGCCTTGTCGCCGCCGGCCGCAGCCGCGCCTTCGGCGGGCGCCGCTGCACCCTCGGCTGCCGTCGTCTCCGCCTCGGCCTTCTCGGCCTTCGGCGCGACCACGGATGCCACCGACTCCTTGGCGTCGATGAGCGCGCGAACGCCGGCCGCGAGCTTCAGGTCGCTGACGTGGAGCGCGGACCCGATGTCCAGCCCGGAGACGTCGACCTCGATCTTCGTCGGGATGGCGGCGGGCTTCGCGGCGACCGAGAGAACGTGCATGCTCTGGTGCAGCTGGCCGCCGTTGACGACGCCGGCGGCCTTGCCGACGAGCGCGAGCGGCACGGTCACGTGCACCTCCTCGTTCATGTCGACGCGCAGGAAGTCCACGTGAACCAGCGTCTGAGAGATCGGGTCGATCTGCGCGTCGCGGATCATGGCCGTGATCTCCTCGCTCTTGCCCTCGCCTGACAGGGTCAGAGCGAACACCGTGTTGCGCCGCTTGTCCTTGTCCAGCGCCTTCACGAGCAGGCGGCCGTCGAAAGAGACCGAGACGGGCTCCTGGCGTCGCCCGTAGAGGACCCCCGGCACCTTGCCTGCCGCGCGCACCTTGTGCGCTCCTCCCTTGCCACGCTGTTGCCGGAGCTCGACGTTGACCTTCGCGAAGTTCAAACCGGTGTCCATGATCGATTGTCCTTTTCGGTGTTTCCTGGCTGCGGGCTTTTACTACCTGAAATCAATCGCGTCGAGCGGGCCGATCGCCGTCCCGCGTCGGCTCATATGAAGAGGGAGCTGATCGAGTCCCCGTGGTGGATGCGCTTGACGGCCTCGCCGAGGAGCTTGGCCACGGAGAGGATCTTCACCTTGGAGCAGTCCGTGACCACCGCCCGCGGAGTGACCGTATCGGTCGTGATCAGCTCCTTGAGGGGAGAGGCCATGATGCGATCGATGGCGGGGTCCGAGAGCACGGCGTGGGTGGCGCATGCGTACACGGCGCGCGCGCCCTGCTCCATGACCGCTTGCGCGGCGGCCGTCAGGGTGCCGGCCGTGTCAATCATGTCGTCGACGATGATGGCGTCGCGCCCGCGGACGTCGCCGATGATGTTCACGACCTGGCTGACATTCGGTGCGGGCCGGCGCTTGTCGATGATGGCCAGGCTCGAGCCCAGACGCTTCGAGTAGGCGCGCGCGCGCTCGACGCCACCCGCGTCCGGCGAGACGATGACGGCCTCGCTGGTGAAGCGGCTGCGGAGGGACTCCATGAGGACGGGCATCCCATAGAGATGATCCACGGGGATGTTGAAGAAGCCCTGGATCTGGCCGGCGTGAAGATCGATGGCGACCACGCGATCGACTCCGGCGGCGGTCAGCAGATCGGCGACGAGCCGGGCGCTGATCGGGGTGCGCGGCTTGCTCTTGCGATCCTGGCGCGCGTAGCCGAAGTACGGGATGACGGCCACGATCGAGCCGGCGGATGCGCGCTTGAGCGCGTCGATCATCACCAGGAGCTCCATCAAGTTGTCGTTCACCGGGGAGCAGGTCGGCTGAACGACGAAGCAGTTCACGCCTCGGACGTTCTCTTTGATCTCGACGTAAATCTCGCCGTCAGCGAAACGAGTGACCTCGGCGTCGCCGAGCGGCGTATCGACGTAGCGGCAGATCGACTGCGCGAGCTGTCGGTTCGCGTTGCCGCTGAATATCGTGAGTGCTTTGACCATGGCTTGAGAAAGACGCTGTCCGGACGACCCCCGACCGAAACGACCGGCGAGATGTTGACGTGCCGGTCGCGATCCCGCCGACTCGCCGACCCGTCGACATCGACTGCCCTTCGGGAGCGAGGGCGCGCGATACTGCCATCCTCGCCTCCCTCCGTCAATGTGGCTGCGCCGCCCGTCCGAAGCAGGCGCGAGGGGCCTCGCTGCGCGGGCAAAGGCGGAGGCCGTCCTCGTTTGGCAAAGAAAGACGTGAGGAACGGTTGAAGGGGTTCCCCTCTGGCCGTCGGATCGCCCGCGATCGTCCTTTCAATGACTTCCGGGCGTCGCCTACGACCGACCCACGATCGCCTTGTCATACCCCGTCACGAGCGGGGAACAGGCACGTCAACTTTTCACCCAGTTTTGTGCGTCAGGGCACCATCGCTACACCCAAGGTCTCGATCTAACTTCGGAAAAAATTCCCAAGGAGTTGACAAACCTTTTTAATTCCTAGACACTGCCACGGCCGGAAACACCTACCGGGGAGGTTAAGCGTGCCCAAAGTAAAATTGACTTCGAATGTCTTCATCTCATTAACAGCAGCAATAGCCCTCGGGGTCGTCGGATGCGGCGGCTCTGACGAGGGAACCGGCGGCGCCGGAGGCAAAGGCGGCGCTGCCGGCGCCGGAGCT
>Ga0105238_10005617_pt1 | contig 12395 bp, 13 predicted proteins | sample KBSC34metaG_FD_81526 | JGI IMG/M metagenome (GOLD analysis project Ga0105238, IMG submission 81526) | Corn rhizosphere microbial communities from Kellogg Biological Station, Michigan, USA - KBS C3-4 metaG | ecosystem: Host-associated > Plants > Roots > Rhizosphere > Soil | place: Michigan, USA... | reverse complement strand
CCCGGCACGACGCCCCCCAACGGACGCCCGGCGCTCGCCCGCCACGTCGAGACCACAAGGACACACCATGAACCGCACTGCAAAGCTCGTCGTTTCCGCGCTGGCGTTCGCGCCGCTCGTCTCGTTCGCGCAGGACACGGTAACGATCCGCTGGGGCATCGATCCCACCTATCCGCCGTTCGAGGCGAAGCAGCCCGACGGCTCGCTCGCCGGCTTCGACATCGACCTGCGCGATGCGATCTGCGAGCAGCTGCGTGCGAAGTGCGTGTGGGTCGAGCAGGGCTTCGACGGGATGATTCCGGCGCTACGCGCGCGCAAGTTCGACGTGATCATGTCCGCGATGACGGCCACCGACGAGCGGCTCAAGCAGATCGACTTCTCGAACAAGCTGTACGCGTCGCCGGGCGCGCTCGTCGCGCCGGCCGGCTCGAAGCTGCTGCCGACCGCGGCGTCGCTCGCCGGCAAGCGCGTCGGGATCGACCAGGGCACCACGCAGGAGGCGTACGCGAAGGCCGAATGGGCGACCAAGGGCGTGACGATCGTGTCGTACCAGAATCAGGACCAGGTGTATCAGGATCTGGTGAACGGCCGTCTCGACGCGACCTTCCAGGACAAGACGCAGGCCGGCTATTCGTTCCTGAAGACGCCGCGCGGCAAGGGTTACGCGTTCGCGGGCCCCGACGTGACCGACGTGCGCATCACCGGCTATGGCGTCGCGATGGGCGTGCGCAAGGGCGACGCCGACATGAAGAAGCGGCTGAACGACGCGATCGCCGCGATCCGCGCGAACGGTACGTACCAGAAGATCGCCGCGAAATACTTCGATTTCGACATCTACGGCGCGAAGCAGCAATTGACCGCCGCGCCGTGACCGCATGCGCGCCATGCCCCCCATGATCCCGTGCTTCATTCAATCGACAGGCAAGCCATGACGAGTATCCAGGACCGCGTCGCGACAGCCGTGACGCCCGAACTGATCGCCGCCTTCCGCGACGAAGGCGCGGTGTGCATCAAGGGCATCTTCTCGCCCGACGAAGTGGCCGCGCTGCGCGCCGGCATCGACGCGAACCTCGCGCAGCCGAGCCAGCGCGCGAAGGTCGCGAGCCGGCCCGACGATCCGGGCTGGTTCTTCGAGGACTTCTGCAACTGGCGGCACAACGATGCGTACCGCGACTTCATCGTGCGGTCGCCCGCGCCGTCGGTGGCCGCCGCGCTGATGGGCACGAAGACTGTTCGCCTGCATCACGATCATCTGCTCGTGAAGGAGCCCGGCACGCGGCAGCGCACGCCGTGGCACCAGGATCAGCCGTATTACAACATCGAAGGCGACGACAACGTCAGCATGTGGATTCCGGTCGACGCGGTGCCGCTCGAATCGACGCTGGAATTCGTTGCGGGTTCGCACCAGGGGCCATGGCTGATGCCGCGCACGTTCATGGACAAGGAGGCGAAGTGGTTCCCCGAAGGCAGCCTCGCCGACCTGCCGGACATCGAGGCCGACCGCTCGGCATTCCCGATTCGGCACTGGGCGCTCGAGCCCGGCGACATGGTGTGCTTCCGGATGCTGACGCTGCATGCGTCGGGCGGTACGCAGAACCGGCGGCGCGCGTTCTCGATCCGCTTCGTCGGCGACGACATCCGTCACGCGCCGCGCCGCTGGAAGACGTCGCCCGATTTCCCCGGGCTGGCCCACGAACTGCCGGCCGGCGCGCCGCTCGAGCATCCGCTGTTTCCGGTCGTGTGGACGCGTGACGCGGGGCAGGTCCGGACGATCTGAGCGGCGAATATCGAACGACATCACGCGCGCGGCGGCCGTTTCGCGATGAAGCGGCCGCCGCGCGTGGTCGTTTTCGGGTGCCGAAACAGGCTCAGGTCTGGTGCCGTCCGGCGCCCGGCTTGAAGCGCGAGCCGAGCCGGTAGCGGTTGCCCGGATGCAGGAAGTGCACGAACGTGACGGGCAGCCCGTTCGTCCAGGTGCGGCGTGTGAGGGTGAGACACGGCTCGTCGGCGCGCATGTCGAGCAGCCGCGCCTGTTCGCTCGTCGGCAGCGACGCGTCGACGACGTGCTCGATCTCCAGTTCGTAGTGCGACACGTTGTTGAACAGGTATTCGGACGGCGGCTCGGCCTGGAAGTCCTGATCGATGAATTCGGGCGCGGCGGCCGGATTCACGTAGCGATCCTCGAGCTGGATCGGGCGGCCGTTTTCCTCGTGCACGCACACCACGTGAAAGACCGGCGTGTTGACCGCCAGCCCGAACGCGGCCGCGACGTCGAACGACGCGGGTTCGCGCGACTGGCTGAGCACGCGGCAGCGATATTCGTGTCCGCGCGCGCGGATCTCGTCGCGGATGTGCGCGATCATCAGCAGGTTCGACTGCGGCTTCACTTCGGCGACGAAGGTGCCGACGCCCGCGATGCGCTTGAGCACACCTTCCTCGGTCAGCTCGCGCAGCGCGCGGTTGACCGTCATGCGCGCGACGCCGAATTGCGCGGCGAGATCGAGTTCGGACGGAATGCGGTCGCCCGGGCGCCACTCGCTCGCGTCGACCTTTTGGCGAACGAGCGTCTTGATCTGCTGGAACGGTGCGGTGGCCTTTGTGACCATCGGAAGATCCTTGCGCGAAGAGGTGACGAGGCTAGTCGTCGTGACTGACGATGACCAGGATCTCCGCCTGCGCGGCGCCGAGGCTGCGCGTGCGGTGCGGGATGAGTGCGTTGAAATAGACTGAATCGCCCGTCTTGAGTTGCACCGTCTCGTTCGGGAATTCGATTTCGACGCGCCCCTTGTGCACGAACAGGAATTCCTCGCCTTCGTGCTCGCGGAACGTCGACGCGACGAATTCGTGCGGCGGATGCACGACGAACGGCAGCATCTTCTTCGGCGCGACCCCGGCCGCGATGCTTTCGAAGCGGTGCGCGTGGCTGTCGGCCGCCGCGCCCATCGCCGTGCGCTCGCCGGCGCGCGTGACCGTGATCAGCTCGCGGTTGTGGCTTTCCGAGAACAGCTGCTCGACGTCGATGTTCAGCGCCTTCGACAGCTTCAGCGCGACCGCGATCGACGGCACGCTCAGGCCGCGCTCGACTTTCGACAGGTAGCTCTTGGTCAGGCCGGTCTCGTCGGCCAGCACATCGAGCGTCCAGCCCTTCTGTTTTCTGAGCAGCTTCAGGCGAATCGTCATGGGGCGCCAGGTGTCCTTCGAAAAATCGATTGTAACGCATGACACAAAGTGTCATGTGGTGTATTGTGTGTCTTGCGTGCCCACGGACACGGCCGCGGGCGGCGCGGCAGATCCGATCCATTCAGGAGGTGAACATGGCGGAAACGTTGAATTTGACGAAGGAGACGCTGGTCGCGCTGGCGGAGCGGCGTCTCGAGAGCGAGGTGGGCGACAGCGGCTGGTCCGCGCGGCAAAAGCTCGCGCTCACGTGCCGGATCCTGTTCGACGCCGGTCACGATTCAGGCCTGGCCGGGCAGATCACCTGCCGCGCGGGCGACGCCGGCACGTACTACACGCAGCGGCTGGGGCTCGGCTTCGACGAGATCTCGGCCGCGAACCTGCTGCGCGTGAACGAGGATCTCGACGTCGTCGACGGCGAAGGCATTCCGAACCCGGCCAACCGGTTCCATACGTGGATCTATCGCGAGCGCCCGGACGTGAACTGCATCATCCATACGCACCCGGCGCATGTCGCGGCGCTGTCGATGCTCGAGCAGCCGCTCGTCGTGTCGCACATGGACACCTGCCCGCTGTACGACGATTGCGCGTTCCTGAAGGACTGGCCCGGCGTGCCGGTCGGCAACGAGGAAGGCGAGATCATTTCGAAGGCGCTCGGCAGCAAGCGCGCGATCCTGCTGTCGCATCACGGCCAGCTCGTGGTCGGCAAAACGATCGAGGAAGCCTGCATCCTCGCGCTGCTGATCGAGCGGGCCGCGAAGCTGCAACTGCTGGCGATGTCGGCCGGCGAGATCAAGCCGGTGCCGCCGGCGCTCGCGCGGGAAGCGCGCGACTGGATTTCGAAGCCGAAGCGCGATGCCGTGACGTTCGACTACTACGCGCGGCGCGCGTTGCGCACGCATCCGGACTGTATTGCATGAACACGCGCATTGCGCTCGTCTCGTCCATCCATCATTGAGGAATCCACAACGTGTCCATCCTGCTGCAAGGCATCATCGCCTATCCGGTTACGCCGTTCTCCGCCGACGGCGCTATCGACCTGCCGGCGCTCGATGCGCTGATCGAGCGCCTGATCGCCGATGGCGTCCACGCGATCGCGCCGCTGGGCAGTACCGGCGAGAGCGCGTACCTGTCCGACGCCGAATGGGAGGCGGTCTCAACCGCGTCGATTCGCGCGGTGCGCCGGCGCGTGCCGACCGTCGTCGGCATCTCCGATCTCACGACGGCCGGCGCGGTGCGCCGCGCGCGCATCGCCGAACAGGCCGGCGCCGATGCCGTGATGGTACTGCCCGTGTCGTACTGGAAGCTCGGCAACGACGAGATCGTCGCGCACTATCGCGCGATCGGCGACGCCATCGGCATCCCGATCATGCTGTACAACAACCCCGCGACGAGCGGCGTCGACATGTCGCCCGACCTGATCGCGACGATCTGCAGGACCGTCGACAACGTGACGATGGTCAAGGAGAGCACCGGCGACATCGGGCGGATGCACCGGCTCGCGCAGTTGAGCGACGGGACGATCCCGTTCTACAACGGCAGCAATCCGATGGCGCTTGCCGCGCTGGCCGCGGGCGCGGCCGGATGGTGCACGGCCGCGCCGAACCTGAACGCCGCGTTGCCGATTGCGCTGGTCGACGCGATGCGCGCCGGCGACCTGGCGCGTGCACGGACGGTTTTTCACGCGCAGTTGCCGCTGCTGCGGTTCATCGTCGACGGCGGCCTGCCGGTGACCGTGAAGGCCGGGTTGCGGCTGCGCGGCTTCGACGCGGGCGAGCCGAGGCGGCCGTTGCTGCCGCTCGGCGAAGTGCGCACGCGCGAGCTCGAACGCCTGCTCGCGGCACTGCCGGACGGTGTGCCGGCATGAGCGGCGACGCGCGACCGGCGATCGCGGTCGCCATCGCCGCGGTGCGGGTCGGCACGAGCTGCCCGCTGGCCGGCACGCCGCACCTGAGTGCGATCGACAAGCAGCCGGTCGACGCGCGTCTGTGGCTCGGCGCACTCGGCTTCGCGGGTGACGGGCAGGCCGATGCGCGGCATCACGGCGGGCCCGACAAGGCGGTCCATCACTATGCTTACGACCACTATGCGTGGTGGTCCGCGCAGATCGGGGCGCGTGACGTGCTCGAGCGACCGGGCGCCTTTGGCGAGAACCTGTCGACGCACGGCGTGACCGAGCGCGACGTGTGTCTCGGCGACGTGTTCACGCTGGGCGGCGCCGTGCTGCAGGTGTCGCAGTCTCGGCAGCCGTGCTGGAAGCTCAATGCGCGTTTCGACCATCCGCGCATGGCGGCGCTCGTGCAGCAAAGCGGCCGGACCGGGTGGTACTACCGTGTGCTGGACGAAGGCTGGGTGGCGCCGGGCGATGTGCTGGCGCTGCACGAGCGGCGGTATCCGCAATGGCCGCTGTCGACGGTGCTCGATGTGCTGTACCGGCGCACGCTCGACATGGCCGCGCTCGATGCGCTGTGCGGCGTTCCGGTGTTGCCGCCCGGCTGGCGCAAGATGCTCGACAAGCGCCGGACGGAGCGGCAGGTCGAAGACTGGACGAAGCGGCTCGAAGGCTGACGCGTCGCGTGCGCGGCTTAACCGGCCGGCAGGTTCCGTACGTCGGCCGTCGGCTCTGCACCGAACGCGTCGCTCAGCGCATGGCCGATCAGGTGCCGCGCGGCGGCCTCGGGCGTCGACAGCGCGCCGCTCGCCTTCAACTGGTCGAATTTCTCGCGCATCGGGAAATTCTCTTCGCTGGTCGAGCGGATGGTCGCCTGCATCCCCGTATCGACGACGCCCGGCGCGACGCTGCAGATCCGCAGAGCACGGTTCGCGTCGAGCGCGACGGCGCGTGCGTGATGATCGAGCGCGGCCTTGGTCGCGCAATAGACGCTCCAGCCCGCGTACGCGTTGCGCGCGGCGCCGCTCGACACGTGCAGGATCCGGCATTCGGTCGGGGCCGATACCGCCTGCACGAGCGCGGCCGACAGCATCAGCGGCGCCGCGACGTTCAGGCTGACCGCGCGTGCGACGAGCGCCGGGTCCTGCGCGTCGAGCGGTCCGATCGGATCGACGATGCCCGCGTTGTTGAAGAGCAGCACGATCGACGCGCCGTCGACGAAGCTGCGCAGCGTGTCGCCGGCCAGCCACGTTGCGACGGCCGACGTATCCGACAAGTCGAGTTCGATTTCGGCGAACCGGTCGCCGGCCTGCGCGGCGAGCGACGGATGACGGCTGCGCGACACGCCGAGCACGGCGATGCCTTCCTGCAGCAGCTGTTCCGCGAGCGACGCGCCGAGGCCGCGCGTGTGTCCTGTGACGATGGCGCGCACGTTCGGCGCTGAAGAGGATGCGGTCATGGTGGTGAACGAGTGAACGGTTGAACCGTGTTGACGAGTGGCGAGTGATGCGCATGCGCGGCAACCCGGCGTGCGGGACGGGGCGATGCACGGTGCCGGTGTGGCATTCGAAGGCGGCCGCGTGCCGCGCCGCCTCTCCGGCTGAACGCGTATCGTAGCGCCGGCCTGCACCACGCGCAAACGCGCGGCGACGCCAGCCGCTGCCACGCAGCGTGAATGCGCGGCGCCGAATGCACGCATCGTCGCGGCCGCCGCCGTCGCCCTCCCGATACGTTGGACGAAAGCCGTCTGCGGCAAGTGCGCGCGGCGCGGCGGCAGGTGGCGCCGGGCCCCACGTCGCGAGCTATCATATGGCTCGCCCGTTCGCGACGCCGGACGGGCCGCGACGTTTCCCTTCACCTGCTGCACGCTGCGACGCCATCCATGAACACCACGCCGGATATGCCCACGCCACGCGCCCTGCGCGAACTCACGCCCCTCGAGGCCCGCATTCTCGGGGTGCTCGTCGAGAAGCAGCACACGGTGCCGGACACCTATCCGCTGTCGCTGAACGCGCTGACCGCGGGCTGCAACCAGAAAACCGCACGCTCGCCGGTGATGAACGTCAGCGAGGACGAGGTCACGACCGCGCTCGACAGCCTCAAGCACCTGAGCCTCGTGATGGAGGGCAGCAGCAGCCGCGTGCCGCGTTTCGAGCACAACATGAATCGCGTGCTCGGCATCCCGAGCCAGGCGATCGCGCTGCTGACGATCCTGCTGCTGCGCGGCCCGCAGACGGCGGCCGAACTGCGCCTGAACAGCGCGCGCCTGCACGGCTTCGCGGACATCTCGTCGGTCGAGGCCTTCCTCGACGAGCTCGCCGCGCGTGCGCAACCGCTCGTGATCCGGCTGCCGCGTGCGCCCGGTGCGCGCGAGAACCGCTGGATGCACCTGATGTGCGGCGAGGTGAACGTCGCCGACTTCGCCGGTCCGGACACCGGTGGCGGCACGGATTCCGTTCCGCCGTCCGAGTTCGAGGCGCTGAAGGCCGAGCAGAAGCGGCTTGCGGATGAAGTGGCGCGGCTGAACGCGCTCGTTCAGCGGATGGCGACCGAACTCGGGATCGACGTCGACGCGCCGGGCGACGTGAGCTGACGGGTTGCTCGAATCAATCGGCCGCCGGCGCGCAAGCGGGCGCGGGTGGACGGCCGAGCGTCGCGACACCGCCCGATCCAGATCACCAGCGGCACCCCGTCTTCGCGGACGCATCGACATCCTGCGCCCATGTGAAATCGGTCTTCTTGCCGGTACGCGCATGGGTGTACGTCATCGAATAGACGATCGCACCCTGGCTCATCATTTCATATTCGCCGTTGATCTTGCCGTCGACCATTTCCCACCAGGTTGTCGTGTACTGGTACGGGCGGCCTTCCGCGAGTTCCTCGTGCTCCTCGTGCTTGAACAGCAGCGGGATGGCCGATTTCGATTTCGCATACCGGACGACGCCGCCTTGCCACTTGGCCACGTCGTCGTAATACGTGCGCAGCTCGAATCGCACGGGTTTGTCGCCGGTCGTCCTGAAGCACAGCACTTCCGTGCTGACCTCGGCCGACGCGGGCAATGCGATGCAAAGCAGCAACGCGGCGAATGCTCTTTTCATGTTGGCAGATGAATGAAGGTGAGGCGATTCAGCCGATGCTGATCCGCGTGGCGCCCGCATCGACGAGCCGGAACAGCAAGTCCTCGACGGTCGCGCCCGGCGCCGAACCGAGATCCGCGTTGATCCGCCATCCATGCTCCGTGCGCGCCGGCTCCGACAGATAGTGGACGACGCCGTGCAGGCGGTCCTCGGCCGGCACGCGTGCGTCGTCGGTGTCGAACCACGCGAAGAACCATGCCTTGAACGCGTCGGTGGCCGCGGCTTCGTCGAAACCGTCGGCTTCGACCGTCACCCAGTCCCACACGAACGGCCGGATCGACACGGCCGCCGTGTCGAGTTCGAACGCGAAGGGCTCGAAATCCAGTTGCGCGGTCGAGTCGACCATCGCCGGCTGGCCGGCCGATTCGCCTGCGGTGTGAACGAGATCGGCGCGGCATGGCAGCGCGAGCGGGCCTTCGGTGGCCAGCATGCCGTCGGCTTTCCGGTAGGCCGGTTCGACGACGGCCACCGGTTGCGCCGCCGCTTGCGCGAGCAGGTCGGCGTAGGGCTGGCGGATGGCGCTGAGCAGTTCGGATACGGTCATCTTGGCGGGTCGGGTCAGGTTGCGAACGATCAATCACGGACGGATGGTGCGTCGTGCCGCCGGCGTCGAACGAGGGCCCGCATCGGCAGGGGACAGCCACGATCGTACGGTACTTCGATGGCATGCGACCACTCGGCCGAACGGCCGGCTCGCGTCGCGAGGTGCGCGCTCGCGCGGAAGTGCTGCGCGAGCGGCGTGCCGCCTTGCGCGAGTGCCATAATCGAGGCTGCCAATCATTCCAGACGTCCCCCGGAGAATTCTCATGCAGAACCTCGACAATCCTTCCCACGATCGCGAGGTAGGCAGCGCCGACGCGACGCAGGACACCACGCGCATCGACGACGTCCGCATCGGCGCCGTGCGTCCGCTGATTTCCCCCGCTCTGCTGCAGGACGAGCTGCCGGTGCCGGCCGCCACGCAGACGCTCGTCGAGGACACCCGCCGCGCGATCGGCGACATCCTGCATGGCCGCGACGACCGGCTGCTGCTCGTCGTCGGCCCGTGCTCGATCCACGACCACGATCAGGCGCTCGACTACGCACGCCGCCTGAAGGCTGCCGCCGATGCGCTGAAGGACGACCTGCTGATCACGATGCGCGTGTACTTCGAGAAGCCGCGCACGACGGTCGGCTGGAAGGGGTACATCAACGATCCGCGCCTGGACGGCAGTTTCCGCATCAACGAAGGGCTGCGCGCCGCGCGGCAGCTGCTGCTCGACATCAACGCGCTGGGCCTGCCGGCGTCGACCGAATTCCTCGATCTGCTGAGCCCGCAATACATTGCCGACCTGATCGCGTGGGGCGCGATCGGCGCGCGCACGACCGAGAGCCAGAGCCATCGCCAGCTCGCGTCGGGGCTGAGCTGCCCGATCGGCTTCAAGAACGGCACCGACGGCGGCGTGCAGGTGGCGTCGGACGCGATCGTCGCCGCGCGCGCGAGCCACGCGTTCATGGGGATGACGAAGATGGGGATGGCCGCGATCTTCGAGACGCGCGGCAACGACGACGCGCACGTGATCCTGCGCGGCGGCAAGAACGGGCCGAACTACGACGCCGAGCACGTCGAGGCGAGCTGCGCGGTGCTGCGCAAGAGCGGGTTGCGCGAGCAGGTGATGGTCGATTGCTCGCATGCGAACTCGAACAAGTCGCATGAGCGGCAGATCGACGTCGCGCAGGATCTCGCGCGACAGTTGGGGCAGGGCGAGCACCGGATCGTCGGCGTGATGGTGGAGAGCCATCTCGAGGCCGGGCGTCAGGATCTGAAGCCGGGTGTGCCGTTGCAGTACGGCGTGTCGATCACCGATGCGTGCCTGAGCTGGTCGCAGACCGAGCCGGTGCTCGACGTGCTGGCCGAGGCGGTGCGGCATCGCCGGGTGTATTCGCGCAACGCGTGACGCGGCATGGCTGCGGGGCAGGGTGGCGGGCCGGCGGGGTGGCGCCCGCCGCGTAGTTCGGTGCACCCGTGAAGATCTGTTGACTGTTTGCCATATTCTCCTGATCGACATGCCGCGGCGGCGCTGTTTCCGCGCCGCGCGCACAACTATCCGCACGGTCATTGATCTGGCTCCGGCTCGATCCTCTGCCGCGTTGCACGCTGGACGCACGATCCGGCGAATGTCGCTACCATGAACGCCGTGCTGCACGCCGCGGCCCGGTCATGCCGGTCCGCCATGCACACACGCAGTGGCGGCGCGGCCGACCGCCATGCGACCGACGAAGCGCGGGGTGCTCACCGATCAGCCATTGCGCCCGCGTCGCTTCGCTCCCGGAATCAACAACAACCGAACCGGAGTGCAAACTACATGAAGTTCTACAAGACCCTCATCGCAGCAACCGTCCTCGCATCGAGCGTCAGCGCGCACGCGCAGATCGCCGGCGCACAGCCGCTCAGCGTGACCGTCGAACAATCGCAGGCGCTGCTCGAAGGCTGGAGCGTGAAGAAGAGCGTGCTGGGCAAGGTCGTGTACAACGACGCGAACCAGAAAGTCGGCACGGTGCGCGACCTGATCGTCGCGCCGGACGGCTCGGTGTCGGCGGCGATCGTGTCGGCCGGCGGCTTCCTCGGCGTGGCCGCGCATGACGTCGCGGTGCCGATCGGGTCGCTCGACGTGCGCAACGGCAACATCTACCTGCCGGGCGCGACGAAGGATGCGCTGAAGGCCACGCCGGCGTTCCAGTACGCGAAGGTGCCGTCGGCGCCGAAGCCGAAGAAGGTCGACGACAAGCACTGATGGATGCGGCCCGGCCCGGTGCGCGATGTGCCGGGCCGGCCGGATGCCACGTCACGTCGCACCGCGCGGCGATCCATCACCGCCGCGCCCCCCAATCTCCCCCCGTCTACGTAATTCTACGTAGCCCCGCATACGTAGTTGTGCGCTTGTAAGCCGCCCCCATCGCGCGGAATACTACGGCCCACTGCCTCGGCTTTCACGAGACGCGGCACGACGCATCGACGTCACGCGGGTTCGGCCCCTCGCCGCATCCACTCAAAAACACATTGGAGACCAGGAGACGCCATGAATCGGGCTTCCAGTACCCTGCTCTGGATCGCGGTCGCGCTGCTCGGCGCATTCGCATTCGGGACGATCGCACTTGCGCACGGCGAACGCGTCAGCGCGCTATGGATCGTGATCGCCGCAGTCTGCGTGTATCTGATCGCATATCGCTTCTACAGCCGCTTCATCGCCAGCAAGGTCATGCAGCTCGACGGGCTGCGGATGACGCCGGCGGTCAAATACAACGACGGCCTCGACTACGTACCGACCAACAAGTACGTGCTGTTCGGCCATCACTTCGCCGCGATCGCCGGCGCCGGGCCGCTCGTCGGCCCCGTGCTCGCCGCGCAGATGGGCTATACGCCCGGCATGCTGTGGATCCTGGCCGGCGTCGTGTTCGCCGGCGCGGTGCAGGACTTCATCGTGCTGTTCATCTCGACGCGCCGCGACGGCCGCTCGCTCGGCGATCTCGTCAAGATGGAGCTCGGCACGCTGCCCGGCGTGATCGCGCTGTTCGGCGCGTTCCTGATCATGGTGATCATCCTCGCGGTGCTCGCGCTGATCGTCGTGAAGGCGCTGACCAATTCGCCGTGGGGCACGTTCACCGTCGCCGCGACGATTCCGATCGCGCTGTTCATGGGCATCTACACGCGCTACATCCGTCCGGGCCGCATCGGCGAAGTGTCGATCATCGGCTTCGTGCTGCTGATGGCATCGATCGCGTTCGGCCAGCACGTGCACGATTCGGCGACGCTCGCCGCGTGGTTCACGTTCAACGGCACGCAGCTCACGTGGATCCTGATCGGCTACGGCTTCGTCGCATCGGTGCTGCCGGTGTGGCTGCTGCTCGCGCCGCGCGACTACCTGTCGACGTTCCTGAAGATCGGCACGATCCTCGGCCTCGCGATCGGCATCCTGGTCGTCGCACCGGAACTGAAGATGCCTGCGCTGACGAAGTTCGTCGACGGCACGGGTCCGGTGTGGTCGGGCAACCTGTTCCCGTTCCTGTTCATCACGATCGCGTGCGGTGCGGTGTCGGGTTTCCACGCGCTGATCTCGTCGGGCACGACGCCGAAGCTGATCGACAACGAATCCAACGCGCGCTTCATCGGTTACGGCGCGATGCTGATGGAATCGTTCGTCGCGATCATG
>Ga0105238_10005614_pt1 | contig 12397 bp, 7 predicted proteins | sample KBSC34metaG_FD_81526 | JGI IMG/M metagenome (GOLD analysis project Ga0105238, IMG submission 81526) | Corn rhizosphere microbial communities from Kellogg Biological Station, Michigan, USA - KBS C3-4 metaG | ecosystem: Host-associated > Plants > Roots > Rhizosphere > Soil | place: Michigan, USA... | reverse complement strand
GCATCACTCGGACCAAAAATTCTCCGCGTCGACATTGCCAAGGAGTGCCGCGAATACGAGGAGAAAATGGGCGGCGGCGAAGCCGAACCGGGTGTCATCTCCGCGTACCAGGAATTGGTGGTGCGCGCCTACAAAATTTCCCCCGAATGTAAATTCCGAAACAAGACAGTGGCCGAAGTGGAGTCCGCGTTCACACCGTTTCGCATTTTTGTCGAGCGTATTCGAACAGATGGCCAGGTTGTGGATGCCGTTCCGAGCGCACTTGTGCGCGAAGGCCAGGTGCTGGCGATCGCCGGGAGGCGTGAACCGATGATGAAAATGAGCGAATCATTCGGTCCGGAAGTGGACGATCGCCAGCTCCTGGATTTCCCCGCCGAATCGGTGGATGTCGTCGTGACCAGCAAAGCACTCCCGGGAAAAACGCTGAAAGAACTCGCCGAGCACGAAAACGGCGAGCGCAGCCGCGGTGTGTTCCTGCGCAAGCTCACCCGCGCGGGGATTGAGATGCCGTTTAATCCGGGAACCGTGCTGGATCGCGGCGATGTGCTGACGATTGCCGGCGCCCACAAAAACGTGGAACGCGCCATCCAGTGGATCGGTTATCCGGATCGCCCGACCGACAAAACCGACATGAGTTTTATGGGCCTGGGAATTGCGGTCGGCGCGATAATCGGGGCAATCAGCATCAACATCCGGCATGTGCCGCTAAGTTTAAGCACAAGCGGAGGCGCATTGATTGCCGGGCTCATTTGCGGCTGGTTGCGATCAATTCATCGCACTTTTGGAAGAGTTCCCGAAGCAGCGTTGTGGGTCTTCAACAACGTCGGACTGAATATATTCATCGCCGTGGTGGGGATCAGTGCCGGGCCCGCATTTGTCAACGGTCTCAAGACGAACGGGCTCGGGCTCTTCATTGCGGGCGTGGTAGTGACGACCCTGCCGTTTATCGTTGGCCTGCTCGCCGGCAAATATATTTTCAAATTTCATCCCGGCATCAACCTCGGCGCTTGCGCCGGTGCGCGCACAACGACCGCCGCGCTGGGCGCGATACAGGATGTCGCCAAGAGCAAGGTGCCCGCGCTCGGATACACCGTTCCCTACGCCGTCGGCAACACCCTCCTCACGATTTGGGGCGTGGTCATTGTTCTCCTCATGAAATAACCAAACTCCTCCACATTTATGCGCACTGATCCAAATACACTCGAACAAATTGGCCAGCTCAGCCCTTTTGAAATCAAGGACAAGCTGATCGCTCTCGCGGAAGATTCCGCGCGCAAATCCGCGTTCGCCATGCTGAATGCCGGCCGCGGCAATCCCAACTGGGTGGCCACCACGCCGCGCGAGGCATTTTTTTCACTGGGTCACTTTGCCGTCACCGAATGCCGCCGAGTGATAAACTCGAATGGCATTGGCGGCATGCCGGCCCGACCGGGATGCGCAGAAAGATTGAAGGCATGGTGCGCGGCAAATGCATCGATGCCAGGAACGGATTTTCTGCAAGCCATGGTGCCCTTTGCGGCAACCCGCTTTGGATTCAACGCGGATACCTTCGTCCATGAACTGACCGACTCGATCATCGGAGATAATTATCCCGTGCCGGACCGCTGTCTTTTGCACAACGAAAAAATCAGTCACGCCTACCTGATGTGGGCCATGTGCAACGGCCAGCCTCCCAAGGGAAAATTCGATCTCTTCCCCGTCGAAGGCGGCACGGCGGCGATGTGCTACATATTCAAATCGCTCAAGACCAACCGGCTGTTGCGTCCCGGCGACACCATTGCGCTCGGCACCCCCATTTTCACTCCGTATCTCGAAATGCCGCATCTCGAGGACTACGACTTGAGAGTCATCAACGTAAACGCAGTCCAGGAGAATCGTTTTCAATTCAGCGATGACGAACTCAAAAAGTTGGAGGATCCGAAGATCAAAATCTTCTTCCTCGTGAATCCGGGAAACCCGAGTTCGATGGCAATGAGTCCCGAGGTCACCTCCAAATTGGTCAAGCTCGTTAGAACGAAACGGCCTGACCTGATGATTTTGACCGATGACGTTTACGGTACCTTCGTGAAGGATTTTCGCTCCCTGATGGCCGACCTGCCCCACAACACCATCGGTGTTTATTCCTATTCGAAATATTGGGGTTGCACTGGCTGGCGTTTGGGAATCATCGCGACTCATGAAGATAACATCTTCGACCAGATGATCGCCAGGCTGCCACAACGGGAACGCGACATCGTCAACGACCGCTACCACACCATTTCGCTGGAGCCGGAAAAAATCAAATTTATCGACCGCATTGTCGCCGACAGCCGCGATGTGGCCTTGAACCACACTGCCGGGCTTTCCTTGCCGCAACAGGTAATGATGACTCTCTTTTCCATCGCCGAACTGATGGACGAGGAGAAAACCTATCAGGCCGAGGTCATGGAAATTGTGCAACGCCGCGCCTGGTCATTGATCGAAGGGCTGGGCGTGGAACTGAAACCCAATCCGCTGTTCTCCTACTACTACGGGATCGTCGATTTCGAATTTTGGATAAAAAAATACGTGGGGCCGGAGGTGATGGAATTCATCAAGAAAAACTATCACCCGCTCGACATCGTTTTCCGCCTCGCGGAAGACCACTCGATTGTGCTGTTGAACGGAGGAGGATTCAGTGCGCCGGATTGGTCGGCCCGGGTTTCCTTCGCCAATCTCGACGACGCAGTTTACGGACATATCGGTCGCGCCTTGCGCTCCGTCGCGCGCACCTACGTGGAAGCATATCGCTTCTCCAAAAACGGAGGCGCCACTCCCCTGCCCGCTCGCAACCGAGGATCGGTAAAAGCGGGAAAATCAACCAAACGCACTGAATCTTATGAAAAAACGCTTCACGCCTAAATTAGGTCTCCGCCGCAGAGCACCACGTCCAGCGCCCGAGCGGCTAAACACCATCGTCGGCTTCGATCAATTCAATCTGAACGTCCCGGAGCATTTCCCCCAAAAAGGCATGCTGGCGCGCGCTGCCCAGGCAGTCGTCAACAGCGAGGCGTGGACCGATGCGAATCCAAACCTCAACCTTTCCTCCTTTGTCACCACGTTCACGGAACCCGAGGAGATGGAAGTGCTCAAGGCCCACTTCACGAAAAATTACATCGACCACGACATGTATCCGCAGCTCTTCGCCATTGAGAAAAAGATGGTGAAATGGCTGCACGGACTTTGGAACGGGCCAAAAAATGTCGAGCCGTATGGCGCGGCAACCATCGGCTCCTCCGAGGCCTGCATGCTCGCCGGACTGACGCACAAGTGGAACTGGCGCGAAGCACGGAAGAAGGCCCGCAAGAATGCCGATCGACCCAACATGGTCACCGGCGGCAACGTTCAAATCGTTTGGAAAAAGTTCCTGAAATACTTCGATGTCGAAGGGCGCATTGCTCCGCTGGAAGTGGGAAATTACCGCCTGACCACCAAGCATCTCGACGACCTCGTTGATGAGAACACCATCTGCGTCGTCGCCATCGCGGGCCAGACTTTCACCGGGGAGGACGATGATATTCAGGAAATTCACGACTGGCTGGATGCTTACGAGAAACGCACGGGCATTTCGATTCCGATGCACATTGACGGCGCCTCGGGCGGATTCGTAAACCCGTTCCTATATCCCGATTACAAATGGGATTTCCGTTTACCGCGCGTGCAGTCGATCAACGCCTCGGGGCACAAATTCGGGCTCGTGCCACCTGGGCTGGGATGGGTCGTGTTCAAGGAACGTAAAATCTTCAATGAAGACCTGATCTTCTACGTGAACTATCTCGGTGGCGAAATGCCCACGGCGACGTTGAATTTCAGCCGCAACGCCATGCAGATCGCCGCGCAATATTATCTCTTTCTGCGCCTGGGTTTCGACGGCTATCGCGACATCATGCAACACGCCGTCGACAACGCCGTCTATCTGCGAAAGCGGCTCGTTCAAAGCGGTTACTTCAAAATCATGAACGAAACCCAGCGCATTCCTGTCGTCGCGCTCACACTGAATCCAAAAATCAAACGTTACAACGAGTTCGATATCTCGTGCAAAGTGCGCGAACGCGGCTGGGTGCTTTCAGCCTACGCGATGCCGCCAGATGCCGAGGAAGTCTTTTCACTGCGCATCGTGGTTCGCCCGCACCTCAATCGCAATGTCGTGGAACAACTCGCCGAGGATATCCTGAACGCTTGCAAGTATCTGGATAAACACGGCGGCACCGCCACTCCTCCCCGGCGCCACGAAGCGGCGAAAACGGATACCAAATGTTAATCCCCAACCTTCAACCATTGACCGATATGAACACATTTAAACCTATTCCGAAAAAGGGAAATATCATCGTGGCAGTCGCCGCTATCAGCTTGTTCTTGGCGACCTCCGCGCAGGCGTTGCCCAAAATAAAAATCCTCGCGACCGGCGGCACCATTGCCGGTGCGCAAGCCAGCACCTCCGACGCCGGATACAAGTCCGGTTCCTTCTCCGTCGACGATTTGATCAAGGCGGTTCCCGCCATGACCAATCTCGCCGCCCTTTCCGGTGAACAGGTGGCCAACATCGGCTCCCAAACCATGAACCATGAAGTTTGGTTGAAACTAGCGAAGCGCGTGAAAGAAGTGCTCGCGGGGGATACCGATGGCGTCGTTATCACCCACGGTACCGACACCATGGAGGAAACCGCTTATTTTCTAAATCTCCTTATCGATAGCGACAAGCCGGTCGTCCTGGTCGGTTCGATGCGTCCGGCCACGGCGATCGGCGCAGACGGACCCGCGAATCTATACAACGCCGTGGCCCTGGCCGCCGATCCTGCTGCCCGCGGCCGTGGCCCGTTGGTGATGCTCAACGACACCATTCATTACGCTCGCGAAACTCAAAAGACACACACGACGCATCTCGATACGTTCCGTTCGCTGAATCGCGGGCCCGCCGGCGTCATGAATACAGGCAAGGCGTTTTTCTACAACCAAAACACTATGCGCCGCGGCGGATTTTCGCCGGATGGCCTCACCGTGGACAATCTGCCCGACGTTGAAATCGCTTATTCATACGCCAATTTCGGTGGCGACGGCATTGACGACATGGTCAAACGCGGCGCGAAAGGAATCATTCTGGCCGGCGTTGGAGATGGCAACACCACCGACGCGGCGCTCGCGGCGTTGGAAAAAGCGGCCAAGGCGGGAGTCGTCGTCGTCCGCAGCAGTCGCGTGGGGTCCGGAATCGTGGACCGCAACGTGGAAGTGAATGACGACAAACTCGGGTTCATTACCGCCATGGAACTGAATCCTCAAAAAGCGCGCGTGTTGCTGATGCTCGGATTGACCCGCACCAAGGATCTCAAGGAATTGCAAAAGCTTTTCACCGAATATTGACCTCAATCCTCGAAGATTATGAAAACCCTAAAAGCTTTCTCCATTCTGACGACACTCGCGCTCACCGCCCCCCTGCTTGCTTCGCTGAACGGATGCGCCAGTTCGCAAGCCGATGACGCGCGAATGGCTGAGGCCCAGGCTGCCACCGCGATCGTTCATACGACAAATCAGTCGACTACCGTGTATCTGATGACGACCGGTTCTCCGACCGGTTACGGTGCGCGCGGCGCAGGACTTCCGCCTTCCGATTCACTCCAGGCGCTCGTTGACGAAACGTACGCAAAATTCAAAGACGACCAGTCTGGCAAGAACGCCGATTACATTCCCTACCTCGCCAGCGTGCCTTCGGAACTATTCGGCATCGCCATCGTGACCGTGGACGGAAAAGTCTATGCCGCCGGCGACACGGGATACGCGTTTTCCATTCAGTCATGCTCCAAGATTTTTACCCTCGCCGAAATCATCGAAGAATCCGGAGAAGACGAGGTGTTGAAAAAAATTGGCGTTGAGCCGACCGGCATGGCCTTTAATTCCATCACCGCGCTCGGATTGCACGACAACACCGCCATCAATCCGTTGGTCAATGCCGGTGCGATGGCAAGTGTCAGCATGGTGAAAGCCACCAGCGCCGAGGAGCGTTGGAACAAGATTCTCGCATTCGAAAGCGCTTTTGCCGGGGAACCGCTGAAGCTGATCGATGACGTGAACAAATCGGAAGGAGACACGAATTTCCGCAATCGCGGCATCGCCTTCATTCTCTACAACGGCCAGCACCTATTCTGCGATCCGCTGGAAGCCTGTGACGTTTATACCAGGCAATGCTCCATCGGCGTGACCGCGCGCCAACTCGCGGTCATGGGCGCGACGCTGGCCAATGGCGGTGTGAACCCGATTACCCAGCAACGCTGCCTGAGCGCGAAGCACGTCCCCCGCGTGCTCGCCGTGATGATGATGGCGGGATTCTACGATGAGTCCGGCAAGTGGGCGTATACCGCCGGTCTACCCGCAAAAACCGGAGTCGGCGGCGGCATCGTGGCAGTGGTGCCGGGCAAAATGGCGATCGTCGGCTTTTCACCCCGGCTCAACGAAGCGGGCAACAGCGTTCGCGCCACCGAAGCCATCAATCACATCACCCAACAACTTGACCTCAATTTATTTGGATCACTCCAATAAACACCCCGACCAATTCAACCGAGTATGAATGCAAAAATCCTGACAACTATTCCTCTCTCCTTTGCACTCGCCGCGGGCGCAGAAACCCTCTCGCCCGAGCAAATGCAATCCAACCTGAACGAAATGCAGAAAACGATCGAGAACCTGCAGCATGAAATCCAGGAAATGAAACGCCAGCAACAAACGGCCTTCATGCCTACGAACGCACCGATAGTCTCCACGAATCAATCCGTCACCGTTTCTCCCGACACGGTGGTGTTCTCACAAACCGTCACGCAAATCAACGGCCACGAGGCGCAAGTCACTTCTCGCAACACATTCAATGACCAGCAGGAAGCCGCGCCACGCGCAAATGACCTCACGCTCGATCCAAAGTATCGCGGTTTCATCCCCATACCCAACACCCCGGCGATGATAAAATTCAACGCCAAGCCGCGCGTGGATTTCACCAGCGACAATCGCAATTCCGGTAATCCTGACCGGTTCGTACCCGCGCAAATTCCTGTGGATGGCCAATCCGACCAGGGCGGCGGCCATCAATTCAATGTCAACGCCCGCGGTTCTTCCTTGCGGCTGGACGTGCGCGCACCTGACCTGGACGGCGCGCCGCGATTCTATTACGAAAATGACTTTTTTGGATCCGGCGGTGGCATGTCATACCGCGTCAAGCAACTCTGGGGCGAATATTACAACGTCACCGCCGGCTGGACGTATAGCATTTTCGAAGATCCCGATGCGTGGCCCGACACCGTCGACTTCGAAGGGCCAAACTCGATGATTTATGCGCGGCAACCCACGCTGCGTTATCTCCTCCAGGCGAACGATCATCTGCAATTTAATTTCGGCATTCAGCAACCAGCTTCGGATGTGGATACCGTCAACCAGACGGATGTAACCGCAGTCAATCACGCCCCGGACGGCGGCTTCAATGTGCGTTGGGAGGATAAAAAAATCGGCCACGTCCAACTCGCCGCCATTCTGCGTGATGTGGGCGCCAATAGCCCCACGCTGGGTAACCAGGAGGAATTCGGATGGGGTGTGATGGCCGCGACCAGCCTGAACACGTTTGGAAAAGATTCGATGCAATTACAGGCCACGTATGGCCACGGCTATTTCCATTTCGCCAACGACAATTTTACCTATTCCGGATTCAACGGCGGCGATGCGGGCTACGACAAAAATGGGAATCTGAAAGCGCTGCCGTTCTTCTCCGCCATGGCCGCGTACACGCATCATTGGACGGATTCCTTTCGCTCCACCGCGTCGGTCGGTTGGAATGATCTGGACAATAGTTTCTCCCAAGGACCACTCGCCTATCACAAAACGTTCTATGCCAGCGCCAATGTCGTTTATCAAATTCGTAAACGTCTGAGTGTCGGCATTGAGGGACTTTACGGAAAAAAAGAAACGAAGAGCGGCGCGGACGGAGACGTTTTCCGCGTCCAGATGGGCATCGCGTGGGCGTTGTTTGATTGAAACGCAACGAGAATTTCTTTCAACCACAAGCTGCGGCTGCAAACCATCCGCGCGCAGCATCGGGAACCAAAAATCAGAGTAACCAGGAGCGGTCATGGAGTTCATCAACCATATCCTGAAATCCAATCCCGAAACGGCCCTCTTCGTGTCGGTGTTCCTGGGGTACCTTGTCGGCAAGATCAAAATCAAGGGGTTCAGCCTGGGGGGAGTCGCCGGCTCCCTGATTGTCGCCCTCATCATCGGACAATTAGGCGTGGTCCTCCCCGAAAGTTTGAAGGCCGTTTGTTTCGCGTTGTTCATCTATTCCGTTGGCTTCAAAAGCGGGCCGGAATTTTTTGGAGGCTTGAACCGCTCTTCTTTCAAACTGGTGGCTTCGGCGACCGTTCAAAGTGTCGTTGCGTTGATTTCAGTGCTCGCTGTCGCGGCATTGTTTGGACTTGGCAAAGGGTTCTCGGCGGGAATCGGTGCGGGAGCCTTGACCGAAACTGCCATGATGGGCACCGCCGGCGATGCACTCGGGCGGATGGGACTGCCAGAAAACGAAGTCCAGAAATTAACCAGCCAGATGGCCATCGGCTTCGCCATCACTTACGTGTTTGGTACCGTCGGCGTGATTATTTTCATCCGCAGCATCGCGCCCCGATTGCTCGGCGTGGATATCAAGAAAGCCGCGCGCGAGTTGGAAGAACAATTGTCGGAGGGCGGCGAAGTAAAACGTCCCGGTTACGTGACGCCCTTCGTCCCCGTGGTCGCCCGCGCTTTTCTCGTGGACAAGTGCGCCGGATGCACGATTGCCGAGCTGGCAAAGCATTTTGATCGCGCTTCGGTGGAGCGAATCTTGCGGGGTGATGAAATCATCGAACCCCTCCCCCAAACGACCCTGCAGCGAAATGATATCGTCGGCCTGGCGGGACTGCTCGGACAGGTGGTTGCCGCGGGTGATTTGATAGGCCACGAAGTCGAAAGCAAGGAAGCGCTTTCATTTCCCCTGTCGATCGCGAGGGTGGTAATCACCAGCCGTAATATCGCTGGAAAAACTCTTCTTCAAATTCGCAACACCGCGGGACAGCAAAATATCGAATCCGTTTACCTCGCCAGCTTCAAACGGCAAGGACTGGCGATGCCGATTCTGCCCAATGCCGAAGTCCGGCGCGGCGATATTTTCGAACTCGCCGGCCGTCCCGATCAAGTGAGCCGCGCCGCCGCCTTGCTCGGCCATACTGAATCGCCCGGCGGCCAAAGTGATCTGGCTTACCACGCCCTTGGCATCGTTGCCGGTACATTGCTCGGGCTCATGTCGGTTGTAGTGGCCGGCATTCCCATCACTCTTGGTGTCGGTGGCGGAGTACTCGTCTCGGGATTGTGTTTTGGTTGGGCGCACACGCGTTATCCGGTTTTTGGCGCTCTTCCGCAACCGGCGCAATGGATCCTCTCTGAATTTGGATTGAGCGCATTTGTGGCGGTCATCGGCCTTTCCGCGGGGCCGAAAGCTGTGGCGGCCATTCACGAACACGGCGTCACCCTGCTCATCGCCGGCATGGTCATCACCACACTCCCTTTGATCGCCGCATTATACTTCGGACGCTTCGTTTTGAAATTGCATCCCGTGATCCTGCTCGGCGCGTTGTGCGGGGGACAAACCGTCGCAGCCTCCTTGAGCGCCGCCAATGAGGAAGCGGACAGCATGACCCCGGTCCTGGGATTTACCGTCACTTACGCCATCGCGAATGTGCTCCTTGCCATTTGGGGACCGATCATCGTCGCACTGGTGCGTTAACCGAAGGAAACCCGCCATGAAAAATAAATTTCCAAACTTGCCCAGGTTGGTGAACAAAACACCTTCCAAAATCAGACCGCGGGTCTTTGGGCTTTTGCTGTGCTCGGTCGCAATCGCGATGAGCGGATGCAAAAAGGAAGCCACCGCGCCACCGCCGCCGCCCAAAGTTGAAGTTGCGAAAATCATACCGACCAACACGCCAAGTTCCATCGAGTTCATTGGCCAATTGGATTCGCCGCAAAATGTGGAGGTGCGCGCCCGGGTGGAGGGATTCGTCGACAAAATGCTTTTTGTCGAGGGCACCGAGATCAAAGCGGACGCGCCTTTGTTCCAACTCGACGACAAGCCTTTCAAGGAGCGTCTCGCCGCCGCCGAAGGCGCGCTGGCAGAAGCCAAGGCCGCTTTAGGCAAAAGCCAGAAAGACGTCGCACGCCTCACGCCCCTGGCTGAAAAACATGCCGTACCGCAACAGGATCTCGACAACGCCCTCGCAGCGCAGGACGTTAGCGAAGCCGCCGTGCTCACGGCTCAAGCCCGCGTGGATTCCGCCAAAATCGACCTCGGATATTGCGACATTCGCGCACCGGTCAGTGGATTGATTGGCGGCAAGCAGGTTTCCATCGGCGACCTCGTCGGCAAAGGCCAGCCCACGCTGCTTGTCACGATTTCGACGCTCGATCCCATTTGGTTTTATTGCAACGTCAGCGAAGTGGATTTTCTGAAGGCGCAACAGGAGAGCAATCGCACCGGAAAGAAGATCGAAGACTTGCCGGTGGAACTCCTGCTCGCCGACGGCTCCACGTTGCCGGAGAAAGGCAAATTCGTGTTCCTGGATCGCGCCGTGGACGCCAAGACGGGCACCTTGCGCGCGCGCGTCCAGTTTCCCAACACCCGCAAGCAGCTTCGACCCGGGATGTTCGCCCGCATCCAGGTGGACCTGGGCATCCACACGAACAGTTTGGAAGTGCCGCAACAGGCCATCACGGAGCTGCAGGGCAAATCCTTTGTCTGGACGGTGGACACCCAAAACAAGGTTTCCCAGCGATCAATTGAACTCGGCGAGGAAGTGGGCGAAAACGTCGTCGTCAAAAAAGGCCTGAGTGCTGGCGAACGCGTGGTAGTCGAAGGCCTCCAAAAAATTCGCGACGGCGCCACGGTTCAACCGGTCACCGCTCCCGAGACAATCGCCGCCACCCAAAAACTCGAACCCACGGGCAGGACCAATTCCCCAAAGGAGTGATTGTATGGCCGACTTTTTTATCCGCCGCCCCATCGTCGCAATTGTGATTTCCATCCTGACGGTCATCGTCGGTCTCGTGAGCCTCAAGCGCCTGCCGATCTCGGAATATCCCACCGTGAGTCCCACCTTGATCAAAGTGACCACGACCTATCGCGGCGCAGCTGCCGAAGCAGTCATGGAATCCGTGGCCACCCCCATCGAATCCAAGGTCAATGGCGTGGACAAGCTGCTTTATCTTCAATCATTCAACGCCAACGATGGCAAGCTTACCCTGAACGTGTATTTCGATGTCGGCACCGACGTGGACATCATGCAGGTCAACACGCAAAACCGCGTGGGCCAGGCGCAGGCGCAGTTGCCGGATGCGGTCAAGAAGGAAGGCGTCGTCGTGGATCGTTCCAGTCCTGATATTCTGCTGGGCATCGGCTTGTATTCGCCCAAAGGCACATATGATGGCATTTTCCTGGGCAATTACGCGGACATCAACTTGGTGGACGCCATCAAGCGCGTGCGCGGCGTAGGCGAAGTAAAAAATTTCACCGCGCAGGATTACGCCATGCGCATTTGGCTGCGGCCCGACCGGCTGGCTTCGTTGGGCATCACGCCGAGTGACGTCAAGAAAGCCTTGGACGAGCAAAACGCCCAATCCCCCGCCGGTCGCATCGGCGCCGAACCGGCTCCGCCCGGCCAAAACACCACCTACAACGTCCGCGCCCTCGGTTTGCTGAAAGACCCGAAACAGTTTGAGGAAATCATTGTCCGCTCCAACCCCGACGGTTCACAGGTGAAGATCAAGGACATTGGCCGTGTGGAATTGGGCGCGCAAACCTACGACCTGCGCGCGCGATTGAACCGATCACCAGCCGGCGCCATCGGCGTTTATCTCGCGCCCGGCGCCAACGCCATCGAAACCGCGAACAACGTTAAAAAAATCCTCGCGAACGCCAAAAAACTTTTTCCTCCGGACATGGATTACGATATCGCGCTCGATTCCACCCTGCCCATCACTGCCTCGATGCACGAAATCGTCCACACGCTCGTTGAAGCCGTCATCCTGGTGCTCATTGTCGTCTACATTTTCCTGCAAAGTTTCCGCGCCACGATCATCCCAATGTGTACTGTGCCAGTGTCGTTGCTCGGCGTCTTCATCGCTTTTCCTGCCCTCGGTTTTAGCATCAATACGCTCACCATGTTTGGCCTCGTCCTGGCTATTGGCATCGTGGTCGATGATGCCATCGTTGTGGTCGAAGCCGTGCAACATCACATCGAGCATGGCCTGTCACCAAAGGACGCCACGCGCCAGGCCATGAAAGAGGTTTCCGGCCCCGTCGTCGCCATTGGGCTCGTGCTCTGCG
>Ga0105238_10005611_pt1 | contig 12402 bp, 9 predicted proteins | sample KBSC34metaG_FD_81526 | JGI IMG/M metagenome (GOLD analysis project Ga0105238, IMG submission 81526) | Corn rhizosphere microbial communities from Kellogg Biological Station, Michigan, USA - KBS C3-4 metaG | ecosystem: Host-associated > Plants > Roots > Rhizosphere > Soil | place: Michigan, USA... | reverse complement strand
CCTTGCAATCCGGGGCGAGGTTCAGCCGGGCGCGCAATTGTGCAGAATTGTGCACTTCCCGCGCTGTGCGGCCCCAGGCGGGATCGATGGCGTTGTGGATAATTTCCACACGGTTGCGGCGGACCCCTTTTCCTACCAGCTCATCGCGGAAGGGCTCGCTGACAGTAAGAACCTGGTCGGCTTTGCGCAGGGACCAGCGGTCGAGCTGGTTGTAGACCCGAGCGCGCAGGTCGGGCCAGGTGTAGCCGTGGTGGAAAGCGATCCAGCCCGCCCGGCGGTTCAGGCCGGACTGGCGCACCAGGAAGTGAGACTTGACCGCGTGACTTTGAATCAGATCCGGCTGCACGCGATCGACGAGAGCGTTCAGTCCCTCGAGCACGGCGCGGTCGAAGCGGCCGCTTTCGGGAATCGGATAGATGGGAATGGAATAGCGCTGCGCAGTTTCGAGAAAGATGTTGGATTGGCCGGGACGTTGGAAGAACGCGATGGAGACTTCAACAGGTGGTGAGTAGTCCGGACTGCCCGCGAGACGAGCGAACTGCAGCAGATTTTTAGCCGGTCCGGTGATGGTGGCGGCCTCGATGATCGCCAGCAAGCGGATGGGCTTAATCACGTTGCGAGTTTAGCAAATCAAAAAAACGGTTTAACGTTTTTAGCTGCCGTGAGCAACTTCTTTGGGCGCCGGCTGGGCATCGGGCGCGGCGATCGGTTTCTGCATTCCCAGCGCCTGGCTGAGGGCCATCAGATCGGAGGTCGCGGTCTGGTGGGAGAGTTCGTGTTCCCCGCCAAGCGGTTCGTGGTCGGCGGGCTGCAGGTTGCCGGCAGGCGTCTTCACGTCTTTCAGCAGGTATTCGAGAACCGCTACCGAGGCCAGAAACAACAGAAACGTCATCCGGGTTCGCTCCTTCTTCCGACTTTCTATCGGTAGAGGAGTGAGGAAGCTTTAGACCAGAGAGGCGAATTTCCGCGATTCGGGGTGCTGGGGAGAATTTTGAGGTCTCCCCAGCATCTCGAGCGAGTTATTTGGAGATGGCTAGCGGAACGGTGTCGCCGGGGGCGATCACGGCGCCGGCAGCATTCAGGTAGTCGAGCTTCATGAGCGGCGAGCCGATGCGGCGATCCACGGTGACGGCGCAAGGAGCAGCGGTACAGGTCACCGAAGTGACGGCTCCGGTGGGCGCCGTAAGAGTGATCTGCACTTTGGCCGCATTGGGGATGCTCTCGAGAGCGAAAGGAATCTGCATGGTCACCGGATCGGGTGGCGCCACTCCACCGAGCCGGACGGCCGGCCAGCGGTGAAGCATCCCCATGCCGGCAAAGAAGCCGTACCACTTACCGGCATGAATATAGGAATCGAGCAGATTCGTGAGGTTGACATTCAACGCGTCCGACGCCTCGTCGTAAAAGACGCCGTCGGTGTTGTAGTTGGGGTGTCCCCAGACGGCGCCATACAGCTGGTCGCCCCAGGTTTTGTTCTCCGGGGTGGGGTTGTAGATGTAGTAGTCGGAGATTGCATTCCCGAGCTCCTGATTCTGTTCCCGTCCCACGGCGCGACCGCCGAGCGACATGCCGAAATTACAACCGGGGGTGCGTTGGTCGAACGCCTTATTGGTCGAGGTGGTAGTCGGTTCACAGAACTCGAAGCCGCGCCCGTAGTTGGTAGTGAGGGTGGCGGCATCGACGCCCTTATCGTGAATCCACTGCAGCGCCTGACGGTTCATGGCGCCATAGGCTTTGGCATACGATGCCAGAGCGGGATCGGTGGAGGCGGCGAGTTTCCCCATGCCATAAGCCTTGATGCCGAGCATGAAGGGCTGCTGTCCGAAGCCGACCAAGACATCGGTCCGGCCGTAAAACGCGCTGCCGCTGGTGCCCAGCCAGGGATGGTCGAGGGTAATCGAAGTGGGACTATTCCAGGTGCAGACATAGTTATAGGCAAGGTTTTTGACATCCGAACTGGCCGTGGCGAAACCCGTCATCGCGCCGCCGTTAGTATGAGCCGCGGTCCAGGTAACATTGCCGGAGTCTCCCGGCCAGAGAACCGCGAGGGTTACGACATTACCTGTAACGCTGTACGAGTACGATCCGGTAAAACGCTTGCCGCCGGACGTTCCATTGATCACCAACATGACTGCCGAGCCGTTGGTGGGCACCGCACCACCGGTGATGGTGATGGTTCCCGAACCCGCGGTGACGGTGCCGGTGCCGCTGGTGACGCCGAGACAGGCACTTTGCGGAATATTGACGCCGGTGACAGTTGCCGAGCCATTGGTCATGGTCAGCGGACCGGTGGTGAAGTTCCAGTAAGCCGAATTCGACCAGGAGCCATCGCTGCCCTTACAGGCGGTGTCGTTGGCCTGCATCTTGGTCAAGGCCTTGAGCCAGCGGGCGCGAAAAGCCGGGTCGGGATCGTAGAGGGCGGCCAGGATGACGAAGGTGTACGAGTAGCCGGTATCGCGGGTATCGAAATACTGGCACACGGGCGCGCCGCCGTTGTTATAGACCTGATTGATGATGGTCTCTCCGCTGGCGGCATAACTGCGCAAATCCGACCAATCCTTGTTATTGGAGAGGATATGCGACGCGAAGCCGGCGATGGCCAGGCCGCCTTTGAAGAGAGGCGAACCGCCGGCCACATCGGCATTGGCCCAGGGGCTCTTGATGAGATAGTCGTCGAGAATGTCGGCTGCCTTCTTGGCCGAGGTCAGGCCGGAACGGTAGTAGAGGGCTCGGGATGCCAGGGATTCTCCATAAAAGCTAATCCCTCCGGTGGCGCCGGCATTCACCCAACCATTGGTATCGGTGACGCTATAGGGGAAGCCGCCGGTGGGAGGCTGCCGGGTACCGTTGACGCCGCCGACGTCATGGCCGCCGGAAAAGCTGGTGCCGGGGTCATCGAGATTCAGGTAGGCCGAAGTTTCGCTTTCGCAGCCTGCGGTTCCGAACATGACTTCTCCGTAACCGGACGGATCCGCGGCATGCGTCGCGCGGAGCACGATGGTGCGGTTGGCGGGCAGGAACGCGTAGCCCGAGTAATCGGCGGTGTCGGCATCGGCGGGGAACACGCGATTCAACTGGATCTGCATGGGCTCGATGGTGATGGTCGGAGCCGAGTAATTGGAGCCGCCCGAGATCACGGTGAAGCTGGAGATCGCGCCGTTGAGCACATTGGCCAGCACATTGGCTCCGGAGCCGGTCTTGTCGGTGATCACCACGTTGACCTGACCGCTGGTGTAGTTTTGTCCGCTCAGTCCGTACAGAATATTGACGCCGGTAATTTTTCCGGCGTTCATGGCGATGCCGGCGAAGGCTCCACCGGTCTGGTTGACGGCGATGAAGGTGAAAGGAGTGCCTCCGTGAGTGGCCGCCACGCGCACGTACTGGCCGGCGCTCGAATGGGTGTTGGCATCGGTAGACAGCCAGTGCGTTCCCGTTCCGGTAGCGATCTTCGAGCCGGCGGTGAGATGAATGGAGCCCCCGGTAAAGGACGCCGGTCCGGGAGGTCCGGGCGCGCCGACGGGGCAGATCGCCGATTTGGGATCGGTGAGAAATTTGGTGCCGGTGCCGGCCACCTTATTCTGCGTGACGGAAGCGCCGGAGGCAAAAGCCAGGGGATTCTGGCCTCGCCCGTCGTAGCAGACGGTGAGCGTGTTGCCGGACACGCTGCAGATGCGGATCTCTTCGCGGACCAGGCCGGTCAGGTTGAGCAGGAAGATGCGTGCGGGGAGTTCGGCGAGGTCCAGCTTACTGGCATCGGTGACCTTGATGGTGGTATCGGTAGCGCTGACACTGGCCGTGGTTTTGGTGCCGAGTTTGGTATTGCCCATATACCAACCCACACCGTTAAAGTAATAACTCACGGTGCCCTGCCCGGTCTGCTCCCACTGCAGGGCGCTCCAGCCGGACGTCTCATAGTCGGAGGCCCGGAGCTGCATGGCATGCTGCGACCAGTAGTCGGCGTAGCCCCAGGGATTTTTGCCGAACGCGATCATGTTTCCGAACAGCGCATCCACTCGCGGATCGGCATTGACCACGACGCCGTTGTCGTCGGTAGCGACGGCTCCTACATCGGCAGTAGCGGTACTGGTCTTGCCGGAGGAGTCGGTTACGGTGAGCCGGTAAAGGTAATCGCCAAAGACCAGACCGGTCACGGTAGTGGTGGGGGTGGTGCGGCTGCTGAAGATGGATTGCGAAGGCCCGGAGATCTGCTGCCAGAAGAAACTGGGGTTGGAGCCCTGATCCGATTGAGAATAGCTGGCCGAGCCGTCGAGCACCGCGGGATAACCGGCGCGCTGGCTCACGACATTCGTCCAGGAAGGCGCGTTCGCAGTCTTGAGGACAGCGATCACATTCTGATTAGGAGTGGGGGTATAGGCCTCCGAGCCTCCGCCCACGCTTCCGTTGTAGCGATTCGGGGAAGCATCGCGGAGATTGCCGTCGAACTTCCATTCGAGCAGACGGTCCTTGTCATCGACGGTAACGGGAGTCCGGGAGTTCACGGGAACCAGGCTGGTGTGAATGCGCAGAAAGCCCATGGAGCGCGGCTGTTCCCCGCCCCAGCCGAGCTGAATGCCATTGCCGTTGGGATTGGCCGCGGTGTAGGAAGTGGAGTGGAAGTAGATCCGGTTGCCGTTGACATCCCAGGCCTCCACCATCTGCAGTTTCTTCGCGGCGTCCAACTGGCAGCGAAAGTAAGCGCCCTTCACCGCGAGCGTGGAGAGATTGATGCTGTCTTCAAAACCTCCGGCCGTGATCCAGGCGTTGTAGAAACGGATGGAGCCGTCGGCATACATGATGATGGTCCAGCCGGTGGCGCCGCTGCTGACGACGTGAATGACGCTCGACGGCGTCCAGTCGTGCATGTAGAACTCGAGGCGGTTGGTGGGGGTTTTGGGGACGCTGAAGTTGTAGACAAAGGGTTGTCCCACCGTGAAGGACTGCCCGCCGAAAGCGGCCGAGGACAAAAGAAGAAGCAAGAGGAGGAGCCGGCGCATCAGTTGGTCACCTGCCAGCTCAACAGAGTCAACGCGACCTTACCGGCGCTGTCGGTATGGGTATCGAGACCCCAGCCGACGGCTGCCAGAGTGCCCAAATAGGCGTTGGCCGCTTCGTGATAATACTCTTCGCAATTGCCGCCGCCATAGTTGTCGTCGCCGTGCGAGGTGGCCGCATTGTAAGTGGTGCAGCCGGAAAAAGTGAAGGTCGTGCCGTCGTAGTGAATCCGCAGGAAAGGCTGCACCGTGGCATCCGTCACCAGGTTGTACACCATGTTATTGGGACTAACCGGTGACGCCCAATGGGTCCATTCGGTATGGGAGCTGTTATAGGCCTTGGAATATTCGTACAGTCCGACCATATGATTCGCGGCATCGCGAACATACAAAATTCTGCCGGCGGAAGCGGAGAGATTCACGATGCCCTGGCCTTGCACCGGGGGCATCCAGGCGACGATCGTCCAGGGAGCGGCGGGCACGGCAATCTCCTGCCCCACGACATTGGTCGAGGATGTGGAGGGCCCGCTGATCGTAGAGATGCCATTGGTCGTAACGGTGTAGCCGGCGCCGTTCAAGGTGTTGAAGGCGGTGGCGGCGGGGAGTGTCACGGGTTGTCCGTAAATATAATCCGCCCAGGAACTGCCATCGCATTGTGACTGGTGCGGAATGTCGGTGGCGAAAAAAATGTTGCCATTCTGGCCGGCCGTGCAGGAGCCGCGAGTATTGAACAGGCCCCGCGTCGAGGTGGAACCGCCGGTGGTGAGGGCGCCGGCTCCGGCACCGCCGAGACCCGCCTCGACCACGCGGAGGTTAGCCCCGTCGTACCAGATGCGATAGAGCACCAGAGCTTTGATGTCGCCGGACGCCAGGGCTGTACCGTCCTGGCGTACCAGGGGTTGAGGACCCAGAGTATCGAGGTCGAGCGTGGGCGTGGTGCTGGTATTGGCGACGTCGGTGTACCAGAACAGCGTCTGGCGCGGGCTGTAGGAATTCAAGGTGCTGGCGCAGGCGGCGGTATAGTCCGTGCCGCTGCTGGAAGAAGAGGTGCAGATCTGTGGGTTGGTGTCGCCGCTTTGCAGGGCGAGTTTGGAAGCCAGATAAGAAGTATCGGCGTTACACTGTATGGTCATCACTCCGTTGGCGACTTGCGGAATACAGGCGACCCCTGTTCCGGCTACGAGATTCATTGTAGAGGATGCGCCTACCGGAGATCCTTCACTGAGCACCGAAAGAGTACTGGAACCAGCACCGGTGACGCCTTGGCCGCGCTGGGTGAAATAGGTGATGCCGTCGGAGACGAGCCGCAGTCCCTGGTTGGTGGCGAGGGTGAGGCTGGGAACTCCATCGAGCAGGGATTCCGCGGCGGTCAAATAAGCTGCGCCGGCGCCGGTATTCTGGATGTCCATCCAGCAGCCGGCGCTGATCTCGTTACCGGCCGGCGGCAGGGTAACGATGATGGGGGCAGCGTTGGAGAAGCTGAGCAGCTTTCCGCAATCGGAGGCCCGCAACGTATAACTAGTGCCGGTTTGAAGATTGGTCAGGATGCGGGTCTGGCTGCCGTTCAGGCGGGTCATTTGCGCCTGCAACGGGGCATCCGGACGGGGACCGGCGAAGGCCAAAGCCAACATCCAGAAAAGCCGGCCGCATTTCGATAGGTGGAATGGTTTCATGTTGTGTGTGTTCACTCGCTAAAAACGCGGCAGAAGCCGCGTTGCAGGGGAGCGGGGCGCAATCGTTCGCAGCTCCCCTTCCCTGCTTCGAGCGTTACAGAGCGCCGCGCTTAGAGTTAACGTTGACTATTGGGAACTGGTTGATTTCAGGAGTCGAAAAAAGGGGAAGAGGACGTGACTGGAATCCGCAGGATCTCCAAAGGTTTCTGCCAGACGGGTCAGGCTGGGTTCGAGTTTGCAGCAGAACGATTTACGGCCACTCGGGAAAGCTGGCTTGCTGGTCCTGGGTGAATTGCACTTCCATGGCGGTTCCTTCTGAGTGATGCGGCCTATGCCCGGATCTCAGTCGTCCGTTGTTGGTTCTTTCAGAAGTTACAGGCGCAGCAACAGGAGGTCGTCGGCAGAACCTGGACGTGGTTCGGCCGATAGGCGCTCTCGAATGTGTGCGTAGAGACCCGATGCACTCTTGGTCTGCAGGTCTTCGGTCATTCCGGGCGAATCTCCCCAATCGCTAATCATCGCCAGACTCATGTTCCTGCTGCGCAATTGTCCGTTGTCTGCCATGAAGCACGTGAGAATTCGGACGATACTCGCATCTTCCTCGACGCGGAAAATAATTCGGTGAGACTTGAAAACGAGCTGGCGAAGCGTGTCCTCGAAATATTCGTTTTCGCGTGCGACAGAGCAGCGTCGCGGCATTGTCTCAAGCGCGGCGATCTCTGCGTAAAGAGCGCGCAGCCAGTTGGCGGCGTTCTCTTTCGAGTCTTCGTAAATATACTGGAAGGCGTTAACGATCTGGGCTTCAGCCTCTGGAGTAACAATTACCTCGTAGGCCTTCACTTGATATCTATTCCACGCTCTCCGGCAAGTTCCTCGAGCAAGGCGCGCAGGGGGCGACCCTCGCCACGTTTTGCTTGCTCAAGGCCGCGACCGATGCCACGAATGGTTTCAAGGAGCTGCTGATCGTCGAGAAGCTTTTGATACGCCTCGGCGCTCTGAACAACGACTTCGGCCTGCCCGTTGACAGTGAGCACGACCGGCTTACCCGATTTCTTCAGCTTCCGAATGTAGTCTTTTGAGTTCCGCTGGAACTCGCTCAAGGCGTGAATGTTAGCGAGCTCTATCATGCATGTAATTTACAGTATATTTACTGCTGCTGCAAGCCGCACACAGAAGCCACGCGCCCACTTCTCACCCCAACCTTCGCGGCGAAGTTTGCGTGCCCGAAACCGGTTTTCCGTTTCATCGATCCCTAATACCCTCGTTTCAACGGTCCCGCACGAGTTGCGGCTCAGCCGTCGGTTGTTGGTTCTTTTAGAAGTTCCAGGCGAAGCAACAGGAGGTCGTCTGCATTCATAGCGAGAACCTGGACCGTGGTTCGGCCGATCGGAGTTTTCCCTCGAATGTGCGCGTCCTCCATTGCAAAATGTTCTTCCCAAACGTCGTTGCGGGGATGAAACAATCGGCTGAGTTCACCGGAGCCAGGATCCAGCCCTGCGATATTGGGACCTTTGTAGCGATTGCAGTGCGGGCAGGCGAGAGCCAGGTTACCGGCCACGGTTTCTCCACCGTGCTGCCCCGCCACGATATGATCCATTTGAAAAGGGAGCGGCAGGGCAAATTCCGGCATGCGGCAGTATTCGCAATAGCCCCCAGCTCGGGTGCGAACCGCCTGCGCCAGCGCCTGGTTCACTGTCGCGGGAGGGCGGGCTCAGGGGTGAGAAGACGCCTGGCCTTGGACTGCATCACGCCAAGAAGCATACCAATGTGCAAATAGCTGTCGAGCTCCTGGGCTTCCGCTTCGGTTAATGAGCCATCCCGAGCTTTGGCGGAAAGCTGATTCACGCGCTCTTCGTCGTCCGAGGGTAGCTTCATCGCGAGCAGGTAGCGGGCGACTTCCGGGGAAAGATTGCGTTCGTCCGACTGGATGACACGCGCAAGAATGGCGGCTTCGGTATTCGGGGTGACAACTTGCGAACTCATCTCAGATCTCTCCTTTCCGCGACCAGCTAACTTCTATCATCGATCATTTGGGCCTCCATGACCATCGCCCACCGCTGCGGAGCTTGCCGGCGACGCTTCCATCCGAGAAGCCACACACAGAAACCACGCGACTGCCGGTTTAGGGGCGTCCGCCCCAGAGCATTATATTTTTGATGGACTGCAGAATGATGAAGATATTCATCATGGGCGCGGCATATTTGATGTAGTACAGGTCATATTCGAGCTCCTGCAGGGTGTCGGGCGGACCGGCCTGATGTTTCATCTGAATCTGACTCCAGCCGGTCATCCCGGGCCCCACCTTGAAACGGTGCGGATAGAACGGAATGCAGCGGGTCAGTTCCGGGGTGAACTCGGGGCGGTGGGGCCGCGGACCGACGAGCGACATCTGGCCGGCCAGGACGTTGAGGAACTGGGGAACGGCGTACATCCCGGTGCGCGTGAGCAGGCGTCCCAGTCGCTTCTGGAGGGGCTTGGGCTGGGCATTGGGGGGCGCCACGCGAAAGTAGAGGCGCTGGAAGGGAATGCCATGGAGTCCGGCGCGGAGTTGTTTTTCGAACACGCTGCCGCCCAGGAAGAGCTTAATCAGCACGGCGGTAAGCAGGATGAAGGGCAGGAGCACGACGAGGCAGGTGACGGCGATCAGGCGGTCGACGATGGCCTGAAAGAAAAGCTCCCGGGTGCTCGGCTCGAATTCCTTCGAGGACAGGAGCCGGGTGGGAGTGAGCGCCAGCAGGCCTTCCCGGTTGCAGATTTTGGCGTAGGTGCCGGCGGCGTCCTGAATGGAATAGCCGAGGAAGCGCAGTTCCAGCAGTTCACTGGCGAGGCGCGCATCCGGCAGTCCCACTACGATGCCGTTGGGCTGGTATTCGCGAATCAATTCCTCGAAGCCGGAGGGTTGGGAGAGTGGACCGGTTTCGCGGATGTGGCCCGCGACCTGAATGCCTAATTCGGGATGCTGGTCGAGGTGCCGGTTGAGGTCGTCTAAGACGGGGTTCTCGCCGATGAGGAGGAGACGCTCGGCGGCGACCCGGGGCAGGACGTAGGCGCTGAACAACAGCCGTGCGGCGAAGAGGCTGACCACGGCGATCAGGCTGCCGAGCAGGATGACCCGAAACGGCATATAGAGATCCGGCGAAACGGCACTGATCAGGGCCTGGACCAGGAACACGCTGCCGGCGACCAGGAGAAGCTGCTGCCCGAGCAGGAGCCGGGATTTTACCCGGACCTGGGAATAAAGATCCTGGAAATAAACGCCCGCAATAAAGCTGAAAGAGACCAGCGCCACGCTTACCATTCCCAGGTTATTCAACAGGTAATCCAGGGGATCGAGATCCCCGAACGCGTAGACGGCAATACACAGCGCGGAGATGATAATGGCTGTTTCAAGAGCCAACAATACCAGCGTGCTGGCGGGAATATAGACGCGAAAGAGTCGAATCATTCAGGGCCAGCCGCCACAACTATATTCGTACCATGGGGGTCAAAACCCAGCCTGGCCGATGAAAAGTCTCGGGACACTAGGGTTGGCGTACCTGCATTCGGGTGGGTCGCCAGAGGGTTTCCGGCGGAACGAAGAAAACCAGCAAAGCCAGCAGGGCCGCGACATTCATGGTCAGGAAGGTGCGGGCCGGGGACGTGATCCGTTTGAGGGGAAACTTGCGCGGCAAAAAGCGGTCCAGGACCGCCAGCAATAACAACAGGCACTCATCGAGCAGCAGAAAACTGCGCCAGGAAGAATCCGGCAGCGCGATGGTGGAAGCCAGGATCAGCAGGATCGCCCAGGGCAGCACCAGGCGTCCGAACTTGTAGGAGAGAAAGTGAAACCGCATGCGGTTGGCGCTGGTGAACAGCTGCGGCAGTCCGACAAAGAGCTGCCAGAGTCCGGCGAGCGTACGCAGGCGGCGGCGGAATTCACCGCCAGGAGCGGCGGGGTAGTCGAAGGCGATGGCCGCCGGATCGAAGATCACCCGGTAGCCGCGAAAGAAGGCCCGCAGCGAGAAAGTACCGTCGTCGGCGATGCGATCGGGCGGAAGCGGTTCGGCGAGGATGCGGCGCAGAGCGTAGATGCAGCCGGTGGTGCTGAAAATGGAATCGATGCGGGAGTGCCGGTCGCGGGCCCACAGCTCGAGGCGCCAGTAGAGCTCCATATCCGCCTGTTCGCCGACCCGTGCCGGGTTCAAGAGGCGCAACTCCCCGGTACCGGCGCCCACCGAGGGATCGGCAAAGTTAGCCGCCAGGTGAGAGAGCGCTTGATGATCGAGGATCTGCCGGACATCGGTGAAGAAGATGATCTCGCCGGTGGCTCGCGCCAGGCCCGCGTTTAAGGCCGAGGCCTTCCCGCCGTGGGGCACGCGGAGCAGGGTCACCCCGCGATCGGCGAAGGTGGCGGCGATGGCATCGGTAGCGTCCGTGGAGCCGTCGGAGATCACCAGGATCTGACGAAGCGCGGCCGGATAGTCGAGGGCCAGGAGAGATTCGAGCTTCTTCTGAATGTAGTCCTGGCCGTTGTGAACGGCGATCAAAATGGAAACGGTCGGTCGGAACGACGGATCCTTATGGATCGGCGGACCGGTACGCCGCGAATTGGCCAGCAGAATGGGATAGCCAATCAGCAGATAGAAGACGAGTGCGGTAGAGAGGGCCAGCAGAATGGCGGCGATCATCAGGAATTTCCCACCACGTCGGGAACGGCCGCTACCTGGGGCTTGTCGGGTGTTCGCGAGAGCATTCTGAGCAGGATGTCGAGATCGAGAGAAGGGCTTTCCTGCCGGATGTAATAGAGATCGTATTCGAGACGCAGCATCTCATCGGTGAGGCCGCCGGCGTTGGGCAGATTGGCATCCAGCCAGCCGAAGATTCCGGGCTTCACGGTAAAGCGGTAGACGTACGCGGGAATCAGCTGGCTGAGGCGCTCGGCAAACACCGTGCGCACCGGCGCGGGGCCGAACAACGTCATCTCGCCTCGCACCACGTTCATGAGCTGCGGCAAGTTGGTGAGATGCAGGCGGGTGATCAGTTTGCCGATCCGGGTGGGATTGCCGTCGGCGCCCAGGGTGCGAAAGCGCAGCATCTGGAAAGGGGTGCGGCGAAAGCCCAGGCACTCGACATGCTCGAGCGCCGGACCGCCGGTAAAGACAATGATCAGCAGCGAGGTGAGGATCAGCAAAGGGGCGAAGATGATCCGCAGGGTCAGGCCCAGCAGATTCTTGTACACCGCCTGGAAGGCGAGCATCGCCCGGCTGGTCTTGGGATTCAGGAAGAAGAGCAGATCGGAGGGCTGCAGGTACTGCCAGGCCACCCGCTGCAGGACTCTCTCATAGCCGAAGGGCGCGCCTTCCACTTCGATGCCGGCATAGTGCAGTTGCAGCAGTTGCCGGAAGGACGTTCCGGCAGGCATTCCGCTAAAGAAAATGGAGGCCGGGCGCTGCGCTTCGCAGGCTTGTTCCAGGTGGCTCGATTCGCCGAGAAAGGGTACCCCGAAGTCGGCTGCCTGGCTGGCGTTGCCGATGCCGCCGAGGATCTTGTCCCTGTGCATGACGTCGATCAGGGACCCGGTATGGTGGTCGAAGCCGACCAGCAGAGTTCCCTTCCCGCCGGCGTGGGGATCCATGGGACTCCACTTGCGTAGCAGGCCGGAGATCGCGATGCTCAAAGCGATGCCGGCGACGACGACGAACCAGGACGCGGGCTGCATCCCGGAGACCCAACTAAGGCCGCACTGGACCAGAAGATTG
>Ga0105238_10005607_pt1 | contig 12406 bp, 11 predicted proteins | sample KBSC34metaG_FD_81526 | JGI IMG/M metagenome (GOLD analysis project Ga0105238, IMG submission 81526) | Corn rhizosphere microbial communities from Kellogg Biological Station, Michigan, USA - KBS C3-4 metaG | ecosystem: Host-associated > Plants > Roots > Rhizosphere > Soil | place: Michigan, USA... | reverse complement strand
CGGCGCCTCCGCAAAGGTCGATGGTCTTTCGTCGGCGCTCGAGCAGGTCAAGACCGATGTCGCGACACTTAAGTCGTCCGCCGGCCAAGGCGGCGACGGCAGCGCGCTCAAGGCGCTCGGCGACAAGATCGGCCAGATCGAGACAGCCATCGCCGACCTGCAGAAGAAGGGAAGCGCGGCGCCGGTCGATCTCGGTCCGCTCAACGAGAAGCTCGCCGGGCTCGACGCGCTGGTGAAATCGACCGGCGACGCGGCCAAGGCCGAGGACGGCCGGGTCACGGCGCTGGAGCAATCCGTCTCGCAGCTGTCCGGCAAGGTCGAGGCGCAGGCTTCGCAGCCGAAGATCGCGCTGGCGATCGCCGCCTCGGCGCTGAAGGCGGCGCTCGATCGTGGCGCGCCGTTTGCGACCGAGCTCGACACGTTCGCCGCGATCGCGCCGGATGCGCCCGAACTCGCGGTGTTGCGGTCCTACGCCGAGAAGGGCGTGCCGACCCGCGCCACCATCGCTTCGGAGGTCGAAGTCGCCGCCAATGCCATGGTCGAGGCAGCAAAGCCGGTCGATGAGAATGCCGGCTTCTTCCAAAGCCTGATGTCGAGCGCGGAATCTCTGGTCAAGGTGCGGCCGGTCGGCGCCGTCGAGGGCAAGGGCGCGCCGGAAACCATCGCCCGCATGGAAGTGGCGGTGAACCAGGGCGACTACGCCAAGGCGCTCAGCGAGTATGACACGCTGCCCGACGCGGTGAAGGCGGCCGGCGCTGATTTTGCCGGCAAACTGAAGGCGCGGCTCGACGTCGAAAAGCAGATCGATGCGCTGATCGCCGGCGCGATGAAGGCATGAGGACCGTTCCATGATCCGCATCCTCGTCTTCCTCGCCGTCGTCTTCGCGCTGGGGCTGGGCTTTGCCTGGCTGGCCGACCGTCCAGGCGAGATGCTCGTCACCTTCAACGGCTACCAATACCAGGTCACGCTGATGGTGGCGGCGGTCGCCATCGTCGCCGTGGTCGCCGCGGTGATGATCATCTGGTGGCTGATCAAGTCGCTGTGGAACAGCCCCTACACGATCTCGCGCTATTTCCGGGTGCGCCGCCGCGACCGCGGCTATCAGGCGCTGTCGACCGGCATGATCGCCGCCGGCGCCGGCGATGGCGCGCTTGCCCGCAAGAAGACCAGGGAAGCCGCCAAGCTGATCAATTCCGACCAGGAGCCGCTGATCAACCTGCTCGACGCGCAGGCCTCGCTGCTGGAAGGCGATCACGAGGGCGCGCGGGAAAAGTTCGAGCGCATGCTCGACGATCCGGAAATGCGGCTGCTCGGCCTGCGCGGTCTCTATCTGGAGGCCGAGCGCCTCGGCGACCGCAATGCCGCGCGCCACTATGCCGGCCGCGCCGCGGCGGTGGCGCCGCAGCTTGCCTGGGCAGCGGAATCGACGCTCGAGGAGCTGACTGAACGCGGTGACTGGGACGGCGCGCTGAAGCTGGTCGAGGCGCAGAAATCGACGCGGCAGATCGAACGCGATGCGGCCAACCGCCGCCGTGCCGTGCTGCTCACCGCCAAGGCGCAGGCGCTGGTCGACAGCGATCCGAACGTGGCCCGCACCGCGGCGCTCGAAGCCAACAAGCTGGCGCCCGATTTCGCGCCGGCGGCGGTTGTCGCCGCCGATATGGTTTTCCGGCAAAACGATGTGCGCAAGGGCTCCAAGATCCTCGAGGCCGCCTGGAAGGCCGAGCCGCACCCGGACATCGCCGAGCTCTACACGCATGCAAGGCCGGGCGATGCCGTGCTCGACCGCCTCAACCGGGCGAAGAAGCTGCAGGAATTGAAGAAGAACCATGCCGAGTCGTCCATGGCCGTGGCGCGCGCGGCGCTCGACGCGCAGGATTACGCGACGGCGCGGCGCGAGGCGGAGGCGGCGATCCGCATGGATCGCCGCGAGGGCGCCTACCTTCTGCTCGCCGACATCGAGGAAGCCGAGACCGGCGACCAGGGCAAGGTTCGGCAGCTTTTGTCGAAGGCCGTGCGCGCGCCGCGCGACCCTGCCTGGGTGGCGGACGGCGTCATCTCCGAGCGTTGGGCGCCGGTGTCGCCGATCACCGGCAAGCTCGACGCCTTCACATGGCGTGCGCCGATGGAGCGGCTTGGTCATCTGATCGACAGCGAGGCCGATCTCCCGGTGCCGGCGATCGCAGCCGCGCCAGCGGTCGAGGAAAAAGCCATCGATATGTCCGATGTCCAAGCCGAGAAGCCGGCGCCGGCTAGCCCGAATGGCGGCGAAAAGGACATGGCGGCAACTGCAGAAGCAGCCGGCGAGGCGCAAATCATCGGACAAGATTCGGAGGCGCCGCGTCTGCCGGATGATCCGGGTGTCGCTCCGGAAGAAGAAGCGGATAAATCGCAGCGGCGGTTTCGTTTGTTTTGAGGCTGTGTTCTGTTTGGCGGGCAGGGAAAAGGTGTCGATGTTCGAGCGCGTATTGTCCTTTCTGAGGGATCTGCCGGCCGGTGGCGAGGCCAGGCCGAGCGCGGACGATCCGCGCGTCGCGGCTTCCGCGCTGCTCTACCATGTGATGAACGCCGACGGCGTGCGCCAGGATGTCGAATGGGAGCGCTTCAAGCAGATCCTGGCCGAGACCTATTCGGTGAGCGGCGAGGAGCTCGACGCGCTGGCCGCGGCCGGTGAGCGCGCCGACAATGAGGCGATCGATCTCTACGCCTTCACCAGCGTGCTCAAGCGCGAGCTCGACCCGGAAGCGCGCAAGGCCTTCATTGGCCTGATGTGGGAAATCGTCTATGCCGATGGCGAGTTGCACGAGCTCGAGGACAACACGGTCTGGCGGGTCGCCGAACTGATTGGCGTCGAGCGTCATGACCGCATCGAGGCGCGCCGCAAGGCCGCGGCCGAGGCGCCCGGCGCGCGGGGCAACTCGAGCGACGAATAACAGGATCCTTCGCCTTCCATGCCATCCAGACCGAGGCCGAGATCAAAAATCCTGATCGTGCTGCATCAGGAGAATTCGAGCCCCGGTCGCGTCGGCCATATGCTCCTGGAAGACGGTTTCGATCTCGACATCCGCCGGCCGCCGCTCGGCGACGAGCTGCCCTGCACGCTGGACGACCATGCCGGCGCGGTGGTGTTCGGCGGGCCGATGAGCGCCAATGACGAGGACGAATTCGTTCGCCGCGAGACCGATTGGCTGGAAATCCCGCTCAAGGAGAACCGGCCCTTTCTCGGCATCTGCCTCGGCGCGCAGATGCTTGCCAACCATCTCGGCGGCAAGGTCGAGGGGCATGGCGATGGGCTGGTCGAGATCGGCTGGTATCCGCTGAAGGCGACCGAAGCCGGCAAAAAACTGCTGCACTGGCCGGAGATGGTCTACCAGTTCCACCGCGAGGGCTTTTCGCTGCCGAAGGAAGCGACGCTGCTGGCGACGGCGGAAACCTATCCGAACCAGGCCTTCCGCTATGGCGAGAACGCCTGGGGCATCCAGTTCCATGGCGAGCTGACCCGCGCGATGATGCAGCGATGGGTGGTGCGCGGCGCGCATCGCTTCGAGCTGCCCGGCGCGCAACCCGGCCGCGACCATCTCGGTGGCCGGCTGATCTGGGACATGCATCTCAAGCGCTGGCTAGCCGAGTTTTTGGGGCTGATCTTCGGCAAGCCAGCGGTGGGGATAGAGTAAAAGCCAGTTACGCCAAACGGTCGAGCTTGACCCAAGTACCGTCAGGCTAACGACCTTCAAGGATTTCGTTCGCTGGTAAGCTCCTGTATTTTCCCGAGGAGGTTCTTGACGAGCAGCTGGTAGACCTGCGTGAGCTCGCTTGGCGATAATTCAACTCTGATGTCGTACTTGCCAGAATAGTTCACCTGCAAATCAACGGTCCCGAACAGCGTCGTAGCGCCATCGCGAATGTCGGTCGCTACGATCATGTTCGGCAACGGCTGATCCAGCAAAATGACGCCTGGTTCGCCGGGATGATTGTGCGTTGTCGTGCGGATCCTCACAGCGTCAAACCTCCTTGTGAGACGAGAGCCCGCCTCTCCACATCAAATATCGTCCGGTTTCGGAGCTCTCTGGCTCTGTCCAAAATAGAAGCGATCCCCTCAAAACGCGAGGAACAAAGATCGATAGTATCGGCGGAGCCGCGAATCTGTGCTAAGCGGCGGCCCAACCAACCAAAGGATTACACCTGTGAGCGAACCGACCGTGGCCGAGGCAACCGAAAGTATCTATGCCTCGTTGCGGGCGGACAATGCCGACATCGATGCACATATCGCGACACTCAAGGCAGCGCTGGCACGAGAGGGGAAAAAGCAGGCGGTGTTCGATCCGGCCAAGTTGGCGCAGAGCAACCGCTCCGGTCGCAAGTTGATGCAGGCCTATTTTCGGCAGCGCGGCGTGAGCGTGAGCTTTTCGGAGTAAATCTGCTCACGCCCCCTATGGTCGACGGCGCAGCCTGATTGGCCCGAGCGTCGGATCCAGCGGCGAGATCCAGAACTCGATCAGTTCCGGCTGTTCAGATGCCGCACCTGCCGCAGCGCCGGAAACAGATAGGCCCACAGGCCGGCAACCGCGATGGCGCCGATGCCGCCGATCACCACCGCCGGAACCGTGCCGATCAGCGCCGCCATGGTGCCGGCGCGGAATTCGCCGACCTCGTTCGAGGCGCCGACGAAGACCTGGTTGACGGCGTTGACGCGGCCGCGCACCTCGTCCGGCGTCCAGAGCTGGATCAGCGTCTCGCGGATATAGACGCTGAACATGTCGGTGGCGCCAAGCAGGGCGAGCGCCACGATCGACAGCCAGGTGATGGTCGAGATGCCGAACAGCACCGTGAAGGCGCCGAACAGCGCGACGAAGCTGAGCATGATCTTGCCGGCATGGTCGCGGATCGGGTGGCCGGCAAGCCAGACGGCGACGCAGATGGCGCCGATGCCTGGCGCGGAGCGCAGCAGGCCGAGACCCCAGGGGCCGAGCTCCAGGATGTCGCGCGCATAGACCGGCAGCAGCGCCGAAGCGCCCGAGAGAAGCACGGCGAACAGGTCGAGCGAGATCGCGCCGAGCACGATCTTCTCGCCCCAGATATAGCCAAAGCCGGCAAACAGCGTCTGCATCGTCGGCTTGTCGGTGGCCGTCTGCTGGGCGGGCTTGGGAATGGTGAAGATGAGCACCGCGGCGGCGAGCATCAGGATGGCGGCGGTGGCGTAAGCCGCTTCGGCCGAAACGCCATAGAGCAGGCCGCCGGCGACCGGGCCGACGATGGTTGCGGTCTGCCAGGCCGACGAGTTCCAGGCGATTGCGTTGGCGAAATCTTCCTGCGGCACCAGATTGGCGAACAGCGAGGACGAAGCAGGGCCGTAGAAGGCCCGGGCGATGCCGAACATCACCAGCACGAGGAAGATCGGCAGCGGGCCATGCAGGCCGCGCAGCGTCAGAAGCAGCAGGCCCAAGGCGCAGCCGGCCTCGACCAGCGTTGCCAGCGTCATGATCAGCCGCCGGCCGAAGCGGTCGGCAACGACGCCGGTGACCAGCACCAGGAGCAGCGAAGGCAGGAACTGGACGATGCCGACAATGCCGAGGTCGAACGGGTCGCGGGTCAGGTCATAGACCTGCCAGCCGACGGCGACGGACACGATCATGGTGGCAAAAGTCGTGAGGAAGCGCGCCGTCCAGTAGCTGAGGAACGGGCGGTGCCGGAACGCGGCGTAACGCTGATCTGGTGAAGTTGCTTCGACGGTCATGATCTAAGGCCCCGTTGCGATGATCGCCGGCGGGGCACTTCCATGGTAGGCGCTGGTCCGGCCAGAATCCTTAGCCCAGTTCGTTTGGCCATGCGCGCAAAAAATCCGCGCTGGATCAAAGAAAATCGAAATTATCTGCCTTACTTAGGCGAGCTCAGCCCCTCAAAGCGGCCGAGATGGCCGCCAGCCCACCGCGCAACTCCGCTTCCGTCGGCCAGCCGAAGCCGAGGCGGAAGAAGCGTTTCGGCATCTCGAACCAGTGGCCGGGCCCGACATAAGCGCCGTGCTTGTCCAGCAGCCTTGCATAGAAGCTGTCGAGGTCGAAGCCGGCGTCGACGTTGAGCCGCGGGAAGCCGACGACGCCACCCTGCGGCGGCACCCAGTCGACCAGCTTCTCGTCGTCGATCCAGGCCTGGACGATGCCGCGCCGCCTGGTCATTTCCGGCAGCAGCGACGCCAGGAAGGTGTCGCGGCGCTCAAGCGTGTTGCGCGCGATCGCCTCGTCGATGACACTCCCGCAGATGCCGATCTGCTCCTTGGCGGCGAGGAATGTTTCCTGCAATTTCGGATCCCGGGTGACCAGCCAGCCGATGCGAATGCCGGGAATGCCGAAGGCTTTCGACAGGGAGCAGACGCTGATGGCGCTTGCGCTCAGCGACGCCGCCGAGGGCAACCGCGCGCCGTAGGAAAGGTCGCGATAGGTCTCGTCGACCAGGAGGCGGCATTTGTGTCTTTCGGCAAGCGTGATCAGCGCGTCGAGATCGGCTTGGCCCATCATCGTACCGGTCGGGTTGTGCGGGCAGGTGACGCTGATCAGTTTGGTGTTCGGCCGCATCTCAGCTCTGACGCGTCCAATGTCGATGGCAAAGCCTTCGTCGAAATCAAGATCGATATAGGAGATGGCGCAGCCGATCGCCCTGGGTGTCTCGATGTTGGTGGCGTAGTTCGGCCGCACGACCACGAGATGGTCGCTGGCCGACAGCAGCGAGGTGGCGATGATGAACAGCGCGCCGGCCGCCCCGGCCGTCACCAGCACATCGCCAGGAGAAACGCCCTTGTCCTGCCCGGCGATCAGCGCGCGCAGTTCCTTGTCGCCGCGATGCTCGCCGTAGAACAGCGTCAGATCGGGCAGCGATAAGCCGATATCGGAGAGCTTCTGGTCGGCGATCGAGCTTTCGGAAAGGTTGTAGCGGATGCGGTCGTAGCCATATTCCTCCGGCGCTTCCTTCTCGATCACCATCCTGGCGTAGTTCATGGCCGTGTCCCCCCGAACGGTTCATCGTTGCACGGAAACGACAAACCGCTCGTCTTGTTTTGACGCAATTCCTGGAATTGCTCTGGTCTCCAGCCGTATCCAAGCCATAAAAGCAGGAAGCCTGCCAAGGCGGATTCGCCGGCAGGCTTCGCGAAATCATTGGTACAGGCGGGGCGGCAGCCTCAGGCCGGAGCCTTGGCTTTCCGGCCCTTGGCGGGTTTCACCGGTTCCGGTTCCGCCTTACGGCCAAGCCCAATCGACTTGGCGAGTTGCGAGCGTGACGCTGCATAGTTCGGGGCAACCATCGGGTAGTCGACCGGCAAGCCCCATTTGGTCCGGTAAGCCTCGGGGGTCAGGCCGAAATGCACGCCGATATGCCGCTTCAGCGATTTGAACTTCTTCCCATCCTCGAGGCAGATGATGTAGTCCGGCGTCACGGAGCGCCTGGGATTGACGGCGGGGGTGGGTGGGGGTGCCGCGGGCTCCGCCGGCTGGCTGATCCCGCCGATCGATGAGGCGACGCTGGCGATCAGCTCGCCCAGGCCCGAAGCGGGCAGGCGGTTTTTCGCGACATAGGCCGATACGATGTGAGCGGTGAGTTCGAGCAGGTCGATGTCCTTGGCTGTGCTGGTGTCCTCGTCCACGTAGTCCCTCCATTTTTGCCGCAAGGTCGCGAAAACGATCCGGTTTTCGCCGTGTGTAGTGTCGAAGCGCTGCGAGCGTTGTTTGCGAATCCGGAAAGCCGCACGGAGCCGCAGGCCGGCGAATTCCTAGTCGGCAAATCTGAGCGGCGCAATGATCTACCGCATCATTACACGCTATTTTGAACAACTATACTGAAATGTAACAATATCAGATCACCAGCGCCTTGTCGCGCCACAGTCGAAATCCACCCTCGAAAGCGCGAGTGTTGTCGCCGCGCCGGGATTTTTCAGGCAATTCATCGAGCTTGTCGACATTGCCGCCGCCGATCACGACATAGTCCGGCTGCAAGGCGGCGCGAAGCCTGTCGACCACGTCGAAAACGTATCTGCGCCATTTTTTCTTCCCGCGCTTTACCAGGCCGCGCTCGCCGACATAATCCTCGAAACTGGCTCCCTTTTTGTAGGGAAGATGGGCAAGCTCCATGGGCTGCCCGACATTCTTGATGACCATGGCGGCGCCGAGGCCCGTGCCGAGGCCGAGGAACAGCATGCGGCCGCCGTCATAGCTGCCGATCGCCTGCATCAGCGCGTCGTTGACCAGCTTCACCGGCTTGCCGAAGGCGGCGGTGAAATCGTAGCCGTTCCAGCCCTTGCCGAGATTGAAGGGATCGAGCGAGGGCTTGTTGTCGCGCACAGGGCCGGGATAACCCATCGAGATGACGTCATAGTCCAGGTCCTCGGCAAGCTTCTTCACCGAAGCGACGACCTGGTCCGGGGTCAGGTTCGGCCCGGACGGGGTGCGGCGCATCTCGCCGCCGGCGCTGGTCAGGATCTTCACATGCGAGCCGCCGACGTCGATGGCGAGCACGATCGGATCGCTGCTCGTCGCGGCCGCCTTTGCTGCCTTAGCCATTCTGTCCTCCCGAAGCTACTTCGTCGGATTGATCCAGCCATCGGGCGGGCCGAAGCCTTTCATGGCATCGGCCGGTCCCCAGGTCTTGGGCGCATAGATTGCCGGCGCCGTGGTGTCGCCGAGCACCGGGCCGACGATGCGCCAGGCAAGTTCGGCGGCGTCCTGGCGCGTGAACAACTGGCCGTTGCCGTTCATGGCGTCGCCGATCAGCCGCTCATAGGGCGGCATGTCGCGCTTGGAGTCATCGAGCGCGGTCAGTTCCACCTGCTCGCCGACCATGTCGTCGCCGGCTCGCTTGCGCTGCGCGCCGATCGAGATCGCCACCTGCGGATCGATGCGGAAGCGCACGTAATTGGCGTCGCTCGGCTTGATCGGATCGAAGACGTCGAGCGGCGGCCGCTTCAGCCGCACGATCACCTCGGTGACGTGCACCGGCATATTCTTGCCGGCGCGGATGAAGAAGGGCACATCCCGCCAGCGCCAGGTGTCGACGAAGAAGCGCACCGCGGCGAAAGTCTCGACAGGCGAGTTCGGCCTGACACCCGGTTCGGCGAGGTAGCCGTCGAACTGGCCGCGCACGACATCGTCCTTGGTCAACGTGCGGATCGCGCGCAGCACCTGCACCTTCTCGTCGATCAGGTCGTCGGCCGAGCGGCCGACCGGCGGCTCCATGGCCAGCAGCAACAGGATGTTGAGCAGGTGGTTCTCGATCACGTCGCGAATGCAGCCGACGTCGTCATAGAATTTGCCGCGCCCTTCGATGCCGAAATCCTCGGCCATGGTGATCTGCACGCTTTCGACGAAGTTACGGTTCCAGATCGGCTCGAGGAAGGAATTGGCGAAGCGGAAATAGAGCAGGTTCTGGATCGCTTCCTTGCCGAGATAGTGGTCGATGCGGAAGATCGACTGTTCGTCGAACACCAGATGCAGCACCCGGTTCAGCCAGCGCGCCGACTGCAGATCGTGGCCGAAGGGTTTTTCGACCATCAGCCGCGCGCCCCGCGCGGTGCCGGATTGTTCGAGGCCCTGGACGACGGTTTCGAACATGGTCGGCGGCACGGCCATGTAGTGCAGCGGCCGCTGCGCGGAACCCAGCGCCGTCTTCAGCTTCTCGAAAGTGGCACCGTCGCGATAGTCGCCGCTGACATAGCGCAGCAGCGAAGCGAGCTTGGCAAACACCTTGTCGTCGATGCTGCCCAGCGCCGTGACGATGCCGTCGCGGGCGCGGTCCACCAATTTCGACAGATCCCAAGGGTCGAAGGCGACGCCGATCACCGGCTCGGTCAGCGTCCCCTTGGCGACCATCTGGTAGAGCGCCGGGAAAATCTTCTTGTGCGCAAGGTCGCCGGTCGCTCCGAAAAGCACCAGCGTGTCGGACCTCTCCTGGCTCATGCCGTCTCTCCCCTCACGCGCCGGTCTTCGGCTTCTCGATATGGCCGCCGAAGGCATAGCGCATGGCGGACAAGAGCTTGTCGGCGAATTGCGATTCGCCTTGCGAGGAGAAGCGGTCGAACAGCGCCGAGGACAGCACCGGCGCCGGGACGCCGGTGTCGATCGCCGCCTTCAGCGTCCAGCGTCCCTCGCCGGAATCGGAGACGCGGCCGCCGAACTGGGCGAGCGCCGGATCGCTCTTCAAGGCGCCGGCGGTGAGATCGAGCAGCCACGAACCGATGACGCTGCCATGCCGCCAGACTTCGGCGACCTGAGGCAGGTCGATATCGAACTGGTAATATTGCGGATTTTCCAGCGGGCTGGTCTCGGCATCCGCCATGCGTTGCCTTTTGCCGGCATTGGCGGACTTCAGAATGTTCATGCCTTCGGCATAGGCGGCCATGACGCCATATTCGATGCCGTTATGCACCATCTTGACGAAATGGCCGGCGCCGCTCGGGCCGCAATGCAGATAGCCGAAAGGCGCCGTGCCGGCATCCTTGGGCGGATTGGTGCCGGCATCGGCGCCCGGCGCCAGCGTGGCGAAGACCGAATCGAGATGCTTCACCGCCTCGTCGGGGCCGCCGATCATCAGGCAGTAGCCGCGCTCCAGGCCCCAAACCCCGCCGCTGGTGCCGACGTCGACAAAATTGATGCCCTTGACCGCCAGCTTCGCCGCCTGATCGACGGCATCGTGGTAATAGGAATTGCCGCCGTCGATGATGATGTCGCCGGGCTCCATCAGCGCCGCCACCTGGTCGACGATCTTGCCGGTGATCGCGGCCGGCAGCATCAGCCAGGCGCAGCGCGGCTTGGCGAGCTTGCCGACGAACTCTTCCAGCGAGGCGGCGCCGACGGCGCCGTCCTTGACCATGCCGGCGACGCTTGCCGAATTGATGTCGTAGACGACACATTCGTGGCCGTCGCGCATCAGGCGCCGCACCATGTTGGCGCCCATCCTGCCCAGTCCCATCATTCCGATCTGCATGGTTTCATCCCGATTGCTTGAGGAAAATCTGCTGGCGGTCTTGTTTGATCATGATCTTTTCCAAAAACGGGTGCCCACTTTTTAGGATCATGATTGAGCGTCTATCCCGATGGTGAAGTCGACATTCTCCCAACGCATCGCTTCGGGCCAGAAAAAAGTGAAGACGATGGTGGTTCCGGGCTGCAGGCCGGACACCGGCAGATCGACCAGATGAACGCCGAAGGCGTTTTCGGCAGTATGGTCGTCGCGCACGGTCAGCCACTTGTCGCTGCTCCAATGGACGACGCCGGGCGCCGACAGCTCGACGCGCAGCGCCTTGCCGGCCGGGATGGAGCGGATCTTGTTGTTGAAGCGCCATATCCGGAAAGGCGAGACCGTCTTGCCCTCGATGTAGCGTGCGACGCCCTGCGGCGGCAGGTCGAAGACAGCGCCGTCGCGCAGCGAGCGCAGCAGCTTGATGTGCTCGGCATGCGCCCAGACCAGCGGCATGGCGCTGCCGGACGGAACGCCCAGGCGCAATTCGCGGTCGGGCAGGTCGGGGCGATCCCAGACCTGTTCCGGCAGGAGGCCGCCCACGCCCGCCGAGCGTTCCAGTGTCTCCAGCAGTTGCGCCGCCTTGTCCCTGCGGCCGGCGGCCAGCTCGTAATGGGCGCGCTCGCCGGCAAGCAGCGGCCAGGGTCGGCCTTGGCCGGTGCCGTCGAAAGGCGAGCCGTCCTCGTGCTCGCCATAGCCGTCGCCGGTATAGCGGTACCAGAGCGGGCCTTGCGGCAGCTCGCAGCGCAAAAGCGCATCGATGGCCTTGACCGTGTCGACGATACGCGGATCGTCCGCTGCCCTCAGGCCGAAACGGACCAGCGCCAGCGCGTCGGGACTGATGATCGCTTCCGCCGGCTTGTCGGTGTCGGCCGGCGGCCGGTTCTTGATCGGCACGAAGCCGTCCTTCGGCGAAGCGGCGCCGCCACCGTCGGGCGGCGCGATGCGGACATAGTAGCCGGCAACGCCTTCGCTGGCGCAGAGTCCGGTGCCGCTGACATAGGTCCAGCGTTCGACCTGGTCGTTCCAGCAGTCGGCGGTCTCGCGCAGATAGTTTGCCGGCTCATTTTTTCCACAGATTTCGACCATGTCGGCGGCGGCGAGCAGCGCGGCTATTTCCACGGCCAGCGTGAACGGACTGTAGCCGGCATCCTCTTCCCAGCGATCCTCGCCGGTGACCGGACCGTTGCGCACGACATAGGCGGCGGCGTTCTCGATCATCGGTAGGAAGTCGGCGAGCTTCGACTTCGGCAGATGGCCGGCGCGGCGCAAGGCATCGGCAAGCAGCAGCGGAAAGGCGCATTCGTCCATCTGGATGCCGGGCCAATAGGCGGTGCCGTCGGACCAGACATTCTGCGGCCAGTGGCCGTCCGGTTGCTGGATCGAGCGCAGATAGGTCAGGATCTG
>Ga0105238_10005606_pt1 | contig 12408 bp, 14 predicted proteins | sample KBSC34metaG_FD_81526 | JGI IMG/M metagenome (GOLD analysis project Ga0105238, IMG submission 81526) | Corn rhizosphere microbial communities from Kellogg Biological Station, Michigan, USA - KBS C3-4 metaG | ecosystem: Host-associated > Plants > Roots > Rhizosphere > Soil | place: Michigan, USA... | reverse complement strand
GACTTCGGCACGGGCTATAGCTCGCTCGGCTATTTGAAGAAGGCGCCGTTCGACAAGATCAAGATCGACCAGAGCTTCGTTCGCGGTGCCTCATCGGACAGCAATCGCAGCGCCGCCATCATCCGCGCCATTGTTACGCTCGCGGAGACACTCGGGATGGACACCTGCGCGGAAGGCGTCGAGACGCACGATGACCTGCACCTGATCCGCGAGCTTGGGGTCAGCATGGTCCAGGGATACATTTTCGGAAAACCGGCACCGGCCGAAGCGTCCCGCGAGCTCGCCAACCGCGCCACCGTCCAGGCCGACGGCTTCGCCTATGGCCGAGCGCCACGACACCGGCTGATGCGCCGCGCGGTCACCTGTATCGACGGCGAAACGGTCGAGGTGAAGCTCCGCAACATCTCGTCGATGGGCGCGTTGGTCGATTGCCCGCTGGCGGTTGCTCCGGGCATCGAGCTCGTAATCGACATCGTCGGAATCGGTCCGGTTCAGGGCGTGGTCCGGTGGGCGCAGCCCGGCAAGTTCGGAGTGCAGTTCAGCGACCAGTTTGACCTCGGCCGTCTCGCCGCCAAGAAGCAAAAGCGCCAGGATTCGGTGATGGTCCCGTGGTACCTCGACCGTCGAAAAGCGAGCTAAAGCGCCGCGAACCGCCGCACTTCCCCCCGATCCTTGCCGTAGAAATCGTCGAAATAGACGATCGACGTTCCGCTCGGAACTGCGGTCAAATAGGTGATGTAGACCGGTACCGGTGCGGGCAGATTGACCTTCTGCTCGGGCCGCGCGCCCTTCGGGTTCGGTGGCCGGCCATTGAACAGCCACCGCTCCAGCCGCGCCGCGTCCTCGAGGCGAACGCAGCCGTTGCTCTGGAGGCGGGCTGCGTCTTCGATCTTTTCCCGCTCGGGGGTGTCGTGAAGCCAGATCCCCTGCGGGTTGGGGAACATGAACTTCATCTTGCCCATCGAATTGGCCGGACCCGGCTTTTGCCGCAGGCGAGCCTGGACTCGGCCGGCAGCCACTGCGTGCCAGTCGATCGACATCGGATCGATGACCCGCGCGTGGTCGGACCAATCGGACAGGAGCTCGTAACCCCGGTTCTTGAAATAGGCCCGTCCCTCCTTGAGGATGGTGGGCGCAAGCCGCTTCGCGGTGATATCCGCCGGCGAGTTCCAATAAGGATTAAGGGCGACGTAGCGGATATACGCATTCATCATCGGAGTCTGCGCGATCGGATCGGGACGGCCGGCAACGACGCGCATGGAGTCCACGACCTGTCCATTCTCATACATGTAAAGCCGCGCTGCCGGCGGGTTGACGATGACGTAGCGCCCATTCCCCGACGGCAGGGCACGGGCGCGTTCGAGATTCAGCTCGAGAAGCCTCCGCTCGGCGTCGGTGCGATACAGACGGCTCGCGATCGCGGAGCGCAGCTTGGCGTAGATCGGATTCATCCAGCCCATGTTCTGCACATAATCGGAAAGCGACGGCGCCCTGGCAGCGGCATTGAGGAGTTCCGTCGCTGACGGAGGCGTGGGCTTGAGCTCCGCATCGACGTAGATGATTCCGCCCGGATCGTGCCTCTGGTCGCGAGCGTAAGAGACCAAGGCCTGGCTCAACATCACGTCGGCGCGCTGAGCGGCGGCTCCCCCGCCACGAGCATCGTCGACTGCCCGCTGTAGCGCCTTCACATTGTAGCGCCGCGGATTGAGGTGATCGGCCTGCGCTGTCGCCAGGAGGGAAATCAGCTGTTCCTTCGCGGCCCCCGAATTCGGCGCGAACCAAAGCGGCGCGCCGCCGCGCGCTCGATAGAATGCGGCGACCCCGCCGTCCGGCACGGACGGGCGCGCCGCGGCTACTGGAACGCTCGAGCCCGCGAGGGGCAGACCGATCGCTGCACCGAGCCCAACGACGAAAATTCCGTTCAGCAGCCGACCGCCGCCCAAAAGCTTTCGCATCACTCTCACTTCGTCTCTCGATGAATGCGCCGCGGCGCCCGCTGGGGTCATGAACGCATGAAGTCGCCAACGGTTTAGCCGCGGCGATGCTGAACCTGCAATGTCTTGGCTTCGGACAAAAAAGGCGCCGGCGAATTGCCGGCGCCTCTCTCAGGTGTCCGCTGATTGATTAGCGGCGGTTGATGTCGACGTTGCGGACGTAACCGCGATAGTCGACATCGCACCTCCACGACAGGTCGGCCGCATTGGCATAGCCATAGCCAAGCGCCCCATAGGCGCCATAGCCGTACGGGCCGTAGCTATTGTAGGCATAGCGGCCGCTGCTCGCGAGACCGCGGACCCGCATTCCGCTGCGCGTCGGCGTGCTCGATGTGATGGCCGTCACCCGGCCGTAACTGTTCGTGGGGATGCCCACGAGCGAGCCGAGGATCGAACCAAGGCTGGTGCGGTTCGCCAGGCGATTCTGGACAGCCGCCGAACACTGCTGCGCGGCGACGTTCGAGTTCACCCCATAGCCGTAATTACTGTAGCCGTAAGTTCTGTAGCTCGGGTAGTATTGCGCGGCCGAGGGGGCCGCCGCCGCCAGGGCCGCCATGCCCGCGGTCCCGGCAAGGATCTTCATCATAGTACGCATGGCTCGTACCTCCTTCCAAACTGGTTGGAGCCGTTGCCAATAAAACGAACTCGCAATCGCCATTGTCCGGCTTCCGTCCCGAACAAGGGGCGGCTCGTCGCCGTAACCTGAACGGCGGTTAAACGCGGTCAAGAATCCGCGGGCGAGTCGCTAAGTTGCTGACTCGACAGGATTTCACATCCGCTTCGCGGATTTTCGTGCTATATGCCGGTCGGGGGTCACAAGGGGAGAGACGTCATGGAGAGTACATTTGGCAACTGGCGCAGCGCCGCGATCGGCCTGGGCCTGACTGTCGTAGTGGTCGGCGCAGGACTTGCCTTCGCCTTCCTCTAGACCGGTCGCTCCTATTCGGAGTTGACAGGTATTTTCTGCACCGGCTCGCCCGACTTGGGCGGGTTCGGTTTGTGCGCTGAATTGGGCCGCGCCTCATAGCGCGGAGCGGTCGAGTTGCTTGCGTTGCTTGCCTGCGGGGCAGTCGCCTCGTTCAACGCCGCTTCTTCGTTCATCCCATTTTCCGAAGCCCCTGCGAGCACATTTGCGGCTTCGGGCGTCGACTAATTCGCCCGGCGTTCAGCTGATCCTCGCGGGACGCATGACCGCCGCACGCCGGAAGAAGCAGGCAACCTGCGATAAATGGATGCGCATGGAGAGCATTTTTCGCTGGAGATGCTGTGGAGCGAACTGACCCTGCGGAGGGGGGCAATCGCAGTCCGCTCCACAGGCACCCTCGGGGGGATGCGTCCGGCGAACAGCGCTCCGGCCATTCGGTTCCACAAGCTGATGGAAGTTAGTGATGCGCCGGCTCCGCCTCGCTCCGAGCAGCCTCGGGTGAAGCCTGCGCACCGACCAGATTGTCGAACAGCGCGCGGTAATGGATCATCGCCTGGCGAAGATCCTCGGTGCTCGCTTCTCCGCGCTCGTGCCGGACGGCGATATCGTGAGCCTTGTGATAGTGCTCCCCGACCACCGGGTGATCGACCGAGATGTCGCCAGCGCGCTGATCGAAATCGCTGACCGGATAACCGCGAGCCTTCATCACTTCGCCCAGCAGGGCATCCGCGAAGGCGACCGCGCGCGGCGGATCGTCCACGAAACGCGCCTGAACCTCGTCCCAGCGCCGGCCGAAATCGCGCCGCTCCTCGGCAGTCAGTGGCCGGATATCCAGCTTCTCGACCCGCTTCTCGCGATCGGCGAGATCGGCCTCGGCCGTTGAACGGTCGCCGGTCGCTTCGACGGTGCGATCATATTCGCGGCCGAAGCGGTCCTTAAGATGCTCCGATCGACGCCGGCGCGACCAGAGGACTCCGCCGATCACGAGTGCCGCGACCACAACGATCGCTACGATGATCCATGCCGTCGTGGTCATTGTTCCTCTCCTTCGTGCCTGGGCGAGATCAGGAAACAACAACGATCATCGAGGCCCCGGGGGTGCATGAAATCTGTGGTCCGGGAGTCGGACTCAGATAATCAAAACGCCTCGGCAGGGATTTTCATGAGCATGTCCGCCCCTGCTTCGATCTTGCGACGAAGAGCGGTGGATAGAGGAAGCTCGCGCGTTGCGTAGAAGGCTGCGGTAGCGAGCTTGGCTTCATAAAAGCCGTTGCCCTCCTTCGAGTCGTCCGTCTCGATCGCACGCGCCGCGGCGCGCGCCATCTTGAGCCACATCCAGCCGAGGCTGACCAGGCCCATCAGGTCCATGTACGCATAAGCCCCGGCGCCTGCGTTATCAGGGTTGCCGGGCGCGTGCTGGGCGAGCCAAATCGTAGCCGCCTGGAGATCCTGAAGGGCAGGCTCGAGAGCTAAGGCGACTCCGGCAGGGTCGCCGTCCGCCTTCGCTTCAGCGATGTCTCGGCCAACGAGGTCAAAGAAAGCGCGAATTGCTCTCCCGCCCTCGCGGGGAAGCTTTCGGCCGACGAGATCCATCGCCTGAATGCCGTTGGTGCCCTCGTAAATCTGCGCGATTCGCGCATCGCGAACAAACTGCTCGAGTCCGTGCTCGCGAATGTAACCGTGGCCGCCGAGAACCTGCTGGGCATAAACCGCGGCCTCGAACCCCTTGTCGGTGCAATAGCTTTTGATCACCGGCGTAATGAGACCGAGCAGATCGTCGGCCTGCTGCCGCTCGGCTTCGTCGGGCGATCGGCGGACAAGATCGACCAGCAACGAGCCCCACAGGCAGAGTGCACGCCCCGCCTCGTTCCACGCCTTGGACTCCATCAGCATCCGGCGGACGTCGGGATGGACGATGATCGGGTCAGCGTGAGCGCCCTCCTCGTGGAGTGCCGGGTCGAGCGCCCTGCCCTGTCTCCGCTCTCGCGCGTAATTCGCGGCATTCTGGGTCGCGACTTCACCTTGCGCGAGACCCTGCAGGCCGACGCCGAGGCGCGCGGCGTTCATCATGATGAACATCGCCTGGAGGCCCTTCTCGCCCTCCCCAACGAGCCACCCCTTCGCGCCGTCGTAGTTCATCACGCACGTCGCGTTGCCGTGAATGCCCATCTTCTTCTCGAGCGCCCCGCACGACAGGCTGTTGCGTTCGCCGAGGCTCCCGTCCTCGTTCACCAGGAACTTGGGCACCACGAAGAGGCTGATTCCCTTGACCGTGTCGGGGGCATCGGCGCGCTTGGCGAGGACAAGGTGGATGATGTTTTCCGACAGGTCGTGCTCACCCGACGAGATAAAGATCTTGGTGCCGGTGATCGAATAGCTGCCATCGTCATTTGGTTGAGCGCGGGTCTTGAGGAGCCCCAAATCGGTGCCGGCGTGCGGCTCGGTGAGGTTCATGGTCCCGGTCCACTTCCCGGTGACCATGTTGGGGATGTAGCGCTGCTTCAGCTCGTCGGACGCCTTCACATAGAGCGCCGCGATCGCTCCGCTGGTCAGCCCCTGATACATTTCGAAGCTGTGATTGGCCGAGAGGACATATTCGCCGATCGCCGTACCGATCACCTGCGGCAGGCCCTGGCCGCCGAACTCTTCCGGCGCGGTCAGAGTCGGCCAGCCCGCCTCGGTCCATTGCTTCCAGGCTTCCTTGAAGCCGGGCGCGGTGGTGACCGAGCCGTCGTCACTGCGCTTGCAACCGATTTCGTCACCGATGCGATTGAGCGGCTGCAGGATTTCCTCGCAAAAGCGCGCGGCCTCCTCGAGGATTGCCTCCACAACGTCGGGTGACGCATTCGCGAAGCCGGGCAGGTTCGAATAGCGCCCAACGTCGAGCACCTCGTCGAGAATGAACCGGGTTTCCCGGACGGGCGCTTTGTAGCTGGGCATCTGCTGACCTCTCTGTCAGCAAGGGTCTATTGCGCGGACGATGCTCCGTCCAGCGGCCGGTTAATGATCGCGGATGGCGTCGATCAGCTCTTTCTTCGACATGTCGGACCGTCCTTCGATGCCGATCTTCTTGGCCTCGTCGTAAAGCTCGTCCTTGCTTCGGTTTTCGAGGTGGGTGCTGTCGTGGTCGAGCGATCCCTCGGCCTTCGCGTTCGAAATCCGCGCAGCCTTCTCCTTGGACATGCCTTCATCGCGGAGGGATTCGTACATATGCGGTTTCTTGATTTCGGGGCCGTGTTTGCTGCCAGGCATGACGCAATCTCCTTTGCGTGTAACCAACGGGCCGCGTGGAGCGAATCTTCATGAAATTCGACGGGACGACGACAGGAAGCGCCGCGATGACTATATTGAAGGAAATGAAAATACTCGCACTCATCCCGCTGGCCTTGCTGACCGCTTCTCCTGCCCCCGCGGCGTCGGCGGCTGCGCCAACGAGGACCGAAACAGCGGTGCTTGCCGGCGGGTGCTTCTGGGGCATGGAATGGGTATTCGAGCATGTGAAGGGCGTGAAGAGCGTCGTTTCCGGCTATGCCGGCGGAAGCGCGGCGGATGCGAGCTACGACAAGGTCAGCTCCGAAAGCACCGGCCATGCCGAAGCGGTGAAGATCGCCTATGACCCCGCCCAGATCAGCTACGCCAAGCTGCTCCAAATCTACTTCACGGTGGCGCACAACCCGACCGAGGTGAACAGGCAGGGACCCGACGTCGGAACGAGCTACCGCTCGGCGATCTTCCCGCAAAGCCCGGACCAGGAGAAGTTCGCACGCGCGTACATCGCTCACCTCAATGCCGCGCATGTCTGGAAGCAGCCGATCGCGACCCGGATCGAGCATGGCGGCTTCTATCCCGCGGAAGGCTACCACCAGCATTTCGCCGAAGAGCATCCTTATTTTCCATACATCGTGATCAACGACCGGCCGAAGCTCAGCTCGCTCAAGCAGAAATTCCCGGCCATTTACAAGGGCTAAGGCCGCTAAGCGGTTAAGATTTCACGATTTATTCAGGCCGGGGGCGACAAAGGGCCGCGCTCACCCTATATGGGCCGCGAACAGCGCAACACTGGGTAAGCCGGGGACCCTGAAGCCATGCTGACGACCAATCCTTTCGACGACGACAAGCTGCGCGAGGAGTGCGGCATCTTCGGCATCTGGGGCGCCGACAATGCGGCGAGCTTCGTCGCGCTTGGGCTTCATGCGCTTCAACATCGAGGCCAGGAAGCGGCGGGCATTACCAGCTTCGACGGGCAGCATTTCCACTCGCATCGGGCGATGGGCCATGTCGCCGGGAATTTCGACCGCGACGACATCATGCGCAAGCTCGCCGGCAGTTCGGCGATCGGGCACGTCCGCTATTCGACGACCGGCGAGACGGCGCTTCGCAATGTCCAGCCTTTGTTCGCCGAGCTCGCCGAGGGCGGATTCGCGGTCGCCCACAACGGCAATCTTTCGAACGCGATGAAGCTTCGGCGAACGCTCAATCGCCGTGGCTCCATCTTCCAGTCGACCAGCGACACCGAGGTCATCATCCACCTCGTCGCGACATCACACTGCACCAATACGCTCGACCGGCTGACCGACGCGCTGAAGCAGGTCGAAGGCGCCTACTCGCTCGTCGTCCTCACCGAGGAAGGCCTGATCGCATGTCGCGATCCGCTTGGAATCCGGCCGCTGGTGATGGGCAAGCTCGGCGAAGCGACGATCTTCGCCAGCGAGACGGTCGCCCTGGATGTGATCGGGGCGAGCTTCCTCCGTGACGTCGAGCCGGGCGAGGTCGTGCTCGTCAACGACAGCGGAATCCGCTCCTTCCGGCCGTTCGAAAGCCAGGCGCCGCGTCCGTGCATTTTCGAGCATGTCTATTTCTCGCGCCCCGACAGTATCGCCGAGGGCGTATCGGTCTACGAGGTGCGAAAGAACATCGGCGCCGAGCTGGCGCGCGAAGCTCCCGTTCAGGCCGACTATGTCGTGCCCGTCCCCGACAGTGGCGTTCCCGCGGCGATCGGCTTCAGCCAGGAGTCGCGAATCCCGTTCGAGCTTGGGATTATCCGTTCTCACTATGTCGGCCGCACCTTCATCCAGCCGAGCCAGGAAGTTCGCCACCTCGGCGTCAAGCTCAAGCACAACGCCAACAGCGCGCTCGTGGACGGCAAGAGCATCGTTCTGGTCGACGATTCGATCGTTCGCGGCACAACCAGCGTGAAGCTGGTTCAGATGATGCGCGATGCGGGCGCGCGCGAAGTGCACATGCGCATCGCATCGCCGCCGACCCGGCACAGCTGCTTTTACGGCGTCGACACGCCCGAGCGCGCGAAGCTTCTCGCGGCGCAGATGAGCGTCGAGCAGATGCGCGATTATATCAACGCCGACAGCCTCGCCTTCATCTCGATCGAAGGGCTTTACCGTGCATTGGGCCACGAGCGCGACGATGCTCGGCCGCAACGCTGCGACGCCTGCTTCACCGGCGTCTATCCAACCAGCCTGACCGACGTATCGGAGAAGGAAAAGGGCGCGCCGCTGTCTTTGGTCGCGAGCCGCTAGCCGCTAGAGGCGGCCCATGACCGATTCGAAGCCCCTGTCGGGCAAACTCGCGCTCGTCACCGGCGCGTCGCGCGGCATTGGCGCTGCAACTGCCGAAGCGCTCGCCGCCGAGGGCGCCCATGTGATCCTCGTTGCGCGGACCGCTTCCGCGCTCGAGGAAGTGGAGGATCGCATCCACCAGGCCGGCGGCACCGCGACCATCGCTCCGCTCGATCTCACCGACGGCGAAAGCATCGGCAAGCTCGCGGTCGCCATCGGCGAGCGCTGGGACAAGCTCGACATTCTCCTCCTCAACGCGGCGATGCTCGGCTCGCTGACGCCGGTGCAGGATATCGATCCCAAGGAATTTTCACGCCTCCTCAGCATCAATCTCCTCGCCAACCAGGCGCTGATCGCCGCCTTCGATCCGTTGTTGAAGCGAGCGGATCGGGCGGACGTAGTCGCGCTGACCTCATCCGTTGGACGAGAACCGCGCGCTTTCTGGGGCGCCTACGGCTCCTCCAAGGCAGCGCTCGAAACGCTCATCGAAGCCTATGCCGACGAGACCGAATATACCGGCAAGCTGAAGGTCCACATTGTCGATCCCGGCGCTACTCGGACCCGCATGCGCGCCAATGCTTTCCCGGGCGAGGAGCCCGAGAGCGTCAAGCCGCCTGAAGTCGTCGCTCGGGCCATCCTCGAGCGGGTCACCGCCGACGCCCGAACCGGTGAACGGGTTCGGGTCGAAGCTTAAAGGCCGGATGTGGCGCGAATTGGATTATAGTCCCGCTACTTGCCGATTCGCCTTTGTTATTGGGGACCGAGATGATCGTTATGTTGACCGCGTTGATGCTCAACAGCGCATCGGTCCTTGCCGCTGCCGATGTGGGACCATCGGAACTATCAGGGATCTTTCAATCCGCCTGTTTGGACGGCGAAGCCAAGCTTTCGCCGGGATCCGCGGTCGCAGTGAGCTTTGACAGCCTGCCCGACCAGCTTCGAAGCCGGCTGGGCAACCCTGCTTCTACAAAGGTCTGGCGAATCAACACCGAGGGAAGCGCCTTCCTGTACCTTGTCGAATATTCTGCCGGATCGGGACCGAACTCGCGTGTTTGCGGCCTGGCCTCGGAAGACATGGATAGCCACGACGCCGTCGATACCATCGAGCGCCGCGTTACCGGAAAGGCCAGCCACGACTATCAGCCCTCGATGCAGTGGCTCAGCCCGCAGGCCGGTTATCGCGCCGTTGTGACCAGCGCGGGCAAGTTCAAGATTGCCCAGGTCAATTGGTTGAGCGATGCCCAGCGCGATGCCGCGATGAAGATTTATAACCAGATCGACCATTAATCCTTCGGCACGCGGGAACGCTTTTCCCGCCGCCGGCATCGAAGTCCTTGTCAACGCAACGGGAGGACTTCCATGACACGCACCGCATTTTTCCTTGCTGCAGCCGCGGCCCTCGCGATTGGTGCACCGGCGCAGGCCGCCGGCCCGACCGATCCGCAGATCGCGCATATTGCGTACACAGCGGGCAATCTGGACGTCGAAGCGGCCAAGCAGGCGCTCAAGATGTCACACAACGCAGCGGTGCGCGCGTTCGCTCAGGAGATGGTCCGCGATCACGAAGCGGTGAATGCGAAGGCTCTCGCACTGGTGAAGAAGTTGAAGGTCACTCCGGAGGCCAACGCCACAAGCACCGGCCTGACCAAGGCCGCCGACGCCGAGCGGGCGAAGCTCAGCAAGCTCAAGGGCGCGGCGTTCGATCGCGAATATGTGAACAACGAGGTCGCCTATCACAAGACCGTGAACGGCGCGCTCGCCTCGACGCTGATTCCCTCGGCGCACAATGCCGAGCTGAAGTCGCTGCTCGAAACTGGCCTGACTCTGTTCAAGGAGCATCAGGCGCACGCCGAGCAGCTGGCGGCAAAGCTGAAATGAGCCGTTTTCCGCGGCGATATTCCATGTGCGTCGCGGTCGCTGGCGCGCTGCTGTCGGTTACGCCCCCCGTGCCGGCAGCAGCCGCTACGCATGTCGTAGTGATCGACAAGATGAAGTTTGCGCCGGTGCCGCCGCTCAGGGTCGGCGACACCGTCGTCTTCGAAAACAAGGACATGTTCCGCCACACAGTGACGGCCTCGAACAACAGCTTCAACCTGGACCTGATACCAGGCGCCAAGGGCAGCCTGCACATCAATTCGGCCGGGCACGCGGCTTTCTATTGCAAGTATCACCCGGGGATGCGCGGGACTATGGTTGCGAAATGAGCACGACGCGAAACCTGGCGCTCGATTATGCGGCAATGAGCGACATCGAGCTTGCGCGCTGTTGCTCCGGCGGTGACTCCGCGGCGGTCCGCCATCTCGTCAGCTCCAACAACCAGCGGCTTTTCCGTACGGCGTGGAGCATCCTCAAGAACCGAGCCGAGGCGGAGGACGCGCTACAATCTGCTTACGCCAAGGCGCTGAGCGCGATCGGTGGCTTCGAAGGGCGGTCGGCGCTGACCACCTGGCTGACGCGCATTACCATCAACGAGGCACTCGCCAAGCGGCGGGCTCAGGAGCGGCGGCTGAAGCATCTCGAAGCGGAGGGTGTGCAAGTGCTCGAGACCTATCGTGAGCAACTCGCCAAGGGCTCACAGGCGCCCAACCCCGAAGCTGAAGCTGCCCGTGAGCAGCTTCGCTCGATCCTCGAGCGGGCGATCGGCGATCTTCCCGAGAATTTCCGGACAGTGTTCGTGCTTCACGAAATCGAAGGCGTGTCCGTCGAGGAAGCCGCGCAGGCGCTCGAAATCCCGACGGGGACTGTCAAGACGCGACTGATGCGGGCACGGCGGAAACTGCAGCAAGCGCTTGCGCCCGAGGTGCGGACTGCCCTTTCGGGCACTTTCCCGTTCGCTGGAGCGGATTGCGCCGGGCTCACCGAGCGTGTGGTCGCTGACTTCCTTAAACGGCTGGAGTCGAAGGCCTAGGCCAGAGAAAAGCGGGCAAGCCTGCGTGACGGATCGACTTCGTCCAGCCGAAGCTTGACGGACTCTCCGATCGCGAGGCCATTGACCGGCACGCGAGTGATCACCGCAGGATCGGCAATCTGCATTCGGGCACCGCGCTGATCGATATCGGTCACCGTTCCATCGAAGATTTGCCCGACGCAGCCGGAGAGGACGACAGACTCGGCCAGCTCGAGAACGGCGGCGTCGACTTGCCCCGCTTTGGCGTCGGCGCGGTTCATTACTTCAGGCAGCCGCTGGAATGCGGCGGTGACGCTATCGGGAACTGAGTGGCCGTTCGCGACAGCCCATGCGGCTTCGATAACATAGCGGTCAGCGAGCCGCCGCAGCGGCGCGGTCGCGTGGACATAAGTTGCGCGCATCGCCGAATGCCACGGGCGCTCGCCTTCGCGATAGGGCGCATAGGTTGCGTGCGTCCCCGCGCGGCGGATCGCCAGCATGAAGGCGGCCTGTTTGGGATCGTTGGGATCGAGATTGCGCTGGCGATCCTCGAGGCTCATGTCCTTCGGCCAGTCGACGCCAAGCGCCCGGGCGCTGTGGCGCAATCGCCGAATCGCCCAATCGTCTGGCTCAGGCATGACCCGGAACAGGCCGGTCTTATGACGGTAGAGCGCGTCCGCAACAGCGAGGTTCGCGGCGAGCGAAAGCGCCGCATTCGCCTCTTCAGCGGGGCTTACGGGTCGGAATTCCAAACTGAATGTGCCGTCGTCCTGTTTGACCACCTGCTGTTGGGGCGGGTCGACGCGGGAGGCGCCGCGCGCTTGCTCCGCGGCCACGATGCGGTGGGACAGCTCGTCAAAGCCCGCAGGTAGATCCTCTGGCCGGACCGTCGCATAGCCGAGCTTGGCGCGGCTCCGGACGATCGAACGCTCCACGCCGTCGAGCGTCGAGGTGCCGTCGCCCGCCACCCGCACGATGAAGACGACCGCCGGCTTCGGCGCGTCGGGCAACAGGCTCGCGGCGCCTTCG
>Ga0105238_10005604_pt1 | contig 12408 bp, 11 predicted proteins | sample KBSC34metaG_FD_81526 | JGI IMG/M metagenome (GOLD analysis project Ga0105238, IMG submission 81526) | Corn rhizosphere microbial communities from Kellogg Biological Station, Michigan, USA - KBS C3-4 metaG | ecosystem: Host-associated > Plants > Roots > Rhizosphere > Soil | place: Michigan, USA... | reverse complement strand
CTGGATCGACTACGACGTCTGCGGCGGCCACGTGTCGCGCATGGAGCTCGAGGCCCTGCGCGCGTTGCTGGCCACCGACGGTCAGACCATCAAACCCACGGGTGTGGCCCAGGATCGCGCCGCGCTGGCGGGCCACGGTCTGTCCACGCGCGAGGTCGACGAGCTGCTGGCCAAGCTGGCGCCGGCCGCCGTGCCCGACTTCGAGCTCGATCTGGCGAAGGCCCAGTCGGCGGAGCACTTCGCCGCCCGCTTCGCCGCCGCCGTTCCCACCATCGACAAGAAGCCCGCCGAGCCCTCCGACTCGAAGTAGCCGGCGCGCGAACGGCTCGCTTCGTTTGCTCTGACGTCACGTCGGGCCGAAAGGCCGGGTCAGCGGGGAGAAGGCCAGGGAGGAGTCCTGCACCTCTCGTCCAGACGTAACGCCAGAGCGAACGAAGCGAGCGAGCCCGCGCCTCAGTACTTGTAGGTCACGTCACCGGAGAAGTGGACCACCATGTCGAAGGTCCAGTTCGCGCTGGGCAGGGCGCCCGCCACCTCGACGTTGAACGTCGCGCTGTCCGTCTTCCACTGGTCCAGGATGTTCACCGGGTTCTGGCTGTCGATGCTCAGGGTCTTGCCCACCGTCGCGCCGTCCTGCTTCTGGTAGTTGATCAGCTCGGTCACGGTCGTGCTGCCCTTGGGTGTCATGGTGACCCGCAGCGAGTGCAGGAACGAGAAGTCGGTGATGCCGTCCTTGGCGACGAAGTCGACCTTCACCGCCTTGACGGTCGAGGTGAGATCGCTCGGCAGGTTCAGGTCGGGGAGCGACTGCTGGAAGCTGGTCTTCGTCGACACGTCGCCGCCCATGCTGGCCAGGAACTGGCTGGCCGCCGCCGGCACGCCCGGGATGGAGATGCCGTGCTGGGTCACCTCGACGTCCGGCACGTCGGCCTTGACCGACAGGGCGCAACCGCCGGCCGACGAGGCCAGGAGCGTCGCGAAGGCGACAGCGAGGAAACCGCGGGAAACCAGGGACGACGATGAATTCTTCATGACCGACCTCGACCTCTCACCAGATGTAGAAGATGAAACCCAGCTTCGCGGACGGCGTCACGACCCGAACCATCGGGTCCTGATTGAACGAAACGGTGGTGCTCGAGCTGCCGGTGCTGCTGGCCAGTTGCTCGTTCACGTTGTGCACGGTGGCGCGGATGTAGCTCATCCCGCCGTGAAGGAAGAAGACCACCCGGCGCGTCCCGAAATCGAGGCCCAGGTGCGCGTTCACGTAGTCGTACCCGACCTGCTGCAGGATGGCGCTGTCGTGGAAGCCGGCGCCGGCGATGCTGCGCGCGATGCCGTTGGCGTTGCCGTTGAAGTAGTGGCCCGCCTCGAGCGTGGCGGACGGCCCCGAGCCGAAGGGCAGCAGGCTGACGCCCGCGCGCACGCCCTTGCTGATCATGTTGTAGCTGAGGCCGCCTTCGGCGCGCACCCACGACAGGGGGCGGACGACGGCCGAGGCGGTGGCGCCATCGGGGACGCCGGCGCCCAGCATCAGGCCAAGGAGCGGCAGCGGGCGGTCGACCTTCTGCTCGAGGGGGGCCTGGGCCTGCGCCGCGACCTGCTCGTCGGGCTGGGTGGCGGTGGCAGCCTGCGCCGTGGCGGCGCCGCCCAGCAGGGCGACCGCGAGGGCGATTCGAGAGAGAGTGTTCTTGGCCACGAGAAGGTCATCGCAAGTTTTCTTCGTATTCTTTAGTACCAAATTAATCGAAAGTGATGTGTATCGGGAAATCCTTTCTTTCCGGGCATTTGTGCCCTCGCCGGGGCCTGGAGGCCGGCTTAGAATGGCGGTCGATGTCTCTTTTTTTTCGCCGCCGGAGCGCCTTTTCGGGGGTCGGGGTGGCCCTCTTTCTGGGGACGCTCTGGGCCGCGGCGGGGGGCGGCCCCCGGCAGGCCCTGGCCACGGAGGTCGAGCCGAACGGCCAGACGGTGCCCCAGCTCCCCTCGGCGACGGAGCTGTCGGCGGCGGCTGCCGTGATGTCCGAGGTGCACCTGGACCGGCTCATCATCTCCCGCAGCGAGATGCTGGAATCGCTGCTCGATGCCCATCTGCCCCCCACCGGCTTCGCTCCCCTGTGCGACCTCACCGCGCAGATGGTGTTGCGAGGGGGAACCTGCGCCGTCGACCTCGGCTGGTACAACGTGCTGCCCATGCAGGCGCTGCCCCCGCCGGCCGAGCAGATCTACAGCCTGGTGCCCGCGCCCGATCCGGCGACGACGCCCCGGCCCAGCTACACGCCGGGCGTGGGCGTGCAGAACCCCATCGCCACCCTGGCAAAGATCCGCAAGGACAGCCGCTACCTGGGGGGGCTGATCGGCTTCGCGATGATGGGTAACGACAAGAACACGCCGGCGGTGTGCACGCAGACGCACTTCACCACGCCGGCCTTCAATGCCCCCTGCACCTCGGCGAGTTGCATGAACCAGCCCTGGATCCCGGCCCTGATGTATCAGTCGACCGCGATGAAGGACGCCTACTACTACCTGTTCGAGGAGTTCCCCACGACGCCCACCGATTTCGGGAACGACGGGGACTTCAACGACCAGGTGTTCCTGGTGACGGGCGTGACCTGCGAGGGGGGAGAGCAGCCCTGCGACAGCGGCAAGCTGGGGGTTTGCAAGCAGGGGACGACCCAGTGTGCCCGGGCGACCAGCACGCCGTCGGCCAGCCCGCTGTCGTGCGTGGCCGACCTCGCCCCTAGCGCCGACGTCTGCGATGGTCTGGACAACGACTGCGACGGTGTCGTCGATCCCGATCCGACCGCCTGCGCGATCCCGGGGCAGCTCTGCGACAGGGGCCGGTGCGTCGATCCCTGCGACGCCGTCGCGAACCCGTGTCGGGACGGCCTCATGTGCGTGGGAGGACTCTGCCAGACGCCGAGCTGCGCCGGCGTGGTCTGCCCGCTGGGCCAGCGCTGCGTCGAAGGCGCCTGTCAGGACGGCTGCTCGCTGAGCGGTCTGAAGGTGTCGTGCCCGGGCCAGCAGGTCTGCCGGGCCGGCCGCTGCGTGGATCCCTGCGTGGGAGTCACCTGCGCGGCCGGTCTGCTGTGCGACGGCGGCCAGTGCGTGTTGCCTTGCTCGTGCCGGGCCTGTCCGGCGGGGAAGGCCTGCGGGCTGGATGACCGCTGCGTCGACGCGGGCTGCGAGAACACCACCTGCGCCCAGGGGATGTTCTGCCAGGGCGGGCTCTGCCGCGATCCCTGCTACCTGGTGCTGTGTCCCGACACGGAGTACTGCTCGATGGGCCAGTGCATTCCCGCGCAGGTGAGCACACCGACGGGGGGGGCCCCTGGGCTGCCGATCGGGTCCGGCGGCGCCGGTGGGGCTTCCGGCCAGCCCGGGGCGGACGCCGGGGCCAGCGACGCTGCGGCCGACGGCTCCGGCCCGGCCGCCTCTCTCTCGGCCTGCTCCTGCCAGCTGGGAGGCCCTGCGCCCGTGGGGTCCGCGGTCGTCCTCATCGGCGCCGCGCTGCTGCTCGGGCGCCGCCGCCGTCGCTGATCGCGGGTCACCCGCGGCCGGTCAGTTCAGTTCGTGACCGACGCGCGCCGACTGCGAGGCAGGCTCGGCGTTGGGCGCCGTCTCTTCGACCGTCGCTGCCGGAACCGGCATGGGCGGCGGCGCGCCCGGCGCCAGTGAGCCGAGGGACGCCGGATCGAACGCCGTCGCCGGCAGCGCCGTGACCGCCGGCTCCACGGGCGCCGCCGGTGGGGCAGGGCCCACCGTGGCGACGACGGTCCCGGACGCGGCAACGCCGGGCGCCGCGGGTGCGGCAGGCGCGGTGGGCGTCTTCGTCGCCGGCGGCTTGGGCTTGCGGCTGACCATCCAGTCGGCGACGCGGGCCACGTCACCGAAGCGGGTCAACTTCCCCTCGTTCGAGAGGAAGGACATGTAGCAGGTGTGGCCGTCGATCTTGGCGGCCAGCACCAGGCAGTAGCGGGCCTCGTCGTTGTAGCCGGTCTTGCCCCCCAGCACCTGCACGTTGTTGCGGATCGCTGGCCGGTAGGTGTTGTTGTAGACGATGGGCGGCCGCCCCACCGGGTGGGCTTCGTACTGCACGCGCTCGACGATGGGGCCGAGGACGGGGTTCTGGATCACGGCCCGCAGCAAGGCGATGGTCTCCCGAGGCGTCGAGACGTTCTCCGTCGACAGCCCGGTGGGATCGTGGAAGCGGGTGTGCTTCAGACCGAGCTCCTTCGCCTTGGCGGTCATCTCGGCGGCCAGCTGCGTGGGACCGAGCTTCACCGCCCGGCCCAGCGTGGGGATGGCCCGGTTGTCGGAGCCCATCAGCGCCGCGTGCAGCAGGTCGCGATTCGACAGCGTCATCCCCTCGAGCAGGCGCGAGCGGGCGCCCCCCCGGGCCACCTCGATGTCGGCCTTCGTGATGGTGGAGAGGCCGTCCAGATCCACCCCCCGGCTCGCCACCACCAGCGTCGCGGCCAGCTTGGAGATCGAGGCGATGGGGCGCTCCTGATCGGGGTTGCGGGCGTAGAGCTCCTTGCCTTGATCGTCGAGCACGACGGCGCCCAGTGCCTGGATGTTGGGCAGGCCGGCTTTTGTGGCCGCCACGTGGCGCTCCAGGAAGACCGGCTTCTTGTTCTTGGCGGGGCCGCGCTTTCCCGCGGTCTTCTTGACCGCTGCCTTGCCCGACGCCTTCGCCTTGCCCGGCGCGGAGGTGGCCCAGGCGCTGGTCAGCCCGAGCGGTCCCACCACCAGGGTGAACAGAGCCAGCATTGCGGCCGACCGAGGGGCCGGGTACGTCGACAACACGACCGAAAAGGTTACTTCCGCCAGCGGGTCTTGGCCAGAGATACGGCCAGCATCAGGGCGATCATCACCGCCAGGCCGATCGTCGCGTGGACCATGTCCAGGCGGCCGTACAGGCCCAGCTTGTGGGCGATCAGGCCGTAACAGAGATCGACGTGAATCCAGTACACCAGCAGCGAGGTGCGGCCGAACTGCCGGGTGAGCGAGAACCGCTTCCCCACGGCCTCGACGGCCACCCAGCCCAGAAAGGCCAGGATGGCGTTCATCCCCAGCCGGTAGAAGAACGACCCCGGCCCCATCTGCTGCACCAGATCGTTCGGGTAATGAATGATGTAGGGGTTGATGGCGCGGATGCCGTCGACGATGCCGATCAGCGCCAGGCCGCCGAGCCCGGTGGCCACGAAGACCATCGCCTGGCGCCGGCGATCCCCGGCGGTCCCGCGCACCCACAGGTGCCCGACCACGACCCCCACCAGCGGCCAGGCGGCCCATGGGAACAGCGGGAACCAAGACATGGGCCGCTGCCCGCCGATGTAGGCCGACAGCATGGTGGGGATGAAGGTCGGGAAGTGGGCCGGTCCGATCAGCGGTCCCAGCGACACGAACAGCGCGGTGCCCATCAAGGTCGGGAGCCAGGCCGGCCGGCCCCGGCGCGGCGCGCTGATGAGCGGGACCACCAGCATGCTGGCGCCGATGCAGTTCAGGATGTCGATGCGGAACAGGTCCCGCCAGTAGGCCGGCAGGTCGCGCCAGGCCGCCCCCATGTGGCCGAGGAGGTATTCCTGCAGGCGGAACAGATAGGCGAGGCCCAGCACCTCGAGCCCTCGCTTCTGCACCGGCCGCACCAGGGCCCGCCGCTCGGTCACGCCCTTCGCCAGCTGCGCCTCGTAGCGCAGCGCGATCGACACCCCCACCAGCATCAGGAACAGACGCGAAGGGATTCCACCCACGAAGCGCGTCCACTGGTAGGCCGAGGTCAGCTTGGCGGGCGAGCTGACCCACGCGTCGTAAAGGTGCGTCTGGATCATCAGCAGCACGGCGGCGCCGCGCAACCAGTCGACGACTTCGAAGCGTGGAGGCTTCCCCGGCGGACGCGGCAGGGGAGCGGGCGGCACGGCTGAGGTCACGCGGACCCTTCTTTATCACGGGTTCGAACGCGCTATACGTAGGCGATGCCAGTCCGGGAGATTGCGCTCGCCTATTCGGTCGACGCCGACGACGCGTTCATGTTCCACGCGCTGCGGGCGGGGTGGGTGTCCGCGCCCGACCTGACCTTCACCCACCGGCGCGCCGACACGGCCGCCCTGAACCGTCTGGCCATCGCCGGCGAGGCCGACGTGGTGGCGATCTCGGCGGGGGCCTATCCGCTGTGCGCCTCCCGGTACCTGCTGCTGCCCCACGGCGCGTCCGTGGGGCGCGGGTTCGGTCCGGTGGTGGTGTCGAGATCGCCCATGCAGCCGGCCGACCTGGCCGGCAAGCGTGTCGGCATCCCCGGCCTGACCACCACCGCCTGGATGGTGCTGCGGCTGATCGAGCCGCGCGCCGTGCCGGTCGAGATCCCCATCGCGCCGTTCGGCCGTATCTTCGACGCGGTCGAGAGCGGCGAGGTCGAGGCGGCCCTGGTGATCCACGAGGGGCGGCTGCTGTATCCGCAGCGGGGGCTGCAGCTGGTGGTCGATCTCGGGGTGTGGTGGGAGCAGAACGTGGCGCTGCCGCTGCCGCTCGGCGTGAACGTGATCCGCCGGGACCTGGGGCCAGAGCTGGTGGGCCGCGTCTCCGAGCTCCTGCGCCAGAGCATCCGCTACGCGCTCGGCCACCGCCAGGAGCTGATCGCGGTGCTGACGGCCGAGGATCGCGGCGAGAAGGCGCTGGCCGATCCGGCGCTGGTCGATCACTACCTGTCGCTGTACGCGAACGCCGACACGGCCGAGATGCCCGACGACGCGCGCCGCGGGGTGGAGGCGCTTTTTTCTCGCGCCCGCGCGGCCGGCCTCATGGCCGCCGGCGCCGACGAGGCGGCGCTGGGCTGGGCTCCGTAGGCCCGCTACCTGCTGGCCAGCCAGGACCGGATCACCTCGCACGCGGCGACGGTGGCTTCGTCCTTGTGGGCGAGCCACTGCCGATGCGCGTCCGGCCCCACCCGGTTGGCGATGCCCAGCACGGCGCCGAAGGGGACGCGGGCGCGCTCGGCCGCGCGCGCCACCGCGAAGACCTCCAGGTTCTCGACGGTGCTGCCGGTCGCATCGGCGATGCGTTTGCCCAGCGCCCGACCGCTGGTGATGCCGATGGTGGTGGCTACGTCCGCGCTCTGCGCTGGTACGGCGCGCAGCAGCTGACGCCGCAGGAGCGAATAGGTCGCGACCCGGGTGCGCATGGGACCCGGCAAGTAGGCTTGACCGCGCAGCACCTCGCCCGAGGCCAGGCAGATCCGGCGCGCCACCACGGCGCCACCGATGGGCGGTGACGAGCGGTAGCTGCCCGCCGTTCCCACGAACAACGCGACGACAGGCTGGAAACGGGCGATGGCGGCGGCGGCTCCGGCCGCGGCGTCGATCGCGCCGATGCCCACCGGGACGCAGGCGATGCGCGACGCCAGCCGGCCTTGCCCGCGTGCGCGCAGCCAGTCCGAGAGGGGCGCCAGCTCGGGCGCGAACGCCGACATGATCAGGGCCGTGACGGTGCGAGCGCGTGCCATGGAATCGAGGAGCGTATGCGGACGAGTCCGGGCGTCAAACAGGGCGCTCCCGGCACGCCAACGGACACGGGCGACGTGTTAGTCTGCGGGACGAAATTCGTTCACGTCGCCGGGCGCGTCGAAGCGCCGCCAGCGGCGACCAATCGATCGATTGAGAGGAGACATGAGCATCGTTGGAAAGAAGGCCCCGCACTTCACGGCCGAGGGGGTGAATGGAGACGGAACGTTCCGCACCATCTCGCTCGCCGACTACCGCGGGACGTATCTGGTCCTGTTCTTCTACCCCGCCGACTTCACCTTCATCTGCCCCACGGAGATCCAGGAGTTCTCGCGGCGCGCGGCCGAGTTCAAGGCGGCGAACTGCGAGATCCTGGGCGTGTCCACCGACTCGAAGCATTCGCACAAGGCGTGGATCACGGGGGGCCTGGGCCGCCTGAACCACCCCTTGCTCGCCGACTTCACGAAGACCATCACCCGCGACTACGACGCCCTGTGGGACGAGGACGGCACGGCGTTGCGGGCCACGTTCATCATCGACGACAAGGGCATCGTGCAGCACGCCTCGTACAACGCCGAGCTGCTGGGACGCTCGGTCAGCGAGGCGCTGCGCATGGTGCAGGCGCTGCAGACCGGAGAGCGCTGCCCCGTCGAGTGGAAGCCGGGACAGAAGACCTTGGGCAAGCCGGCGTGACGTGAGGGCGCGTGTGATGCCTCGGCGCGGCCGGCACCTGCCGGGCATCGTCGCGCTGGCGGCGCTGGTGGGCGCCGGATGCGGCGATTCCGTACCGCCCGCCGCGCGGCTGATCACGCTCTACGATCTTCTCGCCGCCGCCGCCGGCGGCGGCGTCGTGGCCGCCACCCCTACCTTCGCGGGGTTTCCCGCCGCGAAGTTCATCACGCCCCTGGATGATGGAGGAAGCGCGCTGAACCCGGGGGCAGGCTTCATCGAGGGGCAGGCCGCCTCCTGGGTGACCACCGAGCTGTGGGTCGACTTCCAGGAGGTGTGGGCCCAGCCGCTTTACCGGGCCACCAAGGGTGGGGTGCTGATCGGCTCCGCGCAGGCCGAGGCGCCCTGGGTGTTCAGCATCGGCCCGCGCAGCCTGTTCTACAGCCCGTTCTGGAACGTCTACGGGTTCGAGGTCCCGGACGGCGTCGACGTGAACACCATCCTCGACACGCGGGCGGTGATCGAGCTCGCCAACGGCAACGGCGGCTTCAGGTCTCTCGGGCGGCGCATCACCTCCCTGGGGCCTCACACCGTCACCGGCGCGGCGGCGTTTCCCCAGGGCACGGCCATCGATGACACGGCGACCTGGTACGGCTCGGCCAATCACCGCTTCGTCGACTTCGGTGACGGTGGCTTCGCGGAGGACGACGCGGCGGTGGTGACCGAGACGCCGCTGTTCGTGTTCGCCAGCCGCAGCGCGGACGGGGTCTTCCAGCCGCTCGGCTTTCCCTGGGTCGGGGGAACGCGCCCCCTGTTCTCCGGGGCGCCATCGCTGTCCAATCCGATCGGGACCAGCGCCAGCGGCTCGGGCGGCGGCGACGCGGCTCCCGCCGGAGTGGCGGTGCGGCCCAGCTTCGGCGGCCTGTGGCGGATTCACTGGGTGGTGCCGTTCAACCCGCTGCCCGCCGGCGACGGCCGGATCACCGACTGTCTGCCCACCGGTCCTTGCCTGACCCTCGACGGGCAAGCGGCGATCGAGGCGCTGGGCGCGGATCGCATCTTCCCGAGCGCGATCCTGACCGCCACGCCGCTCCTGCAACTCGGCAATCAGAGCTTCACGGTCGGCAGCACCTACGCGATGGGGGAGGACCTCCCGTGAGGCGAGCCGGGTTTCTTGCCGGCCTGGGGGCGCTGCTGGTCGCGAACGCGGCGCGGGGCCAGGGGCTGCCCGAAGCGCCGCCGCCTGCGGAGGCGACCTCGTCCGCCGCCGATGAGCTGGTCGATGCGGGGAACGACAGCGCCGGCTACACCCCGCCCACCGCGGCGCCGGCCGAGTCGGCCTTCCACATCAACGGCTACGTCGACGTGGGGTTCGCCAAGGCGCAGGGCAACGGCACCAGCTTCCCGGCGCAGGACATCGCCGTTCCGGCCGACTACGGCGTCGACACCTTCGCGCCCGCCGTGAACTCGCGGGGCGACGTGGCGTCGACCGATCCGGGCGACGGGCGCTTCCTGAACGGCTTTCTTCCCCGCAGCGCGGGCATCGGCGGCAACGCGTCCTTCTTGCTGAACACGCTGGATCTCGATCTGCGTTATCAGCGGCCGGGGACGCCGCTCATGATCTTCTCGCGCGTGCAGTTCTTGCCGCGGCTGTCGGCGGCGGGGGACTCGGGGCGATTTCTGGTCGAGCAGGCGTTCGGCCGGCTGATGCCGTTCGACACGCAAGAGCTCGCCATCTCCGTCGGCAAGTTCGACTCGGTCTTCGGCATCGAGTACCTGGACAACGAGGCGCCCATCCGCACCGGGGTGACGCCTTCGCTGGCGGCGCGCTACACCACCGGCCAGTCGATCGGCGCGAAGGTCTTCTATCGCTTGCAGCTGGGCGCCATCGGTTCGGCGGTGTCGATCAACGCCGCCGCCACCAACAGCGGCAACATGGTCGAGTCGCTGCAGGCGCCCGACGGCAGCGTGACGGGCGCGCCGGTGGTGTCGGGGCGGGTGGGGTACGAACTGAATCTGCGGCCCTTCCAGCTGAAGCTGGGAGGCAGCGGGCTGCACGGACCGCGCAACGACCAGCGCGATCGCAAGGCCCTGCAAAAGATGGTGGGCGCCGACGCGCGCCTGTTCGTGGCGGGCGTCGCGCTCTCGGGCGAGTACGTGCACGTCGACGAGGACGAGGGCACGGGGCCGAAGCTGACGAACCTGGGCACGTTCCCCCTCGCCTCGGGCTTTCATGCCCGCGTCTTCTGGGGCCAGCTGGCCTACGCGCTGTCGATCGACACGTCGTCGCTGCAGAAGGTGACGCCCTACGTGCGCTACGAGTGGCGGCACGCCTGGTTCGACGGCTTCGTGCCCATCACCGTCGATCGGCTGGTGGGCGGCCTGCGCCTGGAGCTGTGGGACGCCCTGATCATCAAGGGCGAGGTGCTGATCAATCGCGAACGGGCCGGGGCGCCCAACGTCCCCAACAACGTCTACACATCCTCGGTGGTCTACCAATGGTGAGAGCCTCGCTCGTCCGCATCTGCGTCCTGGTGGTGGGGAGCGCGCTCGCCGCGCCTGTGGCAACGGTCCTGGCGGCACCAGGGGCGATCACGTCGAGTGCGGTCGGGCTTGGCCCGACCGTACTCATCGCGGGAGGGTCAGGGAACTCCTCGGGTGTTCCCTGGCAGGGCGAGGAAATGCCGCTGCCTCTCGCGGTGCGCACGCCGCAGGACCTGGCCGTGAAGGCGATCGCCGAGCGGCAGTACCTGATCTTCAACCTGCTGGCGGGAGGGAAGGCCGCCTACGACGCGGGCAACTTCGCGGCGGCGGCCACCAAGTGGGAAGCGCTGCTGCGGCTGCCGCGCCTCGACCCCGAGATCGAACGGGTGATGCGGCCCCTGGCCGACGATGCCCGGGCGCGGGCCGGTGGTGCCCCCGCGCCGGCCGGGTCCTCGGCCGCTGTCGCCGAGGACGTGCCGTCCGAGAGCGCGGGGACCGAGCCCGCGGCCAAGGAGGCGGCGCGCGCTCCCGTGCAGGTCAGCGGCACGGTGTCGGGTGGGGGAACGCTGGGGCCCGGGGGAACGGTGATCTGGCTGAAGCGCGCCGACGGGCGCACGCCTCGCCCCGCGCCGGCGCGGGGCAAGGTCATCACCCAGCGCAACAAGACCTTTCTGCCCCGCGTCCTGGCCGTGCCGGTGGGGACGACCGTCGACTTCCGCAACGAGGACGACATCTTCCATAACGTCTTCTCGCTGTCGCGACCGAACGACTTCGACACGGGCCTGTACCGGCAGGGCGCTTCCTACGCCCAGACCTTCCGCAAGACCGGCTTGGTGCAAATCCTCTGCAACATCCACGCGTCGATGCTCGGCTACGTCTACGTGGTCGACTCGCCTTACTACGCGCAGGCCGATGCGAACGGCGCGTTCAAGATCAAGAACGTGCCCCCCGGCGAGTACGAGCTCGAGACCTGGCACGAGGCGAGCCTGCACCCGACCAAACAGCGCCTCACCGTCGGCGCGGACGGCGTGCGCAACCTGGTCCTGAAAGTGTCAGGCGACAAGGCCTCGCCGACCACGCTGCCAGACAAGTCGGGCAAGCCGCGCCAGGCGCACCTGGGGTACTGAGAGCGTGGGGGGATGCAGCATCCCCCCACGAGCCCCCCGCCGGATCCGGATCCGTTGGACGTCGACCCCGGCCCGGCGAAGCCGGGCCTCTCGTCTCTTGAACCCGGGCGCGTCGCGCCCTCTGTCGCCGCGGTCGTCAGATCACGAAGCCGCCGCGTTCGTTGCTTGTAGCCAGTCGATGGCTTCGCCGGCGGCGCGCTCCAGCTCGTCGAGCTTGCCGGGGAACAGGTGGGTGGCGCCCTCGACGATGGCGAGCCGCTTCGGTTCGTCGAGGCGGGCCATCAGCGCCTCGATGTCGTCGCGGTCGCCGTACTCGTCGTTCGCGCCCTGGATCACCGCCAGGGGCTTTCCGCCGCGCGGGCCCTCGAGGAACGACAGATCGAACATGCGCACGGCCAGACCGACCCCCAGCAGCCGCGACACCCGGGGATCGCGGATCCCCGTCAGCAGGCCCACCCGCGAACCGAAGGAGAAGCCTGCAATCCACAGCGGTAGGTCCGGGTAGCGGGCCGCCATGAAGTCCAGCGCCGCCTGCGCGTCCTCGCACTCGGCCACGCCTTCGCCGTAGCTGCCCGTCGAGCGCCCCACGCCGCGAAAGTTGAAGCGCAGCACGGCGGTGCCGCGATCGTGCAGCG
>Ga0105238_10005603_pt1 | contig 12408 bp, 11 predicted proteins | sample KBSC34metaG_FD_81526 | JGI IMG/M metagenome (GOLD analysis project Ga0105238, IMG submission 81526) | Corn rhizosphere microbial communities from Kellogg Biological Station, Michigan, USA - KBS C3-4 metaG | ecosystem: Host-associated > Plants > Roots > Rhizosphere > Soil | place: Michigan, USA... | reverse complement strand
GAGCGATCTCCACAATTTTCTCAGCCGGCGTCATTTTTGGCCGCACCGCTCTCCTCGGTGCGGCCTCTGCTTTCAGCGGATCTGATTTTTCGGTTGCCCAGGGCCCGAGAGCTGGCGAGATCGTCGATGCGCGTAGAGCCGGCGCGGCGAGTTGATGGTGGATGCGGGCGGACATGGGGCGGATGTGGTGGTTAAGGACAATCCCGGAGCGTTGAAGAGTCGTTAGTCACACAATTGCAACTCTCTGGTGACGCTCTCGCAACAATCGGAGCTTATGGTCGGTGATCGAACGCGGGAACCGCGTTTCCCCAGGAGGTTACGATCACCGTGGCTACAGACCGCCGTACGTTTCTGAAGCTTTTAAGTTCCGGAGCTGCCTCTGCTGCACTGCCGTCCAGCATCGCCCGTGCTCTCGCACTGCCCGCCAACAACCGTACCGGTACGATCCGGGACGTGGAACACATTGTGGTTCTCATGCAGGAGAACCGTGCTTTTGACCATTACTTCGGATCCTTGAACGGTGTTCGCGGTTTCGGCGATCCCCGCGTTGCCAGATTCCCAAATGGAGATCCAGTCTGGTATCAACCCGATGGGAACGGCGGGTATGTTCTGCCGTTCCGGCCGGATGTATCTGACCTCGGGCTAACCTTTATCGAGGACACTGACCACAACTGGAATCAGACACATATCGCGCTGAACGGGGGCAAGTACGACCAGTGGGTAGAGCAGAAAGGGACAACCTCGATGGCTCACCTCACGCGCAAGGACATCCCGTTCCACTACTCGCTGGCCGATGCGTTCACGATTTGCGATGCGTATCATTGCTCGCTGCTGGGCCCGACCGATCCGAATCGTTATCACATGTGGTCGGGTTGGGTTGGGAACGACGGAAACGGTGGCGGCCCGGTGCTGAACAATGCGGAAGTGGGGTATGACTGGTCAACGTATCCCGAGCGAATGGTGAAGGCCGGAATCAGCTGGAAGGTTTATCAGGATGCAGGCGCCGGTCTCGATGGACCCGACTTCTGGGGCTGGGGACCTAACGCCTACATTGGGAACTATGGCGACAACTCATTGCTCTACTTCCATCAATATCAGAATGCTGCACCTGGAAGTCCGCTGTATGAAGGTGCTCTGACGGGTACGGACATCAAATCGCTGGCGGGGTCCAATCCTCAGGTCGCGCCGCATCTGGTCGACCAGTTCCGTGCGGACGTAATGGCCAACCGCCTTCCGCAGGTCTCGTACATCGTTGCGCCCGAGGCCTACAGCGAACACGGAAACTGGCCGCCGAACTACGGCGCGTGGTACATCGCTCAATTTCTAGATGCGCTGACGGCGAACCCGGAGGTGTGGAGCAAAACTGTGTTCTTGCTCACGTACGACGAGAACGATGGGTTCTTCGATCACGTGGTTCCGCAGACACCGCCGATGAATCGTGCGCAGGGAATCTCCACCGTTCCCACAACGAACGAGATATTTCCCGGCGATGCTTCGTTTGTGGCAGGACCGATCGGCTTGGGTGTGCGCGTGCCGATGATCGCGATCTCGCCGTGGAGCAAGGGCGGATATGTCAATTCGGAGCTCTTCGACCATACGTCGATCATCAAGTTCATGGAGGCGCGGTTTGCCGAAGACAATCCGGGGCTAATCGAATCGAACATTACACCCTGGCGCCGCGCAGTTGCCGGAGATCTTACGTCGGCATTCGATTTCAAGAGACCGAATGCAAAAGTAGTTGCGCTGCCGGGCACAGCTTCGTACGTTCCGCCGAATCAAGACCGCTATCCCGACTATGTACCGCCGGTCCCGTCGAACCAGGCGATGCCGACACAGGAGCCGGGCACACGTCCCGCTCGCGCGGTGCCATACGAGCTGTACGCCAACGGATCAGTGGACGTGGGCGGTGGCTCTTTTACGATCGACTATCGCAGCGCGGGAAAAGCGGCAGTGTTCCAGACTCGCTCGGGCAATTCCGATGCTGGACCATCGACGTACACGGTCGGTTCAGGCGATCAGGTCGTGGATTCATATCCGATCAGCGGTTCTGGCCTGTCTGGCTACGATCTGTCTGTGCATGGACCCAATGGCTTTTTGCGGGCTTTCCGTGGAAGCCTGAATGGCTCTGCGACCGTTCAGGTGCAGGTCCACACGAGTTACCACAAAGAACACAACGCGATCACGCTAACCCTTAGCAATCCTGGAAGCCAGTCAGCTCAGGTCAGCCTGAAGGATGTCTACTCGGGCAGAATTGTCAGCGTGCAGTTGCAGGCAGGTCATCGCGATGAATCGACGTTTGAACTGAACCCGACGTTCGGCTGGTATGACTTCGTCATTACAGCGGAATCTGATTCGACCTTCCTTTATCAAATTTCCGGTCACGTGGAGAGCGGTGAAGAGAGCCGCACCGATCCTGCAATTGGATCGAGGTGAAGAAAGTAGCCGGTCCCGTGTTGAAATGCGCGGGACCGCGTTGCTCTACATTCCGGCGCCTGGAATGTACTTGTACTCGATCTTTGCGGGCGCCTTGATCGGGTCGCCGGTGAGATCGTGCGTGTGCCAGACCACGGATTCACTGGCGACTTCGGGATGCTTGCGCAGGAACATCAGGGCGTAGGTGCTGGCCGTCGGATCATCCTTCTGGTCAGCGAACTTCGCGGACTCTGCCGCGGCCTTTTCCTTCTCGCCGAGACGACGATAGAGAATGGCGAGTTGGTAATGCGCCGCTAGATCGTCGGGATCGATGGCCTGTAGCTTTTCGTATTGCTCGCGCGCATGGGGGTAATCGTGCGCCTGGTAGTAGCTGAAGCCGAGTTCGCGCAGTCCGTCCTTTGCCAGCGGATACTTTGCCAGCATCGCCTTCAGGTCCTCGATGGCTTCCTGCACCTGGCCCGCGTTGCGCTCGACCAGCGCCCGATAGTAGAGGGCGCGTGGATCGCCGGGCAATAGCTCCAGGGCCTTCGCCAGGTGGGGCTTGGCCTCGTTGTAACGTTCCCAGACGGTCTCAACGACGGCCATGTTGGTGTATGCGTCAGCGTAATCGGGCCGCAGGGCTGCAACCTGCTTGAATGCATCTACTGCTTTTTCGTATTGCAAAGCATCGAGAAGAGCGATTCCGTAATTGTTCCAGCGCATCCAGTCGGGATTCTGGCCGGGTTGCGCTTCCACCGGCGGGTTCACGCCGACATTCAACGTGCGAGTAGTGGTGGAGACCTCGAGCACCGGCTGGGGATAGTGCTTGCCGGTCGGCTGATCCATCGCGTAGTCAATGAAGTGCTGGTCGAAGCGGCGGTACTTGATGCTCGCAGTGATGGTCACCGCCCCGGAAATCTCTTTCGGCAAACGGAATCGATAACGCACAAGCTGCGACCGGCCCGACTGGATGGTGTTGTTGTAGGCAAGGACGCGGTTATGCCAGATCTGGTGCAGATCATTCAGTTCGCCTTTGGTATTGACCAGGCGATTTGTGAAGGAGTGCGCGGAGGGATCGAGGTTGCCGTCAGGCTGGATGAATCCGGATTCATGAACAACTTTGCCCTTCGAATCCTTGACTACGAAGTCAACCCACGATTCGTAAAAATCTCGCTGCTCCGGGATGTACGAGTGGGCGATTCCTTTGTTCTGGATGACGACGTCGGCGATGAGGGTATCGGCGGGCGAGACGGAGAACTCCTTCGAACCCAGAGGAGCGATGAGGGAACTCTGCGCGGCTCCATCGTCTTTGGCTGGAGCTGTTTCTTTCTCGAGAGCGAAGATGTCGACGTTCAACACGCCCTTGCCATCGATACCGCCCTTCAGGAAATCTCTAAGTTTCTGCGCTTGCTCGTCGAATTTGTAGAAAGCGGCGTTGAGACTGTTTCCACCCAGCCAGCGGTGGGAGACAAGCGTGCCGTCCTTGGCTCCGGCATCCTTGGCGCCACTGGTCATCTGCTCGCGGGCCATGTGGCAAGTCTGGCAAGTTGAGACGGAGTCTTTGCGATAGAAGGGAAGAGGCGACTGTTTCGTAAAGCTGGCGCCCTGCCACTCGTCATAGACGGTGAATGCGCGGAGAAACTTGTAGTCATCGAGCTCGCGAGGAATCGTCGCTTTATGACAAGCGGCGCAAAACTCGGGGGTCTTGAGAAGCGGGCGCATTACTGCCAGCTTGTGGCGATCGATGTGGCCGAGGATCTCCGCGTCTGATACGGGCCGGGTCACGGGCGCACCTTTTTCATCGACGAGGACGGTTGGCGTGCTCATCACGTAGCTGCCGGTTCCGGTGGTGTCAGTGGATTGGATGGAGTGGCAGACAGCGCAGGAGATTCCTTCGTCTTCGAAGGGACGCTTTTTGGGCATGCCCTGGGAGAGATCGCCGGAGAAGAGAGCGATCGGGTTGTGGCATCCTTCGCAATGGCGCGAGAATTGAACGCCTTTTTCAGCGATCAGCATGTTGACGTTTTTGAGGTACCAGGGCTGACGGAAGCTATTGGAATGCACCGACTGACGCCATTGGTGATAGGACTCCTGGTGGCAGTGTCCGCAGTATTCGGCTGTGGGAACGCTGCGCGGGCTGACGAATTGTCCGTTTGCCGTCATCGCGTTTGAGGGAAGGAAGGGACGCTCCTTGCCGAATGCGTAGTTGTAACGGCTGGTCACCGAATCGTGAAACTGCGTCGTGGGTCCGGATACCCGGATGCTCGCGGTGTATGCGGCGGGGGGTGCGTCGGTTGCTGTGGCCGGAGGTCCGGAGGGAGCTGGATCGGAAGATGCGCGGACTACGAAGCTGGCCGTCAGCGGCAGGACCACCAGACAACCCATGGCGGCCAGACGGCTCGGCGAGAACTTGGACATCTCGGAAGAAACTCCCTGAAACTACGTTGATTTTCGCTGGCGGCCCCGAACCGCTTCAGACGGGAAAGACACTTCGGGGGACACAAGAACGGTATCAAAACCGGCACATCCACTGTCCACCATCGAAAGGTGGAGACGTTGAGGCCATCAAAACAGGACACCTGCGGAAAGTGCACATCCGCCCACCCGCATCTCCAGCCAGATCCCTAGCCTCATGGAGAAGGAGATTGAGCATGCGATATCGAATTGCAGTACTCGTCCTGGTTCCCCTCGTCCTTGCCGGAGCGATCCCGGCCCTTGCAGACGACCTGGGAGTGACATACCTCAACGGCACAATGAAATCAATCGCGGAGAATGCCAGCGGCACTCTCGACACCACCTCGACTGCCGCCCTGCAGTTGAAGGCTAACCAGACCCAGATCGCCATCCCATACAGCGCCATCACCACGTATGACTACAAAGAAGAAAATCGCTTTCGCCTCGGCGTCCTGGCCACCATCGGCGTCAGCCTTCTGAAGGCGCGTTCGAAGCGCCACCTCATCAGCATCGGTTGGAAGGATGAATCCGGCGCCGCGCAGACTGCTACCTTCGAGACCACCCGTGATCGGGCGCGGGGTTTAGTGAGTGTGCTGGACGCTCGCGCCCCCCAGGCGTGCACCGGCGGCCTGCCATGGCGCAGACCTCACGAATAGGCAGTTTAGAGCCGGAGCACCCATTCGGAACGGCTGAGCCGGCGATCCCATCGCCGGCATTTTGTTGACCCCAGACTTCTGAACCCCGGTGCGCAGCGAGCGGTTCATAGAGTGGGATGAATGGGGTGAAAACGGGTCTGGATGGCGGTGAGCCCGTTTGTCGGTTTAGCCAAATGAGGGGCCAAACTGTTAGCTTTATTAGGAAAGACCTCTCGCTCGCAGATGGCCTCAAGTCCATATTTTTCATTAGCAGTTCTATTCGTTGTCGCGCTCGGGTTCGGGCTCGCTCCCCTGGGGCTGGCCTGGATATGGCAGAAGGTGTTTTCGCCCGCCAAACCTAACGCGATCAAGAACGACATCTATGAGTGCGGGCTTGAATCGAGGGGTGATGCGTGGGTACAGTTCCGATCTGCCTACTACCTGTACGCAATCATTTTTCTCATCTTCGATGTGGAAGCGATTTTTCTGCTGCCGTTTGCAGTGGCATTCACCCAATTGGGGGCGGCGGCATGCGTTTCGATGCTCGTATTTGTGCTGCTGCTAATTGAAGGTCTCGCCTGGGCATGGGCAAAAGGCGTACTTACATGGGCGTGAGCCTGAGGCTCACCACCTAGTTATTAGCCTCTAGCTTTTAGCTCTTAGCTTCAGAACGAGGGCAGAAGCGCATTGGTACGAGATGAGGCTAAGAGCTAAAGGCTCGTTGGAGCGAAGCGACAATGGCTGTTGATCAGAAGTTGAACATCGAACTCGGCAAGCAGGGCGTCATGGTGACGACCATCCAGGAGCTTTACAACTGGGGCCGCCGCAGCTCGATATGGCCGATGCAATTCGGCCTGGCCTGTTGCGCCATCGAGATGATTGCGACGACCATGGCGCGCTATGACCTGGCTCGATTTGGGTCAGAGGTCTTCCGTCCTTCACCGCGACAGGCAGACCTGATGATCATTTCGGGCACAGTAACTAAAAAGATGGCGCCTCAGGTTGTGCGGCTCTACAACCAGATGGCGGAGCCGCGATATGTGATCGCAATGGGTGCGTGTGCGATCTCCGGCGGTCCGTTCAAGCAGGGATACAACGTGCTGAAAGGCATCGACCGCTATATACCGGTCGACGTGCATATTCCCGGTTGCCCCCCGCGGCCAGAGGCGCTGATCCAGGCATTCATGACATTGCAGAAAAAGATCGACGCGCAGCCGCTCACCGGCGAGGAACGTCCGAGGCATTTGGACGAGCAGGCGCCGGGAGAATTCCCAGTGCCCAACTTTGGCGAGCATGATCTCGAGCCGCCAAGCAATCCGGGTACATGGACGGTGCCGAAGATCATTCAATAGCGCGAACGAAAGCTAAAAGCCAGGAGCAGAACTTAACAGGAGCAGAACATAAGTTGAAGAGCGTAGAGGAAATCAAGGCGGCAATCGAGGCGGCGGTGCCCGGCGCGACGGTGATGGTTCTTCCGAACCCGGCGCCAAGCGCACAGCACTCGCTGATCATCGACGCCCAGCACGCGGTCAGCGTGGCTGAATTCCTGCGCGACGACGACGATCTTGCTCTTGACTATCTCTCGAATGCCACCGGGGTCGACTACCTCGACAAAGAGATTGCCGAGAAAGTTAAAGTTACTCGTCAAGTTCCTAAAACCGTTGACGGTGTGGAGCAGATGGTGGAGGAGACGGTTGAGGAGACGCGCAAGCGCGTCGAGCCCGGACACCTCGAGGTTGTCTATCATCTCTTTTCGATTGCGAAGAAGCACGGGCCGGTGATCATCCGGATGCGGACGGCGAATCGCAGTGACCAGGTAGAGCTGCCGTCGCTCACCCCGGTATGGCGTTCGGCTGAGTTTCAGGAGCGCGAGATTTTCGACCTCTTCGGGGTTGTCTTTACAGGACATCCTGACCTTCGCCGGATTCTGATGTGGGACGAGTTCAAAGACCACCCCATGCGGCGCGACTACGTTGAGCCGGACGATTTCGAATACGAGCCGACGCCCCACGATGATGTGCTGAAGCGCGCGCAGGCACACAAGGCAAAGGTCGCAGCAGGGGAGGTAAGCCAATGAGCTCTTCCGGCGTAAAGGCGGAGAAACTCGCGGGCTGGAATCGCCCGCCGCTGATCGAGACCGATGGCGAGGGCGAACTGCTCGAAGTTGCCATGGGCCCGCATCACCCATCGACTCACGGCGTCTTTCGGATGGACGTGGTGCTCGACGGGGAGCGCGTTATCAGGCTCAAGCCGGTCTTTGGGTACCTGCACAGAAATCACGAACAACTCGGGCAGACCCAGAGCTATCTGGCTTCAATGCCATATACCGATCGGCTCGACTACTTCTGCTCGCTGACGAATAACTGGGCATACGCGCTGGCAGTTGAGAAGCTCGTGGGGCAGGAAGTTCCTGAGCGTGCAGAATATCTGCGCGTGATACTCGCCGAGCTGACGCGAATTCAAAATCACGCATCGACCATCGGCTTCCTCCTGCAGGAGATGGGCGCGAGCGGCACTCCGCTGATGTATGCGTTCCGTGAGCGCGAGAAGATACTCGATCTGTTCGAGAGCCTCACGGGTTCGCGCATGATGTGCAACTACATGCGATTTGGCGGTTGCCGCGTCGATGCATCGCCAGCGTGGCTTGATGCGACGCGCAAGGTTGTTGCCGGACTACCCGCATTTGTGGATGAATTCGGGCGCTTCCTGATGACGAATGAGATTGTGATGGCGCGGTGCCAGGGTATCGGCGTGCTGCGGCCCGATCTCGCTGTCAATGCAGGAATCAGCGGCCCGATGCTGCGTGGTTCCGGAGTTAACTACGACATTCGCAAGGTCGATCACTACGGAATCTACGACCGGTTCAAGTTTCGCGTACCGCTCGGCGATCACGGCGATATTTACGACCGCTACATGGTTCGCATGCTCGAGATGAGCGAGTCGATCTCGATTTTGAATCAGGCCCTGAAGGAATTGCCGGGCGGCCCGGTGATGGATCCGAAAGCGAAGATTCGCAATTTCCGGCCCAAGGCCGGCGAGTCGTACGGCCGCATTGAAGCGCCGAAAGGAGAACTTGGTTTTTACTTGATCAGCGACGGAAGCCCGAATCCATATCGTTATCGCGTTCGGCCGCCGAGCTTCATCAATCTCACGGTTCTCGAAGACATGTGCCTCGGCTCAAACGTAGCCGATGTGGTTCTGATTTTTGGAAGTGTAGACATTGTGCTCGGAGAAGTAGACAGATAGCTCTCATCCGTTCTTGTGCAAAAGAGCTGGAAGCTAAGAGCTAGTCGCTAGGAGCTGTTTTAAATGCTTGGTGAAGGAATTCTGAAGGGGCTGGCTGAGACGGCGAAGAATTTTGCCGGAAGCTTTGTCTCGAAAGAACGGATGACAACCGTCGAGTATCCGGAGGAGCGGTTGCCTCTGCCGGAGGCTTCACGGAATTTTCCGTTTCTGGTCTACGATGGCGAGGACTGGGAGAAGGGCCTTCGTTGCGTCGCATGCCAGATCTGCGAGAAGGAGTGCCCGCCGAAGTGTATCTATATCGAGAAGAGCAAGGATAAGAAGCCGGATTATGTAGGCAAGCCCCAGATCTATCCGACGAAGTTCGATATCGATATTTCCGTTTGCATGAGCTGCCAGATTTGCGTGGAAGTGTGTCCGTTCGAAGCGATCAAAATGAATACCGAATTCGAACTGGCCACCGACAATCGTTTCGGAGGCCTGCTTCTGGATCGCAAGGAACTCGCGCGCTCGAACGAGTACTACCACGAGATTCATCCCACGGAAGCTACCGAAGTGGACGCCCGCCTTGCAGGAGAGAAAGCCAAGGTGGAGATGAAGGCCAAAGCTGCTGCTGATGCCGCCGCGGCAAAAGCAGCAGCGGCACCAGCCACTGGAACTGGTGCAGCAGTTGCTGCCGCAAAACCCGCCGCGTCTACGGAAGCAAAGGCGGCACCCGCGACCAAGCCTGAAGAGATGGCGAAGGTCCCAGCGGCGGAGACTGCGCCTGCGGCGGAGACTGCGCCTGCGGCGGCAAAACCCGTACCGGGGACCGGAAGCGACGGACCTGCTCCGATGACTGCGGAAGAGAAAGAGAACGCCGAGACTCCGGCGAAACCGAATGAAGGAGAGCCGAAAGTATGATCGGAAGGCTCGACCAGATTTTTGTTCTATTGAAACACTGGCTGCTTGGTTATCTACCCGAAAGCTGGCAAACGCCGGTAGGAGTCATTATCAGCGTCGCGTGCATCGTCGGGCTCTATCCGGCTCTGTTCGCTGTTACCACTGTTCTGGAGCGGAAGGGCGTTGGACGTATCCAGAATCGTCTTGGGCCGAATCGCGTGGGACCATACGGCATTCTTCAGCCCATGGCCGATGGCATCAAGTCGCTGACCAAGGAAGATATCGTTCCGACCAGCGCCGACGCGGTGGTTCACTTCCTGGCGCCGATCATTCTCGTAGTTACCGTCTTCATGGGCTTCGCCGTGCTGCCGATGGGGCGCAACATGGTGCTGGTGGATATGGACGCCGGCTTGCTCTTCTACTTCGCCATGGGCGCCTCGACGGAGTTGTCGGTGTTCATGGCAGGGTGGTCGAGCCGCAACAAGTATTCACTGCTCGGCGCGATGCGCGCTGTGGCGCAGATGATCAGCTACGAGGTCGCGCTGCTGCTCTCGAGCGTGGTGGTTGTCATGATGAGCGGCTCACTCTCGCTGGTAAAAATTGTTGAGGCGCAGAACCATTACTCCTATGGACTGCCGCACTGGTTCATCTTCACCCCTTGGGGATGCGCGGCGTTCATTATGTATGCGATTGCCGGCACGGCGGAGACGAACCGCTCGCCATTCGATCTGCCGGAAGGTGAATCGGAACTAGTGGCCGGGTATCACACGGAATATTCGGGCTTCAAGTTCGCGCTGTTCTTCCTCGGCGAGTACGTTGCAATGTTTTCGATTTCCGCGCTCGGCTCCACGCTATTCCTTGGTGGGTGGATGGCGCCTGTCTCGTGGCTCCAGGTCGTCCCGTCGTGGATATGGTTCTTCGGGAAGCTGTTCGTTTCGATGTGCGTCTTCATCTGGCTGCGCGGTACGCTGCCGCGTCTGCGCCAGGATCAGCTGATGAATTTTGCGTGGAAGTTCGTTCTGCCGATGTGCCTGCTCAACCTTTTCGTCGCCGGCTTGTGGCGATTCATGGGCGAGGGATGGCTGCGCTGGGTGGTGTGTTCCGCGATTCTCATCCTTGCCTACGTCAGCATCGGCCGCGAGGGAATGCGGCGGAAGAAATTTGGTCCGAGGAACTACCGCTATGCAGAGTAACCCGGGACGTTTCAAACTGCCGTACGCGAATCTGAACGCCCCAAATTCGAAAGAGAGGAGCGGCTGGCCGTGGGATTCGTCTTCTATCTGATTTCTGCATTCGCGGTTGGTGGTGCCTTGGCTGCGGTTCTCCTTAAGAACCTCGTGCATGCCGCGCTGGCGCTGACTGTCGCGTTCTTGGGCCTGGCGGTTCTCTTTCTTCGGCTGGATGCGCAGTTTGCAGGATTCGCGCAAATCCTGGTCTACGTTGGTGCGGTTGCAATCCTGGTGGTATTCGCGATTCTGCTTACAAAGGGTTCCGAAGTCCCGAAGGAAGGCGTCTTCTCGAAAACCTGGCTCGCGGGCCTGGCGATTGCGGCGGCAGTCTTTGCAGTACTCGCCTGGGCAATAGTGCAAGCTGCGCCCTCATTGCCGAATCAATCAGAGGTTCCCGCTGTCACCGTGAATGACATCGGCAATGCTCTGATGAGCCGCTACGTGCTGCCGCTGGAAATCATTGCGGTGCTCCTTACCGCAGCCCTGCTCGGCGCAGTGATTGTCGCGATGCATGAGAAAGAGAGAGCGAAGCAATGACGACTACGCCTCTCGCCGCGTACCTGATTGTTGCGGCACTGATCTTCGCTGTTGGCCTGGCGGGAGCACTTACCCGGCGCAACGCGATCATGGTTCTTATCGGGATTGAACTGATGCTCAATGCCGCAAACCTCAACCTGATCGCATTCTGGCGGTACGGGCCGCATCCCGAGTTGCTCAACGGCATGATGTTTGCGATCTTCTCCATCGCGGTTGCGGCGGCCGAAGCAGCGGTCGGACTGGGGCTGGTCATCTCGATCTATCGCCACGCGAAAACATCGGACCTTGAACAAATGAACAGGATGAAGGGGTGAACAGGTAATGCAGGAAGCCATCGCGTTCACACCTCAAATTGACGCGAGCTCCGTCACACGCTGGCTGTGGCTCATCCCGGCCGTGCCCATCGTTGCCTCCGGCGTGATTGCAGTTCTGAAGCAGCCACGGCGCAAGCTTGCCTCGAGCCTGGCGATCGGCTCGCTTGGTATCTCGCTCCTTATCGCCATTACCGCGTTTGCGCACGTGCTCAGCGGTTGGTCACACGGCTACGCGGTGCGCGAGACGGTGAACTTTTCGTGGCTCACCGTCGGAACGCAGGCAGTTGAACTCGGCTGGGTTCTCGATCCGCTCTCGGCAGTGATGCTGGTGATGGTGACGTTTGTCGGGCTTCTCATTTTCATCTACTCCACCGGCTACATGGAGCACGACGAGAACTACACGCGTTTCTTCTGCTTCCTCGCGCTCTTCGCCGGAGCCATGCTCGGCGTAGTTATCTCCAACAGCATCCTGCTGCTGTTTATGTGCTGGGAACTGGTCGGACTTACGTCGTATTTGCTGATCGGGTTCTGGTACCAGCGGCCATCTGCTGCCGCGGCTGCAAGGAAGGCGTTTCTTACGACGCGCGTGGGCGATGTTTTCTTTCTATTGGGAATTGTCTGGCTGTTTGCGCAGACCGGCACGCTGCTTTTCTACGATCGTGGCGCGGGCTCGATAGAACCCCTCGCACTCGGTGGTTTGCT
>Ga0105238_10005600_pt1 | contig 12411 bp, 5 predicted proteins | sample KBSC34metaG_FD_81526 | JGI IMG/M metagenome (GOLD analysis project Ga0105238, IMG submission 81526) | Corn rhizosphere microbial communities from Kellogg Biological Station, Michigan, USA - KBS C3-4 metaG | ecosystem: Host-associated > Plants > Roots > Rhizosphere > Soil | place: Michigan, USA... | reverse complement strand
CAGTTGCCGTCATTTGAACGGGCCACCGAGTGGTTGAATGGTCGCGTCACGACGCGGCAGACCAAGGGTCATCCGACGCTCGTCCATTTGTGGTCCATCAGTTCTGAAACGGCCAAGACTAATCTGGCGCAGGTCGCGCAGATACGCGATCAGCGCAAACGCGAAGGTGTGCGTGTCATTGCCGTGCACGTACCACAGTCGCAGGCGGAAAAAGATCCCAAAACGGTTCGCGACGCGATTTCACGTCTCAATCTCACAGAGCCATGCGCACTCGATAACGATCACAAAGTGAGCCAGGGACAAGAAGAACTGCCGGCTTACTTTCTGTTTGATCCGGAAGGCGAGATTCGCAGTTCCGCAACCGGAGCAAACGGCCTCGATCTAATTGAAGACGATCTGGACCAGTTGCTCGGAGAGTTGAGAAACAACAAACCGTTTTGCGTCGCATGTGAATTGTTCCTGAACAAGGAGGCGATGTTTTGTGCTGACTGTGGTTCGCCATTGACGTTGCCCGGTGCCAATACACATCCGTATTACGAAGATCACTTCAACTCGGCACTCCCGACTATCCGGCTGGCGAATCCCGATCCGCTGATCGGACACAGGATCGACGGCAAATATGAGCTGGTCGCGCGTTTGGGCGAGGGCGGTATGAGTGTCGTTTATCGCGCGCGTCGCGTTCACATCGGCGACGATGTCGCAGTAAAGATCCTGACGGGCAAGTTCGTCACGGACGATGCCGCACTGGCACGCTTCAGGCGCGAAGCACGTGCGGCGGCGATGCTGCGTCACCCCAACGTCATCACGATTCACGACTTCGGCGAGACTGACGACGAACACGCGCCCGCGTATATCGTCATGGAGTTTGTGAAAGGAACTCCGCTACGCGAACTGTTGCGCAGCGAGAATCATTTTTCGGTTGAACGCGGCGTGCGATTGATGCGCGGCATTTGTGCGGGTGTTGGTTCTGCGCACAGGCAGGGCGTGGTCCATCGCGATCTGAAGCCCGAGAATATTCTGGTAGTTGCGCCTGAGGATGATTTCGAGCTCGAGAGCGTGAGAGTCGTTGATTTCGGCCTCGCGAAACTTCTTGCCGATGCAGGGCCGGCGTCGTCCGGAGCAGTCGTGGGAACACCGTTCTATATGTCGCCTGAGCAGTGTCTGGGTGAGCCACTCGACGCGCGATCGGATGTTTACAGTCTGGGTACGATGTTTTACGAGATGCTTTCAGGACGACAGCCGTTTGGCGCCGAGACCGTCTCGGGTGTGATTAACCGGCATTTGTACGAACCGCCCGCGCCGTTCGCTGAGTCGCTCGGGATTCCGAGGAGAGTCTCGATGGGGATCATGCATGCGCTGGCAAAGGATCCGGATGACAGGCCGCAAACGGCGACGGAGCTGGCGCGGCAAATGCAGTTGGTGTAGACAGGATTACAAGATTTGCAGAATTTACAGGATAAATCTTGTACATCCTGCAAATCTTGTAATCCTGTCTAAATCTTACTCTTTGCTGCGCGTGTCAATCGCTACACACGGCGGGATACTTTTGCTATCACAGCCACGAGCTTATTCAATTCGATCGGCTTCGAAAGATGAACTTCATAACCCGCGTCCAGCGCTTTCGATTCATCGATTGCACCAGCGTAACCCGTGACGGCAATCGCAGGTATGCGTTCTCCATCGGCTTCGAACTCACGAAGCTGTCGCATGAAGTCGTATCCATCCATTCCCGGCAATCCGATGTCCGACACGACTACGTGAGGTTTCCAGTCTTTGATTAACTGCAGAGCCGTTGACGCAGAGTCGCTGGCTTTCACTTCGGCGCCGTAACGAGCGAGAGCGATCGTAATCAGCTCACGCGTGTCCTGCTGATCGTCAACACTGAGGATTCTCAATCCCTTTAGCAGATCGGGATAGAGCTCAGGATTCTTGTCGCTCGCTCCGTTTGGTTGGCGCCGCAAAGTCAACAACTGTGCACTCACTTCAGGAGACACATCAGCCATTCGCTCAAGCTCCGATAACGACAGCAATGGCAGCGTGACCGTAAATGTGGCGCCCTTCCCTTCTCCGTTGCTGGCCGCTTGAACTTCACCTCCGTGCATAGTAACGAGACTGCTGACTATTGAGAGTCCGAGCCCCAGACCACCGTGCACACGCTTCGATGAAGTGTCAGCCTGCCTGAAGCGTTCAAACATATGTGGCAGAAATTCCGCATCGATGCCTTCGCCCGTATCACGAATGGTCAGTTTCAATTTGTTGCCGGCAGGCTTAAGTTCAACCTCGATTCGGCCATTAGCCGGCGTGAACTTTACCGCATTTGAAAGCAGGTTCCACACGACTTGTTGCAGGCGAACTGCTTCACCCATTACCAGCCCTGCGTTGCGCTCTAGCGCTGTAAAGATCTGAATGTTCTTCGCCTCAGCAGCGTGACGAACTGCGTCGATAGCAGCATCGACGACTCCGGAGAGATCGACCGGCCTTGGGTCAAGTTTCAACTTGCCGGTAACGATGCGTGAAATATCGAGCAGCTCGTCGATGATGGAGCGTTGAGCTGCCGCATTACGTTCAATGACCTCGATGCCGCGCTCACGGTCGCGCTCGCTGAGCTTGCCGCCTTTCAATAGATGAGTCCAACCAACGATCGCGTTCAGCGGTGTGCGAAGTTCGTGAGACAAAATCGCGAGAAAGTCGTCCTTGATCCGGTTTGCGATCTCGGCACTCGCCCGCGCTTCCTTTTCGCGAGCCATCAACTCCATCACCGCTGCCTCTGACTCACGACGTAGTCGCTGGAGATTCAAGTGAGACTCGACACGCGCGAGCAGTTCGCGTGCTGAAAATGGCTTGACCAGGTAGTCGTCCGCCCCTGCACCCAAACCTTCAACGCGCGACTCTTCACCCGCTCGAGCGGACAACAAAATGACGGGAATAGTCATCGTCCTCTCGTCGGCACGTAACGCCCTCAACAACCCAAAACCGTCGAGCTTGGACATCATCACGTCCGATAAGACGAGATCGAATTCCTCGTAGCGCGCCAGGCCCAGCGCAGTTTCCCCGTCAGCAACTGCGACCACATCGTATGTCGGAGCCAGCAAACGCCTGACGTATTCACGCATATCGCGATTGTCGTCAGCGAGCAGAATGCGAGGGCGCGGTTGGTCGGTTGACGCCGCCGGCACTTCCGTCGGGACTGATTCCAACGCGTGCAAACCATCCGCGTCAGGAAGCCACTTCAGAACCTCGTCTACATAAACTTCACTGCGCAAACTGGTCGAAGCGAGTTTGCGTTCACCGCCGAGCCGGTCGGCAGGCAGATGCGTCGCACCCGTAGGAATGGTGACAGTAAAGGTGCTGCCGCGATCTACTTCACTCTTAACTCGAACCTCGCCGCCATGTAATTTCACCAGTTCCTGAACCAGTGCCAGACCGATTCCCGATCCTTCGTAGCTACGTCCGAGAGCATTCTTGACGCGGTGAAACCGCTCGAAGAGATGTGGCAGCTCATCTTCAGGAATTCCAGTTCCCGTATCGCTGACTTCAAGTTCGACATGCTCGCCGAGATCTTTCAACGAGACGGCGATTTCACCGTGAAACGTAAACTTGAAAGCGTTCGATAGCAGATTGAAGACGATCTTCTCCCACATTTCCTGATCGACGTAAGTGTCACGCTCAATCGGTGAGCAGTTGACCACGAGACTCAGGGCGGCCTTGTCAGTTGCCGAACGAAACATGCTCGCAAGTTCCCCTGTAAGTGTGGCGAGATCGATCGCTTCGTAACTAGCTTCGATACGGCCGGCTTCGAGGCGTGAGAAGTCGAGCAATGTGTTTACGAGTTTAAGCAGGCGAATACTGTTGCGGTACGCCACGTGGAGACGCTCCGTAACTCGCGCAGGCAACCTGGAGTCGTCGACGGTTTCCTCGAGCGGTCCAAGCATGAGAGTCAACGGCGTACGAAATTCGTGACTGACATTGGAAAAGAATGCAGTCTTGGCGCGATCGATTTCCGCCAGTGCCTCGGATCGTTTGCGCTCTTCCTCGTAGGCACGCTTGTTTGCGACAGCGGTGCTGATGTGTCCGGCAATCAGATCGAGGAAGCTTCGATACTCGGCATCGACGATACGACGCGGGCTGAGTCCGCTAACAAAAAATCCAGTCGGCTTTCCGTAACCCGATGCGGCAATCGGCAACACAATGGCGCTGTCACAAGGCTCAGGCCATGGTCCACAGGTTGTAATCCCAAACCGGTTAGCCAGATTCGAAACAAGTTCCGCTTCGCCTGTTTCAAAAACTTTGCCTAAGGGCCACGAGTGTGAATCATTCAGCGCTATCTGTTCTGGTGCGGCGGGCTCGCCGGCTTCGAAGCTGGTTGAACAAACCAAACGCGCTTGTTTCGCGTCATCCTCCAATAGATAGACGAGCGCAAAGGGAACATCGTAGGTGTTTGTTGCGAGAGACTTGACCGCAACGTCGCAAGCCTCGTCAACCGACCTTACTTCAATCACCGTGCGACCAAGATCGCGCAGTGTTTGTAGTCGTCGTTCATTTACAACGCGGCCTGTCGTCTCGTAGCAGGCGCAAAAAATCCCATCGACCTTATCGGCGTCACCCTGAATCGGGCTATAGGAAAACGTGAAGTACGTTTCTTCACGTGGCAGGTTGCGGTCCATCACGAGCAGCAAATCTTCGGACCAGGTGGCAACACCGGTTGCAAAAACACCGTCGAGCATGGGGCCAACAGTCGACCAGATCTCTTTCCAACACTCCTGTCCCGATCTGCCGAGCCAACCCGGATGCTTCGTCACACCGAGGATGGGGATATAGCCGTCGTTGTAGAACATGGTGTACGCGGGATGGCCCCACCAAATCACGATGGGATAACGCGAGCCGATGCAGATCGAGACGGCAGTTTTGAGAGACGCCGGCCACTCAGCCGCGGGACCAACCGGGCTGCTTGACCAGTCGAACGCGCGCATGCGCTCGCCCATTTCGCCGCCGCCCTTGAGAAAACTCAAGTCGGCGGAAGTTGGCGCAGGTCTTCCTGTAGAGCTTTGAGACATTCGGATCTAATTCGGGGGAACGAAGGGATTGCCAATTAAAGAACGTATGCGTTTCTGTGTCAACGTGTTTGTTTATCCACAGATTACGCCGATTCTATCTGAAAGACTTACGGGACCTGGGGCCAAACCTACCACCCATGCGACCACCACTCTTACGCCGGCGACTGCTGAATAGACTACTAATACCACCTATTCGTCTCTTTTTAGCAGCGCCTTTCTTAGCTGCGGTCTTTTTCGCGGGTGATTTAGCGACCTTCGTCTTTCGTTTCCTGGAGGGCATGCGTTTCGACGTGACCTTTGCGCGCGCTGGAGTTGTAAGTGTCGCTAGGTCCGACGCAGCTACAGCGGCGGCAGGCGATTGGAGTTCCTGGTAAAGGGTTAGCGCCTGCGCGAACGGCTGCGCCGCTTGTTGCTTTTCTCCCAGAGTTCGGTAGAGCAGACCGAGCTGATGGAGCGTATCTGCCATGCCTTCTCTATAGCCAAGACTTCGCTTGATACTTAAACTGCGCTCAAAATAATTACGAGCCTGCTCATAATTTCCCTGTTCGCGGGAAACGACTCCGAGCTGATGCAAACTAACCGCAGCGCCTCGCTGGTCTCCCACTCTCTCACTCAACCTGAGACTCTCCTCGTATAGCTTCATCGCCTCGTCAGGCTTGCCTTCCAGTTGAGCGACGATCGCGAGGTTATGGAGATTGTCGGCTATGCTCGCGTCGAGTTTTAACTGTCGGGAGATTTCGAGAGATTGCGAATAGAGCCGTTTCGCCTTCGTCAAATTCTCACGCTCGAGAGCTATCGATCCCAATCGGCGGGTTGCATCCGCAACATCAGTGTTAACTGTGTCTCCATAATGAGTAAGTACCGACCGGAAAGCCTTTTCTGCTTTGGCAAATTCGCCGCGACGTAAATAGATTTCACCGGCTGCCTGATGCAATTGAGGCAACACATCATCCTCCCCCAACATGCGCGCAGCGTACTGTGCCTGGCTGTTCCTTCGCAGAGCTTCATCCCAATAGCCGCGTACATCAAGAAAGCGGTTTAGTGCCAGGGAAAGCCGGATGACTTCGTTCCAACTTCGCGAACTGGCAAGATCAATTGCGCCCAGTAGATTCTCAAGTTCTGCTTCCAAGGCATCGTAGTGGGCGACAGTGGCTTCGGCATGCTGCTCTGCGTAATCAACAAAGTAGTTTATGAACCGCTGCCGGTAGTGGATCCTCCTTAACCTTTTCCGCAGGTTTAGTCGTACAAACGCATTAATGGTTAAACGTTCGTCGTTGCCGGGAGAGTGCGCGAGCTGCAGTGTAATGAGCTGGCCGGCTGCCTTCTCCGTGCGTTCCAAGTCGGCACCGAAACCAGCAACCTCTGAAAGCGCCGCCTTTGAAGCGCTCGGAACAAAAAGAGCGAGAGCAAAAGAGCAAGCCCGGGCATCGCGACTTATTAATTCGAATGACCGTTCGAAAATAGCAGTCAGGCTGCCATTAATTTTTATGAGATCATCAGGCGAATTTGTGAACTGAAACTGTGCAACCAGTAATTGCATCGCGAGCGGGTTACCTCTACATACAGCAGCCAACTCAGCCAGATTCACACCAGTAAAGTTTTCAGGACTAGCAGTTTGATCAATAGTGCGTTCCAGAAACTCAAACGACTCGGCCTGCGACATTGCTCTGAGTACGAACGAATTCCTTTCCGGCACATGTATGTTGTAGACCTTGTGAATCAGCAAGACCGCGCTTGGACAAAGCTTTAGAAAGTCAAAGCATCGCTTCTTCTCTTTTGTTTGAACGCCATCAAAATCGTCTATGAAGATGAGAGTTGGTTGAAGCCCAAGCAAAGACTTAATTTCTATTACTTTGGCCTTCGGATTAAGCCTACGTAGATCGGACCGTCCCAGTTGTGTTGCTATGCCGTTCAGTATGTTGTTGAGATCTAAATTGGCTTGAGTCGCTGCGCTAAGCCAAACAATGCGTTGCGGGTACCTCTGGACCAGGCGCCGTGCAAGTTCAGAGGCAACGACAGTTTTGCCTATACCTCCTTGCCCGGATAGTTGGAAGACACCAGTAGTTCCGGGCACGAGCCGACTTCTCATAGACTCCACGAGGTTGCTTGCCGAACCGCTGCTACGAGTCACAAAACCGATCTTAGGCTGAAGCGGCAGCCGCGCCAGCACTGCTGCATGACGGTCTACAATCGAAGGCTCTTTTTCTTCATTCTCGGACAACGTGTAGAAATCACCGCGGGCAGTTCTAATCGTTACCGGAGTGCCGCCAACGTTGATTGTTTCAACGCGCCCGCGGTACAGACTCAGTTGCTTTACTTGCCGCTCTTCATTCCCATTCCACGAAACCTCGAGTAACATTGGGACCGTACCTGGCACGCGTACTAGATCGGATTGATCGCTCAAGGGCGGATTACTAAATTCAACTACATACCTTCTTAGAGTTGCCGGTACCGGCAAGCCAAATCCGTCCAAGTCATCAAGCAAACGAACTCCAACCTCAACCTGCGGGAGATTACTCGGCAGCACGACTTTCAGATCGTTAATGAACGTCGCAGGCAAATTGTTGTTTTCAACCTGTTTTTGCAGCATCTGCCACGCACCAAGGTGCGCTGCTGCAGTGACGAGGAGCGTCTGTGCTGCTTTTGTCTGACGAGCCTCAACCGGAAGTCGCGGTACGGCACGTAGAGCCCAGCGTGCCAGACCGGTGCGGTTCTGGGTGAGAATTGCCGAGACAACCGACAATAAGCCCTGCTCCACCGCCTCGTGAGCTCCCGGCCCGCCGTTGAGAATCGTCCAGGTAACACGCTCTTCCAATTTCATCGCCACTGGCGAATGCTCATGTACGGCCGACAAGACTAGCCAGGCACGTGTAAGAGAATCGCGTGACTCAGCCAGATCACGTCGCAGTTGATCTGCTATGGCGGGTAGAAACGTAAACGCCAGCGGCGTCGAGGACTGGACCAGTGGACTGAACCACAAATCAGCTTCGGCACCAGCATCGATATCAGGCAAAAGCTCTAACCGAACTTTTCTCAGTAGCTCCGGTTCAACTCGCGCAGCGAGTGACACGGCCCGTGCTAGTTGGAGCGCATCTGGAGAGCGTTTTCCAAATGCGTCGACCACAGCGCGGGCCTCGTCTGCTTTCGACGTCATGCAACGACCTCCCGCGCATGCTTCAACTTGTTACAGACTGTGATCGCAGATGTCTTCCGATCCCATTGAACGATCGACATCCTGCTCGCGAGCTCCAGTGGCCAGCGCGACGGCGCGTAAGGCACAAACGCGAGCAGCGGACATTTTGCTTTCCTCACTCGCTCGATGAACAACAACCATTCATCGATACCGGCGCGATCCTCGTTCAAGCGCGGCCTGCCTATCCCAAGATCCGTCAAGAGCAACACCGGCGCCTTCGACAATGGTGGCTCATAGGCAGACCACGACGGTTCCGCACCACCGCCCGCGCCACGGATCGGACAACCAACAAATCGCAGGGTGGTTACTCGATCAGCTCCGACAGTAGCGACGATCTCCTTGTGAAGACGAACCTGATCGCGAATGAACGGAGTCAATGCCTCACTGCGATCGATCAGTAGTTGCACACCACGCGTCAGTGTCGGAGTGGAAAGTAGCGGCAGCGTTTTCAGACTCTCGCCTTTCGCAAGGATTTCGACAACGCGATCGACATCAATTGGACCGACATCACTATTCGTCGCGAGGCCTGCACTCAGAATCGCCCGGGTCCAACGCGGAAAGAAAAGTGGCTCGAGCGGAAGCGTCTGCGAATCACTCTCGGAGCCGGAAGCTTCGAGCGGAGCAACTGAAATCGCAGGTGCAGACTCTTCCGATCGAGTATGTTCCAGACGGCTGTTGATCACTCGCGTCGGCGGCGGTAAACGTTCGAAATCTTCCGGGCTAATTGTTCCAACGCGTCTTTCCTTTTTCTGTTTTACTTTCTTCTTCGCTATGGGTTTCGACGCGCTTGCCGGCGCCCAGTGCATGCCCAAAGTAGTCGCAATTGCAACACGCGACTCCTCGTTGCGCGGCTTCAGATCGCTCAAGGCTTGCGCCAGATCTCCGAGATTGAGTTCCGACAACGAAGCAGGCATCAATTCGCTCCGGGCAATTCCTTAGGCTTCCACAACGTAACTCTCGAGAGCGCCTCCCAAGTGGTGTCTTTCGCCTTCGGCTCAATATCCAAGGCCAAGCACGCGCTCACTGTATCGAGATATTCGGCTGCACTCTGCTGTGACTTCGACTCGGTCGCCTCAGTCTTGTTGGGATCGTCTTCAGGCACTAATAACTTTGCGACTTCCTCGTACAAGTTGCGATTGCCTCTGCCAAAATGGGCCACCGCGATGTCAACGAGCCGCGCCCTGGTTGGCGGTTTCAGATTCAACATAATACAGCGACGCAAAAACGCGGTCGGCAGTTCACGCTCGTCATTGCTGGTGATCACCACCAGCGGTGGTTCCTTTGCTTTGACCTTTCTCTTAGCGTCGGTGACGAAGAACTCGAGAGAACCAAGCGGTACCAGAAGGTTGTTGGGCGTATCAGGATCTGCTTTGTCGATCTCGTCAAGCAATACGACAGCGCGTTCGTGTTCGTCGCCCTCACCCTTGTTGGGATCGATGGCGGGTATTACTCCAGTAGTAGATTGTTCCGCGCCCCGAAGCCGTGCACTCTCCGGCTCAAAAGCCCACCACAAAACGCCAGGCTCGACGTAGTGCACATCGTCCTTCACGCCAACGTCTGCCTGTGCGTCGCTGAGCCGCCGCAGCGTGTCAAACTGCCAAAGGAGATCGCGCGCCTGTGTTCCCGAAGAAATCACCACTTCGTAGTAACGCCACTTGAAGTACCGCGCGACATTTAGTGCCAGCGATGACTTTCCCGATCCGGACGCACCGCGAATCAACAACGGCCGCTTCACTGATAACGCAACGTTGACGGCAAGCGCGATGTCTTCGTCGTAAACATAGACCAGACCATCGCGCCGATCACCCGCATACTGCTCTTTAGCCGCCCCGGCTTTTTTCGCTCCGGGAGTTTTGAAAATCTCGGTCTTTTTTGGATTAAAGACTTTCTTATATGACAGCATCGGACTGTGCTCCTACTCAAGTTAAGTACTCAAGCGATAACTCCGAACTGTAATGTACTGTGCGTACGCCGCGGCTTCCTCGCCGGCGGCGAGTTTCGGCTCGAGGAATTCCACGTCGGCGGGAAAGTTGGCCAACTCATTTGCTGCCTCATTTCCCGTCAGGATAAAGAAAGTGAGCGTTGGGAATTCGGTTCTCAATGCTGTGAGCGCTTCCGAAGATGGTCCGGGAGGATAAAAAGCAACAAAGATCGGTTCGAGATTCTTCTCGCGCTCGGCCAAGAGAAGTCTCACTTCGGCGTCAGTCGCATTCTCTTTGCGCAGTAATCTTGTCTTCAGCGACTCGCGGATTACTAATCGATAGTAACCGAGTTCGTCTTCAGCGGCTTCGGAAGGGACAAACAGGACGGGCCAGCACGAGTCCGGCGCACGACTACACGCTCGCCGCACGAAGTGTCCCGCGGTGAAGTCAGGATAATCATCACCACCATTCAGCCACAGGCGTCGCAGCGTTTGATTGGAGTTGGTGGCGATTCGAGGTATCGCGCTCGCAGCCTGCAGGTTTACCCACGTGGGCGCGATCAGCTCGATCAGTCTCTCCTCTGTTTGAGGACTGACGAAATCCTGCAATTCACGAATGGCTTTACCTGCAGTCGTCAAACCGTGCATGAGCATTTGGGTAGCTAATAATTCCGGATAAGTAGCGGCGTCAGTCCAATCACTCACGTCCACTCCCATCGCAATAGCTGCAGTCAACAACACATTTTCATCGACCGTCTTGAGCAACGGAACAATTCGTATCAAGAGCTCTTCAAACGGAGTCGGCGGCAGTTTCGGTTGTAACAAACCGCTGAATCCTGCACGAACTTGTTTGCAAATTTGCTTGAGATTGTCGCTGCGAACGAAGTGCAGTGCGGCCAACTGCATGGGTGAGAAATCTGCGCTTTCGAGATCATCCCGAGTCACGGGACTGAGAAGAACTGGAATGAGCGTAAACGACTTGCCCTTGGCCAGCGTTCTTCGTGACGAACGCAAGCCCGCCTCATACTTAATCCAGGGCCTCGTCAGCGCATTCGCTGAAAACAGGATGACTGCGCCATGTGCTCGATTTATCCAACCCAGAATCTCTTCTCTGAAGTCGTCACCACCTTTGAGGCGCTCCTTGTCAACCAGAACCTCAAAGTCAGGTTTCAGACAATTGATGAGGGCTTTGAGAACTGTCTGTGCTTTCGACTCTTTTGCGCTATGGCTAATGAAGATTCTGGGCTTCGGAAATGTGGGTTTTGGCACCAGAGTCAGTCCCTCAGAAGACTAAGAGTGGCAGGAGCCGTGAAGACGAGTGGAATGTAAATTGAGCAAACTACATTGTCAACGAAAAAGCGTAGTGGGGTATTAGTGTGTTGCTGGTTTCTTTTCAACCAGCGGGGGCAAGCCCCTCTTCCTGACTTGTTTTATTTTCTGATTCAAAGTGTCCAGTCGACGTTGGAACCCAGCGACAACCCTGGGTAGTAAATTAAATACATGCTAAACCCTGAAAAGGGTTAGGCGGTTGGCGAACCCTTACAGGGTTTCAATTCATTCTTTGGCTATAACCCAGGGTTGTCGCTGCGCTCCAACCCTGGGCTAAGGTTTAGCGAACGCCTTCGGCGTATTCATCAAATTTCGAACGGGTGCAGACCGGCTCCAAAATCAGAGGCCGACTCGTTTTACCAAGTCCGAAAACCGCGGATCGGAACGGAGCGGGTCGAGGATCAGGGAATACTTTTAAAAACGCGACGTAGTTCAAGGTACCACGTATGCCTTCTCCAACTAGACAAACGCCTGTTCGTTGCCATGTGGTCCAAATGTTACGCGTATTAGGTGATATTCGCCAGCGCGTGAAAAGTTGGCTTCAACGCCGGATAAAGATTCTGATACTCGTGATAAGCCGATCGATACGTTGCTGAAGTCTCCGCATTTGGCGAAACACGATCGCTCACGAAGATCGTTTCCGCGCATGCCGTGTCCACATCGGGCCAGACTCCGGCACCGACACCTGCCAGCAGTGCAGCGCCGTATGCGGCGCCTTCAGTCGTGTTAACGCTCACGAGCTCGGCTTCGAAGATATCGGCGAGAATCTGTCGCCACAAAGAACTTCTGGCGCCACCGCCTGACAACCGAATCTGATCGACCGAGCCAAGTCCGACATCTTTCATCAGGTTGAAGATGTCTTTGAGGCCAAACGACACGCCCTCCAGTACTGCACGCGTAAGATGAGGTTGAGT
>Ga0105238_10005598_pt1 | contig 12411 bp, 9 predicted proteins | sample KBSC34metaG_FD_81526 | JGI IMG/M metagenome (GOLD analysis project Ga0105238, IMG submission 81526) | Corn rhizosphere microbial communities from Kellogg Biological Station, Michigan, USA - KBS C3-4 metaG | ecosystem: Host-associated > Plants > Roots > Rhizosphere > Soil | place: Michigan, USA... | reverse complement strand
GATTTTCCCTGACCCCGCTGACTTCGATACACCTGCACAGTAACAAGACTTCCGAACTGGGCGCCAACGGGAATGTACAGTATGTTTATATTTTCTCTGCTATAGCCCTGTTCATCCTGTTGATAGCCTGTGTCAACTTTATGAACCTGTCGACCGCCCGGTCGGCCAACCGGGCTAAAGAGGTGGGCGTCCGGAAGGTCCTTGGCTCGTTGCGGAGCCATCTTATCTCGCAGTTCATGGTCGAGTCCGTGCTGATCAGCTTTGTCTCCATGCTGCTTGCCCTGGGGCTGGCCTGGGCACTGCTGCCGGTCTTCAACAATCTCGCGGGCAAACATATGTCGATCGGGCTCTTCTCCCGTCCCTGGCTGGCGCCGTCGATACTTGCGCTGGTCCTGATAGTAGGCATACTTGCCGGCAGCTATCCCGCCTTTTTCCTCTCGGCGTTCCGTCCCATTATAGTATTAAAGGGGAACGTGGCTTCGGGATTCAAGACCAGCTGGCTGAGAAACTCGCTGGTGGTCTTCCAGTTCGGCATCTCTATCTTTCTCATCGTAGGAACGGCGGTTATCTACCGGCAGCTGGGTTATATCCGGGAGCGGTCGCTCGGCTTCGATCGGGAGCAGGTGCTGATCATCAATAATTCCTATACGCTGGGCAACAAGGTCAGGGCTTACAAGGAAAGCCTGATGAAGCTGTCCGGTGTGCAGGGCGCGACCATGACGGGTTTTCTTCCGACCTCGGACTCACGCAACGACGACGCCTTCTTCTTCTCGCCCGACCTGGACCCGAAGAAGGCCATATCCATGCAGGACTGGAATATCGATGAGAGCTATATCCCCGTCCTTGGTATGCAGATGGTGGCGGGAAGGAATTTCTCAAAGGATTTTCCGACCGATTCAAATGGGGTCATCGTCAACCAGGCGGCCGTCCAGCTGATGGGTGGCGGAGACGTGATCGGCCGTAAACTCTATGAGCTGGAGAGTGCGACGAGCAAAAAACAAATCGAATTTCACGTGGTAGGCGTTGTAAAGGATTTTAATTTCAATTCTTTGAGGCAGGTGGTGACGCCGGTGGGCTTGTTCCTCCACAACGACCGTGGAAGCATAGCGGTGCGGATCGGGAGGGGTGGCGATGCTACCCGGGTCGTCAGGCAGGCGGAACAGGAATGGCAGCGACTGTCGAACGGGCAGGAGTTCAGCTATGTATTTATGGACGACCAGTTCAATAACATTTATAAGGCGGAGCAGCGGATGGGAGGGATATCGCTCTCGTTCTCGCTGCTGGCGATATTTATCGCCTGTCTCGGCCTGTTCGGTCTGGCGGCCTACGCGGCGGAGCAGCGCACGAGGGAGATCGGCATCCGGAAGGTGCTGGGGGCCAGTGTGAGCGGGATCATCACGCTGTTGTCGAAAGATTTTTTACGTCTGGTGTTGGTGGCGGCAATACTCGCTTTCCCGTTGTCGTGGTGGGCCATGCACAGCTGGTTGCAGGACTTCGCCTACCGGATCAGCATCAGCTGGGAAGTATTTGTGCTGGCCGCCGCGCTTGCGGTGTCGATCGCGCTGGCGACGGTGAGTTTTCAGGCGATAAAGGCGGCGCTGGCGAATCCCGTGAAGAGTTTGCGATCGGAGTAGCTCGCTACTCCGCGCCCCCGGCGGCCCCGCGAGTCTCCTGGGTTTGCACTAAATTTTATATTAACTTTAGTCGCAAGCCCTGAATTATGAGCAAATCTATGCAAAACAACTCCCGTAGTATTATAGAGACCATTCTGGTGCTACTATTGTTGTTGAGCCTGATGCTGGCTTTGTATGACGTGGTGAAGGTCTTCTTCGGCGTCCTTACATTCGCGCTGATCTTCTCTGTCTCCTTTTCGCATATATTTGAGCGTTTGGCCCGCCTCCTCGGCAACCGGCGCAAGCTCGCGGCTGTTGTCTATTCCATCCTGCTCGTCGCGGTCGTTGCCCTGCCCGTCATCCTTATCGTTGGGGCGGTAAGAGCCCATATCAGGGAGGCCATCGAATGGATTGGCCGTATCAGGGCCAGCGGTATTCCGCCGTTGCCCGGCTGGATCATAAGGCTTCCGGTCGTAGGGTCGGATATCCAGGCCTTCTGGCAGCAGTTGCAGGACAGTCCCAGGGATACCCTAACCCACCACGAGGAGCAGGTCCGCATGCTGTTGCGTCATGCGCTGGCCAGTGGCGTGGGGATGATCAGCACCATTCTTCAGGTAGTAGCCGGAATAGTCATTTCCGCATTCTTTCTGGTCTCGGGAGATAAGATAATGCAGCCGATAAAGGCAACCGTCGCCCACCTCCTGGGCCGGAGGGACGGCCTGACCTTGCTGGCGGCTACCACGCAGGCTATCAGGGGCGTCTCGATCGGCATGATGGGGACGGCATTTATTGCGTCGATACTGGCGTGGATCGGGCTGGCGATCGCGGGCGTTTCCTTCTCGCTGATACTGGCGGGGGCCGTTTTCTTTCTGGTGCTGATACAGGTGGGACCTTTGCTGGTATGGGTGCCGCTGGTCATCTGGTCGGCGATGCAGGGGCATACGGCCATGACGGTATTTTTGATCATCTATGGAATAGCGCTGCTGCTCGTGGATGGATTCCTGAAGCCTGTGTTGATCGCGCGCAGCGGGGGGAAGCTGCCTTTTCTGGTGATGTTTCTGGGAGTGATCGGGGGGCTGGCCGCCTGGGGCTTTACTGGAATGTTCAAAGGGGCCATAATCATGGCCGTGTTTTATACCTTGTTTACTTCGTGGCTGCAGAAAAAGCGAATGGCCACCAGCTGACGCTGGCGGCCATTCGCTATGGCGCCCGCATGTCCCGGCTTCGCCGGGCATGCGGGCCGCAGAGGCCATTAGCGTGGTTCGGCTGCCGGGCGGGCGGGAGCCGTGAATCCTTTCTTCATTAATTCGGTTACTTCGGAAATGGCGCGCTCGAGCTGGTTGTCCTTGCCCTGAGAGCCCTGGGTCAGGTCTTCCGGAACGAGGATGTCGGGGTCGACGCCGTGTCCTTCCCTGAACCAGGTGCCGTCGGGGTTGAGCATACGGAAGGTCGGGACGGTGACGTTGCCGCCGTCGATGAGACCGGGCGCTCCGCTGATGCCGATAAGACCACCCCAGGTGCGCGTTCCGATGAGGGGCCCGAGACCCGCCTTGCGGAAATAGTCGGGAAAGGCGTCGCCGCCGGAGCCGCTCCATCCGTTGATCAGCATGACCTTGGCGCCGAAATTACCCGCGGCAGGAACAGCAAAGGCCGCCCCATCCCGGGTAGCAAAGAAACCCAACGGCTTGCGGTCGAGCATCTCGATGAACCTGTCCGGTATCTGGCCGCCGTTGTTGAAGCGTTCGTCGATGATCAGCGCCTTCTTCTCCAGTTGACCCGTGAACTGGCGGATCAGCTCGCTTTGTCCGTCGGTGCCGGTGCTGGGAACGTGGATATAACCAACCTGACCGTTGGTAGCAGCCTCAACCCGCTGTCTCTTTTCTTCTATCCACGCCAGGTTGCGCAGACAGAACTCCGTCGGCATCAGCTGGACAACGACTGTTCGTGCGCCACTCCAGCCGGGACTGCTGCTGTAGGTGAGCTCAACCGACTTGCCGGCGAGGTTGACGAACGGTGCGTTGACGTCTGTTTTCGTGGTCAGCGGAATGCCGTTGACTGCGAGTATAAAGTCTCCTTCTTTGACCGGAACACCCGGCAGACCAAGAGGCGAACGAGCTTCGGCGTCCCATGGCGCTCCATGAATGATCTTCTTTATCCTGTAATATTCCCCCTCCGCCGTCCAGTCGACGCCGAGATAGCCGATATTGGCGCGTTTGGTCTCTTCGATCGCGCCCCCACCGTGATAGGTATGCGAAGAATTCAGCTCGCCGATCATCTCCCCGATGATAAAGTCGACTTCTTCCCGCGTAGAGGCTTCCTCGACCAGCTTGCCGTATTGCGTGCGGACCTTTGCCCAGTCGACGCCATGCATAGCTCCATCATAGAAATAGTCGCGCTCGAGCCGCCACGCGTCCGTATATATCTGGCGCCATTCTTCGCGGGGAGTGACCCACTGCTGCATCTCGGAGGTCCGCAGCTTCTTTTCCATCTTCTGCCCTTCGTCTGCGGCGACGATAAAATAGCCGTGATCTTTTTCGACGAGGACGTGTTTGCCGTCTGCGGCCAGCTGATAGCCGCCCACGTCTTCGAGTATCGTTTTCGTCTTTCGCTTGTCGATGTCGTAGAACCGGAGGGCCTGGGCCTTCGACCCCGATCCCGTATTGGGTTGCTGCAGATAGAGCAGTTTGCCCTCGGCCGCCCGAAGATTGTTGTAGTTGCCCGCGTCACCCGGCAGGATGATCAGCCGGCTCTCCAGTGCGTCGAAATCGATCTTCACTTCGGGCGTGGATGGTTTTGATGCGGGAGGGACGACGGGTGGTTTTGCTTTCTTGTCAGCGGCGGCCACATTCTCTTCCTCCTTCTTTACAGCAACCGTATCGTTCTTTGGATACAGCGGGGAGGGGGTGGACTTTTGCAGTACGATCGCCGCCAGCCTGGTTGAATTGGGGTAGATGAACGTATTGTCCAGATCGCTGTACACCGGATCGAAGGACTGGTTGGTAGCCACGAAGAGGTATTTTCCCGAGGGATCGAATGTCGGACTGCTGCTGCTGTAGAAAGGAGAGGTCACCTGATGCAGCTGTTTGCCGCTGTAGTCATAGATAAATACTCCGCTGTGGGTGTTGGGAAGGTCGCGGTCGTAGGCCAGCCATCGGCTGTCGGGGGACCAGCTCGCCTTGAAGGACTGTAAGGGTCCGTCGGTCATATAGGTGCCGTGGTCGACGACTGTGGTCTGGTCGGTGCTGCGGTCGTAGATAGTTATCTTCATCGCCTTGTCGATAAAAGCGAGTTTTTTGCCGTCGGGTGACCAGTAGAGATTATATCGGAAGCCGGGCCCATAGGTCGTAAGCTTCTTCTCGGGGCTGTTCTTTCCTGCTTCGCGGATCGTGAGCTCGTATTCGCCTGAGCGGTCCGACCAGTATGCGATGTATTTGCCGTCCGGAGACCAGGCGGGAAAACGTTCGGCTACACCCGAACTTTGCGTAAGGTCGATCACCGGTCCATCCTCGGCCGGGACCGCATAGACGTCACCGCGGGCCTCGAACAGTACCTGTTTGCCATCGGGACCGACGAACGCATTGTAGATGAGCTTTTCCGTTGGCTGGAGGCCGGGGCGCAGCGCTGACTCGTCGCTGACCACCTGTACGGGCACCTGTTTGTACTGGTGCGTACCCAGCGAATAGAGATAGAGCGAGCCGCCCTCCTCGAAGACGATATCGTCGGGACCGAGGGAGGGGTAGTGCACGTCATAGTCCGTGAAGTGCGTCAGCTGGGTGAATTTTTTGGACGGGATATCGTACTCCCAGAGGTTCATTCGTTTGTCTTCCCCGCGGTCGGAGAGGAAGAAAATACTGTTGCCGTGCCACATGGGCAGTTCCTCGTCGGCATCGGTGCCGGCGGAGATATTCTCGTCGGCGTAGCCGTTGAGGTGGAAGAGGTGGATCTTGCCTGCCCAGCCTCCGCGGTAGCGTTTCCAGTTGCGGCCTATCTGTGAGGTATAGGTGAAGGCCAGCTGGGTCCCGTCGGGGGACAGCGAGCCATACTCGGCGTAGGGCATGGGCAGCGTCTCGGGCGGTCCGCCGGCGACGCCGATGGAGAAGAATCGGTTGAATCGCTCGCGGCCGCTCTGCCGTCCCGATGCGAAGAGCAGGTGCTTGCCGTCGGGATACCAGTCGACGACACGTTCGCCGCCGCTGTACCACGTGATCCGGGAGGGGATACCACCCATCGCGGGAATGGTATAGATCGAGTTATTGCCGTCATAGTCGGCAGTATACGCGATGGTGTTACCATCGGGTGAGAACTTGGGGAACACCTCGACGCCGGCGGGGCTGCTGAGGTGGATCGCCTTTCCGCCTTCCTTCGGGACGACCCAGAGGTCGTTGGCATAGGTAAAGACGATCTGCGTTGCAGAAACGTCGGGATAGCGGAAGAGGGCAGCGTTGATCTGTGCCTTTGCCGTAGTGGCGAAAAGGCACACTAAGCTCAGAATGGTTAATGGAGTTCTTTTCATAATGGTGATATTTGAACGGCGGGCTGTTTGATTTTCGACGGCGGCCTATTTTGCGAACAATTGACTGATGTCCTGAAAGGCCTTGAATTCGAGGGCATTTCCCGAAGGATCCAGAAAGAACATGGTAGCCTGTTCGCCGGGAAGGCCTTTAAATCGGATGTAGGGCTCGATGACGAACCGGATGCCGCGCTGCCTGAGTCGTTGTTCCAGGTCATGCCACTGGTCCCATTCGAGGACCACGCCATAGTGCGGGACGGGTACGTCGTGGCCATCGACCGGATTGGAGTGAAGACCTTCCGCGTTGGCGGGCCGCGGTTTCAGGTGGATCACCCACTGATGGCCATACAGATCAAAATCCACCCAGGCGTCCGAACTACGCCCTTCTTCGCAGCCGAGCACCTCGCGGTAGAAGGTTCTGGCTTCCTGTAGATCATAGACTGGGACGGCGACGTGAAAGGGTGTGATTTTTTTCATATTTTCAAGTATTGTATGTCCCGGCAGCGCAGCCGGGTTTTGTCCTGGCAATCGCGCCGGGGCGATGCGTATAAAGATAAAACATTTAACCTATGCTGAAAGTAAGGCTCAAAAGGGCTGTCGTGATTTCTGGACTATTGGTATTGGGGCTGTGTGGACGGTCGCAAAACAAGATCGTCGTATACCAGACCGACTTTGGTCTGAAGGACGGCGCCGTCTCCGAAATGAAGGGCGTGGCGATGGGCGTTTCGCCCGATCTGAAACTGTTCGACCTGACGCACGAGATACCGGCCTATGATATCTGGGCTGGCGCCTACCGGTTGCAGCAGACCGTACCCTACTGGCCGAAAGGGACCGTATTCGTCTCCGTGGTAGACCCGGGAGTGGGGACGGCCAGAAAGTCCGTGGTGCTCAGGACTAAGACAGGGATGTACATCGTAACCCCCGACAACGGGACGCTGACCCTGATCGCCGAAACGCTGGGGATAGACGCCATCCGGGAGATCGACGAGACGGTCAACAGGCGGCCGGACTCGCGCAAGTCCTATACCTTTCACGGACGGGACGTCTATTCCTATACGGGAGCGAGGCTGGCGGCGGGAGTCATCAGTTTCGAACAGGTGGGCCCGCTGCTGCCCAGGCAGGAGGTAGTATCCCTACCTTATCAGAAGGCAGTGTTGAAGGAGGGGGCTATCCTTGGTACTATACCCGTACTCGATGTACAGTACGGTAATGTATGGACGAATATCCCGGGCGAGCTCTTTCAGCAGCTGCACATCGCTTTCGGCGGGAATTTACAGGTGCGCATCCTTCATCAGGGTGCGGAGGTCTACAAAGGAGATATGCCCTATACGTCGACGTTTGGCGCCGTACCGCTTGGCAAGCCCCTGGCCTATCTGAATAGTCTGCTGCAGCTGGCCTTTGCGCTCAATCAGGGCGATTTTGCTGCGGCCAACAAGATCGGCAGCGGCGGAGACTGGCAGGTAGAGGTGCGTAAGAAGTAGCGGCTTAACAAAGCTTTAAGGAACTTTTCTCCGGCCCCCGCGTTAAGGACCTGAAAACCCCTAACCATGACCTCCAATTCCTCTGTTTTTATAACGGCAGCCGGCAAATATTTGCCAGGCGAGCCTGTCACCAATGACGAGATCGAGGACTACCTCGGATGCCTGTACGGCAAACCTTCCCGAACAAAGAATAGGATACTCAAAAGCAACGGGATCCTGACACGGCACTACGCCCTTGACAGAAATCAGCAGACCACGCACACCGTCAGCGGGATGACGGCTGCCGCGATCGTCGACTGTCTGAAAAAGGGCGGTCTTACGCGCGGGCAGGTTGAGTTTCTGTCTGCGGCGACCACTCAGGGCGACCTGCCGGTGCCTGGTTTTGCGAGCATTGTGCACGGCGAGGCCGGGTTGGGTTCCTGCGGGATCGCAAGCCATCAGAGCGTTTGTGCGGCGGGGATGATGGCCATCAAAAATGCGTGGCTGCATATTCAGAGCGGAGAAGTGGAGAACGCCGTAGCCTGCGCGGGCGAGCTGGCGAGCCGCCTTTTCAAGGCGCAGCGATTCGAGGAGCAGGCGGGTGTAAGGGCATCGGGACGGCTGTCGCCTGACACCGACTTTTTACGGTGGATGCTGTCGGATGGCGCCGGCGCCTTTCTTTTGCAGAACCGCCCGGCGCCTCGGGGACTTAGCCTGCGCGTAGACTGGATCGACGTGCGATCCCACGCGCACCTCTTCGACGTGTGCATGTATGCCGGTATGAATAAAGGCGACGGGCAGGTGGGATGGATGGACTATGATAGTTTCAGCGACGCGGACAGGGCGGCGGCGATCAATCTCAAACAGGACCTTCGCCTTGTCAACAATATCGTCTCTCTGGGTGTGCAGCATTTCTTTCAGCTGATCGACGCGGGGAAGGTCGCGCCCGATGCGATGGACTGGATGCTTTGTCACTATTCATCCGAATACTTCAAGCCGCAGATACTGCAGCTGCTGGAAAAGGGAGGCGTGCATATACCCGCCGAAAAGTGGTTTACGAATCTGCATACAAAAGGGAATACGGGGTCTGCCTCGATCTTTCTGATGCTGGAAGAGCTGTTGTATTCGGGACGGCTGACCCCGGGGCAGACCGTGGTCTGCATGGTGCCGGAGAGCGGGCGGTTCATCACCAGTTATATGAAGCTTACGGTGGTGGGAACAGGCGGCGCCGGACAGGCAGCGATCAGTGGCGGCGCACGGCAGGCTATGATCAGAAGGGACGACTCGATCGAGGCCCCGGTCATCAGCACCGACGGCCGACCGCTGCAGGAATGGCTGGTGCGCCAGCTGGTATCCATATGGGTGGATTTCGAGACGGGGATGCGTCGTGTGCCGATCATGGAGAAATTGTATGCGGGAACGCTGACCATCGAAGACTACAGGCTGTTGCTGCTGAATCTGCGCCAGCAGGTCATCGACGGCTCGCAGTGGATCGCCAGGGCGGCGTCCAACGTGGCGATAGATTTCTTCGATATGCGGTCTTCCTTTATCGCCCACTCGCGCGACGAACACCGCGACTACCAGATACTGGAAAAGAACTATCTTGCCTGTGGGGGTACCCGGGAGGAATTGTACGGCGGACAGAAGAATATCGGCAGTGAAGCGCTGAGCGCCTATATGTTTCACAAGGCCAGTCAGCCCAATCCGTTCGACCTGCTCGGCGGGATGTTCATCATCGAGGGACTGGGCAACCGGCTGTCGGGAAAATGGGGCAGGGCCATCCGCGACCAGCTGGGGCTGAACGACGAACAGGTATCCTTTTTTATCTATCACGAGACCAGTGATGCCAATGACAATCATTTCGAGCGGCTGGAAAAAGCGATCCGTTCGGACCTCCTCGATCAGAGGACCGCAGAAGGCATAGTAAAGACGGCGAAGGTGGTAGCGCGTCTGTACAGACTACAACTGGAAGAGCTGGGACACTACTGATCCGCAGGACTTTTCTCCGCATTTACCACTGAACCCTTTTCTCTGCATCTTAAACCTTTTCGCCGATGTTGCACAAACGAGCCTATTTCGAACAACTGAAGAATGACCCGCGTGACCCCAGTCACTGGCACGCGCTGTTCCTCGACAGGAGCATTCCTTTCAGCCCGGATGCAAAAGCGGCCTTTCTGTACGACTCGGGCCGCAGGACCAGGCAGTTCCTGTATCCCTTCGTCCGCCTCTTCGCGCGGCTCTTCATTATGCTGCTGCAGGTGTGGAAGGCTATCCTGCCCAACGCGATAAATGCGCCGAAGACCCTGCACAGATCCCTCTATTGGGGGATGAAATATTTTATCAGGCCCGAAGCCAATTATTTGATCCTCCGTCATTTTGTACTGGGGTCCGAAGTATTGCGATTTATAAAGGATAACGTTCGGGACGTGGACGATATACCGATGAACCCGTTGAAGCCGATGCAGCTGACGGCGGTAAAGGACGATCTCTTCCTGAAGCACGACCTGAACCTGTATAATTTTATCATCAATCTCAATAATGCGATGACCAGCGCGGGTAAGTCGATCGTCCCGGTGGAAAGACCGGACTTCAGCGCGATCACCGTCGATGAAAGCTGGCCCTTCGAACCGTTTCCCGATCGCTGGACGAATTTTCTGGACCTGTCGACCGCGATAGAGATATTTACGCCGGTATACCAGTTCTTTCTCACCGACAACGATTTCTGGCGGGCTTCCAATTCCCTGCAGCTGGACGAGGTGATCGGTCTGTATGCAGCGACGATCATGGACTGTCCGGAGAGGCTGGTAGCACTGAATAACAAGCACCCCATGATACCGCTGCCGACGACCTCGGCCGCATTCCGGCTGGTACTGCACGGGCTGTCGACGGAGGTATTGCACGCGCTGCTGGTGCAGAAAAAACTTGAATCATGACCTTTTATGAACAGGAAGTGAGGAGGATCAGCGCCATGCTGTATCCCCGGCCTGAGCTGAGCCGGCGGATCGTACAGGCGAAGGAATATATTGACCGGCACTTCCAGGGGCCGGTAGACCTCTCATCGATAGCCGGCAAGGCCTTTGTTTCAAAATTCCATTTCCTGCGGCTTTTCAAACAACACTATGGGATGACGTCCTACCAGTATTTGATGGTGGTGCGTTTGCGGGAGGCGAGGAGGCTGCTTGCTGAGGGGCTTCCCGTTTCGCAGGTATGCGGGGCCGTGGGATTCGACAGTATCTCCTCCTTCAAGGGACTCTTCAAACGGTACTGGGGAAGAACGCCGTCGATGCTGAAAAAAGCAATTTTGAAGACGGGGCCGTCGAAAAAAGATCGATAGCTTCGGGTCATGAGAATAGCTATAGCACATGTAATGGTCGAAGATCAGCAAAAGGCGCTCCGCTTCTATACGGACGTGCTGGGTTTTGTAAAGAAAAGGGATATCCCGATGGGTGAGCATTCGTGGCTGACCGTGGTCTCGCCGCAGGAGCCGGATGGTACGGAATTGCTGCTTGAGCCGATGGGCTTCGAACCGGCGCGCGTATTCCAGAAGGCCCTTTTCGACGCGGGTATACCTGCTACCATGTTCCAGGTGGAGGACATACAGGCGGAATATCAGCGGCTGCAGGGCGTGGGCGTGGTGTTCAAAATGCCTCCGACGCAGATGGGGCCGTCGACGATCGCGACGTTCGGGGATGGATGTGGTAACTATTTACAGATATTTCAGGTTTAGAAGTACAACTGCACCATATGTCTCCAGTATTTAGCCTTGTGGGATTCTCCGTCCCACAGATGCAGGGCGTTCCAGATCCCTTTTTCCCAGAGTGCGTTGCTGATGGCGCGGTTGTTGTCGATAAAGACGTCCTTTTCTCCTATCACAAAGATGATCTCCAGCGACTTCAGCTGCTGTATAAGGATGGGGTCGTTCAGATTGGGGATGAACTGGCTGGGCATATTGTAGTAGATATTCTCGTCCCGGTAGCCTTCGAAGAGGTCGTCGAAATGTTCCATCGAGCTGGTGAGGTCATAGCGGCCGCTGAGGCCTATTACTTTATGGAACAGCGTGGGATGTTTGAAGGCAAGGTTGGCGGCGTGATATGCCCCGAGGCTGCAGCCCGCGGCCACTATCGTAGTATGGGGGTTGGCGTTCCCGATACGGTCGAGGACTTCGGTGAGAATATATTGTTCATATTGCAGGTATCGCAGGATGCGTTCGGCGGGATGCAGCTGTTTGGAATAAAAACTTTCCTTGTCTACGCTGTCGACACACCAGACCTGGATGGCACCAGCCTCGATCTTCCTCCGGAGGGCTTCGATCACCTGCCAGTCCTCATAGTCGAAAAAGCGGGCCGTACGGGTGGGGAAAAAAAGGATGGGATCGCCTGCGTGGCCAAAGACCAGCAGTTCCATGTCTCGTCCCAAAGAGGGGCTGAACCATTTATGATATTCTCTTCTCATGGCGTCCGGGCTGATAGATATTGCAGGAGTATCTCTTTCCATAAAGCATAGCCTTTCGCGTTGATATGCAATCCATCGGGGTCCAGGAATTCTCTTTTCGGATAGCCGGAGTTATCGGTCATCCTATTATAGACATTTATGAAGTGCAGGTTGTTGCCTTGCCTCATAATTTCTTCTTCAATAATTCTGTTCGTATAGCGGATACTGTCGACGATATTCCAGCGGGTGATGCTGGGTTTTATGGATATAAAGGCCAGCGGGATATCGCCGAAGCGCTGACGGGTGCGGGTGACCAGTTGCTGAAAGAAGATGAACACCTCTTCGGGGTGGCGGCCGTCGCCCAGGTCGTTGTCTCCGGCATACACGATGATGGAGG
>Ga0105238_10005596_pt1 | contig 12415 bp, 10 predicted proteins | sample KBSC34metaG_FD_81526 | JGI IMG/M metagenome (GOLD analysis project Ga0105238, IMG submission 81526) | Corn rhizosphere microbial communities from Kellogg Biological Station, Michigan, USA - KBS C3-4 metaG | ecosystem: Host-associated > Plants > Roots > Rhizosphere > Soil | place: Michigan, USA... | reverse complement strand
GCGCGCTGGAGATCCTTGAGCATTTCCTTCTTGGAACAGTTCATGACCTTGATCTTGAGCATGACGCCGGTCTCGCTCTGATCCATGAGGTACTTGATTCCGCGCCACGAGCCTTCCAGCTTCTGGAAAGAGGGGTGGTGCATGACTTCGTTCAATTGGAGAGAGACCAGGTGATCGATCTGCGCAATACGCGCATTGATCATCATCTCGGCATCGCGGGCGATGGTCATGGAACCATCGATGTACTGCGCGATGAACTCTTTAATCAGGTTGCGGCCGCGCTCTTTCGAAGCGGGCTCAACGCCAAAACGCCCTTCCTCGACAATCTGATCGAGAAGACCTTGCTCGACCACCTGCTCCGTTGCGGTTGCGGAAGTGGTAGAAGTACTCGCTTGTGTATCAGCCATTTTATGCTCCCTTGATCTCACCCTTCAGCTTGTCGAGTTTTTCGGTATTACCGACCGCGTCCAATAGCAATTCTTCCAGCTTGTCGTTGCCCTGCAAGCTGCCGCGAAGGTCGGCGAGCCGCTGCCGGAGGTCCAGAAGCTCCTTGAGAGGCTTGACCTGGCGAGCTACGTTTTCGGGCTCGAAGTCATCCATGCTCTTGAAGGTGAGATCCACCTTCAGGTTCGGCGCATCGGGTTCGTCGCTGAGCTTGTTCTCAACCGAAAAGGCCAGATGGGGCTTCATTCCCTCGAGGACGGTGTCGAAATTGTCAGGGTTTACCTCGACGAACTTGCGCTCCTTCAATTTGGGAAGCGGTTCGACGGGCTGGCCGGTGAAATCTCCCAGAACACCCACCACAAAGGGCAGTTCCTTTAGTTCGATGGCACCACCGGTTTCCACATCGTAGGTGATATGGACACGGGGGGACCGAACGCGATCCAACTTATGCTGTGTGCTTTCTCTCGCCATGCTTTCTCCTTATATCTGCGAAAAAGCCGCGAGAAAACTCGCGGCAGAAGTAATCCTGCGTACGCCAAAGGCGGAACTTGTCATGAAGGCAATGTCAAACGTATGACGGCGCGAGGGTTGAGGGGCCGACCCTGCTCTCGAAGCAACGGCCGGACGATCCGGTGTTCTTCTGTTGGAGCGGTGGCGTAGAGAATCTCCAACACCGGGTCCGTGCAGCGCGAACGCCAACCTCTTCACGATTCAAGCCCCTCCGAGCTCTTTAGTCCGGCTTGCATTATAGCTCAAACGGAAGCTGCCCCGGCAAGTCAACGGGCTTTGCGTCGAGAGCTCCGGAAGAGGCACCGAAATACCTCTCAGCGAAACCGGGAAGTGCTGACTGGTAGCGGACTTATCGCGTGTTAACGGAGGTTAGCAGTCACCCGTGAGAAGAACCTTCTGCGGGCCGCAAGACTCGATTCCGGAGTCCGAGCAGGAAGCTGAAAGAGCTGCCGTGGAGACATGAATGACTGCCTCCTACACAGCGCGAAATCGCACCAATGGAGTAGCGGTGAACGATGCGATAACTTGGGCCCAAGAAATTATAGAAGGATAATGGTGTATCTCAGTTTGTCGATTTGTGGCTGAAGCCTGGGGGCTCCGCACGCCCGCGCTTCATAATCTGGCGAAAGAATTGCTCGAAGACTCGCTCTTCTTTTTATCCAAGCATGCTGAACCGTAAGATAGGTATCTGGACGATCGTCCTATTCACGATCGTCCTTCTCGTCGGATTCGTAACACTGGATGAGATTGCTCCCGCCGGGCGCAAGCTGGCAACCATCCGGGGCATCGACGCAGTATGTTACTTCGACATCGCGCATTCCATCCTTTTCGATCACGATTTCAATCTGACCAATGAGTTTGAACGCATGCCGCAGGATTCGCGGTCCAATTGGACGCGCCGCCGGCCCGAAACAGGACTTCCGGGCAGTGTTTGGGCAGTGGGTTACTCGATTCTGCAGCTTCCGCTGCTGGCCCTAGGAACCGGAATCGACGCGCTGGTGGGAAATCCGGCTGACGGTTACTCCCGGTGGGCGATCTTCTGTTACTCCATTGGAACTCTACTTATGGTGGGTTTCGGGATGCTGTCTCTGTATTGTTTACTGGAATCGATCGGGAGTTATTGGCAAATTCCGGAGTTGCCCCGCGCAGGTTACGGGCTATTCATCACCTTTGTTACTTTCTTCGGGACCAACGTCGGGTACTATGCTTTCTCCCGAATGTCCCATTCCTCCACTTTTCTTTTGGCGTGCCTCTTTCTGTATATGTGGTGGCGCGTGCGGGATTCCGAGTCCAGGCGCCACTGGCTCTTCTTGGGTTTGCTCGGCGGGTTCCTGTCGATCTGCCGTTGGCAGGAGATCTTTTACCTGGCGGGGCCTCTGTTGTATGACCTGCTCGGTGGGGAGTTCCGGAAGAAGTCGCCTAAGTTCTGGCAGGCGAAGGTGATCTACGGCATCGGTATCGTAATCAGCTGGATTCCCCAGATGCTGGAATGGAAAGCCATCTATGGACGCTACTTGACCAATCCTGTCGGCGGCTCCTTCTTTGCCTTTCCTCCACCCTATATATCTAAGGTCCTGCTGTCGACCAACGTAGGATGGTTCGTCTGGACGCCGGTCACGATCCTGGGTGTAACGGGATTATTACTGGGAGCCTACAAAGCCTACCGTATCTACGTTCCATGGCTTCTCGTGGTGGCAATGGAAGTAGTGTTCATCGGCTCGGTGATTACCTGGGACGGCGGCGACTCTTTCGGGGCGCGTTACCTGATTTCGAGCACGCCCCTCATCGCGTTGGGGATCATGACCTTCTTTTGTCTGTCGGCCGAGTGGGTTCGCCGCGGTCTGGCACCCCTGTGCGCATTGTGCTGCGTGTTCACGGTTCTATTCGTCATCCAGTTCCGGCTGGACCTGATTCCGCGGGGAACCCAGCTGACATTCTCCGAACTGCTGACCGACAAATTTCATTTACGGCAGGTGAAAGCGCGTAAGGCAGCGGTGCGGCAGGCGGGGGCGCTACTGGCGAACGGAGATGTGGCGACGGCCATTGCGGTACTCGAAAGCGCGCAACCACTCGGCCAGGACCGGGATATCGATCGTCTTCTGGAGAGAGCCTACCGGGCCGCGGGACGTCAGGAGGATGCGGATGCAGCAGCTACCCGATACCAGAGAGTGCTGGCATCCCGGTTGTACTGAGGAGCATACCCGAAGGCACGATCAGGGATTCAAGTGGATGCGGAACACGCGGAAATCCTTGTTCAAAACGACGGGCGTCAGGACCTCGGGATGCGCCTTCTGAATCAAATCCAGGCGCTCCTGCTGGGAGGGTTCGTACCAGATGTCCTGTAAGATCACCAGGTAAGAACTGGACGTACTACGCGCAACCTGCAAGATCTGGTTGACGTTGGCGGTGGGCGGGAAGAGCACGGTGCGGCGGCCGCTTTCGGCATGCACCATCCAGGGATCCCAGGTCATGATGACGCTGCCGGGATCGCTATTTTGCATGAGCCAGCGGGAAACTTCCAGCGTCGGATAATGCTCACGATCGGCTTCCCGGAGCGTGATATTCTCGCGCTCCATGGCCACGAACGTAGGCATCTCGCTAGCGAAAACAATCCCGACATAAACTACCGCCACCCAGGCAGCGCGGGCCGGCAGCGAGCCAAGCCATTGGGGAATTCGCGCCGCCAGTGCCAGGCACACGCCCCATAAGAGGACCGAGAAGAGAGCCTGTTTTCCGCCGCTGCGTACCAGCGCATGATGCAAGCCGCCGCCGACCAGCATGACAGCCGACAGCACGATTACACCCAGGCGCACTTTGCGGGGGCAGTCGGCGCTCCATTGCCGGATGTGGCGCCAGCCCGTCCACGCGTAGATGAAGAAGAGGGGCAGCACGGGGAAGATATAGCGGATCCCCTGGTCGAACGGCCACACCAGCAGGATGCCCATGTAAGTCAGGAAGTAATAGGGCATGAAACCGGCGCCTGGCGCGAGAATGGCGCAACACCAACCGGTGATTACCAGAACGGCGGGTACGGCCACGAGCATGGAATACGGTAGCGGAGTGATCCAGCGATTGCCGTTGAAGCATTGGGCGAAATGGGAAGACTCCTGCGCCATGCGGACCACCGGGCGCACTGCCAGATCGACGAGAGTGGCGGTTCCCAGATCCGGATGATGAGGATCTTTCTTCCAGATATCCGATTCGTAGGAGTAGTTATATTCACCGGGCGCGAGGCGCGGCGTATGGGCCTTGGCCCAGAAGGACCAGGCCGCCTGTTCGGTAGCGCCCAGCAGCAGCACCGCTACCAGCGCGAGAGAGGGCCAGCGCCGGGTGCGGATGGAAGAGACCATGAGCTGCAGCGCCAGGGCGAGCAGCATGGCCCGGCCGATGGCCCGGATGGAGAGGCTGGCCGGGAGCAGCAGCGCGAGCAGGACATAGATGGCGATCAGTTTTGCCCCCGGACGCTCGGGAGGAGGCGAAGGCACAAATTCGAAGAGCAGCACAGCCGCCAGACTGGTCAGGGTATAGGGCACGTCCGACCCGATGAAACGGGTCGAGGCAATCACCACGGAAGACGAGAAACCCACCAGCAGCACATAGGCGAGTCCCCACCAGGGCGAGGTATGCCGGCGAACCAGAATATAACCCATCAGAATGCAAAGCGCCGTGGCGAAGCCGATAAAGCGCATGAAGAGGGGATAGCTGTCGAGGGGCAGGCTTCCGGCTAGCCAGGATAGACCCGCCAGTAACACCGGAAAACCGGGAGGATAAATGGTATGCGGCACGAAGTTGAAGACATAAGTGCCGTTCACACGTAAAGACTGCGCCAGTCCCGTATAACAGTGTGTATCTTCAGTAAGCGCCGGAAGCCGCTGGTAAAAAATGAGCCATGACAGACACAAGAGAAAGATCGCAAGATAAGCGATCAACTGCGGAGAAAAACGTTTCATGGTCCGTCAACGAAGTCCAACTATAACATGGGCTCCTGAGAGGAACGGCCATTCAAAAAGCGGTTTGCCAAGGCTCTCAGGCGGCCATCGCCGGCCCCGAACGGGGCGCTCGACCTCATGAAATCTGCCGCACGTTGTCGTACAACCACGCCACTAACTTCTCGAAGCGGAATTCATGCGTTTCATACAGATCGGGGATAAAAGTCTCGGTATCTTTTTCGGTGCCGGGTATAAAATCGTATCCGTTGATGGCGAGGAAAGTAGCAGCGGCAATGAACGCTGTACGCTTGTTGCCGTCGACGAAGGGATGATTGTGGGAAAGACTTTCCCACAGCGCCGCTGTCTCCTCAATCAGATCTTTGTAATAACCAGTTTGCGGCCTGTAAAGGGCCGCTTCGAGTGCCCCAGGATCACGAAGCCCCCCAGCCCCGCCATGCTGCGAAATCTGATCATCATGGATGGCCAGCACGTCGGCTGTCGTCAGATAATCCGTCATTCGGCTAGCTTTTTCAGCAGGGGTGCGAAACGCTTAGCGCTGGCCCGGTATGCCGCCATGACGTGAGCGCGCGGCTGGCTGCCACGATGCTTCTCGATCAAATCCACAAAAGCTTCTTCTACCACCGACTGAAACTGACGGCCCTCGCTGCTGGCGATTTCGCGGACTGCGTTTAAAATCTCCGGCCTCACTTGGCTGTTGAACTTATCACGTGTCACGGACACTGCGGCACCCTCAAGCTAAGGATATCAAGATGTATCTTGATGGATCAAGGTGCATGCGCATGATCTAGGTACTGGGTGCTCCAGGACGGGAGACGGGCAACGACAGTATGAAAAAGACCTATTTTCTGTAAGTCTCCCTGTAGGCGGAGTACAATACCTTTTCAAGACTATCCATGCTCGGATTTCTGCTGCGGAATTTACATAAGCCCATCTACGAACGGCGCCAGAAGGAACTCGTGCGCCTGATCTCGCCGCATCTGCGGCCGGGGCATCGAGTTCTCGACATCGGGTGCGGATTCGGGCAGCTGGGCCGCGCCTTGATGAATGCCATACCGGGCACCCAGGTGGAGGGTGTGGAAAGCGTGCGCCGCGGGGACGAGCTGATCCCGGTCACCGCCTACCAGGGAACCCATATGCCCTGGCCGGACGCTACGTTCGATGCCGTCATTCTAGCCGATGTGCTGCATCACGATCCCGATCCGGAACGGCTGCTGAGGGAGTCGGCGCGGGTCTCCAAACGGCTGATCATCATCAAAGACCATCTCCGGGATGGTTTGTTGGCGCAACAAAGGATCAGCCTGCTCGACTGGGCGGCGAATGCTGGTTACAAAGTCCCTTGCCTCTATCGTTATAACAACCTGGTGGAGTGGCGGCAGGTGATCGGGAAAATCGGCTCGGGCACGGTAGAAGAAAAGACCTCCATCGATATCTATCCGCCGGTCTTCAATCAACTACTGGGCAAGCGATTGCACTATTTCAACGTCTTCACGCGCTAGCCGCCGGAGACATCACTCTGCGCCAGAACGAGGAGCTGAAGCGGGGATCGATGAACGGCAGAAGCTCCTGCCAGTGAGGGTAATACCGGCGGAAGTGGGCGCCTGACATGCGGGCATCCTTAGCGGGATAGAGGCGTCCGCCCGCGGCTGCCACGATTTCGTCCAGTCTGGGCAGCATCTCCAGAACGTTCCGGCTGTAAGGAAAGTCGAGAGCAATAGTAGCGCCCGGTCCGGAGAACGAAAGCAGACCCGCGGATGGGTGGTCGCCCATCACCTTCATTACCGTGAGAAACGAACCGCCGAGGGATCCCGATACTTTCAGGATGTCGTGGACCGCTTCGCGGGAAGGAATGAGGGCCTGCCACTGGATCATTCCGCCGGGACCGTAAATGCGGTGATAAGCGCCGATGGAATCGAGCGGATAAAAGAACGGCCCCAGCGGCACGGTCGCGGCTTTGCTGTGCGGACGACCCCAATAAAAGGTGTTGTTGAAGCCCTTCAGGGTGGTCCGGTTGAGCAGGCTGAAGGGAACCACGCCGGGAATACTGAAATGCGGTCCGGAGGGGCCTTGGCGCTTGGCAGGTCCGCGGTTCGTGTTGTGGTTGCCGCGCATGAAAATCCCGCGGCCCAGGCCGCGAGTCGAAAGGGTGTCCACCCAGGCTACGACATACTCGAAACGCGCCGCAGACTCTTCGTTCAGCGCATAAAATTCGTCGACATCCCGGTAGCGGATGGTCTCCGTGTCGATCCAGGAATTGGTGACCGGCTTCAGTTGCACTTCCACCCATTCGATCAGGCCGGTGAGGCCCAGCCCGCCGATAGTGGCCCGGAACCACTCGGGATTCTCGGAAGCTGAGCATTGCATACGACTGCCGTCGCTCCTGCGCAGCATCAGCTGAATGACATGACAGCCAAAGGTTCCGGCGCAATGATGATTCTTGCCGTGGACGTCATTGGCCACGGCGCCGCCCAGCGAGACGAAGCGGGTGCCGGGAGTGACGGGAAGAAACCAGCCATGTGGAAGTGATAACCGCATAATGGCATCGAAAGTAATGCCCGCTTCCGCGGTCAGGCGGCCGCTTTGGCTGTCGAAAGTCATGACGCGGCTCATGGCCGGTGTGGTCAGGAGAGCATTGTTGTCATTGAGGCAGGAATCCCCCAGGCTGCGTCCCATACCGAAAGGCAGGAACGAGACGCCGAGTTCGTTAAAAGGAAGGGGCTGGTCGGGTGAGGTGACGGGGATGACAATGGATCGCGAACGCGGAAATCGTGCCCAGTTCTGGACGTCACGAAGCATAGGGGGTCAATCCAAGAATCACGGCCGCCACAATGAGGGAGCCCACGATATAACTCACGCGGTCGTGGAAGGCAAATAGAATGGGGTCCTCCTGCATGTTTCCGCGATGGGCCACCAGCCAGACGCGCACTATCCAGTAGATGAACAAAGGGCACACTCCCCAAAGCATGTGCGGATGCGGATAAGTGCGCTGCAGCTCCTGGGCGTTGATGTACAGCGCCAGCACCAGGCCCGCGATCATGCCGGAGCCGATTCCCGCCTGGCTGATGATGCTCAAGTCGCCCAGGCGATAGCCACGGCCGGGAGCGTCGAACTGGCGTTGATAGCGCAGCCGCCGCAGCTCCGAATAACGCTTCACAAAGGCCAGGCTGAGGAAGAAGAAGATCGAAAACTGAAACAGCCAGGGAGACACGTAAGCTCCGGACACCAGGCCGCCGCTATACACGCGTACCGTATAGAGCATCGCGAGGGTGATGACATCGAGGACCGGCTTGCGTTTCAGAAAAGCGCTGTAGAGCGAAGTGAGGGCGAAGTAGGTGAGTAAACAAAGCACCAGCACCAGGCCGATGGAGGCACCCATCAGCAGGCCGCCAAGCAGCAGAAGGTGCGCCATGACGACACCCTGGGTGATGGAAATTTCACCGGCCGCTAAGGGGCGTTTACACTTACGGGGGTGTTTGCGATCGGACTCCAGGTCGAAGAGATCGTTGAAGATATAGGTGCCGGAGGCGACGAAGGAGAAGGCGAAGAACGTTACCAGTACGCTCTTCAAACTGGTCAGGTCTATCGAATGATTGAGAAACGCCGGGATAAACACCAGCAGGTTCTTGACCCACTGGTATACGCGCATCAGGCGCACCCAGGTGCGGAGATCGGCCCGCGGCGTGGCGAAACTGCCGCCTTGTTTGCTGCCATCGACCAGCGCTGCGCGGGGCACCGATGACATATGGCCCGCCGCGTAAGCCGTACGGCAGACACTCCACACCGGGATGTCGGCCCGGGCATCCCCGATATAGTCGAAGCCGCGAATGCCGAAGCGCTGGATCAAGGCGTCACGTTTGCGGCGGCCTTTGAGATTGTCGGTATCGGTGCTGGCGATGACTTCGTCGAACAAGCCCAGGTGCACGGCCACGGCATAGGCTGTACTCTGGTGCGCGGCGGTGGCCAGCACGATCTTGCGGCCCTGCAGCCGTTGTGCCTGCAGGAATTCCAGGACTGCGGGACGATAAGGCAGCGTTTCGGCATTCAGCGGGGAATGGTGCGCCACGGCGGCTTTCAAGACCGCCTTCCCCTGAACCAGCCATGTGCCCAGCTGCAATAGCGACCGCGGCTCCTGCTTGAGGACTCGCAAAGCGCCTTCGAGCAGCGTATCGGTTGCGATTAAAGTGCCGTCCAGGTCCACCACCAGGGGAACATGGTCGATGGAATCTTCCGCCGGTAACGATACGGGGATCGTTCCGGTCGAAAAATCATATCGCGGATCCCTCGCTTGCTTGGTGGCTTTGGCAGACGGATGCACTCGTTCACTCCCTACATTCCCGGTCCCACAAACTTCATACGGCGCATCTCGATGGCGTCCGCCAGTTCTGGTTTTCCGGCCGCACGATACGCCTGACCGAGCGCCGCATCCACATCCCGGTCCTCACCGAAGCGCTCGGTAGACTGCAGGATTCGGATGGCCGCATCGAGGTCGCCCTTCTGAAAGTGTTCGCGAGCTTCTACCAGCGCGGCCTTGCGCTGGCGAACTTGCGGTAGACGGAATTTGTCGACGATCAATTCGGTAAAGGTAAGCGGCACGCCGGTGGGCACCAGGTCCAGACGAAACTGAATCGCGAACACTCCGGTATAGAGGCAACACGCCAGGCACGCTGCCAGCAGAGCGCGGCGCATGGGGACGCTCGCGGCGCAAAAGAAGGTCACAACGCCCATTCCGATCAAAGGCGTAGTGGAAAGAAGATAACGGGCGCTGAACGATCCCAGGCCACTCCAGAACGGGACGGAACCGGCCACCGCCACTTCCAGAACGATCACCGCGATCCAGGGAAGGTAGACCCGCGGTGCCTTCCGGCTGCCGATGAACAATCCCACCACGCCCAGCAGCGTCAAAGGCGTCCAGGTAAACCAGCCGCTCTCGGTCGACAGCACAACCTGCAGCATGTGCGGCGGAGGGAAGGAGAAAATGCCCGAGCCGTGGGGGATGGTGAAGTAGTGCCCGTAGATGGCTTTAAACTCCATGAACTGCGGGATCCAGCAAATAATCACTCCGGCGACGAAAAGCAGGCGGCTCCGCCACCAGGGCCAACCTTTTTTCAGGAGGTCCCAGCCAAAGAGATCGAAAAGCCCGGGGCCGGCGAGATAGACCAGGTCCTGCCATCGGCAGATGGTTAAAAATCCTCCGAGGAGACCTAGGATCAGCCACTGACGGGCATCTTCGGACAACTTGACTCTCCACCAGAAAGCCAGGAACAGGCTTGCCACCAGAAAGGTCGAGGAATGAGACATCTGGGAAAAAGCGTAGAAGCCGACGTTGGTCCCGAAGAAAACAGCGAACGTTGCCAGAAGCCCATAAGGAACCGTGCGGTCCTCCAGGGGATCGCCGTAAAACGAAGCCACTTCTCGCAGGAACGTAAACAGCGCGAACAGGCCGAGGGCTGCCATCAGGACGGTTCCGTAGCAATAGAAATAGATCGCCCATTCGGAAAAGCCATCGGCCGGGTTTCCTGCCAATAGATCGATTGCCGTCCCCAGCCCCAATAACGGCACTTCCAGAAACGAATAACCGAGCCCCCAGGGACTTCCCGGCAATCCGGTCTCTTTCTGGTCGGCAGTCCATAACCGGCCTGCCGGAGGAACGTGTTCAAATTCGTTGGTCAGATTGAAATCGTGGTCGAACAGGACGGAGTGAGCGATTCCAAAGTAGGCTACTGGATCCTCGCCCCGAATCTTGGCAAGACGTCTTCCCGCAGGAGCCCAGTGGTCGAGCACGGCATATCCCGCTAGGAGGAAAACGGCGAAAGCGGCGAGGATTTTGTAGCCAGCGGTAGTAGACATTTGCAATGTAACGAGTAACCCATAATTATACTGTCCAGAAAGCCGCATTGCGGGTCTAACAGTACTCTTTGGGCGTGTTTTTGTATTAACCAACCCGGACAAAGCCTTGCAGCTAAGACCCTGAGGCCGGTGCCTTTGGGCTCCCCGTGAGGAGATTGGGCGGAGCGAACCATTTCAAACTCCATTGCGCAAAAAGCGGCTGGAGATTTCCGGTTTGGCTCAAGTTTTTTCCAGGCGTACCGATTCCCTGTTTTGAATGGGGATCGTACAAGACAAAAGCAGGCCGGAAGAGCGCACCCGGCAAGGCATAGAGTCCGCAATGCAGGTGCAGTTTCGGACGGGTTTAGAAGCTGGTCCCACTCTGCCGGCGGCTAACCCGCTGCTTCTGTCGGCGCCGGCTCTCCCGCTTGGCAAGTCGGCAGCTATTCCGTTGGCGCCCTTCCTCTCGGGACGGCGGCGTACCAACGCATCTCTGGCGGAAACCCGGATACTCTGTGTTTTCACTACGATCCTGGGCCATAAGACCATGGTCCGGCGCCTGGTGCAGGCGCTCAACAAATTGCCCGCGGTACAACCGACGTTTGTCTTCCTGGAACCCGAGGATTACCTCCAGATTCCGGTTCCCAAGTGGTCGCGACTCACCAATCCGTGGCATGCCCAGGCCATCGCCAGGCTGAAGGCCAAAGCTTTTTTGCGAAGTTCCTATGACATGCTGCTGCTGAATGCCTGGGAGTCGGTGGTGGCGTTCCGCGATCTCGGACGCAAGCTCCCCACCGCTGCCTTACTCGATGCGGTGCCTGAGACGTTCCATCGGCAACTGGAGGCGCGGGGTGTCCGGGGATGGAAGCGCGAAGCGGCGCATCGTATACACGACTGGAGTTTCCGCATAGCCTCGAGGAATGTCGATCTCTTTCTGCCGATGGGCTCCGACTGTGCCGAGTCCCTGCAACGTCACTACAGCGTGGACTCCACCCGTTGCCTTCCTCCGACCCTGGCTCCCCAGGATCTGTATGCCTTACAGGGCGCAGCCCCGGCTGCCGCGTCGCCCCTCCGGCTGCTCTTCGTCGGCAACGATTTCCTGCGCAAAGGAGGGGACTTCCTGTTGCGGATGTTTGCGGAGCATCTTGCCGGCGCCTGTCTCCTGACGATTGTTTCGAGTGATCCGGCGCTCGACAGCATGAGCCTGCCCGAGGGGGTGCGGCGGCTGCGCAACCTGACTCCCGAACAACTGCGACCGCTCTACGAAGAGAGCCATCTGTTTGTCTTTCCTACCCGGCAGGACTTCATGCCGCAGGTTCTGGCGGAGGCCCTGGCAGCCGGCCTGCCCTGCATGGCGAACGATGTAGGCGGGATCGGAGATCTGGTGCAGCACGGCGATACCGGTTTCCTGATGCCTCTTCACGCTACTCCCGCGGTATGGGCCGGGCACATTCTAAACCTGGCCTCGAACCCGCGGGAACGCATCCGGATGGCGTGCTGTTCGCGGCAGTTTGCCGAATCGAAGCTGGGCATGGAGCGGTTCGAGAGCCTGGTTCGGGAGGCCGTCGCAAAGCTGCGCGCGCTAGGGTACTCGATGGGCAGCCGGCCCGCACTCGACTATTGGAAGCAGCCGGTCCAGCAGTAGTGCCGGCCCGACAAAATATATCTTGCGGTTTCCCTCAAGTTTT
>Ga0105238_10005594_pt1 | contig 12418 bp, 12 predicted proteins | sample KBSC34metaG_FD_81526 | JGI IMG/M metagenome (GOLD analysis project Ga0105238, IMG submission 81526) | Corn rhizosphere microbial communities from Kellogg Biological Station, Michigan, USA - KBS C3-4 metaG | ecosystem: Host-associated > Plants > Roots > Rhizosphere > Soil | place: Michigan, USA... | reverse complement strand
GGCGGCGGGGCAACAACTCAACCAGCAGCTGGCGCTGCAGGCGGGACGGGAGGTGCAGGCGCAGCAGGCAGTGGCCATGCAGCGATGAGGAAGGAACCCATGCACCCGCACTTCCTCACGCTCCCTTTTTCCGTCCCCTTTTTTCGCGGGCCGTGCCCGCCCTACAGCTTCTCCAGGAACGCATCCAGCAGCGCGCCGCGGTATTTCTGCCGATGCAGCAGCAGGGAGAGTTTGCGGCGCAGGTCGAGGAAAGGCGTGCGCAGGGCATTGAGGTGGCCGGCGGCGACGGCGTCGGTGATGGCCACGGCGGGGAGGCAGGCGATGCCGAGGCCGGCGACCACGACCTGCTTGATCGCCTCGATCTGGTCGAGTTCCAGCACCGTTTCGCCGGGAGGAAGTTGCGAGAGCACGCGTTCGCTGGTGGCGCGGGTGGCCGAGCCGGGTTCGCGCAGCACCCAGCGCGCGCCAGCGAAGTCGGCAGGTTTCAGGCTGCGCTTGCGCGCCAGCGGATGTTCCGGCGGCGCGCAGACCACCAGCAGGTCGTCGCGCCACGGCCGCACTTCTAGTTGCGGGTGGGTCACCGGGCCTTCGACGCAACCGATGTCCAGGCCGTGGTCGAGCATGGCGGCGGCAATCGTCTCGGTGTTGGCCACGCGCAGGCGGATCGCCACCTGCGGGTTCGCGCGCACGAAGGCGCCCAGCAATTCGCCGACGCGATAGTTGCCCACCGTGTTGCTGGCGCCGATGCGCAGCTCGCCAGCCAGCGCGGCGCCCTCGACGCGCGCGCGGCGGCCGAACTCGGCGTGGCGCTCGAGCAGCTCCTGCGCCAGCGGCAGCAATTCGCGCCCGCGCGCGTTGAGATGCAACCGGCCACGCTGGCGGTCGAACACCGGTGTATCGAGTTGGCGCTCCATCTCGGCCAGCGCCATGCTGGCGGCGGGCTGGGTAAGGTGCAGGCGTTCGGCCGCCGCGCGCACGCTGCCGAGCACTGCGACCTGCACGAACACATCCAGTTGGCGCGGGCTGATGTTTACCATCAAGGCATCTTATACACGTAATCAGAAGTTCAAAGTTCTATTGATGGCTCGCCCACCCGACAATGGCGGCTTCCTGCGGAGTCCCCATGAACGCCTCCCCGATCGCTGCCGCCCCCAAACCCTCCCTGCGCAACCGCGCACCCGGCCTGGCGCTGGCCGTGGCGATCGGCGTGCTGGCGCTGCTGCTGGGGCGTTGGGTGCCGCTCATCGGCGGGCCGGTGTTCGGCATCGTGCTGGGCATCATCGTGCGCAACGTGTTCGCGCCGGATGCGCGCTTCACGCCGGGCATCCAGTTCGGCGGCAAGCAGGTGCTGCAGTGGTCGATCATCGCGCTGGGCTTCGGACTCAGCTTGACCCAGGTGGCGAAGACCGGGCTGGAGTCGCTGTGGGTGACCCTGATCACGATGAGCGTGGCGTTTCTCAGCGCGTGGCTGCTGGGGCGCTGGCTGGGCGTGCACGACAAGCTGAAGATCCTGATCGGCGTGGGCACGGCGATCTGCGGCGGCTCGGCGATCGCCGCAGTGACGCCGATCATCAAGCCGGACGACCATGACACCGCGTTCGCGATCTCCACCATCTTCCTGTTCAACGTCATCGCGGTGCTGCTGTTTCCGCTGCTCGGCCACCTGCTGAACCTGTCGGATCTCGGTTTCGGCCTGTGGGCCGGCACCGCGATCAACGACACCTCGTCGGTGGTGGCCGCCGGCTACAGCTACAGCCATGCCGCCGGCGACTACGCCACCATCGTCAAGCTGACCCGCGCCACGCTGATCATCCCGATCTGCCTGGTGCTGGCCTTCGTGGTGGCGGCCCGCGAGAAGCGCCAGCACGCGCAGGCCGGCGTTGCAGGCGGCTTCAGCCTCGCGCGCATCTTCCCGTGGTTCATCCTGTGGTTCGTGGTGGCTTCGGGCGTCCGCACGCTCGGCCTGGTGCCGGTCGCGATCCAGCCGGCGCTGCACATGCTGGCCGAGTTCATGATCATCGTGGCGCTCACCGCGATCGGGCTCTCCGCCAACCTGCGCAAGATGGTTTCCAGCGGCGCGCGGCCGATCCTGCTGGGGCTGGGCGTGTGGATCGCGGTGGCGGTCAGCAGTCTGCTGGTGCAGTTGCTGATCGGGCGGCTCTAGCGGTTGTTCGGGATTCGCTGAAAAGCATCGCCCGCGGGCGGGCTCCTACGGTCCCGCGGGCGGCCGGCGGCGTTGCAGGTCGAGGCCACCCCTTAGCTTGAGGAACCGGGCTCAGCGCTTGTCCAGCGAGTACTTGCCCGGCCCGGTGATGCTCAGCAGGATCAGGCCGCCGACGATGCTGATGTTCTTGTAGAAGCTGATCATGCTCAGGTAGTGGGCCATGCCTTCCATGTTCCAGTAGCGGTGGCCGATCAGCGCCGCGGCCAGGGTGTAGAGGGCGAGCGCGAGTGCCAGCGGCCGGGTGTAGAAGCCGAGCACGATCAGGATGCCCACGACGAACTCCATCAGCACCGCGATCAGGGTCAGCAGCCCCGGTAGCGGCATGCCGGTGGAGGTCATGTAGGTGACGGTGGCGGTGAAGCCGGTGAGCTTGTCCAGCCCGAACTTCACGAACAGCACCATGAGCAGGATGCGGGCCAGCAGGATCAGCTCGTCTTTGCGATTCGCGAACAGGTCGTAGCGCATGGTTTCCTCCCTCGCCGTCGGCGTCATCAGCGCAGCGCACCTTCGCGCTGCGGACCAGGCTCGCCGCCGCACCGTGGCGCATGCGTGGACGCCATCCACGCGATGCCCGGCGAGGCCCCTCGCGGTCATCCTACGCCATTCGATCGAGGTGTACACCGGTGCCGGGACGACCATGCGTGGCGCCGTGGCGCCCGGTCTTCCGGGCCGCTTTCCCCGCACGCGGGGAAAGCGGTCGCCGGCTTCATGCGGGCAATCAATGGGCGGGGGTGTAGGTCAACTCCGCGTCGCGCCGGTCGATGTGCGACGCGTTCATCTCGGTCACCTCACTGAGCGTCTTGCGGAGGTCCGTTGTCGCATCCTTGCCGTAGACCCCTTCGACCATCTTCCACAGGCTGGGGTTGGCGTCGGCGCCAAGTTCGGCCCAGCTGGGCGCATAGCTCACCACCATGAAGTCGGGCGCATCTGCGCCGCCGTCGATGACCCGCACGAAACGGTAGGGGTAGGCCCATTTCGATTTCGCCGCCGCCGCGGCGATCTTCTTCGCCATGTCGACGAATGTCTTGTCGTGCATGTAGCCGTGCTTGAGCTTGAAGTAGGTGATCTCCATGAGGTCGCCCGACATCCCTTTCGGTGTCGTGTGGCTCATCTCGGCCTCCTCCTGGATGAACGCACTGGACTCGCTCTTGAGGTGCGGGTTCACCTGCTGCTGGAACGTCGCGTCGCAGGCTTTGCCCTGCGTGCGCATCGCGTCGAAATCCGCCCAGCTGACGGGGTCGGAGACGTACGAATAGGCGTAGACATCGCCGGTTTCATGGGTCAGTGCCGTCCAGGCGTATTTGAAGCCGTGCTCGCTCAGGCACTTGTTGTAGCTCTTGATGCCGGCGAGATAAGCCTGCTGGCTAGCCGGTGCCACGGTGTCGGTGTAGATGCGCGAGACCTTCGCGGGCGCGTCGGCCGCGGCTGCGCCGCCCATTGCCAACAGCAAACCCGCAGACAACACACTCAGTGCAATGCCTTTCATGAGTCCTCCCCGCAGGGTCGAAGACCCTGCCCGCATGGTGTCGGGTCACCGCCGCCACGCATGTGGCAGCGGCCCAACCGCGCGAGTATGCGCGCGCCATCCGGCCGCCGGCGGGCCCTCGGCAGAAAATAAATTCCGGGAAACGGGGGTCTCGCCGGGCGCTGCTGGCGCGGAACATGCTATGCGACGATGACCGCGCGATCGCGGGTGCTCGCCGCGGGAGCCTCAGGCCCGCCCCTGCTCCGCCAGGGTCAACGCCACCTTGTCGCGCAGGTACACCGGCAAGGCCTGCTCCGGCGCCAGCAGGTGACCGGCGCGGAACTCGCGCAGCGCCAGTTCGGCAACATGCGCGGCCTGCGGATAGCGCAGGCCATCGGCCGAATGCAGCGCACCGCTGAGGCGCTGGCTGATCGTCGGCGCATACGTGGCCCAACCGCTGCCGACCACCTGCCAGGCGGCGGCCACGGGCAGCTCCAGGGTCTCGGCGGTGCAGATGCGCTCCTCGTCCAGCGCCAGCAGGCCGCCGTTGTCGTCGCGGCGATAGCTGGCGGCGTAGATCTCGCCCATGCGCGCGTCGATCACGGCGAGGATCGCGGTGCCCGCTTCTTCCGGCGCCTCCAGCGCCAGCGCGGCCAGCGAGGAAATGGTGACTACCGGCAAGTCCAGCGCCAACGCCATGCCCTGCGCCAGCGACACGCCCAGGCGCACGCCGGTGAACGCGCCGGGGCCGCGGCCCACCGCGATCGCGTCGAGCGCGTGGCGGCCGATGCCGGCTTCGGCCAGCAGCGCGTCGGCCATCGGCAGCACCAGCTCGGTGTGCCGGCGCGGCGCGATTTCGCTGCGGGCGATCAGTTCTTCGCCGTGGATCAGGGCGACGGAGCAGGCTTCGGTGGCGGTTTCGATCGCAAGCAGGTTCATGATCGCTCCATGATAGCGGCTGGCGACTCGCCCGACGCAGGGCCGCAGGCATACCAGTCGATGCGCCGGGTCAGGAACATCATCAGGCCGACCACCGCCAGCAACACCAGCGCGCCGACCAGCAGCGCGTATTGCTCGGCGGCGATCAACCCGTACAGCATCGCGTAGATCAGGCCGAGCACGCCGCCGAGCAACGCGCCGGCGCGCCGCGCGCGCAGCACCGCCATCGCATAGCCGCCCACCAGCAGCACCACCGCGGCGGCGGCCAGCGCATAGGCCGGACCGAACCCGACCTGTTCGGACAACGCCAGCAGCACCACGTAGAACGTGGCCAGCGCCGCGCCGACCAGCAGGTATTGCACCGGATGCACGCGCAGCCGCTTGAGCACCTCGAACAGGAAGAACGCCACGAAGGTCATCGCGATGAACAGCAGCCCGTATTTCCCCGCGCGCACGTTGCGCTGGTACACGTCGACCGGCTGGTAAAGCTGCACGCCGAAACTCGACGACGCCAGCGCGGCGTCGATGTGCTCGCGATCGGTCCAGTGCTGGCCGTAGCTGCGGTTGAGGTCGAGCAGATGCCAGCGTGCGCTGAATCCGGTGGCGTCGATCCCGTGTTCCAGCGGCAGCGCCGCGCCGATGAAGCTGGGATCGTTCCACGGCGCGTGCATCTTGACGTCGGTGCTGCGCGCCAGCGGCAGCCATTGCAACGCCTCGGTGCCGGCGAGCTTCAAGGTGATCTGCACGTCGACCGGCTGGGCGCCCAGCGCATCCAGGTCGATCGGCACCACCACGTTCGGCCACGGGCCGAGCCGCTCGGCGGAGGATTCGAAGCGTGCCGGCTGGCCGTTGATGCGCAGCTCGCTCACTTCCTGCAGGCCGCGCAGGTCGGCCAGCGCCAACCGCAGCTCGGCCTTGCCGGCCCGCCACGGCGCATCGCTGGCGCGGCGGAACTGGGCCAGATCCTGCGCGCGGAACTGCGCAGCCAGCTTCACCGTGGCCACGTACACCGGCGCGCTGTAGATGCCGTAGCTGCGTGTGTCCACGCTCATCGCCACGTCCATCGCCAGCGTGTCGGCCAGGATGCTTTCGCTGCCGGCCTGCCACTGCGGCGTGGTGGCACCCGCCGGCGTCACCTCGCGCAGCGTCGGCACCACCAGCAGCGGCCCGCCCAGCACCTGCTTGCCGCCCCAACCCTGCGCGATCTGCGTGATCGCCGTCGTGCGCAGCTGCTGGCGCTCACTGACCAGGCCACGCACTTGCAGCAGCGGTATCGTCATCAGCAACGCCAGCAACCCGACCCCCAGCACCTTGGCGGTCACTGTCTGTGTCCACTTGCCCATCGCATTCGCTCCCCGTTGGCAGAGCGTCGATCACACCAGTGCGGGCGGCCTTGCAGCGGGCGACGGCGGGCGGGATGCGGGCCGAGTCATGGCATCGCGGGGGAGCCGGCAGCCACGATGGCGGCGCGCAACTGCCGATAGCCCTCGACCAGCCGTGGACCGGGCCGGCCAAGGTAGGCCTCGCTGATCGCATGGATGCGGTCGTGCTGCACTGCCGGCACCTCGGCCCAGTCCGGGCGCCCGCGCACCTTGTCGGCGCGGTAGTTCTCCACCTTCACGCCGCACCAGCTCATCACCACGATGTCGGGGCGCTCGGCCGCCGCGTCGGCATAGTGCAGCGGCACGCTGCGGGCATCCACCTCGCCCCACGGGTTGATGCCGCCGGCAAGGTGGATGATGTCGTTCACCCACGACTGCCGGGCCACCGCGATCACCGGCTTGGGCCACCATTCCACCAGCACGCGCGGACGCGCGCCGGGCACCTCCGCCGCCGGCATCGCCGCACGCATCGACGCCACCAGCGAGGCGCCGCGTTCGACCACGCCCAACGCGGCGGCGATGCGCCGGATGTCGTCGTACACGTCATCCAGGGATTGCGGATCGCACACCAGGGTGGCCAGCCCCGCCGCATGCAGCTCGGCGACCACCTGCTCGTGCCCCGGCACGGTCAGCGAACTCAGCACCAGGTCCGGTTCCAGCGCCTGCACCGCCTCCACGTCCAGATCCAGATCGCGCCCGGTGCTGGGCAACCGCGCCACCACGTCGGGCGGGTAATCGGAATCCGCATCCACGCCAACCAGCTGGTCGGCGCAGCCCAGCGCGCAGACGATCTCGGTGTTGGAGCAGGTGTGGGAGAAGATGCGCATCGGCATGCCGGCGGCGGAGACTACCGCAGTGTGGCGCAATGCCTGCGTGCGAGCCAAGGCGTGCCTGCCGGCCGTGCTCAGCCCGGGCTTGCTTCCGGCAAGCCGAACGCAAACGAATCCATCGACAACACGCCGTAAGTCATGCCGCCTTCAACCAATCGCGACGCGTCCGCGCTGGTGCTTGCACCCACCGCCACCAACAGCGGCAAGTAATGCTCCTCGGTCGGATGCGCGCGCTCGCCGTGGGGCGCGCGGCGACGGTAATCGACCAGCGCATCAACATCACGCGCGGCCACTGCATCGCGAACCCAGTCGGCGAATTCCTGTGCGTATTCCGGATCGCGGATGTGCTGGCGGAATTCGTACAGGTTGTGGGTAAGGCTGCCGGAACCGACCACCAGCACGCCGCGCTCGCGCAGCGGCGCCAGCGCCTGGCCCAGTCGCAGGGCGCCGGCCGCATCGATACCCTGCAGCAGCGAAACCTGGAACACCGGCACGTCGGCGTCGGGGAACAGATAGCGCATCGGCACCCACGCGCCGTGGTCAAGGCCGCGACGTTCGTCGAGGGCCACTTCAAAACCCGCCGACGCGAGCAGGCGCGCAGCATCCTGCGCCAGCGCCGGTGTGCCCGGCGCGGGGTATTGCAGCTGATACAGCGGCTCGGGGAAGCCGCCGAAATCGTGGATGGTTTCCGGCGCGGCGCTGTTACCGATACGCACGCCTCGCGTCTGCCAATGTGGCGACACCACCAGCACGGCGGTAATGGCGGACAGCGACGTGCCGATGGCGCGCAGGTTCGGGCCCAACAGGCCCGGCTCCAGCGCGAACATCGGCGAACCGTGGGAGATGAAGAGCGAAGGGGCGGTGGTCATGGCAGCTCCTGCCTGGAAAGTCTGGAAGGCTTGAATCTCTTGCTCGTCATTCCCGCTTGCGCGGGAATGACGACGGATGTCCGGAAGCTCCATCGGGCAACAGGCGCGGCGCGCCTGCTGCTGGAGGATGCACGGGTCGATGCTGCCACTGTCACGCGTTGCGGCGCTTGTTCCACAAATGATCGAGGCTGAGCGTGCCGGCGCCGTGCGCGGCGACCATCAGGAAGCCGCCAGCCATCGCCACGTTCTTCCAGAAGTTGATTGCCTGGGCGGCATCGTCGAAGTGGGCGTGGAACACCACGGCACTGGCCAGCGCGAACGCGGCCATCGCCAGTGCGATCCAGCGGGTGAATGCACCGGTGAGGATGGCCAGGCCACCGCCGAGTTCCAGCGCGATCACCAGCGGCAGCAGCGCCCCCGGCAAACCCGCGGATTCCATGTACTGCTGGGTGCCGGCGTAGGCGGCAATCTTGCCCCAGCCGGAAATGATGAAGATCAATGACAGGCCGATGCGGCCGAGCAGTGCGAGCGAAGCGTTCATGACGATTCCTTGGGTATGGGTGATGGAGCGGCTTGATGGGAGGTACTCTATTCGCCAAAGAAACGCCGATAAACTGGACATGGGTTGACTGACTGTTCCGAAAAACGAGACAAAAGGACCGGGCCGTGGACAAATTCCAGGAAATGGCCAGCTTCGTGGCCGTGGTGGAGGCCGGCAGCTTCGTCGGCGCCGCGGATGCGACCGGCCTGTCCAAGGCCGCGGTATCGCGCCATGTCGGCGAACTCGAACAACGTCTTGGTGCACGCCTGCTGCACCGGACCACGCGGCGGCTGTCGCTGACCGACGACGGCCAGCTGTTCTTCGCCCGGGCCAAGGAGATGCTGGCCGCGGTCGACGAGGCGGAATCGGAAATCAGCTCGCGCAGCGGCGAGCCCAGTGGACGGCTGCGCATCAATGCACCGCTCAGCTTCGGCGTATTGCATCTGGCCCCGCTGTGGCCGCACTTCGCGCAGCTCTACCCGAAGGTGTCGCTGGACATCGAACTCAGCGATCGCGTGGTGGACCTCGTCGAGGAGGGCTACGACCTGGCCGTGCGCATCACCAACCTGCCGAACTCGCAACTGGTCAGCCGGCAACTGGCGACGACCCGCATGGTCTGCTGCGCATCTCCGGCTTACCTGGCGCAACACGGCACGCCCACGCACCCCGCCGAGCTGGCGCAGCACGAAGTCATCTCCTACAGCTACTTCGCCGCCCGCGACGAGTGGACCTTCACCGCCCCCGACGACACCCCCGTCGTCGTGCGCACCCACGCCCGCATCCATGCCAACAACGGCGACACTTGCCGCGCCGCCGCGCTCGAGCACCAGGGCATCATCCTGCAACCGGATTTCATCATCGCCGACGACCTGCGCCGCGGCGACCTGGTCGAACTGCTGCCGACCTGGCGCGCGATGACCCTCGGCATCCACGCGGTGTATCCCTCGCGCAAGCATCTGCCGATCAAGACGCGGAGGCTGGTGGATTTTCTTGTTGAGGCGTTTGCGGTGCCGGAGTGGGAGGTGGCGCGGTGATCGCTGTGCGCGGCGGCGGCCTGCTGCGACGGAGCTCTTTTGCACAACGCACATCTGTAGAGGCGCACCCTGTGCGCGATGTCCTCGCGCCACCGCGTAGGGCGGGCACTGCCCGCTGGCCGTTCCACATGCCGCCTCGCACTCTAGCCATCGCAAGAGCTCACATGCGTGTATTGCTTCGCCGGCTGATTCATTTCAGCCCGGAGCATTTGAAGCGAAGAGCTTTCGTCCTCCTGCGGAGGCCGGTTACAGCCCGCCGCCCCACTTGCCCGTCGCGTCCGTGCCCGTGCACGATCACGATTGACCATCGTCGCAAGGCAGGCATGATGACCAGGGCAACCGTTACGTCAAGGGTGGTGGCGGAGATCTATCGCGGCGTCGAGTTTCCCGCCGGATGGGTCGACAAACCCGACGTCCTCAACGTTGGTATGGCCCGGGATACTGTGGCATCGGTGGCGGCGATGTTCGATGCCGAGCTGAAGCCAATTGCGCTGTGCTGGCGCATCGGTGGCGGTGAGGAAACATTTGCCTGCGCGTCCTCGGGTGCTACGGACGGCACCTCGCTGGTGGATGGACTGAACAGCGCTCTGGCGCAGGAAAGCTTGCGCCTGGGGACGGAAGATTTGCTTGGCACCATGCTTTGGGCGCCCGACGAACTGCGGCCCGACCAGGGGCAAGCGGTGCATCGAATCGAGTTTCTTCGCGGCAATGCCGGCGCCTGCCAGTTCCCCTTGACGGGATGGAACATCCCACCGAGAACTCTCGTCGCCAGAGCGGGCGAGTTGCTGATGATGACGCGCTCCATTGATGACGGGCTGGAGTTTCCGATGCCCACGAATATCGAGGAAATGCATAGGCATCTGAGCGCCAGCGAGCCTCGCCTGCTCACCGTACTGCCTGGGTCGATTGCCGTTGCCTTCGACAAGAACGTCGGCAAAAAGATGGCATGGTTGTTCGGCGGGCTACTCGCGACGGGCGTTTTGATTTGCGCGTACTTGCTCGGGCGGGCTTGATGCGCATCGCCGGAAGCCGAAACGGCGGGAGTTGGACAGGGCTCTCCGAAACGTGGTGTTCGCGGCGAGGGTGGAAAGCCGGCGGGCGGTGCCCGCGCTGCTCCGGACGTGGCCCGAGCAGCCTGATTTTCCAGCTGCTTTGGCGGGCTCACACGATCCCCGTGCGCATGTTGACGGGCCAGGCCACCGGCCGTCGTGTTTCCGGATCGCCCCAGCGCGCGGCCAGCTCCGTGGAGAAGCGCTCGATCACCTGGCCATGCCCCTCCTTCATGGCATGTTTCACGGCCGACCAGGTCGAGATGTAGCCGATGAGCTCGCCGAGGGACCACGTTTTCCGTATCGCCATCGCAGGCGGCGAGAACTCCGCGAAAGGAAAGTCGAGGTCGGCGTAGCCGCGGTCGACCAGTTGCCGTTGCGGTGGCCAGAAGCGACCGATGCCTTCGCGGTAGAAGCGCAGGAAACACGCGTCCAGTTCCTCGTCCAGTTTCGGCACGCCGTAACTGATCAGCGCGAGCAGGGCACCGGGCCGGGCAATGCGCCGGACCTCGGCATGGAATGCGGGGAGGTCGAACCAATGGGCGGCTTGTGCGGCAGTCACCAGGCTCGCGCTGCGATCGGGCACGGGCAGGTGTTCGGCAGGGGCCTGGGCATACCGCACGCGTTCGGTAGCGGGCGCATGGGCGATCTGTCCGGCACTGGGGTCGAGGCCGAGCACGGCGTCGAAGTGCGCGCCGAGCTGCACCGTCAACTGGCCGGTGCCACAGCCGACATCGACGGCAAGGCGGGTGTCGGGCGCGGCTTGTGCGAGGAAGGCGGCCAGTGCGGGAGGGTACTCCGGGCGGAATCTGGCGTAGTCCTGTCCGCCGGCCTGGAACCAGTTGGCGGCGTGATCACCTCGTTCAACGGACATGCGTTTCTTCCGGGTTCGTGCATGGGCCTCGGCAGGCGCCTCGCAAATCCATGCTGCTCCAGCGCGTGCGCCATGTCTTCGCGCACGCGCAACCTAGGGTAGACGGTTTGTGTTTCCAGCGCGTGGATGACGTGCCTGAAGCCGAACCCGCGGGGCACAACCCCGTGCAGTCATCGCGCGTATCGCGCGGGTGACGCGCCACCCAGCGCATATCGAAACCGGGTCACCCCTGCCCCATGCGCCCGCGCCGTGCGGCGTCGCGGCGCAGGCGCGGCGCGCCCGCGCGGCATGCAAGGCCGTGGCACACGGCTTGCTCATCCATCGTCATGGCGGCATCGCGAATCCGATGCCGGCCATCGCCGTTCCGCGCGTCGCGATCGCACCGATGCCGCGGGACGGGCGCCACCACACACCTGTCTTCAGCCAAGGCTTCACGGAGATCACGATGGCCAGTCGCAACGAAAAGGAAAAACCGCTGGATCTGACAGTCACCTTTGTCGGACTCGATGATGGACAGCAGCCGCCGCGCTTTGCGGCGTACAAGGTGGACGTCAGCGGCCGGCCGATCAGGAAGCTGGGCAGTTACGACGGCAAGCTGTTGCGGCTGGACCCGGGCGAGGCCAGCGCGATCGCGTTCGGACCGGACGTCGAGGATTTCAGGACGCTGCCGACGGACAGCCTGGCGCGCTACCGCGTGGCGCAGCAGGTCGACCTGTGGCGCAAGCAGGGACTGGTGCTGGGGCCGGATATCTGGAACCGCTTCCACTTCCGTTTCCAGTGCGTCAGCGGCACCGTGAGCAAATGCCGGCCGTGGTTCTGGGACCTGCTCGACGATATCCGGCTGCAGCCGATGTATGCGCTGGCCCAGGTCGCGCGCATCAAGCCGATCACTGCGGAGCTGCGCCCGCATCTGCGCTTCCCGCTGCGTTGCGAGACACTGTGCGACGGCGTCGTGGAGGTCTACGAACGCGAATGCTGTTGCCGCTGGTTCCGCATCCCGGACCTGCTGGACCGGTTGCGCGAGATTCTCGCGGTGCTGCCGATACCGCTGCCGGACCCGATCCCCGACCCGATCCCCGGGCCGGACCCGGCGCCCTTCGACCCGCGCTCGCTGCGTGCCGCGGCGCGCGACATCCAGCAGCGCAAGGCGGCGTTCGATCTTGCCGCCACGCCACCGGAAAACCTGCACCAGGATTTCCTGGCGCTGCGTG
>Ga0105238_10005590_pt1 | contig 12422 bp, 7 predicted proteins | sample KBSC34metaG_FD_81526 | JGI IMG/M metagenome (GOLD analysis project Ga0105238, IMG submission 81526) | Corn rhizosphere microbial communities from Kellogg Biological Station, Michigan, USA - KBS C3-4 metaG | ecosystem: Host-associated > Plants > Roots > Rhizosphere > Soil | place: Michigan, USA... | reverse complement strand
GCCGAACACCATCGGCAGGAACACGATGATGCTCGACAGCGTGCCCGCCGCGATCGCCACGCCGACGACCTGCGTGCCCTGCACGGCGCAATACCACGGCTTGTCGGGATATTTTTCGCGATACTGGTAGATGCTCTCCACCACCACGACCGCGTTGTCGACCAGCATGCCCACCGCGAGCAGCAGGCCCATCATCGACAGGATGTTCAGCGTCATGCCGAGCATCTGCATGCAGCCGAGCGTGATGATGAAGCAGATCGGGATCGCCAGCGACACCATCAAGGTAGAGGGCCAATCGCGCAGGAAGAAGAACAGCACGAAGATCGAGAGCAGCGTCCCCTCCAGCCCTGCCTTGGTCAGCTGCGAGAGCGAATCGGTGACGCCTTGCGCCTGATTCGAGATGAAGTACAACTGGATGCCCGCCATGTCCGGATCCTCGCCGATCCGCGCCATTTCCTTATCCACGGCACGGCCCACCTCGACCATGTTCGCGCTGCGTTCCTTGAAGACATCGACGGCAATCGCCGGGCGATGATCGAGGTGGCGCGCGTAATCCAGGCGCTTGGGCTTGAGCGTGACTGTCGCTAGGTCGGCAAGCTTGAGACCTTTTTCGTTGATGGGCAACGCTCGCACGTCCTCCAGGCTGTGCCACTCGCCGATCGGCTGCACGCGGTAACGCAAGGAGTTTTCCTGCACCAGGCCGCCGGTAGCGGAGAAATTCGCGTTCGACAGGCGCTGATACAGTTCGTTCAGGCCGACGCCGGCTGCGCTCAGCCGATCGGAGGAAATCTCGATCTGCACTTCGTTCGGCGATACGCCCTGGATTTCCACGCGCGCCACGCCGGGCAGGTGCTCCAGCGGCCGCTTGACCTTGCGGTCGAGCAATTCGTAGGAATTGCTCATGTTTCGGTTCGACGAAATGCGCAGGCCGAGCACGGGCTGGTCGGAGCTGGAGAACTTCTGTACGAAATAGCGTTGCAGGTCGCTCGGCAGGTCTTTGCGGATCGCGTCGATCTTGGCACGCGCCTCCACCGCTTTCACGGCGATGTCGTGGCCCCACTTGAACTGCAGGAAGATGTCGGCGCCGTCCGCACGCGTCACCGAGTGCATGTGCTGCACGCCCGTCAGTGTCGACAACGATTCCTCGATCGGGCGCGTGATTGTTCGTTCAATTTCGCCGGGAGTCGAGCCCGGATAAGGGATATCGACGGCCATGAACGGGAATTGCACATCGGGCTCTGCTTCCAGCGGCAGCCGGAACGCCGCGATCATGCCGATCACCGTCATCGACACGAACAACATGATGACCGTGACAGGACGCTTGAGACTGAGCTCGGCAAGTGTCATGACGCGGCGTCCTCGAGCAGCATCGTTCAGTCGGATGCCCGCGGGGCGCGCTTGCCGGCTCGGCGATACGCGTGCCCGCGGTCGACCAAAGTGTACACGCTCGGCACCGCCGGCTGCGTGGGCGATGCGGAACGATCGGACCGCCGGGCAGCGCGCGCGCCATTGGCGCGCGCGCACTCAGATCTCGTCGCGGGTCAGTCAGGCGCCGGCGGGAGCCGGCTTGAAGCCGCGCGCATGGCGCCAGACGCGCTTCGACCACAGACTCATGTCGTCGAGCAACGAGTAGATCGTCGGCAGCACGAGCAGGCTGACCAGCGTCGAGAAGATCAAGCCACCGGCGATTGCGCGCGCCATCGGATAGTACGGCGGACCATCGCCACCGATCGACGCACCCGGGAAGCACAGCGGCAGCATGCCGAGGATGGCTGTGCCCATGGTCATCAGGATCGGCCGCAGACGGTCTTTCGCACCCTGGATCAACGCCTCGCGCCGGCCAAGACCGGTGTGCCGCAATTGATTGATGTGCACGATCATCACGATGCCGTTGTTGACCACCACGCCCATCAGGATCAGCACGCCGATCATGGCCATGATCGAGAACACCGTGCCGGTGAGCCAGAACAGCCAGAATACACCGAAGATCGAGAAGAAGAACGTGGTCAGGATCGCCGCAGGATAGACCAGCGATTCGAACATCGCGCACATCAGGAAATACACCAGCAGCAGCGCGATCAGCAGGTTGAACATCATCTTGCCACCGGCGTCGTCGTCGCGGTTGAAGTTCTGGCCGAAGCTCCACTTGTAGCCGGCCGGCAGCTGCACGTTCTTCATCGCCGCTTCGATCGACTTGCGCGCGTCGTTGCTGGTGGTGCCTTCGGCCAGGCTCGCCTTGATCGCGAACGAGGTCTGGCGGCTTTCGCGCTCGATCACCGAGGACGCATTGGTGGTGGAGATCTGCACCATCGACATCAACGGCACCTGCACGCCATCGCTGACGCGGCGCAGCTTGAAGTCGCTCAGGTCGTCGAGGCTTTGCGCATCCGAACCGCGGAAACGCAGCCACACCGGAATCTGGCCGTCGCCGCCGTGATAATCCTTGAGCTGCACGCCACGCAGCGCGATGGAGATGAACTGCGCGATGTCGTTCGCAGAAAAACCGTATTCCTTGGCTTTCTCGCGATCCACCCGCACCGAAAGTTCGCGGTTGCCGCTGTCCTGCGCCGCGCTCACATCGTGCAGGCCGGGCACCTGGCGCAGCACTGGTATGACGGTCGTGGACAGGTCGCGCAGCACCTGGCCGGAATCGCCGTTCAACGAGAGATTGATGGTGTTGTCGGTGCCGCTGCCGTTGTCGTTGAAGTCGAAGATCACTTCGCCGATCGGCACTTTCGGCAGATCCTTGCGGATCTTCTCCATGATTTCCTTGACGTCGAACACGTGCGTCTTGTCCGCGAACAGGATCGAGCGATCCTTGTCCTGGAACAGGATCGACACGAACGTGTCGCTGCCGTCTTCGGCGTAGCGCGTGTAGATGTTCTTGATGTGGTATTCGGCGCGGTGGTCGTTGAGGAACGTCTCCACCTTGTCGACCGACTGCTTGAGTTCCGCGAGCGGATACAGCGCGTTCAGGCGGAAACCGAGGAACAGGCGATCGCGTTCGCCGGAAGGAAACATCTCCGACTTGGTGTTCTTCATCGGCAACGCGACGCTGAGCACCAGCAGCGCGAACAGCCCCAGCATGGTCCAGCGGCGGTGATTGAGCGTGCCGGCGATGAAGCGCGCGTACCTATCCTGCATGCGCGTGATGACATTGGTACGGCCAATGAATTTCGGCGGCGGCAAGCGCGCCGAAAGCATTGGCACCAGGCTGACCGCGACCAGCCACGACGCCAGGTGCGCGATCGCCATGGTGATGGCAACCTGCGTGAGGAAGATGCTGATGTCGTCCTTCTCGCCGAACACCATCGGCAGGAACACGATGATGCTGGCCAGCGTGCCGGCGGCGATGGCGATGCCGACCACCTGCGTGCCCTGCACGGCCGAGTACCATGGCTTGTCCGGATGTTTCTCGCGGTAATGGTAGATGCTTTCCACCACCACCACCGCGTTGTCGACCAGCATGCCGACGGCGAGCAGCAAACCCATCATCGACAGGATGTTCAGCGTCATGCCGAAGAACTGCATGCAGCCCATGGTGATCACGAAGCAGATCGGAATCGCCAGCGACACCATCAGCGTCGACGGGCCGTCACGCAGGAAGAAGAACAACACGAAAATCGACAGCAGCGTGCCTTCGAGGCCGGCGCGGCCGAGCTGGTTGATACTTTCGGTGACGTTCTTGGCCTGGTCGCCAAGCGCATAGATCTGGATGCCTTTCAGTTCCGGCTCCTGGCGGATGCGATCCACCTCGGCCATCACCGTGCGGCCGACATCGACCAGGTTCGCGCTGCGTTCTTTCGAGATGTCCAGCGCCACTGCGGGGCGCTGGTCCAGATGGCGCGCATAGGTCAACCTGCCCGGCTTGACGTTGACGTCGGCGATGTCGCCGAGCTTGAGACCCTTGTCGTTGATCGGCATGGCGCGGATTTCTTCCACGTTGCGCCATTCGCCGACCGGCTGCACGTGAAAGCGCGTATCGCCGTCCTTGATCAGGCCGCCCGAGGCCGAGAAGTTCGCGTTCGACAGACGCTGATACAGCTCGTTCAGGCCGACGCCGGCGGATGTCAGCCGATTGGAGTCGATCTCGATCTGCACTTCGCGTGGTGCCACGCCTTCGATCTGCACGCGCGCCACGCCCGGCAGGCGCTCGAGCGGACGCTTGAGCATGCGATCGAGCAACTCGTAGGCGTTGGTCAGGTCGTGGTCGGCGGAAATGCGCAGGTTGAGAATCGGCTGATCGGCCGTCGAACCCTTGAACACCTGATAGCGCAGCATGTCGGCTGGCAGGTCGGCGCGAATCGCGTCGATCTTGCCGCGCGCTTCGACCGCTTTCACCGCGGTGTCCTGGCCCCACTTGAACTGTATGTCGATGCGCGCGCCGTCGGCGCGCGTCACCGAGTTCATGCGCTGGATGCCGGTCAGCGTCGACAGCGCTTCCTCGATCGGTCGCGTGACGGTGCGTTCGACTTCGGCCGGCGTCGAGCCCTGGTACGGCACATTGATTTCCAGGAACGGAAACTGGATGTCCGGCATCGATTCCAGCGGCAGGCGGAACGCAGCGATCAGACCGATCACGGTCATCGAAACGAACGCCATGATCACCGTGACCGGGCGCTTCAAGCTGAGTTCGGCAAGCGTCATAGCGCAGTCACCTCCTGCGTCAACGGCAGATCGTCATCCACTGCTTTGCGCTTGCGCTCGCCGCGCTCGCGGTAGGCCGCATCGCTGCGGCGGTCGAGCAGCGTGTAGACGACCGGGATCACCACCAGCGTCAGCAGTGTCGAAACGAGCAAACCACCGATCACCGTGACCGCCATCGGTGCGCGCACTTCGTTGCCGTCGCCGAAATTGATGGCCAGCGGCATGAAGCCGAGCAGCGTGCACAGCGTGGTCATCGAGATCGGACGCAGGCGCGATTCGGCGGCCTGCACGATCGCTTGGATCTTCTCGACGCCCTCTTCGCGCAACTGGTTGACGCGATCGATCAGCACGATGGCGTTCTTCACCACGATGCCGGCCAGCATGATCAGGCCGATGAACACCACCACGCTCAACGGCGTCACCGTGACCTTCAGTGCCAGCACTGCGCCGACCAGCGCCAGCGGGATCGAGAACATGATCACGAACGGGTGCAGCAGCGATTCGAACTGCGATGCCATCACCAGATAGACCAGGAAGATCGCCAGCGACAATGCGAAGATCAGCGACTTCACCGACGCATCGAGCTCTTCGCTCTGGCCGCCGATGTGCGTGCTCACACCCGCCGCCAGCGGATTGTCGCGAATGATCTTCTGCACTTCGGCGACGGCCGTGCCCAGGTCGCCATAGTGCAGGTTCGCCGAGACGATGGCGACGCGCTCCTGGCTGATGCGATGGATTTCGCTCGGGCCTTCGGTGGCGAGGACGTCGGCGACGGCGGACAGGCGAATCGGCGTGCCGGTCGGTTTTGCCGCCGTCGAGCCGGCTGCATTCGTGCCGGATGCACTCGGGCCATTGTTGCTTGCGGCAGTCGTCGATGTGCCCGTCGTTGCGGCAGCACCCTGACCGGAATAGCCGACGATCAGATTGCGGATGTCGTCAACCGAGCCGCGCTGGTCGGCCTGCGCACGCACCAGCACGTCGATCTTGCGATCGCGGAAGCTGTAGCGTGTTGCCACCGAGCCGCGCACCTTGTTCACCACCTGGTCGGAAATCTGCTTGGTAGTGAGGCCCAGTGCCGCGGCACGTTCCTGATCGAAGCGGATCTGGATTTCCGGATAACCGCCCTCGACCGTGGATTTCACGTCGGCAAAACGCGGCGAAGCGGTCAGCAGCGTACTGAGCTTCTTGCCGGCCTTCTGCAGCGACACCAGATCGTAGCCGCGCAATTCGATTTCCAGCGGCGTGGCAAAACTGAAAAGCTGTGGCCGCGCGAATTTCACTTCCGCACCGGGATGCGAGGTCATCGTGGCACGCAACGCGTCGGTCGCGGCGCGTTCGTCGCCTTGCGGCTTCAACACCACCAGCAAGCGAGCGATGTTTTCGCCGGATTCGGTCGGCGTGGCATCGAGTCGCGTGCCCGTGCCGCTGACACCGTAGATCAGCGCGATGTTCGGATCTTTCGCGGTACGCTGCTGCAGCTCGGCGACCAGCTTGTCGGTGTCGATCAGCGCCGTGCCCGGCGACTGCTTCACCGTCATCTCGAAACGGCCCTGTGCCAGCGACGGGATCAGGTCCATGCCGAGCGTGGGAATCAGCGCGACGCTGGCGGCAAACGCGATCGCGGCGAAACCCAGCACCGCGTAGGGACGCGCCAACGCTTTCGGCAGGAACTTGTGATATGCACGCGCCGCGCCGTTGTACGGCATCATCGCGAAGCGTCCGAGGAAGCCCAGCGGCTTGAAGATCAGCCAGCCCAGGCCGCGCACGAGGCGCACGAGCGCGAAAGCGATCGTGCGGGGAATCCAGCCGATACCCTTCGATACCGGTGTGGTGATGCTCTTGATCTCCTTGCCGAAACGCCCGGTCGGCTGCCAACCTGGCGAGCGTTCTTCTTCCTTGTACGCCAGCGGCGACCTGCCGGCGAGGGAGGAAAGCATCGGGATCAGCGTCATCGCCACGACCAGCGAGATCAACATCGCAAACGTCACCGTCAGCGCCTCGTCGCGGAACAACTGCCCCGCCACGCCCTGCACGAACACCAGCGGGAAGAACACCGCCACGGTGGTCAGAGTCGACGCGATCACCGCCATCGAGACTTCGCGCGCGCCTTTCACGGCGGCTTCGACGATGCCCATGCCCTGCTCTCGCAGCCTCGCGACGTTTTCCAGCACGACGATGGAATCGTCGACCACCATGCCGGTGGCCAGCGCCAGTCCGCCCAGCGACATCACATTCAGGCTGACGCCGAACTGTCCCATGAAGAAGAACGTCACGATCAGCGAGATCGGCAGCGACAACGCGATGATCAGCGTGCTGCGCACGTCGTTGAGGAAGAAGAAAATGATCATGATCGCGAGCAGGCCGCCGATGATGGCGTCGTTGCGCACGTCGTCGAGCGAGCTTTGTATAAAAATGGACTGGTCGTCGATCGTGGTGAGCTTGGCGTTGTTCGGCAGGATCGAGGTGCAGCCGTCATGGCCCTTGCCGCCACCGCAGGTCAGGCGATCGATCTGCTTGCGCACGTTGGCCGCGACGCTGACGGTGTTCGCGTCCCCTTCCTTGTAGATCGCCATCTCGATCGCTTCGTGACCGTCGACGCGCACGATGCCCTCGCGCTCCTTGTAGCCCTGGCGCACCGTCGAGATGTCCTTCAAATGCACCGGCACGCCGTTGTCGACCTTGATCAGCAGGTTGCGCATTTCCTCGAGCGTGCCGAACTGGTTGACGGTGCGCACGAGGTAGCGCTGCGAACCGCTTTCGATGCGGCCGCCGGATACGTTGACGTTTTCATCGGCCAGGCGCTTGGTCACATCGGCGACGTTCAAGCCGAGCTGCTGCAGGCGCTGCTGGTCGAGTTCGACGTCGACCTGGTCCTCGAGGCCGCCACCGACCTTGACCGCGGCCACGCCGGGTGTCGGTTCGAGACGCTTCTTCAATTCGTCGTCGGCGAAACGGCGCAGCTGCTTCAACTCGGCTTCGCTGATTTCGCCCTTGCCTGCCTGCGCGACGCCGCTGAGCGACAGGCGCAGGATTGGATCGGTCGACGGATTGAAGCGCAGCAGCACGGGCTTTTTCGCTTCCAGCGGCAGCTGCAGGATGTCGAGCTTGTCGCGCACGTCGAGCCCGGCCTGGTCCATGTTGGTGCCCCAGGCGAATTCGAGGATCACGTCGGACTGACCAGTGCGCGAGACCGAATGGATCTTGCGCAGGTTCTTCACCACGCCGATCGCTTCCTCGACCGGCTGCGATACCAAGTTCTCCATTTCCAGCGGTGCGGCGCCTTCATACTCGGTGCGCACGGTCAGGGTCGGATAGCTCAAGTCGGGCAACAAGTTCACCTTGAGCCCGAACAACGCGATCATGCCGAACAACACCATCGTCAGCGTGACCATGCCGACGGTAACGCGTCGGCGCGTGGCGGCTTCGACGATGTTCACCCCTGCACTCCCGCGACTTGCGCAGCAGCCAGGGCTTTCTCCTTCTCTGCATTCGGATTCAATACTTGCACCGAGGTGCCGTCACGCACCGCATTGCGGCCGACGGTGATGACCTGCACGCCTTCGGCGATGCCGGAACGGATCTCGACCTTGTCGCCGTCGCTGTAGCCGATCTTCACCAGCTTGCGATGCGCAACCAGGCTGTCGACGGGTTTTGCATCTGCTTTCGCATCGCCCTTCGCATCTTTCGCGTCAGCCTTTGCATCGACCTTGGCGACGGCGGCTTCCTTGTTGTCCTTCGCGTCTTTCGAGGGCGCCGGCGGCGGCGCCTTGTCGACCACGAACACCGCGGTCTCGCCGTCTTCCTCGACCAGCGCGGCGCGCGGCACGGTCAGCGCATCGTCGCGATGGTCGTAGACGATCTCGACGCGGCCGAACATGCCGGGCTTGATCTCGCCGGTCTTGTCGTGGAATTCGCAAGTCACGCGAAATGTGCCGCTGGCCGGATCGACCGTCGGCGCAACACGCAGGATCGTACCCGTGAAGGTCTTGCCCACCAGTGCATCGGCTTCCAGCTGCACGGCCTGGCCAGCCTTGAGGATGCCGAACTGCCGTTCCGGCACGTTCAACACCGCCTGCAGCGGATCCATGCCGACGATGCGGAACATGTTCTGGTTGATCTGGATGAGGTTGCCCAGCTTGACCGAGCGCTCCGCGATAACGCCGTCGACCGGCGCAACGATGCGCGTGTACGTGAGCTGCAGCTTCGCTGTCTGATAGGCGGCGCGCTGGCTGAGCATGTCGAAATTCGCTTGGTCGTAATCGCGCTTGGCAATCAGATTTTTCTTGATCGACTGTTCGGCGTACGCAAACGTAGCGTCTGCCTTGTGCATCAGCGCTTCGGCCTGGGCGACGCTGGCGATCGCGGCGGCATCGTCGAGTTCGGCCAGCAGCTGGCCTTCCTTGACGAACATGCCCTCTTCGACCAGCAGCTTTTTCAGCACACCGCTGGACTTGGAAGTGACCTGTGCTTCGTGGTCGGCGGTGAGGGCCGCAGTGCCGCTGTAACTGGCATTGATGGCATTCTTGGCCGCCTTGGCGACTTCCACTGGAACGGCGCTGGAGGTCGGCTTGGTCTCTTTTGCCTGGGACGCGGCGCCGTCTTTGTTGCAGGCAGAAAGCGTTACTAAACAGATAGATATTGCGCAAAAAGCAACTAGATTCTTTAGTTTCATCGGGCGGGATGTCATGGCAGGAGACCTCGGCGCGGGGACCAGTAAGTTGGTGATATACTAGACTACATCACCGAAGAACTCAAGCCCCCCTCTTTGGACGGCAGTCTGCGCTAGCACCCGGCACCTCACCAGAGCCGATAGTCATGGCCATTGCGGCCATGCGCGAGGGCTTCGCGACAGGCATCGGATAGTGGATGCAGCGCGACCGCATTTGGTTGCGTGCGGAGATGCCGCGACATTGCATCGGCGGCTAGTGAAGCAGTCGCTCGCCACGTTATACTTCCATGGATAAGCGCTCACCGATTGCCGGACCAGGATCCCATGACAAGAATTCTGCTTGCCCGTTCCATGAAGCTTGCCTTGTTGGCGGCTTCAGCATGCATTCCCGCTACTGCATTTGCCGAAGACACCAGCAAAGGCGATCCGAAAGCAGGACTCGCACTGGTCTACACCTGCGGCGGCTGCCACGGCGTGACCGGTTATCACAACGCCTATCCGAACTATCACGTGCCGCGCATCGCGGGACAGAACTACGACTACCTGATCGCCGCGCTGACCGAATACAAGAAAGGCGAACGCGCGCACCCGACGATGCGCGCACAGGGCGAAAGCATGTCGGACGAAGACATCCGCAACATCGCCGCCTATCTCTCCAGCCTCGGAACGTCAGGTACCGCCAAATGATGCACTCGACCCGCTTCGCAACCCTGCTTTCACTGACGCTGCTGAGTGCCGGCGCCTACGCCGCCGAAGGTGGTGGTGCTCCGGGCAAGACGGTGGAAGAACTGGCCAAGCCGTGCGCCGCGTGCCACGCGGCCGACGGCAACAGCACCAACGCGCAGTATCCGCGACTGGCCGGCCAGTATCACGACTACCTTGCGCGCGCCATGCAGGAATACAAGAACGGCGAACGCAAGCACGCCATCATGGCCGGCTTCGTCGCCACGCTGAGCGATGCCGATATCGACAAGCTGGCGCGTTTCTATGGCGACATGCCGACCAAGCTCGACGACCTGGCGCACTACGAGCAGGGCGATTGATCGGCGTTAGTTGAGTCAGCGCGATTTGAATCAGTGTTGATCGGATCAGCGTTGATCAAATCAGCGTTGGTCGAATGAGGAGTCGCGCCGCGCGCGATTCCTCAGCGCACGGCGCTCGAGCCGCGCTGTCCGCGATAGTACGGCTCGTGACCGGTGGCGTGATCGGTCGCATCGCGCACTTCGGTAATTTCCGGCAGGCGCGTGCGCAGCGTCTTTTCGATGCCTTGCTTCAACGTCACGTCGGCCATGCCGCAGCCGTGGCAGCCGCCGCCAAAACGCAACACGACGACTTTGTCCGGCGCGATTTCCACAAGGCTCACGCGTCCGCCGTGCGCCGCGATTTGCGGATTGATCTCCACGGTCAGGATATGTTGCACGCGTTCCTCCAGTGAGGCATCCGCGGCCGGTGCCTGGCCCTTGATTTTCGGCGCGCGCACGCTCAGCTGACCGCCTGTCGCGTTGGTCTCGTAGTCGACTTGCGCATCATCGAGATAGGCCATCGAAGCTGCCTCGACATATAGCGCGAATCCGTCGCACTCCATGGCCCACTCGTCGCCAGCCAGATCGCCGAGCTCGCAGAATTCGAGCCGGCAATCCGCATCCGGCGTGCCGGCATTCACGACCTGCATGCGAATGCCCAGGCCGGGAATGTCCTGCTGCTGGATCAGTCGCTGGAAATGCTGTTGGGCGTTTTCCGAAATGGTGAGCATGCACGTGCCTGTGTGATCGAGATTGATGAAAGCAAATGGCGTCTTGACGCCATCGCTGAAACAGGACCATTTTAGTCCGAAATAGGGTCCGCGTCACTGTCGACAAGCCGATTGTTATACTCACGCTCATCTTGCGGAGTCCGCCATGAACATCGAACAGCTGCGCAATACCGGCTGCACGCCGCTAAAAGGCAAGCAACACGCGCTCGACGTCAGGCAGGCGCGCGAAGTGCTGTCGTTGCTGCCGGGTTGGGAACTCGGGCCCAAGGCAGACGAGATCTTCAAGCAATTCCGCTTCGACGATTTTGTCAGTGCGCTGACTTTCGTCAACGCGCTCGGCTGGATCGCCGAACGCGAAAATCATCATCCGGACCTCGAACTCGGCTGGGGCCGTTGCCGCGTACGCTTCTCCACGCACGACGTCGGCGGACTGTCGATGAACGATTTCATCTGCGCAGCGAAAACCGAAGCACTGCTCGCCGGTTGACCGTCGCCTCGATGCGGCCGCTACGCCGGATCCTGCTCGCGGCCGCCGGCGCCGCCCTGCTCGTCGCCACGGCGTGGCTGCTGGACCTGTTCGCGCAGCAGCAGCTGACCGCGCACCTGCGCGATCAGGCCGCGCACGCGCTGGTGCTCGCCGCACGCGGCGATACACCGTATCGCTGGCAGTTCGGCGACCCCGACAGCATTATCGCCGGCCGCGTCTTTGGCACGGCCGATTTTCACTTCGAAGCGGGCGAGACGGTGGTGCGTTCCGATGGCGCGCCATTCGACATCGGCGTGCCGCTGGCCCGGCCGATCGATATCGCGCTTTTTCCACAATTGCACATTGCAGCAACGGTGGACGGACCTGGCCTGCTGCGCGTGGTTGTCTACGAAGGATTGCAGGCGCAGGAACGTGCGCTGGAAGCGCTGCAGCTGGTGCCTGGCATGCCGCCGCACGTGATCGATCTGGCAGCCGGTGGCTGGAGCGAGTCTGCCACGGACCACGCTGCGCCACATCAGGCGGCAGTGCTGCGTTTGCGTTTCAGCCTGCCTGCAGGCACGACGTTGCGCTTGCGCTCGGCGGAGTTGCTGCGTGCGCCCGGCGCGGCGTTGCTCGACTTGAGCAAGGTGCCCGAGGTGATCTATCTCGAACAGGACGCGCATGCCGAAAGGAATGCGGTGTACCGCCTGCCGGGCTATGCACGCGTGCGCGAAGCGGAGATCGCGGAACTCGCCCGTAGTCATGCGGTGATGACCCAACCGCTGATCCTGTTGCCGCAGCACCCGCGAGCCGAGCAACAGATCGCGCTGCGCAATCAGCTTTTTGCCGCGCTGCCCGGTGCCATCCTGCTGCCCGAGCGCGCGCTC
>Ga0105238_10005586_pt1 | contig 12425 bp, 8 predicted proteins | sample KBSC34metaG_FD_81526 | JGI IMG/M metagenome (GOLD analysis project Ga0105238, IMG submission 81526) | Corn rhizosphere microbial communities from Kellogg Biological Station, Michigan, USA - KBS C3-4 metaG | ecosystem: Host-associated > Plants > Roots > Rhizosphere > Soil | place: Michigan, USA... | reverse complement strand
CTCGACGAATTTCACGGCGCTGGGGCATCAGGCCGCGGAAATCCACGTCAACAACATATCGCTTCAGTCGGCATGGGCGCGCGAGCGCGGGATGAATGTCACGCCTGCGCCTGCTGCAGTCATCACAGCCCCGTCCCTGCCCGGCTGGCTGCAGCGCGCGGCAGCGCCGCTCAAGCCTGTACTGCGCCCACTTGCCCGCAAGGTCGGTTTAAGCCCGCGGCTCGACGCACAGTCGGAAAAGATCCTGCTTGCGCAGGTCGAGGAGTTCCGGCCTGACCTCGTGCTCAACCAGGACGTTTTTTACATCGACGCGGCGCTTGTCCGCCGAGTCAAGCAGGTCGGCAGGCCGGTCCTCGTTGGGCAGGTCGGTGTCGAGCCGTCGCGCGGCCAGGACTGGACGCCGTATGACCTCATGCTCTCGCAATTGCCGAGGATCGTCGCGTTTTTCCGCAGCGCCGGAGTCAAAGCCGAGGTGAGCCATCTCGCATTCGAGCCGCGCGTTCTGGAGATGCTGCCGCCTGCTCCGCGGCAGGATGTCGACGTTTCCTTTGTCGGCTCGGTTTCGGTCGACCACCGGCAGCGGATAGCTCTGCTCGAAGCAGTTGCCGAACGCTTCGACTTGAAGCTGTGGGGCGCTCGCCCGGAAGCGCTGCCGGCGTCGTCCCCCCTTCACCGCTGCTTCCAGGATGAGGTGTGGGGCGTCGATATGTATCGGGCGCTGAGGCGATCGCGGGTCACGTTGAATTCGCACATCGATATTGCAGGAAAGGAGGCCGGCAACATGCGGCTGTTCGAAGCCACCGGCGTCGGCGCCTTCTTGCTGACCGACTTCAAGGAAAATCTCCACGAACTGTTCGAGCCGGATCGTGAGGTGGCCGTGTGGCGCTCGATTCCGGATGCGCTCGGCAAGATAGAGCGCCATCTGCGCGACGACGGCGGACGGGAGAGCATCGCCAGGGCGGGACAGGCAAGGACACTGGCCGGGCACAATTACTGCAACCGCACGAGCGAAATCCTCGGCTTGATCGCAAAACTCTAAGCCGCAGGGAAGCGGCTCCAATCCTCGTCGCGGCCTAAAGAGGCGCCAGAACAGTCTTTACATAGGGGCCGACGATATTGTCGAGCAGCATCATCTGCTTGATCTGGGACAGACTCGCCCAGCAATGGGTCTCGTCATCTACAGCCAGCGCGCTCGAATCTTCTGCGAACAGAATCATGTTCTCGTTCGATTTCTGCCAGAAACGGCTTCCCTCTTCATTGTGCTTCGACCGGTAGACGATCCGGATATTGCCCGATGGATCGAGGCATTCCGCAAATCGGGGGCGCCGTGCGCCCTTCAGGCCGCGGATGTTCTCCCAGGTGCTCTGGATCGTCGGACAGAATTGCAGATAGCCGACATTGCCGGGATCGGCCTTGGCCTGCAGCAGGAATTCGACGCCCCGGCCCGCCGCTTCACGACAGATCAGGGCGAGAACCCCTCCTTCCGTCTGCGTCAGGATAGGCTGATCCCAACCGGCGATCTCCCTGACTCCCGGCGCGCTCTGCACCCGCACGCCCTGGATTGCAAAGAACTGGTTGGTGTCGTGGCGGATGTTTCCGTCGTCGGTTCGATGCCAAGCGGCCACTTCGCGCAACGGGATCAATCTGGCCGAGAACGCCACCCGCTTTTGCCTTTCCTGCAGCCACGCCACGAGGCGCGAGGAATCGGTCGCCTCCAAGGCAAGCGAGAGCCGCAGGCGGTCCCGCAGCCAGTCGATGTGCGCATGCTCGGCCATTCAAAGCACCGTCCGCACGACGTCGATCACCTCGTCGACCTCGGCGTCGGTCAAATGCGGATAGATCGGCAGGGAGAAAACGCGTGCTGCCTTCTTCTCCGCGACCGGAAACTGTCCTTCGCGGTAGCCGAGATCGTGATAGCCGCGCATGATGTGGATGGGCCACCGATATTGCACGCCGCATTTCAGGCCACGCGCCTCGATACGTGCCAGCAAGGCATCACGATCGTCGTCGGTCTCGACGACGAAGAGATGATAGACGTGCCGGCCATACTCGTTCTCGCGCGGCATCCGCAAGCCGCTGCCGGCAAAACCGCTACGATAGCGGTCGGCAATCTCGCGACGCCGCGCAATCCAGCGATCCACATGCGCCAGCTTCAGCGCAAGGATCGCGGCCTGAACCTCGTCCAGCCGGGTGTTGAAGCCGTGCCGCTCGGCATAGTACGCCGCTTCCATCCCGTAGAAGCGGAGCGATCGCGCAAGCTTGACGAGGGCGTCATCGTCGCTCAGCACCATGCCGCCGTCGCCATACGCGCCGAGCGTTTTGGTCGGATAGAACGAGAAGGTCGACGCTGCCCCGATGCTCCCAGCTCTCCGATTCCTGTACAGCGCTCCCTGCGCCTGAGCACAATCCTCGATCACCTTCAAACCGTGGCGCGCCGAAATTTCCAGGAGCGGATCGAGATCAACACACTGTCCGTAAAGATGAACCGGAATGATTGCCTTCGTGCGCGGTGTTATCGCTGCCTCGACCAGTGTCACGTCCATCAGGAAATCGTCGTCCCTGACGTCGACGAATACGGGGCGTGCGCCGAGAACCTGGATGGCGGAAACCGTCGGAACGGCGGTGTTCGGAACCGTGATCACCTCGTCGCCTTCGCAGACCCCTGCCGCTCCAAGCGCGATGAAGATCGCGTCCGTACCGCTGTTGACGCCTACGCCGCCGGCGACGCCGACATAGGCGGCCATCGCCCGCTCAAATGCAGCGACCTCGCTTCCCAGGATAAGCTGCCCGGATTTGAAAACTCGATCGACCGCAGCGAGAATTTCTTCGCGCAGCTGCTCGTATTCGCGTCGATAATCCCAATAGGGCGGCAGCATCGTCAACAGCTTCTCAGCGCTCTGACTATTCCGGTGGTGGCTAGTACCAAGCTTCACTCGGCCTGTCGATATGCGTCCTTCCACGACGCAGCCGGCCAGCACTTCCGCCTGAACTCATTCGACGTCAGTGCGCGATGCCCTTGATGACGAGAAGCGCCCTCCCCGTGGCAATATCCAGCAACTGGAAAACACGCGTGCTGAAAGCGCGCCCTTTGTTGCCAAGATATTGCCTGAGATCGAAGCTGGTGCCGGAGCGCCGATGCGGCTTGACTTCCGACACCTCCAGAATTGGCCCCACCGTGCGCTCGATCGCCAGCAACTCATCCACATAAGGCTTGTAGATATATCTCCGGATCTCGGACCCGAACGGTGCGCGAAACCGGCGATGGCTGGTGAATACAAAAAAGACGAAATCCTTCCTGAGCCCCTGGAAGTGAAAAAAGATCAGCGGCTGGTCGCTGACCGTCACCTCGCCGTCGGTGCAGGCCACCCGGTAGTTACCGATATTCCACGGAGCGACGTCGGCGCCGACATGCTGGATGACCTTGACGCGGGATGACAGCCCCGGAAATGCGTCGAGATATTTCTGGTCGGCGAAACGATCATCCTGAACGAAATCGTGGCACCACTCGATGCACCTCTGCCGCCACCAGTCGATCACGCTCCTGCCTTCGGGATCGTTTCGAACTCCAACCCATGCGACATTGTACGTTCCGTACTCGTGCAACCTGGTCAATTTCTTGGTGTAACGATGCGGGACGAGCGCAACGGCGGCGTCCCCCAGTTCGTCGTAAATGGTTTCAGGGGACGAGTAGAAGAACAAATCGCTGTCCAGATATGTGACCCAATCTGCCGCGGGCTCCTGATCGCGCACGTACCGCAACCAGGCCGGCGAGCAGGTGAAATAATATTCGATCGTGCTGCGGGTCGATCGCGTTGCCGCGACCTCCGGATCGGCAGCTTCGAAATCGGCGAGACGACAAAGTACGAGGTTCGGCAGACCCAGCGCCGACAACGTCCGGTAACAAGGCTCGCTCAGGCATAGCACCCACAAGCGAGCACCGGGGGCGTGCCTCTGCAGCGAATGGTAGAGCGCCAGACCACGCGTGAGGTAGTTGTGATCGAAATAGGTGCAGTAGACGCGGTTCAACATGATCGAGGTGTCAGTCAGCCCGCGATCTGCGCGGAGAGCCAATTGCGGTTCACTGCCCGCGTTCTATAGGAGCGGCCAACAGGGCGCAATGACGACCCCCTAAATTGTTGAAATACCGTACGTAAACGCCATTCCGGCGAACAGCATCGGCGTTGCGGCGCAAGCGATGGCGGCACCGAGAAATCAGGAAAGCGGTTTGAGAACACCACACGCGCGTGCTAACGAGGCCGCTCTCGACGCCGGGGCCCATCACCTAAAAGACCTGACGCATGAACCGCAAGGGCATCATTCTGGCGGGAGGCCGCGGAACACGGCTTCATCCGTTGACGCTGGCAACGTCGAAGCAGTTGCTTCCGGTCTATGACAAGCCGCTGGTCTACTATCCGCTGACGACGCTGATGCTGGCCGGCATTCGCGAATTCCTGATCATCACCACGCCGGAGGAGACCGATCAATTCAAGCGCCTGCTTGGTGACGGCCGGCGCTGGGGGATCGAGCTGTCGTTCGCGGTCCAGCAGCACCCGGGCGGGATCGCCCAAGCGCTGCTGATCGGCCGCGACTTTCTCGCCGGCAGTCCGGCGGCGCTGATCCTCGGCGACAACATCTTCTATGGCGATAATCTGCGCGCCATGCTGCAGAATTCGGCGAAACAGTCACGCGGTGCAACCGCTTTCGCCTGCTGGGTCGACGATCCCGAGCGTTATGGCGTCGTCGAATTCGATTCCGGATACCGGCCGTTGCGAATCGTCGAAAAGCCGAAGGCGCCGAAATCGAACTACGCCGTCACCGGCCTCTATTTCTACGACGAGCGCGCCGTCGATGCGGTGCGCGAGCTGAAGCCGTCCGGCCGCGGCGAGCTTGAGATCACCGATCTCAATCAATGGTACCTTGAACGCGGCGAGCTTCACGTCGAGCGCTTCGGCCGCGGCTATGCCTGGCTCGACGCCGGCACCCACGACTCGTTGCTGGAAGCGTCGCAGTTCATTCAGATCATCGAAAAGCGGCAAGGCTTGAAGATCGCCTGTCCGGAGGAGATCGCCTTCCTGCAGGGCTTCATCGATGCGGAGCAGCTGTTGAAACTGGCCGAGCCCATGAAGGACACGGCCTACGGTCAATATCTGATCCGCCAGGCCGGAATACGGTAATTCTAGATCCGCGATACCACCGAGGTCAGCTTTTCGCGGATGCTTGCCCGCAACAGCGGGCTGGCGACGACCGCAACCACGGCGAGCCAGACGCCGCATTCGACGACGAAGTGCACGAGTCCCCTGCCCGGCGCCAACCGGCTGATCGCCTCACCCAATGCCGCGCCGGCCGCAACGATCGTCACCATCATCGCGAGCAGCACGAGCGCGTAGCGCAACGGCCGTTGCAGCGTCTCGCTCACGATGACGACGGCGAGAAAGGCGGACTGGGCGACAAGTTCGCTCGCGATCAGGGCAACCGCGGCGCCGAGCGGTCCGTAACGTGGAATCAGCAGAAGCGCGAGAACGACAAACAGCACGAGCTGCATCGACTTGGCGCGGAGCAGCAGCGGACCGCGGTTGCTGTAGTTGGCATAACTCATCGCCAGAAGCGCGGGCGTTGCGGCACAGGTGCCGAGCAGCAGCGTGATCGACAATGTCGCATCAGGGGGAATCGCGCCGTGCGTCCAGATCGCGAAGAATTCCGGCCAGAACGCCAGCGCCCCCGACGTCACCGTGGCGGCGAGCAGCACCAGCATCACCGATCCCCTGACATACAGCCGTTGCAGGCTGTCGCGCGCCCCGATCGCATGGTCGTGCCCGAGCTCGGCGGCAAGCGGCAGCGTGGTCTGGAAGCTCACCTGCCGCAGGAGATTGACGATGGTGCGCGTCAGGCTCCATTGGGCGATGGCGAGGCGGTCCGAAACGAAGAAACCGATCAGCAGAACCGAAAGGTAGCTCAGTCCGAGTTCGACGAAGTTCGTCACCGAAAACGGGAGAGCCCCGGCCAACTGCGCGATCGCCCAGCGTGGCGAGACCCGGCCGCGGAAGCGCCCGAGGAATGGAAATTGCCGTCGCACGTCGACGAAGGTGAGGAATATCGCGATCGCGGCCTGTCCTGCGACAAAGGCAATGGTGACGACCAGGAGACTGCCTGTCATCACGATGCCTACCACCTGACCGACCTGCCCGATCGCCAGCCCCAGGGCCTGCAGACCGCCGATACGTCCATATCGACCGCGCGCACGATAGAGCGCCGTGGCGACATTGACCGGAAGCGTCAGCACCATCCCAAGCACCATGATCGCGAACGACAGATCGAACCGAGGCTCGGATGAAAATCCGAGCAGCCGGGAGGGAGCGACGGCGGCAAATATCGCCAGCATGGCGAGCAGCAGCAGAACCGAGTAACCAGTGTAGAGCCGCAGCATGGCGCCGTAGAACCGGTCTGTCCTGCGATCGCAATCGGCGCGCGATTTGAACAGCAGGAAACGATTCAACGACCAGCCGTGCAGCCCGGCGTCGAGCGTCAGCGCGAGCATGCCGGCGGCAAAGATCGTCAGCCATGCCGACAGGGTATCGCCGGACCAGTATTTCAGGAACAACGGGATGAGGGCGATCTGCTGCGTGAGCGCCAGCAGCAACCCGGCGACATTGGCGGACCATCCGCCAAAAATTCGACGTGCGCGACTCGAAGTCAAAGGCGTCACGTTTCCTCTGGGAGGTTGAATGAGACCGCAGGGCGGCTCGCTGGACACCTGTGCCCACGGCCGGTATCGGTACAGAGCCTTATTGTGCCGGGCCCGATCAGACAAGAACTTTGACCCCGGACGTCAACCGTTCCTGCACGTCATCCCGGCGCAGGACCAGAGAGTTGGGCAAGATGTTTGCGCGTGCGGCCCATTGCGACGTGACACCGAGAGACCGGCCGGTCCGGCTGGCCGGCTACGCCTCGCGCGAGGCCCCTGTCTCCACCATCCTCGATCCGATCGAGATCGCGGCGTTGTTGCTGGAAGGCGACGGACGCCGCTGCCTGATCCTCGGCTTCGACCTGATGATCGTCGGGGCGGAGCTTGCCGACATGATCCAGCTCCGGCTGGGACAACTCGGATTCCGCCCCGACGAGGTGATGATGCTGGCGTCGCACACACATTGCGCGCCCGCCACCGATTCCGCCTGCGCCCGGCTCGGCACACCGGACATTCAGTTCGTCGACGACGCAGCCGAGGCTGCGGAGAAACTGGTCCGCCGGGTCCTGCGCGAGCAGCCGCGCGAGGTCAGCCTCGACATCTTTCGTGGGGACCTCGACCACGCCGTCAATCGCCGCCGCACCTGGCCGTTTCCGACCTACGACAGAACGCAGGGGTTGCAATGGGCGAGCGTGACCTTTTCGCCCTACCCGGCCGGCCCCCGCGACGAACAGGCGACCGTGATCCTGATCAGGACGGCGGACGACCGCACACCGCTCGCCGCCTTTTCGCATTACGCCTGTCATCCGACTTCAGTGGTGCCGCCGGAGGCGATCAGCGCCGACTATCCCGGCGCGATACGCAGCCTGTTGCGCGAGCGCTTCGGTGAAATCCCCTGCCTGTTCACGCCGGGATTTTGCGGCGACATCACCCCGCATCTGGTGCCCTCGGTACAACGGCAGAGTCCGCGCGAGCGCTTTCGCAAGCTGCTGCGGATGGTGATTGCCGGATACATGGTCCCCTCCGTCCTGCCGGCCGATTCTGCTGCGTGGCGCCGAACCCTCGTCGCCAGGCTTCGCGCGATCATCGCCGGCGATCCGGTCAGGACGCTGCGGCCGCAACGGTTGCGGTCGGGATCGTCGGCCATTCCTCTCAGCGCGTTCTTTACGGGCACAACTCCCGACAAGAAACTGACCGCGCAGATCGTACGGCTCGACGACGAGCTGGAAATTGTCGCCCTGTCGGCAGAGCCGACGATCGAGTGGCAGCGCATTCTCGATGACGCAGCGCCACGCAGCTCGCGGGGAATCCGGCTCTACACCGGCTATCTCGGCGCTGTCTTCGGCTATCTGCCGACAGCCAGGCAGGTGACCGAAGGCGGTTACGAGGTCAACGGCTTTCAGTCCCTGTTCGGGATGTCGGGCCGTTTCGACCAGAACCGGATTTTTCCCGCCGTGGCCGGCTGTGTACGGTCGGCGCTGGAGACTCTGGAGCGCTCAGGCGAGCGCACGGTCCCGTATGCGGGATCGTCAACCGGGCCCGGATGACGGCTGCCATGTCACGAGCGTTGCGCAACGGGGTGAAACGCCTTGCCCAGAAAATCCTGGGACAGGACGACGTGCGCGGTTTCGTGCGCAAACAGAAATTGCGGTTCGCGAAAAAGATCTATCGCCGCCCGGTTGCGATTGCCGAGCTGCGGCAGCAATTGATCGATGTCGGCGTGACGCGCGGACGGACGGTCTGGATTCATTCATCCTGGAATGAATTCTACAACGTGCCGCTCAAGCCGACCGAAATGATCGGCCTCTTGCGCGATCTGATCGGACCGGACGGCACGCTGGCGATGCCGGCGTTTCCCGTCGACCAGAATCCCGACAAGGTATTCCTGGTCGACCGGGCGCCCACCTATACCGGCATGCTGTGCGAGATATTCCGTCGCAATTCCGACGTCAGGCGAAGCCTCCATCTCAGTTCATCCGTCTGCGCGCTCGGACCCGGCGCGGACTATCTGCTGAAGGATCATCACCGCACCGAGCTGCCCTGGGGCGAGAACACGCCATTCTGCCGGCTCGCCGAACTCGATGCGCGCATGCTCGGGCTCGGCGCGGGATTCGAATACATGACGCTGTTGCACACGGTAGAATGCCTGCTGTTCGACGAAGTGCCGTTCTTCCGTCAGGTGTTCGACGGCACCATCAAATATCGTTGGCAACGCGCCAACGGCGAGACCGGCGAGCACGAATACCGTCGCAGGATCGGCGACATTCGCCCCCTGCGACTGCGGCGTCATTTCGGCTCCGACATCTTGATGGATGCGAAACTATCCAACTTGCGCATGCTTGCAGGTGACGCCAAGCCCTTCATCGCACGCGCGGTAGAGCTCGGCCGCAAAGGCATTACGATGTATATCGATCCCGCTCCGAGGCCGGAGCTTTTCCTGCCTCGCAGGTGAGACCTGCATCCCCGGGCAAAGTCCCGGTCGCGGCTGACGCGCGGTGCGAGTTCGCGGCCCGTCGGGTAGCGAACGTCAAATCCGCTCCACTAGTGAATGATGAAGCCGTGAAGCGGATCAGGCAGCGGTGTGTGGACCGTTCCGTCCTGGCTCCAGCCCGGATCATGCGCGTCCGCGACGACATGCTGCATGTCACGGCCAGCGTACTCTATCGCCGAGACAACCAGCCCGCCCTGTTGGGGCGGGGCGGGCGGCGATAGACCGCCTGGATCCGATCCTTGCCCGAGGCTGGAGCGGAATACGAATGCATCGCTGTCGAACAGCGGCGCGGCTGGCGCGGTATTCGAAACCTGGGCTGCAGGCAATGTCGGTGCGGGAACCCCGATGATGTGGTCGCCATTCAGATCCTGATGGAAGCTGGTTTCCAGCGTTTCGAGCGCGGTGCTGCTGCCTGTCGTCGTCGCCAGCGCGTTGGTGGTGACGTTGCCGTTCGAATCGGTGTTCCACACCGTGTAGTTGGCGCCCGTCTTGAAGGCCACCTCATAGCCGCCCGAAATTGCTTCCACGCCGATCGGCGCCCAGCCGCCCCACGTCGATCCGGCAACGAAGGCAGTGCCGCCATATTTCAGCTCGGGGCCAGTGCCGCCGGCAACCGGGTTGAAAAAGTAGTTGCTTCCGGTCTGAACGAGCGCGGTCGAACCAAAGGCCTCGATGGTCCCGGTCGGTGGGGGCGAGCTCGGCACGCCGATGATGTGGTCGCCGTTCAGATCCTGCTGAAAGCTGGTTTCGATCGTTTCCAGCGCCGTGCTGCTGCCCGACGTCGTCGGCAACGCGTTGGTCGTGAGGTTGCCATTCGTATCGGTGTTCCACACCGTATAGTTGTCGGCGCCGGTCTTGAAGGCCACCTCGTAGCCACCGGAGATCGCTTCCGCGCCAATCGCCGCCCACGAACCAAACGTCGATCCCGCAGTGAAGGGAACTCCGCCAAATTTCAACTCGGGGCCCGTACCGCCGGCAACGGGATTGAGGAAATAGTTGTTTCCGGTCTGCACCAGCGCTGTCGAACCAAAGGCTTCGATCGTCCCGGATGGGGGCGGTGTGGACGGAAGGCCGATGATGCCGTCGCCGTTGAGATCCTGGTGGAAGCTGGTCTCCAGCGTTTCCAGCGCCGTGCTGCTGGCCGTCGTTGTCGCCAATGCCACGGACGTGAGGTTGCCGTTCGTATCGGTATTCCACACCGAATAGTTGGCGCCGGTCTTGAGGGCCACCTCATAGCCACCGGAGATCGCTTCCACGCCAATCGGCGCCCACGAAGCAAACGTCGAATTGGCTACGAAAGCACTACCATTGTATTTCAGCTCGGGGCCGGTGCCGCCGGCAACCGGATTGAAATAGAAGTTGCTTCCGGTCTGAACCAGCGAAGTCGACCCAAGCGCCTCGATCACGGTGTTTGAATTGATTGCGAGATGGAAGCCAAGCGCGTCGAGCTGCTGGAGGTCGATGGCGGTGAGCTGCTGCTGCGTGTTGTTCGAATAGAACTCGTCGAAGGGATCGGTCGATCCCTGCACGCCGCTGTTGAGGAAGTCGCTCGGGTCGGAGGTCTGGCCGTAATCGGCAATCTTGTGGGCGCCGTTGTCCAGCGAGAAATACGCGGGCGCCGCCGTGGAACCACCGTTGATGAGAATGTTGCCGGGCGACGTGAAGCGGTAGAAATCGAAAATGTCCGGCTGCGTGATCGACGGCTGCCCGGGCGACGGACCATAGGGCACGCGGCCCATGGCGTGGGTGAGTTCGTGCAGGGCCACGCCGACCAGCAGGTTCGGGTTGATGTCGGTCGCAAAGGTCGCGCTGCCGTCGATCTCGGTGCCGTTGGGATCCATCAGACCCCACAGCTTGAGCTGCGAGTTCCATACCGCAACCTGGGTCTGGCCGCCGATCGTCGATCCCGTCGGCAACGAATTGAAGATCGTATCGCCGGGCGAGGCGTTGTTGACCAGGTCGGCGTGGACCGTGGAATAGGGTTCGTAGAGGCCGCCGGAGGGGCCGCCGGCCGCGCCCTGGCCTGTTCCGCTGTAGTCAATCTGGAGATTGATCGTGATGTGATCGGTGACGGCGGCGCAGATCATTGCCATGGCCTGCGTGACGCCGTCACGGAAGCTTTGAGGCGCATTCATCGCCGCCTGGTCGAAGATCAGATTGATGGTAAGCCCGGCCGACGATCCAACCGCGACCGTAGAACCCGCTCCGCCCGGCCCGCTCTGGGCGATCGCTGCCTCGGCCTCGAGCTCTTCCTCGGGAACGGCCACCGGCGATCCGGTCGCCGGCCCCTGATCTGGCGCACCATCGCCACCCCGACCGGCAGCGCTGTTCAAAGCCGCCGCGAAGAAGTCGGAAGAGTCGAAACCATTGTCGGATATGTCGTATGGCTTCTTCATGGCTTAGCTATTGATCCTGCTCAAGAATTTTCATTGAAACTCAGCACGCAGTGGCGAAAAAATCGCACGAATCATCACACATCATGACTAGCAGGGTAGAATCGCGCCGGCGCATTAATTTGCGGTTTCGAACTACCCCGCTGGTTGAAGCGAATTCGACCGATCCGGAACGCGGATTGCGCGAGCCTCCGGACCATCGCCGCCGGCTCGCTGCGCGCGACAACAACACGCCAATTGCGGATGTTTCGCGGCGAATGTGCAACCGAGCCATTGGCTTGCATTCCCCACAGCCCCTATCACCATGAACGGCTATTGAAATCAGGATCATTCTGGTCAATCAAGCAATTACTGTCCGTATTTTTCCGGAGCTTCTCTCGATGACTTTCCCCCGAGCTTCGCAGGCCCTGTCCCGCTTTACTGTGCTCGATCTCACACGGGTGCGGGCCGGTCCCACCTGCGTGCGACAGCTTGCGGACTGGGGCGCCAACGTCATCAAGATCGACGCAATCCTGGAGGATGCCGGCGAGCAACTGGGCGGGCCACGTCATGGCGCCGACTTCCAGAATTTGCACCGCAACAAGCGGGCGATGTCGCTGAATCTGAAAGACCCCAAGGGCCTCGAGGTCTTCAACCGGCTGGTTAAGCAGGTCGATGTCCTGGTCGAGAACTTCCGCCCGGACGTCAAAGCCAAGCTCGGCGTCGACTATGAGAGCGTGAAGAAGATCAATCCGCGCATCGTCTATGGCAGCATCTCCGGCTTCGGCCAGGATGGCCCCTACCACAAGCGGCCCGGCTTCGATCAGATCGCGCAAGGTATGGGCGGGCTGATGTCGATCACCGGCGCGCCGGGCGAAGG
>Ga0105238_10005585_pt1 | contig 12425 bp, 15 predicted proteins | sample KBSC34metaG_FD_81526 | JGI IMG/M metagenome (GOLD analysis project Ga0105238, IMG submission 81526) | Corn rhizosphere microbial communities from Kellogg Biological Station, Michigan, USA - KBS C3-4 metaG | ecosystem: Host-associated > Plants > Roots > Rhizosphere > Soil | place: Michigan, USA... | reverse complement strand
GGTGCAGGCCCCGGACAGGTCGGCGCGCGCGTCGATCGCCAGCATGCCGATGGTGTCGTGGTTCTTCTCCCCGCCCGGCAGGCCGAGGTCGCGGCCATAGGAGCGCACCTCGGTGTTGGCGACGGGCTTGTAGTGCTTTTCCTTCAGCCAAGCCTGCCAGGCGGCGCGGGATTCCGGCGTCAGCAGCTCCTCGCGCGGGAAGCCCTGCTCCATGGCGAACTGCAGGGCCCCCTCCCGGACCAGGAGGACGTGCGGGGTTTTCTCCATCACCCGCCGCGCCACCGAGATCGGATGTGCGATGTGCTCCAGGCCCGCCACCGCCCCGCAGCCGCCGTCCTGGTCCATGATGGAGGCGTCGAGGCTGACGTGGCCGTCGCGGTCCGGATAGCCGGCGCGCCCAACGCTGTGGTTCTTGAGGTCCGCCTCCGGGATCCGCGCGCCGGCCTCCACCGCATCGATGGCCGCCCCGCCCTTGGAGAGCACCGCCCACGCCGCGGCGTTGGCCGCCACGCCGAAGTCCCAGGTGGAGACCACACAGGGGACCTGGAGCTTCAACGGCGCCGCGCCCTGCGCCTGCGCCGCCCCGGCGACGGCGGCGGCCCCCAGGGCGCTGACCCCAAGCGCGCCCGTCACGAGCTGGCGGCGGTCGATGGCGGGGCGGTCTTCGGGAGCGTTGGGATTCGGCATGGCTTGAGCATTCCGGTCGCCGGCGGGCGGGTAAACCACCATCGCGTCTGCGATCGCGTACGTCGACGCTCAAGGTTCGGAATTGGGCGCCTGAAACGCAAAAGGCCCCGGATCGCTCCGGGGCCTCGAACTCTGCTGGACGTCGTCCCTAGTGGGAGACGTTCCGCCAGACGCGCTTGTAGCTGAAGTACAGCAGCACGCTGAAGATGAAGAGGTAGATCATCGCGCCCAGGCCGAACTCCTTGCGCTCCTCCTGCTTGGGCTCGGCGGCCCAGGCCAGGAAGGCCGCGACGTCGCGCGCCTGGTTCTGGACGGTCGACGGCGTCTTGTCGTCGAAGGTCACCTTGTTCGGCGCCAGCGGCGGGGGCATCGAGATGAAGCCGCCCTTGGGGGCCGGTCCCTTGCCGTGCCAGTTCGCCGAGACGTCGCCCGCGTAATAGGGGTTGTAGTACTTGCCCGCCGGGACCGTCAGGCCGGCCGGCGCGGGCTCGAAGCCCAGGCCCACCAGCGAGTAGATGTAGGACGGGCCGCCTTCGCGGGCCTTGGAGATCACCGACAGGTCCGGCGGCAGGGCGCCGCCGTTGGACGCGCGGGCCGCCGGCTCGTTCGGGAACGGCGCGGGGAACTTGTCGGCCGGCGTCGCCGGACGCTGGATCACGTCGCCCGTGTCGTTGTCGATGTCCTTGACCTGGAGGTCCTTGGCCAGCGACTTCACATACGGGTTGTCGTTCGGGTTCTTGTACTTCGGGTCGTAGAACGGCCCGCCCTTTTGGCCCAGGTTGCGGAAGTACATCAGGTCCATGGCGTGGCAGGACGAGCAGACTTCGCGATAGACCTTGTAGCCGCGTTGCAGCTGGGCCGGATCGAACTTGCCGAACGGGCCCTGGAAGTTCCAGCCAGAACCCGGAGCCTTGGGCTCCTCCGGCTCGCTCGCCGCCATCGCCCGGCCGCCCAGGAGAGCAAGCCCAAGCGCCGCCAACGCGATACCTTTGCGCAGCATCTTGGACATCAACCCCTCTTTTCAGGCGCGGCCACGGACCCGGCGGGCGCGGCGGCGGGATGCGACAGGACAGGCTCGGAGATGCCCTCCGGAACCGGCAGCGGCGTCTCGAAGAGGCCGAGCAGCGGCGTGATCAGCCAGAAGTAGGCGAAGTAGTAGAGGGACGCGATCCGCGACAGCCAGACGAAGCTGTTGATGTCGGCGTCCAGGAAGATCAGGCCCGACGGCGCGTGGCCGATCACCGGCTCGTCCGGCGGGTTGGCGCCGCACCAGCCCAGGATCAGGCAGGCGATGAAGAAGATGCCCAGCCACAGGCGCGCGGTCGGGCGGTAGCGCATAGAGCGCACCTTCGACGTGTCGAGCCAGGGCAGGACGAAGAGGGTGCCGATCGCCAGGCCCATGGCGATGACGCCCATGAGCTTGTTCGGGACGGCCCGCAGGATCGCGTAGAACGGCAGCAGGTACCACTCGGGCACGATGTGCTGCGGCGTGACCAGGGGGTTGGCCTTCACGTAGTTGATGGCGTCGCCCAGGGCGTCGGGCATGTAGAAGACGAAGGCCGCGTACATCAGCAGGAACACGCTGATCGCGAAGCCGTCCTTCACCGTGTAGTACGGATGGAAGGGGACGGTGTCCTCGGCGGACTTCACGTCCACGCCCTTGGGGTTGTTGTTCCCCGGCACGTGCAGCGCCCAGATGTGCAGGATCACCACGCCGGCGATCACGAACGGCATCAGGTAGTGCAGCGAGAAGAAGCGGTTCAGCGTCGGGTCGTCGACCGCGAAGCCGCCCCACAGCCAGGTGGTGACCGAGGGCCCGACCACCGGGATCGCGCCGATCAGGTTGGTGATCACGACCGCGCCGTGGAAGCTCATCTGGCCCCAGGGCAGCACGTAGCCCATGAACGCCGTGATGATCATCAGGAGGTAGATGATGCAGCCCAGGATCCACAGCACCTCACGCGGCGCCTTGTAGGAGCCGTAGTAGAGGTTGCGGAAGATGTGGACGTAGACGGCCAGGAAGAACATGGACGCGCCGTTGGCGTGCATGAACTGGATCAGCCAGCCGTAGTTCACGTCGCGGCGGATGCGCTCCACCGAGTTGAAGGCGTAGTCCACGTGCGGCACGTAGTGCATGGCCAGCACGATGCCGGTGACGATCTGGATGCCCAGCATCAGCGCCAGGATGCCGCCGAAGGTCCACCAGTAGTTCAGGTTCTTCGGCGTCGGGAAGTCGATCGCCGTGTCCTTGGCGAACCGGATGATCGGCAGGCGGCTGTCGAGCCACCGCTCGAGGCCCGTCTTGGGCTCGTAGGTCGAGTGTCCGCTCATTGGGTTCAGCCCACCTTGATCTTGGTGTCGGACAGGAAGGCGTAGGTCGGCACTTCGAGGTTCTTCGGCGCCGGGCCTTTCCGGATCCGGCCGGAGGTGTCGTAGACCGAACCGTGGCAGGGGCAGAACCAGCCGCCGTACTCGCCGCCGTTGAAGGTCGGCACGCAGCCCAGGTGGGTGCAGGTGCCGACCAGCACCAGCCACTCGGCCTTGCCAGGCTTGTGGCGGCTCTCGTCGGTGGCCGGGTCACGCATGTCGGCGTGATCGTCCTTGATCGCCGCGGTGATCTCGGCCGGCGTGCGGTTGCGGATGAAGAGGGGCTTGCCGCGCCACTTGATCGTGACGTGCCCGCCCGGCTCGATCTTGCCCAGGTCGAACTCGATGGAGGCCAGCGCCAGCGTGTCGCCGGCCGGGTTCATCTGGTCGATCAGCGGCCAGGCCAGGCCCACGACGGCCCCGCCGGCGGCCGCGGCCGCGGCGATATGGATGAAGTCGCGACGGCTCGGATCATCGCCCGATGCGTGCGGGTCGGAAGTTGCGCCCACTGCGGTGTCGGCCACCTTGAAGCTACCCTTCGAATGAGGCCCCGGGCGTCGGCCGGGGGCCTGAAGCTTGCGGTTCGCCCCCGTGCACGGAGGCAAGCCGGTTCCGGAAGCGGATCGGGCGAGAAGCTTATCTTATCGGATGGTTGCGAACCACGCGTCCGCCAGTCCCCGATTCGTAGCTCTTGCGCCCCAGCCACTCCCGATGGCGGATGGCCTTAGAATGCGTTTGGCCCTTTTTCAACCGGACATTCCGCAAAACCTGGGCGCCGCCATCCGGCTCAGCGCCTGCCTGGGGGTTCCGCTGGATGTTATCGAGCCCTGCGGCTTCCCGCTCAGCGACGCTGCGATCCGGCGCGCGAGCCTGGATTATGCCGGTCTGGCGGACGTTCACCGGCACGCGTCCTGGTCTGAGTTCGCCATATTTTCAAAGGCTTGTGGCCGAACGATCCTGTTCACGACGCGAGCGGACGGCGTCTTGCACGACTTCGCGTTCCGCCCCTCCGACATCCTTCTCTTCGGGCGGGAGAGCGCGGGGGTTCCGCCGGATGTGCATGACGCGGCGGATACGCGGCTTCTCATCCCTTTGGCGCCCGGCGCCCGTTCGCTGAACGTGGTGACCGCCGCCACGCTCGGCCTGGGCGAGGCGCTCCGGCAGACGAACGGCTTCCCAACCGCGGCCCGAAACGAGTAGCAGACGGCCATGAGCCTGCCCGCCGAGATCGAAACGCGCCGCAACCGCGCCAAGGAATGGTTCGAGAGCCTGCAGACCCGCATCGTCGCGGAGCTGGAGCGGCTGGAGGACGAAGCGCCCGACGAGCTTTATCCGGAAGCCCCCGGCCGCTTCGACATGCGCCCCTGGACGCGGGAGACTGGCGTCGGCGGCGGCATCGGCGGGCACTTCAAGGGCCGCCTCTTCGAGAAGGCCGGCGTCCACACCTCGGCGGCGACGGCGCGCTTCTCGCCGGAGATGGCGGCGACCATGCCGGGGGCCAATGTGGACCCGTCCTACGTCTCGGCCAGCATCAGCCTGATCATCCACCCCGTGAGCCCGCGGGTGCCGACGGTGCACATGAACACCCGGTTCCTGTCGACCGCGGTCAGCTGGTTCGGCGGCGGGGCCGACCTGACGCCGATGCTGGACGAGCAGCGGAGCCAGGAGGCCGACGACGCGGTGCTGTTCCACGCGGCGATGAAGGCCGCCTGCGACGCCTTCGATCCTGAGTGGCACGGCAAGTACAAGGCCTGGTGCGACGAGTACTTCTACCTGCCCCACCGCAAGGAGACCCGCGGGGTCGGCGGCATCTTCTACGACCGGCACGACACCGGCGACTTCGAACGCGACTTCGCCTTCACCCGCGCGGTCGGCGAGGCGTTCCTGGAGGTCTATCCGAAGATCGTGCGCCATCGGATGAGCGAGCCCTGGGGCGAGGCCGAGCGGATGGAGCAGCTGGTCCGCCGCGGCCGCTACGTGGAATTCAACCTGCTCTACGACCGGGGCACGATGTTCGGCCTCAAGGCCGGCGGCAACATCGAGACGATCCTGAGCTCGATGCCGCCGATGGTGGCCTGGACCTGACGTGGCCCTTCCTGTCTTGAAGCCCCTCGGGGAACGCCTGGGCCACGCGCCCGACGCCAGGCTCCTGATCGTCAACTGCGACGACCTGGGCTCCAGCGGATCGGCGAACCGGGCGATCGCCCATGTGCTGGCCGAGGGCGCGGCGACCAGCGCCACCTTGATGGTCCCCTGCCCCTGGGCGCTGGACGGGGTGGAGAAGGGCCGGGCCGGCGGGATCGGCGTGCATCTGACGCTCACCTGCGAATATCCCGCCTACCGCTGGCGCAGCCTGACCGCGGCGGCCTCGCTGCACGACGCGCAGGGGTTCATGCCGGCGACCATCCAGGAGGTCTGGAGTCGGGCCCGCCTCGAGGACGTGCGCGCCGAGTGCCGGGCGCAGATCGACCAGGCCTATGCCTGGGGCGTCGACGTCACCCACCTGGACGCGCACATGGGGACGATGCAGCTGGACCCGCGCTATCACGCCATCTTCCTGGAGCTGGCGGCGCAATATCGCCTGCCGGTGCGGATGTTCGGCGCGGCGGCCGAGCAGATGTTCGGCATCCCGGCGCGGGCCGACGCGGCGGCCGCGGGCGTCCTTGGCCCCGACCACATGATCGACCTTTGGGGCCGGCCGGCGGGAACGCTGGAGGCCAAGCTGGCGGGCCTGCGCCCCGGCGTCACCGAACTCTTCTTCCATCCGGTGGAGGACGGGCCAGAGCTGCGCGGCTACGACCCGAAGGAGGCAGACATCCGCGTCAGCGACTACGCGGCGATGCTGAGCGGCGCGTTCCGCGAGCAGGTGGCCGCGTCCGGCGCGACGCTGATCAGCTTCGCGGCCCTGCGCGACCTGCAGCGGGCGGCGTGACGATGGCTGTGATCCGGCCCTATGAGCCCCGCGACCTGGACGCGCTCTACGACATCTGCCTGAAGACCGGCGACGGCGGGGCGGACGCGACCCACCTCTACGCGGACCACCGCATCATCGGCGAGATCTTCGCCGCGCCCTACGCGACCCTGCAGCCGGACTGCGCCTTCGTGGCCGAGGACGACGCGGGGGTGGGCGGCTACATCATCGGCGCGCCGGACACGCGCGCCTTCGAGGCGCGGCTGGAGGCGGAATGGTGGCCGGCCCTGCGGGCGCGCTACGCCGATACCGCCGACGTGCCGCTGCACAAGCGCAACCGCGAGCAGTGGGACGCCTACTACATCCACCATCCGCCGCCGAACCCGCAGGCGGTGGTCGACGTGGCGCCGGCCCACCTGCACATCGACCTCCTGCCACGCCTGCAAGGCCAGGGGGTCGGCAAGGCGCTGATGGACCGCTGGCTGGGCCACGTCGGCGGCCGCGCCCACCTGGGCTGCCAGGCCGAGAACCACCGGGCGCAGCGCTTCTACGACCGCTACGGCTTCCGCCGGCTGGCGGGCGTGGGGCCGAAGAGCGTGGTGTGGATGGCGATTGGCTGACCGGCGAATGCCGCTACGCTGCGCCGACAGGAGGACGTCATGGCCGGTCTGAAGGACAAGCGCGGGTTCATCGACAAGGAGCGGCTGGATCTCAGCGAGCGCAAGGCCGTGGAGTACTGGATGAAGCGCTGGGGCGTGACCAAGGACCAGATCACCGCGGCGCACCGCAAGGTGGGCCGGCTGACCAAGGACATCGCCGCGGAACTGGGGAAGAAGCGGTAGGCGCGCCTCGGTGGCGAAGTTGAGGGACGCCGGCCCTACGACCGACGCCCCTTCCCTTGGTCAGCAGAAAGTCGGCGCGGCGGCCTCCGCGGCCGCCCGGAACGGCGCCCCCAGCTCGCCGAGGGTTTCCAGGAAATTCGGGTGGCTCATGCCCGAGCCGATGTAGGTCCAGCGGTTGGCCTGGTGCTGGACGCTGATCACGGTCTGCCGCTGCGCATCGCTCAGCGTCAGCCCGCAGGCCTGTTCCAGCGCCGCCAGATCAAGTTCCGCCTGCTGCTTAAGGCCGGCGTCCAGGAACCCGCCCAGGGCGAGGTAGCCGTCGAAGCCGGCCTGGATGCCGGCCGGATCGAGCCGCGCCGCCAGGTCGCGCACCATCAGGGTGTCCAGGTGGGCGTGCTGGTGCTCCTCCATCCAGTGGTGCAACAGCAGGCTCTTGAACAGCGGATCGATCTCGTGGTCGGCCTCGACGCTCTCCTGGAAGTGCTTCTGGGTCATCCACTCGATGTGCAGGATCAGGAGCGCTACCGCGAGCGGCGGGTGGCCGAGCACATGGCCGGCGATGGCTTCGGGCGGGCCGATCACCGCGCAGCCGGGGCCGAAGTCCGCCTCGAAGGCCTCACGGAAGCGGTGGAACAGCTGGATGTGCTTGGCCTCCTCGGCGGCGAACTCCAGGTAGGCGCGGTCTTGATAGCCGTCGGCGTTCAGCGTCGGCCGGGCGTGGTCCAGCACGAACGGCAGGATGAACTCCTCCACCAGGCCGAAGATGCTGAGGTAGGCGTGGCCGCGGATCTGGTTCAGCGCCCGTTTCTGAACGGGGCTGAGGAAATCGAAGCCTCCGGTGCGCGCGAGGCTTTCCGGCAGGAACGGCCGCTCGAAATCCAGGGTCTTGTCCGGGCCGATCAGGTCTTCCACGCGCCAGGTGATGCGCTCGGCGCGCTGCAGGCAGTCCTTGAACGAATATTGGTAGGTCATCGGGGTCTGGCTCCATTGGCGCGCGGGGTCGCGCCGTTGAGCGAGGTCTAGGCGGAGCGTCCGGCCGCCTGAATGATCGCGCCGCCGAAAGGCTTGACCAGGCCGCCGTGGCGGGCGGAATGCATCCATGGACGCCCTTTCGGACATGCTGCGCGTCGTCGGGCTGACCGGCGGGGTCTTCATGGAGGCGGACTTCACCGCGCCCTGGTCGGTGGCCGGGAAGGTCGCCCCCGAGTTCTGCCGCCCGTTCATGGTGCAGCCGCGCCAGGTGGTCGGCTTCCACTATGTGGTCGAAGGCGGCCTGGAATTGGGGGTCGAGGGCCATCCGCCTTGTCGCGTCGAGGCGGGCGAGTTGGTGATCCTGCCCCACAACGACGTCCACACCTTCGGCAGCGACGGCGCGCGGCTGCCGATCCCGGCCAGCGAGCTGATCGTCCAGGCGAGCGGGGGGGTTCAGGCCGGCGCGCCCGGGATCATGAAGATCGTGCACGGCGGCGGCGGCCCGCATACGCGCGTGGTCTGCGGCTTCCTGGGCGGCAACGACAACCTGGAGAGCGTGCTGGCCAGCCTTCCGGCCATCATGACGATGAACCTCGCCGACCTGCCCGGCGGCGACTGGATCGGGCGCAGCTTCACCTACGGCGCCGAGACGCTCGCGGCCGGCGATCCGGGGGCGGCCACGGTGCTGGCCAAGCTGGCCGAGCTGCTGTTCGTCGAGGCCGTGCGCCGCTATTTGGCGTCGCTGCCGGCCGAGCAGACCGGCTGGCTGGCGGCGCTGCGCGACCCCGTGGTGGGTCGGGCCCTGTCGCTGCTGCACGCGCGGGTGGCCGAGCCCTGGACCGCCGAGGCGCTGGCGCGGGAGGTGAACATGTCGCGCTCGGCCTTCGCCGACCGGTTCACCGCCGCGGTGGGCCAGCCGCCGATGCGTTACCTGATCGGCTGGCGCATGCAGCTGGCGCGCCACCAGCTGCGCGAGACGCGGGCCACAATCGCCCAGATCGCCTTCCAGGTGGGCTACGACTCCGAGGCGGCGTTCACCCGCGCGTTCCGCCGCGAATGCGGCGCGCCGCCGGCGACGTGGCGGCGCAGCGAAAGCGCCTAGGGCCGGCCGCGGGTCGAGCCCTGCATCACCGCGCCGGCGACGGGCGGCCGCACGAAGGTGGCCGCCGCCTCGCGCCAGGTCAGCGGCGTGACCCGGTTCCACGGCAGCAGTGAGAGGCAGCGGGCCAGCAGGCAGTAGTCGGCGACCACCACCGCCCAGGTCCCCACGACGGGGGCCCACAGCACGAACCGCAGTGGCGGCCACGCCGCCACGAGCAGCAGCGCCAAGTAGGCGATGCGGACCTGGAGCTGGAACGTGAGCAGGCCGCGCGACAGGATCGCGAAGTGGGCCAGCTGCACGACGGTCAGGCCGATCGCGGCCGGCAGCGCCAGCGGGGCTTGCAGCAGGACGGCCGCCGTCAGCAGCGCGGCGCTCGCCAGCCAGTAATACCAGTCCATCTTGCGCCGCATCGGGGGCCTCCGTGTTCGAGGCTGCAGACTGGCGGCTGCGACGCGCGGGGTCTTTGGCCCGCCCGCCGGGAGACTTGACCGGGACGCCGCGCGGCTAGGCGTTGAGGAAATCCCCGATCCAGCGCCCCACCCGCGCCCGATCGTCGACGCCGGCGTAGGACGCGATCGCCGCGTCGGCTTCGGCGTCGGGGTAGACCTTGCCGCGGCGGGCTTCGATCAGCGCCTTGGCGTAGGCGGGGTCGAATTCCGGGTGGGGCTGGATCGAGATCGCCGGCTGGTCGCGGTAGGCGAGGCCCGCCATGGGCGTGAAGGCCGAGGCCGCCATGATCTCGGCGCCCGGCGGCAGGCCCACGACCTGGTCCTGGTGCGAGGCCGGCAGGCGGATCGGCGAGGCGGAATCCATGAACGGCTCCTGGCGGACCACGTCGTAGACGTGCTCGCCGATGCCCCAGCCCTTGGGCGACTTGATCACCTGGCCGCCGAACGCCTGGGCCATGGCCTGGTGGCCGAAGCAGACGCCCACCAGCTTGGCCCGCCCCTTGGCGGCGCGCAGGAAGTCCAGGAGCTGGCCGATCCACGGGTCGCTGTCGTAGACGCCGGCCGCGGAGCCGGTGACGATATAGGCGTCGTTGTCCTCCGGCGCGGCCGGATACTCGCCCTCGTCGGCGGCGTAGGTGGTCCAGGCGTAGGCCTCGGGGCCCAGCAGGTTCATGAACATGTCGGGATAGGTCCCGAACTCCGGGATCGCAGGCCGCGGCGGCCGGCCGGTCTTGAGGATGCCGATGCGGAGCATGGATTCTTATACCGCTCATCCCGGCGAATGCCGGGACCCAGATGGCTGACTCAGATGTGGGCGCCTTGAGCTCGGCGCCAATCCAACGCGCCACAGAGCTATGAGATCTGGGTCCCGGCATTCGCCGGGATGAGCGGAGGAGTTCAGTATGCCATCCCCTGCGCCACGGCCTTCAGCTTCTCGATCGCGGAGAATTTGTCGTCGAGGAAGTCGTGGTCGATCCACCAGGCTTCGACTTCGCGCAGCACTTCGCCGACCATCGGGCCCTTGGGCACGCCGGCGTTCATGACGTCGGCGCCGGTGAGCGGGAACTGGGGCGGGGTCCAGCCTTCGGCGAGCGCGATCAGGCCACGCCACTGCATGGTGGCGGCGCTGCGCGCGGCGGCGGCCCAGGCCAGTTTGGCGCGGTCGCGGAACACCTGGTGGCCGGTGCGGTAGAGCTCACGCCGGATCTCGCGCGGGCTCATCCAGCTCTTCAGCACCGGCGTCGGCGACAGCGCCGCCACGATCCGGTCGCGGTCGTCGTTGGAGAGCCGCAGGCGCTCGGCCAGCCGCTGGGCGGCGAGCTGGTCGTCGGGCAGCAGGGCGGCCAGGCGCAGCACCGGCTCGCACTCGAAGAGCTGGTCGGCTTCGATGCCGGTCAGGGCCTCGAAGCGGGCGAGGTTGAACGGCGCCTTCAGCACCACCTCCAGCACGCCGGCGTCGGCCATCAGGCGCACGGCCGCGCGCGGGTCGTCGGCGGCCAAGAGCTTCAGGAGTTCCTTGGAGATCCGCTCGGCGGCCAGGTCGTCGATCTGGTCCTTGAGCGCCGCGCAGGCGGCGACGGCGGCGGCGTCCGGCGGGCCCTTCCCGAACCAGGCGTAGAAGCGGAAGTAACGGAGGTTGCGCAGGTGGTCCTCGTTCAGCCGCCGCTCGGGCTCGCCCACGAAGACGATGCGCCCGGCCCGCGCGTCGGCCACGCCATGGCCGGTCGGGTCGAAGATGCTCCCGTCGCGGCGGGCGTAGAGCGAGTTCAGGGTGAAGTCGCGCCGCTGGGCGTCCTCGGCCCAGTCCTCGGTGAAGGCCACGGTGGCGCGGCGGCCGTCGGTGCTGACGTCACGGCGCAGGGTGGTGATCTCGTGCGGCGTATGGTTCGAGACCGCGGTGACGGTGCCGTGCTCGATGCCCGTGGGGACGGCGCGGATCCTGGCCGCCTTCAGCGCCTGGGTGACCCGGTCCGGCGTCAGCGTGGTGGCGATGTCCAGGTCGTCGATCGGGCGGCCGACCAGGGCATTGCGCACACAGCCGCCGACGAAGCGGGCGCAGTCCGGCCCGCCCTCGGCTTCGAGCGCGTCGAACACCGCGCGCGTTTCGGGCGCGGTCAGCCAGTGCGGCTGGCCCAAGGATGTCTCCTGGGGCGAAGTTTGGGTTGCGGTCATGGCCTCTCGAAGCGCCCCGTGGAGACCCGGCCATCGGTGCCGGCCTCGCCGGGGATATAGCGGTCTCCGCGGTTGTCCCTATGGAAGAGCGCGCTCGCCATCAAGGAGAGGCCGACCAGCGCCCCGGCCGCCGCCACCAGCCAGGGCCAGGGCGTCGAGCCCATCGGCCGCCCGGTCCGCCTGGCCCACGCCGCCCAGGCGAACCACACCACGAAGGGGACCGCCACCAGCAGCGCGCGCAGGGCGATGATCCTAGCCAAGGGCGGCGCCATAGAGGCGTTCGCGGAGCGCGCGGAGGATGCCGGCGGTGGCGCCCCAGATGTAGCGGTCGTCGTGGGTGGTGGCCCAGAAGCGCCGCGTCTCGCCGCTCGGCAGCTGGCGCTCCTGCTGCTGGTAGTTGGCCGGTTCCATGAGCCAGCTGAACGGCGTCTCGAAGATGTCGGCCACCTCGCCCGGATTGGGCGTGAGCGTGAAGCCGGGGCGCACGAAGCCGACCACCGGGGTGATCAGATAGCCGGAGCCGGTCTGGTAGGGTGTGGAGAGGCCGACCGGGCTGACGAAGTGCGGCTCCAGGCCCACCTCCTCGTGCGCCTCGCGCAGCGCCGTCTGCCAGGGCTTCTCGCCGGGGTCCTGGCGGCCGCCGGGCAGGGCCACCTGGCCGGTGTGGTTTCGCAGGGTGTCTGACCGGCGGGTCAGGAGCACGCTGAGACCGTGGTCGCGCTCGATGAGCCCGATCAGCACGGCGGCGGCGGTCAGCTGGTCGACGGGCATCCCCGACCAGCCGTCAAGGTCGCCGTCGGAGCTGCGCGGGCCGCCTTCGCAGGCGTGGTCGCCCACCGGGTCCAGGTGGTCGGCGATCCAGTCGCGCAGGTCGCTTCCATGGGGCAGGCCGGCGTCGTTCACAGGACGTGCGCCTCGGCGGG
>Ga0105238_10005583_pt1 | contig 12426 bp, 8 predicted proteins | sample KBSC34metaG_FD_81526 | JGI IMG/M metagenome (GOLD analysis project Ga0105238, IMG submission 81526) | Corn rhizosphere microbial communities from Kellogg Biological Station, Michigan, USA - KBS C3-4 metaG | ecosystem: Host-associated > Plants > Roots > Rhizosphere > Soil | place: Michigan, USA... | reverse complement strand
GATCGGTAACGATGTCACCGTCACCGTCCTTGGGGTGAAGGGCAATCAGGTGCGAATTGGTATCAATGCACCGAAGAACGTTGCCGTCCATCGGGAAGAGATCTTCGAGCGTATCAAGCGCGAACAGCAGGGTGAGCCGCAGGGCGAAACCAAGCCGGCCGCCGAGTACGTTTCGGCCTAGATCAGCTGTCGGCTCGCGCGCGGGTCTCCCGCGCGACGCCGAAAGCCTCCCCTTCCCCAGCGCAATCCCCGGCTTTTCACCGTTATTTCCGCCTTTAATGGCGTAGTCGGTGCACCGCGCTTACCTTTTCCCGGATGCTCCATTATCATGGCGACCCCCGCCAAGGCGCCGGGTATGCCCGGTACGCTTTCAAGTATTTGAAAGCTAAAGCTTTTTAGCGATGCGGAGAGATGGCCGAGTGGTCGAAGGCGCACCCCTGCTAAGGGTGTAAGGGTCAAAAGCCCTTCGAGGGTTCGAATCCCTCTCTCTCCGCCAGTTTAAAAACAATGGCTTACCGCACCCAAACCAACACTGCGGTTTTCTACTGCCAGCCTACTGCCGAAACCAGCGCGTCCATCCGCGGATGTAGGCTGCCGTCTGCAGCCACGGACTACCTCGCAACATCTTGTCTTGTAACGACCGCGCTCTTCGACGCGGGGCGGGGACGCAGTGGATCGCTAAGCCTGTAAGGGGAAGCCACACTTACGCCCTTGCACGCGAGGGATGTTCGAACGACAGCAGCGGTCCGAACAACCAAGACGCCAACGCGCCGTTCAATCGGCGCAATCGGAAAGCTCGACGATGTTGTTAGCCACCCGTAGCTGACGCATTGGATCCAACACGCCGAACGCTAGCTCGCTGGTGTACCACGACGTGTCACTAGCTTGCGTTTGCCAGCACTCTTTGATTTACGAGCCCAAAGCGCGCTCAACGGCACCGCCAGCAGTTGGTCTCCAAAAGGCAGTACGTGTTCGCCGTCGTACAGGACTATCCCGGCGTGGAATTGAGATCCGAGCAGTTCGCGCAAGCGTTTGATGCCGCGGAAGTCTCCTTCGTGAACGGAGTTGGCTGCTTTTACCTCGATAGCAACGTATCGGCTACCACGCTGCACGACCACGTCGACTTCGTAACTGTCTTTGTCTCTCAAGTGATGGAAGGCAAGGCGTTCTGTATGTGCGGTTGCTTGCCTTTCCAGCTCACCGAAAACAAACGTTTCCAGTAACTGTCCGAGTATGGCTCGCTGCTCATAAAGCTCAGCGGCGCTGCACCGAAGCAGATTGCATGCCAGGCCTGTATCTCCGAAGTGTAACTTCGGGGACTTGATCAGTCGCTTGGCGCGATTGTTGAACCAGGGCGGTAGATATTCCACCAGGAACAGGCGTTCAATCAGGGTGAGATAGTTGCGAATCGTTGGACGGCTCAGCTCGAACTGACTGGCCAGTTCGCTCAGGTTTGCAAGTCGAGCTGTCTGAGTCGCAGCGAGCGCGAGCAACTTTGGTAGCGCCTCGAGGCTGCCTATATGAGCAAGCTCGCGTACATCGCGTTGGATGAGTGTTTCAATGTAATTGGCGTACCAGTCGTCTCTCCGCTTCGGCGTGCGGCTTTGGACGACTGGATAGCCACCCCGCACGATTCGTTCCGCTAGCTCCTTGCCCAAAATTCGGCCCGGGAAGAATGCCTGTTCATGGCTGAATAGGATGTCCAGGAATGTTGCTTGAGTGCGTTCCAACTCAGCCTGACAAAGCGGATAGAGGCGGAGGATTTCCATACGGCCTGCCAAGGAGTCCGATAGTCGTGGAATCAGCAGGACGTTGGACGATCCGGTCAGGATGAAGCGCAGTGAATGCCGGTCTGCATCGATGGCGGGTTTTAGTGCAGCGAATAGTTCGGGTACATGCTGAACCTCATCCAGGATTGCTCGCCGCTCCAGTCGTGCGACGAATCCGGTGATGTCAGCGCGCGCAGCGGCGAGTGTCGCAGCGTCATCGAAAGTGTAGTGTGTCCCGGCAATATAGCGATCATCGCGGCCATGCAATGTTAGTTGCTGATTTCAATATAGCCATCGACATTGAGTGGAGTGGCAGTGCTGGTGCCAAACATGATTTTCCCGACCCTGTCCAGTTTATAACCCTGGCGCGCCAATTCCACTTCATCGAAGGAAGCCACGACTCGCAGTACGAGCGGTCTATTTGGTCGACAGCACCAGCACAGTCACCGAATACGGCGCGAAGCTGTAGCTGAACTGCTTGCCAAGCCCGCTCGCCTTGCTGGTCACGGGCACCACCTTGGTCGGCTCGGCGATGGTGTTGGTGTCTTCCTTCTTCGCCGAGGCGAGCACGATCGCCTTGCCTTCCGAAGCCACTTTGCCGGCGCCGACGAGGTCGACCTGCACCGTCTGCGCCTTGCCGATCGCGTTGACGACCTTCAGGTAGATCTCGCCGCGCTGCTCCGACTTGGTCGCCGAGAAGAACATGGTCGGCACTTCCCTCGCCGGCGGCAGCACTTGCGGCGTCTCCTGCCTGGCCGCCTCCTGCCAGGTCTGCGTACTGACTTTTTGCGCCGTCACCGGCAGCGACACGTTGCCCAGATAATTGCTGAACATCTTCTGCGCGTGGTAGGACGGCGAGCCGTAGCTGGCTTGCACGTCGTAGCCGACCAGGTTCGATTGCCACTGCATGCCGCCCGGGTTCACGTTCACCAGCAGCGGCGCGTAGCAGGACATTTCGACAACGTCGGCATTGCGCTCCATGCCGGCCATGAAGGCGGCGTCGGCCAGCGCGGCGTGCAGGTTGGTGGTCGGCTGGCCCTCGCGCGCGGCCCACTCGCCGATGAACACTTTCGGTCCCTTGCGCTCGTAGCTGTCGTAGCGCGCGGCGTCGTGCATCATCTGCAGTGCGTCGTAGTAGTAATGCTCGTCGACCAGGTCGGGCACCCGGCTGGTCAGCTTCTGTTGCTGGCTCAGCCAGTCCTTGCCGCCCACCGTGGAGATTAGCTTGAGCTGCGGATACTTCGCCTTGATGGCGTCGTGGAACTGGGTGTATCGGCCGTCGTAGTTCTTCTGCTTGTCGAAGCCGTCCTCATTGCCGATCTCGACGTAGCGCAGCTTGAACGGCGCCGGATGGCCGTCCGTGGCGCGCTGCGCGCCCCATTTCGTGCTGACGTCGCCAGTCACGTATTCGATCTCGTCGAGCGCTTCCTGCACGAAGGGCTGCAGCCCCGGGCCGGCGGGAATGTTCTCGCCCCTGAGCGAGTAACCGGCGTACACCGCCAGCACCGGTTCGGCCTTCATGTCCTCGCACCACTCGAGAAATTCGAGCAGGCCCATGCCGTCGGACGAGCGGTAGCCCCAGGTACCGGGATGGCCGGGCCGCTGGTCGATCGGGCCGATGGTTTCCTTCCACTTGAAGCGGGTTGCCACGGTGTCACCCTCGAGGTAGTTCCCGCCCGGGAAGCGCAGGAAGCCCGGCTTCATGTCGACCAGCTTCTGCATTAGGTCGACCCGATTGCCGTTCGGCCGCTCCTGGTAGGTCGGAGGAAACAGCGAGACCTGGTTGAACCATACGCTGCCCGGGCTTTCGGTGGCGATCACCAGGCGCGCGGCGGCGGTCGGCTTGACGTTGGCGCCGGTCGTCAGGGTGACGCTGTAGCGCTGCCATGCGCCGTTGATGCGGCCGCCCTCGGCCTGCGCGTACACGGTCTTGCCGTCTGCGCCTTCGATGCTGACGGTCAGCGGCACGCCGCCGGCGCCGGCGGTCTTGGCGTAGAAGCTGGCACGGTAGCGGGTGTTCGGCTTGACCGGAATGCCCCAGTAGCCGGCGTTGGCGATGCCGACCCGGTGGCCCTGCGCGGCGCGCGCGGCGTCGAGCCGCAGGCTGGTGGTCAGGGCGGTGGCGGCGACCGGGTAGCGCTGGTCGAGCGCGATCGCGGCGCTGTCGCCGGCGTCCTGCACCACCGACCAGTGCGCGGGCGTCTTGTCGTCGTCCTTAAAGACGCGGTTGCGCACCAGCTCCGCGTACAAGCCGCCATCGTAAGAGTAGTTGATTTCCTCGGTCATCAGGCCATACAAGGTCGGGCTGACCGGAATGCCGGGCTTGGCGAGGTCGATCCTGAGGGTGGTCTGGGCCATCGCCAGCGGCGCGATGAGGGCAGCCAGCGACAGCAGGCCGCGGGCGCGGAAGCGGCGTTGCGGGATCGGCATGTCGGCGCCGCGCGATGGGATGTTCGAGTTCATGGTCTTCAGCACACGAGATTATGCCTTTATTTACAGGCTTTTATGCGCCTCTAGCCGACACGTCGCAGCGCCAATGCGCAATGCCCTTGAGCCCGCACATCGAATCGTGCCGCCTTTCATAATTGCCGTACCACTCTCCATGCAATCGATGAGAGGCGGCGATGATGCGGGAGATTACCGCCTAGTCCGCGCCCGACTTTCCCTTGTTGCTTTTGTTCGGTGACGGATGATCACCGATCTGTTCCCGCCGTGGTGGGTGCGCGGACTCTACCTCAATTGACATCATTTCGCGCAACAACACTTCCATTGCGACGGTGACATCTGGGAGCGCAAGTTGACTCTCAGCAGCGAGATGGGAGAACAGTTCCTCCGCCGGCGTATAGGGAACCACTTGATCTACATTCTCGACGGCGACAAACGAGGCGACTTTCTGCGGCCGTCTTCCCAAGGCACGATCGATCGCATATTTCAGGCCCAGCGCATTGAGGGATGTCAGCCTCGCCGCAATATGCTCATCGGGTCGTATCAACAGAAATGCGCAACTGGGGCGGCTGGCTTCATCGAAGCTATCAGGCGCCACACAGACGAAGTGCAACCCCTGGGACGCAGCAACATCAGCGGCATTTGTATCGGCCTCAGCGCTGATGCTCAGTAAAGTGAGGCGATCGGTGGCCAGAACCTCGTGCAAATAGCGTCCATCTGGGAGTCTGATTGATGGAATAACCGCCCCAGGCTCCGCAGGCCCGCCGTCCCCATCATATGTAACGACGGATGATGCCCTATATGTATGCGCTGAGCTTTGACGCGGATTGATCAACTCGCGCGCCCAGATTTTCGACTCCGCGAGACACAATACTGCATCTCGAAGAATCCTAAAGCGGAGGTTGGGCGGCGACATGAACCACGTACTCTTGATGGCGTTACCCAAGTTTTCAAGTGTTGCGCCCCGCCGTTCCTCCGTGTAGCTGTCCAGGAGTTGTTGATCGGCTCGTCCTTGCACCACCATCGCGAGCTTCCATGCGAGATTATGTGCGTCGTCGATGCCTGAGTTCAGACCGCGGACACCGAAAATCGGCACAAGATGCGCCGCATCGCCGGCAAAGAGCACTCGTTGATCGCGATAGCGATCCATCGAAAGTGCATGCGCTCGGTAGATGCTGCGCCAGATAATCTCGAATGGCGATGTGATTCCCATTACCACCGTCAAGTGCTGCGCGATCAGTGGCTCGAGAAACGCATCACCCAGGACCGTATTGTCCTCGAGCGATGGATTGGTTTGAATGTCGATACGCCAAATTCCCTCGGGCTGCACATGGACAATGATGGTCGATTGAGGATTGGAAACCGGATCGAACCAAACATGCCGCTCGACCGGCCATACCGCTCCTTCGACTTTGATGTCGGCGATCACGTAGCGGCCTTCATAGGACGTGCCGTGCAACGCATGTCCTAACGACGCTCGGACCGTGGATCGCGCTCCATCTGCCGCAACCAGCCAGTCGAACGCCAATTCATACTGACCGTTGGGGCCGCTCACAATCGCTACACCACCGCCATCATCCTGTTTGACACTCTGAATGGCATGACCCCATCGTATTTCGCTTGCGTCCGCGCCCAGGCTCTCGAGCGTGTCCAGTAGAAATCGCTCGGTATAAAGCTGCTGGATATTGACGAAAGGCGCAAAGCGATCGGCGTCGGAAAATGGCATCTGGAACTGAAAGACCAAGTGGTCTCGATGGAAGGTTTTGCCGCTGCTCCAGGGGAGGGCCTTGTCAAAAAAGCCCTCGTTGATTCCTATGCGGCGGAATATCTCTTGGCTTCTGCGTGAGATGCAGATGGCCCGGCTGCTCCAGGCAATTTCCCGCCTGGGATCGAGCAGGATCGGTTTCAGGCCCCGCCGCCCCAACTCGATTGCAACCGTCAGCCCTACCGGACCCGCACCCGCCACTACCACTCTCTGCCGAGGAGACACGAATCAAGCTCCTAATGCGCTGGGGAGGATGACTAATCGCACAGGTCCAATCGCTCTGTCTGCCACCTATTTTGGTGGCATTGAGGCCGGGCTCGGAGCAATAATCGAACATGCCGAAGTCCGCCTGCCGCGACGCCCGACTCGGGCATCACCCAGTGCCCATTGACTGCTGCGTCGGGGTCGCCGACGCATCCGACGAGACCTTGGCGAACGCCGTCGCCGCAATCGGAACGCGTGCCTTTGGGTCTGCTCTGATGGTTCTCGGGCGGCAATGGTTCGGAGCGGTGCAGTTAGTCGCCTTTCAAATCAGGGGGGCGACGGGTTGTTCGACGATTCTCGCGGAGAATGAGGCGGGCGACCGCAAAGCGGTCCGCGCTCTGGCAGATAGCTATTGTAATGAGTTCCGGGACGACGATCCCAACAAGATCCTGTTGGCGCGCACGGCGTCTGTGTCGATGATTTGCCGGGTCGTGCGTGCGGATCATATTGGCGCATCTGCGTACCGGGAAAATCTGTTTGACAAACCTCGGTTGGCGGGCAAGATCATGCTGCTTGCCCGGCGTCGCCAGATGACGCTGTATCTCAACTTCTATCGGGGCACGCGCCAAGCCCACTTCGATGCCCGGGATCTCCATCGACTGCATGGCGCGAGCAGTATGCTACTTGCGCTGCTCGATCGTCACTTGGCTTTGAAAGCCAACGCCGAGTTCAACAGCGACAATCTGATGAGACGCATCGCAACCGATCGTTGCGCTGCACTTTCGGAGCGAGAGCATCACATCTGCGCGCTTATTCTCGATGGCTTCTCGATGAGGGTGGCGTCAGCTCACCTCGATGTTAGTGAGAACAGCGCGGTCAGCTATCGCCGACGCGCATTTTTGAAGCTCGGAATCGAAACACAGAAGGATCTTTTTGCGCTCGCAATGGGAGTCCGACGCGATTGAGGGGCGATCGCGCTCATTCGTAGTGCGACTTGGTGTAGGGAATAGATACGCGGTTGCAAGCACTCTAATCGCGCAGCGCGGTGTGCTCCAATCCGGCGACTTTCATTGCCAATGGTTGAATTGCCGAACCTATCCATCTAGGTGGATAGGGTTCATCTCGTGTACATGATCTTCCGTCGTATCCCGAAAGCGGAAATGAAGGAGGTTATCCTCCATTCGAACGCGCCGAGGGGGATCTGAAGCGTCAACGTAATTGCTCTGCGCCCCGAGCCCCGGGGTTGCTGCTCCGGCGAAGGTTGCCCTCAACTGGCTTTGCCGCCAAGTGAACCGAAGCCGTGAGTTCGGAGGGTCGTGCCGGACGAGACGTTGATTGGAGTGTTCGCATTGGTTGAGTAGGCACAGACCATTGCTGGCCCGCGCCCCTCTAAGAACCGTGTATGGACTCCGGTGTCAAGCTAGATCGATTCGCGGATTCCTCTCCTAGTCTGTCTCTTCCCCTAAGCTGACTTTGCAATCACGACCCAATCACAGCGGGCGGACATCGGCTGCAACCGTGTATTCGTCCTATTGTTGGGTCTATAAGCGAAGCACCCTGGACATCATGAGAGTCGCCAGCGCGGAGCCAATCGGACGTGCATGCCTCAAGGGGCTACGTTCTTATCGGCTTTGCCGCACCAGCGGCCGCTGATCCCCGTGCCTTCTTCGATAATTGTCCTCAATTGGTTGAATATTCAGATCACCACCATCTGCTAGAGCGGTTCCTGGGGCTTCCTATGCCTCGTTACTTCATGTATGGATCGGAAAACCGCCACCTTTCATACTTGCCCGAGCTACGTGCGTCGGATTGCATGTTGCTTGAAATTCAGAACGCAAATCACTTCCCTTTCTACGACAGCCCGGCCGCATTCGCACAGATCCTGGCGGGTTGTTTATGAGGTGTTCGGCGGTTCCTGCTCTCGAATAGATCAGATATCGCTGGACGAAAGATTCCTACTTCTAGACAGTCGGCTCGAACGAATACTTCCTGCCGTACGCGCTCACTCGGACCTATTGAACATTAGAAACTATCCGGACTATCGCGTGCAAACATACTTCCCGCGAATCCAGACCGCCCCGAGCGAAGGATCTGCAAATCTTCTCGTTAGGGTGGTTTCCAATGCACGATCTGCCGCGGTCGGCATGACGTAGGATTGAGACAACGCCGATAGACGGAGCGAGCTAACAATTCCACAAGGTCCGCGATTTCCGGTCTCATGCGTGCGCATGGTCCAGAATTGCGTGGCTCGCGCCCACTCGCGAAGTGTACGAAAGAATCACGATGCGTGTGTTGCACGAGACGTTGAGAAAATCGGCCCACGCAACGGATTGGCCCTCGACGATCTCAAATGCAACGGAATAGACGAATATGCAACGGGGGTGCACGAATTTTCGCGCGTCGCGCAGCGCACGGTGTCCAGCACCTAGACGCGTTGCCAATTGTCTGAGTAATATTGAAACGTCAGACTCTCTACTCTAGCGCGCCAATCGATGAAGCGCGCCGCACTAAAGGCACTTAGTGGCCGACATATTTGGGGGCGATGAAATGAAATTCTGTGGGCGAGTGCATCGCTGGATGCGAGGTTTGTTGGGAAAAGCAATTTTGATGGCGGTGGCGTGCCTGTTCGCTGCGCAGAATGCCTCGGCGGGGGAAACGACCCAGCACGTCGTCAACAAGGCGCCCAACGGCCTCGCGCAAACGCCTCCCATGGGCTGGAACAGCTGGAACAAGTTCGCGTGCAACGTTGACGAAAAGACCGTCCGGGCAGCCGCCGATGCAATGGTCACGTCAGGCATGAAGGACGCTGGCTACGAATATGTCGTGATCGACGATTGCTGGCAGGGACCACGCGATGCCAACGGCTTCATCACCGCCAACCCGGTAAAATTCTCTTCCGGAATTAAGGCGATAGCCGATTACGTCCACTCGAAGGGACTGAAGTTCGGCATCTATTCGGATGCGGGGCGGGAGACCTGCGACGGGTTTTCGGGCAGCCAGGGCCATGAGTATCAGGACGCGATGACTTATGCCCGTTGGGGCGTCGATTATCTGAAATATGACTGGTGCGAGACAGGCTCGCGCAACGGCGAGGAAGCCTATGCAGTGATGGCCGACGCGCTCCGCGCCAGCGGGCGGCCAATCGTGTTCTCGATGTGCGAGTGGGGGGTGTCCAAGCCGTGGCTATGGGCCCGAAACACCGGCAACCTCTGGCGCACAACCGGAGACATTCGGGACAGTTTTGACAAGTGGGACCCGAAGAACCAATGGGTCCATCCGCTGCTCGAGATCCTCGATCAGACCGAGCCCTTGTGGCCGTTCGCTGGACCGGGCCACTGGAACGATCCCGATATGCTGGAGGTCGGCAACGGCGGCATGACTCCGGCCGAATATCGCTCGCATTTTTCGCTATGGGCAATGATGGCCGCTCCGCTGATGGCCGGCAATGACATTTCCAACATGGACGAAAGCACGCGCTCCATCCTTACCAACAAGGACGTGATCGCGGTCGATCAGGACCGGCTCGGGGTGCAGGGTCATCGCGTAGCGAAGGACGGTGACAAGGAAATCTGGGTCAAGCCGCTTGCTGGCGGCGGCCGCGCCGTCCTTCTGTTCAACCGCGGCGCGACGCCGGCAAGCATCACCGTCGACAACGATCATCTCGGCTATGCGCCCAGCATGCGCGCCAAGGTGCGCGACCTTTGGGCGCATAAGGAAGTGGGCAATTGGAAAGGCTCGTACAGCGCCACTGTTGAGCCCCATGGCATCGTGATGCTGCGGCTGAATCCGTAAGTATTAATCCGGACAGCCTATCCGAAAAGAGGAGAATGGGATTGCTTCGTTGCCTTTGGGGTGCGCTTTTTGCACTCTGCTTCGCCATTCCCGCCACAGCAGCAGAACTCCCGCGCATCGTCAGCAAGGATGGGCGTCACGCGCTGCTCGTCGACGGAGCACCCTATCTGATCCTCGGCGGGCAGGCCCACAATTCCAGCAATTACCCAGACATGCTTCCGGAGGTCTGGCCGACCATCAAGGCGATCCATGCCAACACGCTCGAAATCCCCGTCGCGTGGGAGCCCCGCTCCCCGTCTCGATCGACAAAGGCAGGCTCCGGCATATCGCGTGTCTCTTCCAAGATGGCTGGACTCCTATTACGGTCACAACCAAATACGGTTACGACAGTATACGGTTATGACCGTAATAGTATCTCCAAAAATACTTTTTGCGACGCACTTTCCCGAGCAGGATAGCCTCACGGCCCAGCTTCATGCGCGAGCGGGCAGAAGCGGTCGCGCGAGCCCCGTAGCGAAGGAATTCGACCCGACGATGGTCATCCCCGCATGGTGCAGACCGGGGGCAAATCACGGTATTGGATCGGGCGAAGCTGGAGCAACTTTCCTGCGAGTGTTATGGCGTTGTGAAGCGAGAAACCGACCGGCTTCTGTCCTCCGCACAATGTGTCTTTCCGGCAAGCGTGCGTGACGTGTCGTTGAGTTGATTGATAGGGTCTTCCTCTGGGGCGGTTTGTTTGTGTTCTGCAACCGGCGGCAAACGGGGCTCATGGTGACACCCGACAAGGCGATCGTGCAGATTTCCGGCAGCGCGATGAGAATGAAGACCAACGACCTGCGGAAAGAACTTCGCTTCGGTAGTCCGCTGCAGCGCCTGCTCCTGCGTTACACCCAGGTGTTGCTGGCCATCATCAGTCAATCGGTCGCGTGCAGCCAGCACCACACCGTGGGGCAGCACCTGGCCCGCTGGCTGCTCACGATGCATGACCATGCTGTATCGAACGAGTTTGAGATGTCCCACAAATCGATCGCCGCGATGCTGGGGGTCCGCAGAGAGGGCGTTACCGAGGACGCCGTCAAGCTCCAAGCAGCCGCATTGATCGCCTACAGCCGCGCCCACGTACAGATTCTCGACGAGGCAGGCTTGAAGAAGAAGTCGTGCGAGTGCTATCGGTTTATAAGGCGGCAGTTCGACGGTCTGCTCGAGGAGGTGCCGGGCTTCTTGACAGGCAGGCCTCGAATTTCAGGCTGCCGCGCTCCATAACGGCAGCTCAGCCGCTCCTGCGGAAACACCTCACCGGCACGGGCCACCTACTAGACCCACATAGCCGCAATGTCGTCCGCGTCGTTGCCGGAGCGTCCCACGGCGGCCGGCATCATCGTTCGTGCCCGGTACCTCACACCCTGCGCACAAAGTAGACAATGAGAGCAATGACCAGAATGGTTCCAAGAATGCCACCGATGTACATGTGACTCTCCGTTGATTTGTCAGGCTGTATTCAACAGCGGATCGACGGGCGTCGTCGGGGCGCTGCCGCACACATACCCTCCGAATTGCCTGCGAGGAACGGCCGCAGGCTGGGCAGTTAGACCCTGCTCGTGATCTTGATAGGCGGGAAGCGACGAATCTCAATCAGCGCGATTTCGCGACCCGTCTGGGGCGAGATAAGACTTTCGTGTGGTATGGGCATCCCGACGAGGGCGGCTTGTAGGGCCAGGTGCTGTGCGCTGCGGAGCCGGGGGAATCGCCGCCTCCAAAACGGACGCAGCAGTTGATCCGATAAACCGAACGCCTCCATTTTGGTCATGGCATTTTCGTCAACTGCCAACGCGCTAACGATTTGACCTTGCGCATTTCGAGGGCAAGCTGTCCGAAACCCGGTGAGCCTCGAAGGGGCATCCGCGCCATGCTGGGCAGATCATCCACCTCCTTCAAATCCATCTTCGTCGCAACAGCCACATCTTTACGCCCTGCGTCAGGAGGACGTAACACAACAGTGTGGCCGCCAGGAGCGGCCAGTAAAGCGGCGGTAGCATCGAGAATCCCAGATAAGAGCCCAAGGGTGAGAACGGGATAGCGATTCCGAAGGCCACGATGATCAGGCTCATCAGCAGCATCGGCCAGGATGACCGGCTCTGCAGCAGCGGAATCTTATTGGTTCGAATGACGTGAATGATGAGCGTCTGCGTCAGCAGGCTCTCGACGAACCAGCCGCTCTGAAAGAGGCTCGCGCTGTGCGCTGCGGCCTGTGCCGTCGAGATGTCCCAACAGTTGAAGAGGTACAGCATCATGAGGAAGGTGGTGTAGTCGAAGACCGATGAGCACGGGCCGATAAAGAGGACGAAGCGCGTGAGCTCTCCGAGATCCCAGCGGCGCGGCTCGACGAGCCGTTCGGGATCGACCGCGTCGGTGGGAATCGTGGTCTGCCCGATATCGTACAGCAAGTTGTTG
>Ga0105238_10005582_pt1 | contig 12428 bp, 16 predicted proteins | sample KBSC34metaG_FD_81526 | JGI IMG/M metagenome (GOLD analysis project Ga0105238, IMG submission 81526) | Corn rhizosphere microbial communities from Kellogg Biological Station, Michigan, USA - KBS C3-4 metaG | ecosystem: Host-associated > Plants > Roots > Rhizosphere > Soil | place: Michigan, USA... | reverse complement strand
TATCGATGTTGTTCATTCAATTCGCCGTCGTGCGCCGCATCCGTAAGCTCACCGCGGCGACCCAACAGATCTCGCTCGGCAAGGCGGCCGACCTCGATGTCGCGAGAATCAACCCCGCCAGCAGCAACGAGCTGCATCAGCTCGCGCTGGCCACCGAGCGCTTGCGCGTCTCGATCAACCTGGCGATTGCGCGGTTGAAGCAGAAGAAGTAGCGGCACTGCGCCAGCCGCTAGCCGCGCCCATGTTTCCGCGGGTTTCAAATAGTTCCTGCGACCCGTTTTCCTGCCACCACGCATGACAGATGTCACGGTGAGCTAGTGAACGAACGCACTGACATACCGACGGCAATGCGCGCATCGTCAAAACTCTGGCGAGGGAATCGACATGTTTCTGATGCTGAAGGTCGTGCACATCCTTGCGGTGATCTTGTTCCTGGGCAACATTACGTTGGCGATGGTCTGGAAACTTGATGCGGACCGCACTCGAAATCCGGCCATCATGGCGCATGTCCTCAACGGCGTGGTGCTGGGCGATCGCTGGATAACCGTACCTTCCGCCGTGATCCTGGCCGTGAGCGGCGTGGCGATGGCCATCCTGAGTCGCCTGCCGCTGCTGCATGTCGGTTGGATCTGGCAATCGCTGTTGCTGTTCGTGCTGTCGGGCGCGTTGTATGTGTTCCCCATCGGTCCTGATCAGCGCCGCATGCTGGCATTGACGCATGCCGCCAGCAAGAAGCCGTCTGCGATGGACTGGAGCAACTACACGCGCTTGTCGCGCCGCTGGCTTCGAACGGGCGCACTGGCGATCCTGGCGCCAGCAGTTGCCGTTGCGCTGATGGTGCTCAAGCCGACCGTTTGAACTCGCTACCGATGCGTGGCACGTGCATTATCGAGGCGGATCGCGGCACGGCCTGCACTAGCCCTCGCGTTCCGCACGCGCGTATACGTCGTCGATCGAAAGCGCGAACGAGCCATGGGGGACCAATGAACGCTATTCGCAGAACGCACGCTCAACTTCCGACGTGGCGCGCGCTCGCTTCACTGCCGCTCTGGATTTTCCTGATTTCAAGCGCGCATGCGGGCACGCTTCGCGGCGTGGTTTGGCACCGCGTCGAGCACTTTCCGGCAAAACGATGCTAGCATCAGGAAAACTCGGGAGATCGCTCATGCGTCCGCACAATATCCTGTCGCTGCTGTTCGCGTTGTCGTGTTGCATCGTGGCCGCTGACGCGGCTGCGGGGTTTTTGCCGATCGTCATGACTTCATCGTTCAACCCGGATACTGTCCCGCTCGGTCCATCCAATCCGACGATCCTGACGATCACGCTGACCAATCCGAACGCAACGCCGTTGACGAATGTCCAATTCAGCAACACCGTCCCTGCCGGACTGACCTTGGTGACGCAAACCGGCGGCACCTGCAGCACGCTGGCAACCGGCGGAGGGATGTTCTCGATCAATCCGGGCACCGGCGTGTTTTCGTCGACGTCCAGCACCCTCGCTGCCGGCCAATCCTGCGACATAACGGTGCGGACCTACGCGACCGCGCCGGGCACGATCATCGACACTTCGAGCACTGCCACTTCAAATGAAGCACCCCCCGGTGGACCGACGATGGCGATACTCAACGCAACGACGCCGGTGACATTGCAGGATTTCAGCGTCGACTGATTGCATGCGCAACGGCCCAGGTAGGCTGGGCTGGCAAGCCCAGCATTCGCCGCGATGAACAAGTGCTGGGCTTGTCAGCCCAGCCTACGTCAAGGTTTTCGTTTCGGTAGTCGGGGTTCGCGCTGCGCCTGACCAAACCATGGCTTTCCGAATACGGAACAATCCATGATAAAAAGAACTCCTCGCACCGCAACTTCGGGAGTTGTCGTCATGCTACGCACGCCCTTCGTCTTGCTTGCCGCTCTATGCATCGCCATGCCGTCCGCAATCGCAGGCAACATCTTCGACGTAGTCACGGTCGGTACCGGCGCGGGTACGCCTGGTTCGAACGTCGATATTCCCCTTTTCATCCGCGACACATCTGGTTCGGCCCTCGGCATTGACCAGCCGGCGGGCTCGCGCATCCAGTCCTACAGCATCAAGGTCGACTACGCGCCTGCCGCTTCGGTGCAATCGGTCACATTTGCGCGCGCCGGCATTACCGCGCCACTCACGCCGACCTTCGAGTCATCGCCCAGCGCTGCAGGGTCGATCTCAGCCATCGATACCTTTGCGGAATCGACCAACCTCATTCCCTTCACCTCGAACGCGGCTTTGCCGGGCAACCAGATTGGCGTGTTGCATTTTGCGCTCGCAGCCAATGCTCCGCCGGGCACCATCACTCTTGCGATCGATGCAACCTTGACGCAGCTCAGCAATGAAAGCGGAACGACCAATGAGACCACGACCTCGGCGAATTTGTCCCTGGTCAACGGTTCCATAACCGTCAATCCAGTGACGCCGGTGCGCCTGCAGTCGTTCGAGGTTGATTGAGCGGGCGAAGGGAATCGGATTGATGGCCCGCTGCAGCCGCTGGAAGCCAGCAAGCCGGTAGGTTGGGCTGACAAGCGCAATGCTCTCGCCGCGATGAGATGAGCTGGGCTTGTCAGCCCAGCCTAAAACGTCTTCTGGTAGTCTGCCGCATGGGTGGGTGAAACCCGTGGTAGCTGAGGAAGATCCATGTCAGCCGTAACGAAAAATGTGCAGCTTGAATTGGCCGACGGAGCCGTTTGCTCGGCTCTGTTCACAGCGGGTCGGGGCGTTAGCATCTCAAAGCAAGGGCAGGACTGCGGCGCCATCTCCGACGCCGAACTGAGTGAATTTGCCGCCAGAAGAAATGGCGCGATGGAATTCGCTGCGCAGATCGAAGCGATGCTAGGGCAGCAGGCACTAACCACCAGTTCCCAAGACGCGCTGATGGACGCCGCATACCGCTGGTTTGAGCAGTACTTCTGAAGCGGAAACATGAAGTCGGTCGTTTATTTTGACCTCTGACCTGGCTTGTAGATGGCCTTGTCCTCGGAGCGCCTTTCATCGCCCTTCCCTCCACGACTGCCGACTGTTTGCGCAAAGACGTTATGCTTTTCGTAGCCGCGCCGTGGCCGCGGAGAGACTGCCAAGCAAGCAATCAACTACACCTTCATCGGCTGAGCACAAACTCCGCAGGATCGAATCGGTTCGACGTATCCATGCGTATGTTGCGCAGCCTCGCGGTTTCGAGATGCGATGCATACAGCACCTCCGCGAAATAGCAGATCAGAAGAGATCGACGCCGCGCACCCGTCGAGTTCAAGCTGCTCGCGTGCACGAGATCGGCGTCGAAAACCAGGATGTCGCCTGCGGAACCTGAGAGCTGCATCGATCGCGCCTCGTCGTTGAAATCAAATCCGGCCTCACCCTGCGCCGTGCGATGGCTGCCGGGGACGATGCGCGTCGCGCCATTCCCGGCGCCGTAGTCGTCGAAATAAGCCAAGGCAATCACCGTATCGCCCGGCCGCTGCGCCGACAGGTCGCGGTGCAGTCTCTGATGTCCGCAACCGGCCAGCGGTTCACGTCCTTCCACCTGCGACAGAAAGAACCGCTCGCCGATCAACTCACTTGCCGCGGCCAGCAACACCGGCAGGCGGCACACGGCCTGCACTTTCGCGTCCAGGTCCACCAGCGAATAGCGCCAGCTCGACTCGCGCGGCACCGGCCATTGGTCCGACGGTGTCACGCCCGCATCGAACGCGGCGCGAAGCTCCTCCAGCCATTCCGCCGGTATTGCTTGACGGAGCAGGACGTAGCCGTCCCGATGTAGTCGCTCGCGATCGACCATAGCCCTCATCACATTCAAGCAGCGCCATGCTGCACTGTGATCGTCGATCAAGCCGCGCAGCGGGTCAATGTTCGGTTGTCCCAAAACGCGACGTTTCCTACGATCAGCTGGGGGCAGCGCATCCCAAACTACTTTCGCGAGGCCAGTCCATGAAACTCAATCCATGCTTCGTCTTTCTCGCCGCCGTTTCGTTCGCCACGTGCGCGCACGCCGACGGCTCCGGCGAATTCACGCGCAAGGGCAAGACCGTCAAGTTCACGCACGCCACGGCGTTTCGCTTCGAGGATCGTCCGAACGTCTCCACCCGTATCATCTTCAGCACGCAGCCCATCGATACGGCCAAGGCGGTGGCGGCTCCCGGCGGACTGGTGCTGCAGAATGCCATCGAACAGGTCAAGCAGTCCGGCTATGTCGCGCTCGACGTCACCGACGGCGGCGAAGTGGAAACGATCGGCTACTATGGACCCGACGGCATCATGGGCAACGTGAGCGAGAATCCGACGTTCACGCGGCACGACGCCAAGCACGTCACCGGCACGTTCCGCACCGCGGACGAAGACCAAAAGGCGGGCGACGGTACGGGCTACTACGATCTCAAGTTCGATATCGATGTAGTGGCGCCTGCAGCTGGTGGCGGATTCAGTTACTAAGGCGCAATAGCGAAGCTGGGGTCAGCGTGGTCAGGCTACGCGAGCGATGACGCTGACCCCAATTTCTTAGCCGTGATTTTTGGCGAGCCAATCCGCGAAGCGTGTCGGACCAAGACGTGGACTATCGCCCGGCGTGAGCGATCGGTCGTCCACTGCGATGCCGAAGTAGAGCGCCTTCGGATCGACGACTACCGTGCGTGCGTCGCTGGTTGCAGTAAGGAACTGCCGCACGAGCTCGTCTTGACGGATTGCTTCGGGACCCGCCAGATCGAACGCACCGTTCAACGGCGCAGCGAGCGCTGTGTCGGCCACGGCGGCGGCGACATCATCAGACGCAATGGCTTGCATCAGGACCGGTGAAAGCCGCACCGTCTGCCCTTCGGTCGCCGCTTGGGCCATGCCGCCTACGAACTCGAAGAATTGCGTGGCGCGAACGATCGTGTAAGGAATCGGCGACGCCTTGATGGTTTTCTCCTGAGCCATCTTCGCGCGAAAGTAACCGCCTGCGAGCAGGCGCTCGGTGCCGACGACCGACAACGCAACATGATGACTGACACCTGCAGCCACTTCCGCATCAACAAGGTTGCGGCCGGATGTCTGGAAGAACGCCAGAACAGCGTCGTCTTCCCAAGAGGGCGCATTCGCGACATCGACGACGACCCGCGCACCGGCCAGCGCTTGCGCGAGACCCTCGCCGGTCACCGTGTTGACACCCGACGATGGCGATGCCGCCAGCACCTCATGGCCGCGCTGACGAAGGTTCGTCACGACCTTCTTCCCAATGAGTCCACTTCCGCCTATGACGACGATTTTCATGGCTGTCCTCCTGCGCCGTTGTGTCCCCCAACGCTTGAGCTAAGCATCTGCTGCCGCAGCCGCCATCCTCAACCAGTGCGTGCAGCGGGTCAAGTTGCGACCTCTGAAATGGAGTCAGGTTCGCTCTCAATCCAAACAAAATGAAGCTCGGATGAGCGGCGTTCTTTCTTTGTCTCTCCCGCTGGCGGGAGAGGCCGGCGCGCGCAGCGCGGCCTCTTTCGGCCATCCATGGCCTCAGAGGCACTTGGGCTCCTGCCCGGCGACGGGTGAGGGTGGCGCGCGAAGTTTCAGAAACGTGTCCACAAGAATCTTTACCTTGCACCTGAAACGCCACCCTCACCCCATCCCTCTCCCGCCAGCGGGAGAGGGGTACTACTGTGGCCGCGACTTCGGCGAAGAAGAAGGCGAAATAGTGTCAGATTCATCTCTCATGGACACAAGACATTCGGAAACGTTGCGCAACGCACAGGTACGAAACCCGAAACAGCCAGAGCCTGCAATGGCTGGCGAAGTGCTTGCGTAATAGAAAACATGAACGGTGGCTGGCTGGGATGCAACTCGCCCTTGAATTGGCAGTGGGCACTCCTATTTGCAAAACTGCGAACGCCAATCGGGTTCGCCGTCGCAGCGTCGACGAGACGACGCTACTTCATTTCCAAATTGCTTAGTTACTTGAGGATATGGCTATGAGGACCACACTCGATTTTACCCCTCTGTTTCGTACTGGCGTGGGTTTCGACCGCGTTTTCGACCTGCTCGATACGGCCAGCCGAGTTCAACCGCTCGACAATTGGCCTCCCTACGACATCATCAAGAAGGGCGAGGACTACTATCGAATCGTTATGGCGGTGGCAGGCTTCGAGCAAGACGAACTCATGATCACTGACCGTCCCAATCTCCTGGTCGTGTCTGGCGCCAAGAAGGACGACATTCAGGACATGCAGGATTCCGTGTATCTCCACAAGGGCATTGCTGCGCGCGAATTCGAGCGCCGTTTCGAACTCGCCGACTACGTCAAGGTCGCGCGGGCCTCGTTGCAAGACGGTCTATTGACCATCGAACTCCAGCGCGATATCCCCGAAGCACTGAAACCGCGGCGCATCGAAATCGGCAATGAAGGCTCGAGCACAGTAAAGGTCGAGCGGAAAAACGATGCCCGGCAGATCGAAGCGCCGAAAGCTGCTTGACGGTAGCAGTCGAACAACAAGACGTTGCATGGGCGCACCATGATAGTGAGGCCTCGAATTTCTCGAGGCCTCCTTTTCCACGCGAATGTTGCGAATCGAAGTGATGGAGACGATTCCATCCTAGCTGGCCGCCCTTGGGCCGAATGAGTCGTGGCACTGTTGGACCCCGAAACGGCAGAGGCATGTCATACAGAGTGCGATTGGCTACGTGTAAATATGCGCACATCGAGAACTCCTGATTCTTTTAATCGCCAATGCGATTGCGTGCTTCGAGCACGATCGCCATGAGCCGCCCGGCCAACGGCGAACCGGAAAAGCAGCGACATTCCCGCTGCGCAGTGCGGGGATCGCCTTGAGTTCCAGCGTGTCGATCTCGGCGTCCAGCAGCATACCGCCCTGTTCGATGCGAATCGGATTTTCCTCGTAGGCGCAGTCGCGGCACCAGGCCGTCCGCGCTCGCTCAGGTCCGCGCGCTGTGCCGCTCGTGCGGCAAGTTCGTTCATCTGGACTCCTCTTCGAAAAGCGATCATTGGCGATAGCGCCTCAATCAACGCGATTGGCTCAGCGCCAATCCTCAAGAAAGCTTTCGATACCGCTAGCCGCGCAGTTGTGCGCGCAAGCAAATATGGCAGGGGTGGAACCTGAAATTTTCGTTGCTACAACTACGCATGTTCGCAATGTGCCAGCGCGACGAGTAATTTCTCCGCAAATTGCAAAGTGAGCCGCGCGCGTTGTCGCTTCCTGCCGCCACTACGCGTTGGCACGCCTGTTGCCTTTCAGGTTTCTGCTGCGGGAGCAGCCTCCGCAGCGATGTATGCACTATGACGAGTAAGGAGAGCAACATGGGAAACCAAACGAATCCCAACCAGCAGGGAACATCGAAGCCCTCGACCTCCAACGACAACACCCGCGACAGCGATCGGAACGCGAACAAGAGCGGCGGCGGCATGTCGCGGGACAATAAGTACAGCGATAGCAAAAAATCGACGGGCAACGATCAGTCTCGTAATGACAACGACTGATTAAGTGTAGGGGCGCGGTTTTCGGGCCGCGCCCTACTTTTGCGCGAAGGAGACAACCCATGAAGATGAAGGTGATCTCAACAGTGTTGTTAGGTGCGTCGCTAGCATTTACGTCGTGGGCAGTCGCTCAGAACGACCCCACGAGCCCCTCACCACCGCCGCCGACGAGTCCGCAAGCTACGGACGCCTCACAAAACAATCCTACAGGCACCAACGGACCTCACGAAAATGCCCTGAACCTCGGGACGGCGGGCAATCAAGCGGGCCTGTCGGGCAACGGCTCGATGGCGTTCGAGTCGTTGGACAAGGCGCATCTGGGATATCTGCGAGAGTCGGACGTGGTAGCCAACAAGAAGCTCGCCGGCAACTTCAAGTCATGCGACATGAACCATGACGGCAAACTTGATCGCGACGAGTACAACGCCTGCGCGAATCTTCAGTAGAAGTGAGCGGTTCGGCGCGATTGTCGAGCCGAACCGCATTTGGGCGACCGTGAAACGGCCGCGATGTTGAATGCAGGTGGACGCCGCGTTGCGACCCTGTCGTTGCGCAGCATGCGCCCTGCTCGGAAGTCAAACAGATGAGGCCAAAATCATGACGATCACGAACACGTTCAAATCCGTTGGCGCTCGGCTGACGATGGGCGACGATGATGTGCGCGCTCTGCTGGAAAAGGATCACGACGAGGTCAAGGGTCTGCTGGGCGTGATGGTGGATGGCGAACCGGGGCGTTCGCGCAAGGACGCGTTTGAAGCTCTCAAACGAAACCTCACGGCGCATTCTCGCGCTGAGGAAAAAGTAGTCTACGACGCACTCATTCGCGCCCGCGCCAAACAGGACGTACATGTGCTTGGCGAAGAAGGCTACGTCGAGCACGGCGCAGTCGACGATTTGCTTGCCCGCATCTCGCGGCTTGAAGTTGGCACCGAATTGTGGAAGGCACACGCCAAGGTCATCAAGGAGATGCTCGAACACCACATCGCGGAAGAGCAGAACGAGACGTTTGCGCAACTCGGAGACCTGTTTAGCCGCGACGAGCTGGTGACGATGGGACAAGCGTTCCTGCGCAACAAGGAGCGCGTGCTGACGCAGCAGGCGTCAAAGGCACAGCGCAATGTCGCTCGCGCCGTCGGCGCTCAGGCGGGCCAAAGGAGAGCGCACCGCACGCCAGCAAAGACGGGCGCCAAGACCGCTCGGGTGTCGAAGTCTGCGCGGCGGCCCGTGAGTGCGTCGAGCCGGAAAGCTTCCGGCACTCGCGCTCCGGGTCGCCGCACCCGCTGATCGTCTCCTTCAGGCGATGGATCGCCTCTCTCGTGGACCAGGCATTCGATGTGGGGTTCCAAGGACGGAGCCCCACGGGACTGCGAAAGACCGTGACTCGGCGCTCGCTCTGGAATATGCAGAGCTGAGTATCGTTTCCTGGAACGTCGAAAACGTCGCGCGCCTGCGCGCAGCTCCACAAGAACTCGCGGCTTGGCATGACAGGCTAGGCTCGCCTGACGTTCTCTGCCTACAGGAACTGAGCGTTCGCGACCAGGACGCGCAAGCGGCTGCCGATTTGCGCCGTGGCATCCCTGGTTGGGCTGGAGCGTTCAGCCTGAACCGGGACGAGCGCAATGTAACGTTTCGCGGTGGTCGGGCGTATGGCGTGGGTACGTGGACGCGGAACGACTTGGACGCTCAGAGTTTCCGACCGGAATGGGACCGCGAAGGCCGCGTACTCGTGTCAATCCTGCCGGCGTGGAAACTTGTCGTTGTGAACGTTTACGCCGTCAACGGGACTGCAAAGCCATACTACGATCACGATCACGGCCGATTCGTCGGCGACCGCCACGCGTTCAAACGGCGGTTCATCACGCAGCTCGGAGAACTCGTTCGGGATCTGCAGAATGAGGCGCCGGTCATTCTCATCGGCGACTGGAACGTGTCGCAGACCGCGCAGGACACGTATCCACGCCTTCGAACCGAGGAGCCGCATGCGCTCGCTCGTCGCGAGTTCGCCGAAGGCTTCGTCGCACAGCTGCGTCTGGCTGATGTCTTCCGGCATCGTCACCCTAGGGCACACCAATACACTTGGTTCAATCCGCGCGCGAGATACCGTCCCGATGCCGCGCGCGTCGACTTCGCACTGATCAGCGAATCTCTCCTTCCCCGGGTTGTCGATGTGTCCATTGACGAAGCCGACGCGGCATTCAAGGCCGTCAGCGATCACGTGCCTGTGCGGGTATCCCTGCGCTCGAGCCCGGAGAAAACCCCATGAGTTGGGGTCACCGTCCGTCCGCGTCCGAGTTCCTATTGAACAGTCGCGTGCTCGACGAGGCGGCCCGTGCCGTCCTCAAGGCCGTGCGTGTCGATCGCACGCACGACGTGCCGTATGTCGGCTCATGCAACCGGCGCGGCGACATCATCTATGTCGATTACGAGTTGCCCACGCATCTGGAGTCTTTGGGAAAACGCTACGACGTCGACCGCTACATCGTGATGCACGAGGTCATCGAGATGCTGCTCGAACACCACCTCAAGTTCTCGTATCGCGACGCGCACCAAGTTGCCACCGCCACGGAACGCGCGCTGGTCCAGTCGGATGGGTTGTCGTGGGCCGTCTACAGCCGCTTCTGCAGCAAATGGTGGAAGAAGATAAGCGCGCGCCGATCATATCCAAACCCGCCGCACGATATCGATCTGCAGCCGGAGCGCGACACAGAAGACGACTCGACGATGCGCCGGCTTCGGTTACCGGCAAAGGCCAAGGCCGCGTCGAAGACCCTCAAGGACCGGCGTCAACGCGACTAGATGATGAGGAGATGAGCCATGTTCGATATGGATCTGCCATGGTGGGAATTTGCCGTTCGAGGCGCGACCTGCTACCTCGGGTTGCTGATCATGCTGCGCCTGACGGGCAAGCGCGCGTTCGGCGAGATGTCGCCGTTCGACATCGTGGTACTGGTGCTCGTTGGGGGCGCGTTGCGCTCAGCCATGGTGGGTCGCGACGCATCCCTGCTCGGTCCGTTCATCGCGGTCGCTGCGATTTTGCTAGTCGACAAAGCCTTGGCGTGGATCGCCGCTCGTTCACCCATGGTGGACCACCTCATCGAAGGACGGGCCGTGCTGTTGGCCAAAGCGGGCAAGCTCGTTCCGGACGCGCTGCGCCGCCACAACATATCGCCGGCCGCTTTCGATCGGGAGCTGCGCAGTCACGAACACGCCTCCCTCGCCGGCGTGCGCGAGGCGCGCTTGGAAGCTAACGGCCGCATCACCGTCCTGGCCGAGGAGGGGTCGAGATGAAAAGCGCATGGGAAACGTTGCCGACGTGGGACGACGACGGCCGCGTGTTGGCCGTCGTCGAAGCCACGAGCGAATCGCGCTCGAAGTTCAAGTACGAGCCCAAGCTGGGCGTGTTCGTTCTTCACGCGGTGCTGCCGACGGGCACCTCCTTCCCGCATTCCTTCGGCTTTATCCCGGGAACGCTCGGCGAAGACGGCGATCCTTTGGACATCCTCGTGCTGACTGACGAGCCTCCGCCCGTCTGCACCGTCGTGCCGTGCCGGCTGATCGCGGTGCTCGAAGCCGAACAGTGCGAGAGGAAAAAAAAGACGGTCCGCAACGACCGGTTGCTGGCTGTCGCGGACAAGTCCGAACGCTACGCTCAGTGTTCGAAGAAGGCCGACATCGAGCAGACCGTCCTCGACCGCATCGCGGAGTTTTTCCGGTTCTACCATCGGGAACAGGGCAAGACGTTCGAGCCGTTGGGGTGGAAAGGCGCAGCCACCGCCGAGGCGTTGCTCAAGGCCGGCGTCAAGGCGCGGCAGAAATAGCCATGAGCGGTCCGCAGCACTTGAGCCCGCCCGCCCTTGGTGACACCGCGCTGATACTCATCGACCTCATCAACACGTGGGAGATGAAGGACGGCCGGTCGCTGCTACGGCAAACCCTCCGAACGCTGCCTGCGCTCACGCGGCTTCAACAGCGTGCACGCAAACACCGCATCCCTATCGTCTACGCCAACGACAACTTCGGACGTTGGCGATCGAACATGCCGGCTCTATTGGAACTGGCCCGCTACGCCAGCAATGGCAGTGCCCGCATCATCAAGGCCTTGGCGCCCACGGCTGAAGACTACGTTGTGCTGAAGCCAGAGCATTCGGCCTTTTTCGGCACGCCGCTCGAAAGGCTGCTTCAAAGCCTGGAAGTGAAACGCCTTGTGCTCGCCGGCATCGCAGGCGATCAGTGCGTGCTGGCCACAGCTAGCGATGCCCTGCTTCGTCGCTACGAGGTCGTAATACCGCGCGACGCTATCGCGTGCGCGACAGCAGCGCGCGGCAAAGCAGTACTCCGCCACTTTTCAGGTGTCATGGATTTGTCCACGCCAACCAGCGCGCGCGTGCAGTGGAACGGAAGTACTTCGCAACACTAAATGTGTCGTGCTCCTGACTTCGCTTGGCACCCACTTCTGCGCTCATAGCTCGGATAGGGGGTTAGGTCACGGACCAGAAGGTCTTGGACGCGACGCTTGCCGTTCAGTTTTTTCTAATCCTCGATTCATGATCTCGCATGCATATTCACATCAGCCAAGGTCCTGGTGAGGTCTTGGTTAGGCGCGCTCCGGTTTCCCTAGCAGGTTTCGGCAGCGCTCCGCCTTTCAGTTTCAGTCCCTTTCCGTGTGATCGACCCACGCGCGCGCCTGGCATCCGCAAGGACCCGGCCTCATCGCCGACCTCGATGCGATGGTTTACGCGTGACATCTCGCCTGTCCGCCGCGATGAAGCATGCCAACGATGCGTCGATTTTCCCTGCTTCGTGAGCCCTCTTCGCGAGGATCACAATGAGATCTGTCAGGGCTTCACGAACCGATAGGCGAAGCGATCGGTCTGGCCCTTGATCGAGGGATCGAACGCCTTGATCGAGTGCGGATCGTCCTTGTTCGCGAGCATGGTGCTTTCCGCGTCC
>Ga0105238_10005580_pt1 | contig 12430 bp, 7 predicted proteins | sample KBSC34metaG_FD_81526 | JGI IMG/M metagenome (GOLD analysis project Ga0105238, IMG submission 81526) | Corn rhizosphere microbial communities from Kellogg Biological Station, Michigan, USA - KBS C3-4 metaG | ecosystem: Host-associated > Plants > Roots > Rhizosphere > Soil | place: Michigan, USA... | reverse complement strand
CGTGCACGTGCACGGATCGCCGGTGGCCGTCCTGGCTCTGTCCATCTTCGGGTCGTGGTCGTTCGCGGGGTTGGGGCTGCTGTGCGCCGCGCGGGCGCAGAACTCGGAGACGGCGAACGGCCTCATCAACCTGGTCACGCTACCCATGTACATGTTGTGCGGCGTGTTCTTCTCGTCGTCCCGCTTCCCGGCCGCCGTCCAGCCGGTCATCAGGCTCCTGCCGCTCGGGGCTTTCAATGAAGCCATGCGCCACGTCGTGAACGACGGCGCATCGATCTGCGCCCAGGGGTTCCCGCTCGCGGTGCTCCTCGCCTGGGCCGTGGTGTCGTCGACGGTGGCCCTGCGGCTGTTCCGCTGGACCTGATCGCGACGGCCCGCGCTGGTCGTGCGATAATCCGGCGCGCGTGGCCGCCGACGACCTGGAAACCAGCGAAGGGCTGGCGGCGACGCTCGAGCGTCTCGGGAGCCGGCGCGTGCTGGTGGTGACGGGAGAGGGACGGCGCTACCTCGATCGGATCGAGGCCGCCCTGGGCGGGCGGGAGGTCGAGGTGTTCGCGGGGGCGCGCCGGCACGTGCCCGAGGATCGCCTGCGCGAGGCGCGCGCGCGGCTCGACGCTTTCGGCGCCGACACGATCGTGGCGCTGGGCGGCGGGTCGGCGATCGGCTTCGCGAAGGCCCTGCGCCTGGAGCGAGACGTTCGGTTCGTCGCCGTGCCCACGACGTACGCGGGGTCGGAGATGACGACGCTCTGGGGGATCACGGCAGGGGGCCGCAAGACGACCGGCCGCGATCCACGGGTCCGACCCGACGCCGTGGTCTACGACCTCGACTTGACGCTCGACATGCCGAAGGTCCTGACCGTCACGAGCCTGATGAACGCGCTGGCGCACCCGATCGCGGCGCTGGCGGCGGCCGGGCCCGGCAGCCCCCCGACGGAGGCGAAGGGCGAGGGCGCGGATGAGACGACGGCCCGTTCGAATGCGCTCGAGGCGGTCGCGGCGGTCTTCGGCGCGCTCGAGGCGCTGGTGCGCGCGCCGGGCGATCGACGGGCGCGCGCCCAGGCGCAGCGGGCCGCGGGACGGGCGGCCGCCGCGCTCGACGCCGGCGCCACGGGCTTGCACCACAAGCTGGCGCACCGGCTGGGCGGCGCCTTCGACCTCGACCACGCCGGCCTCCACGGCGTGCTCTTGCCCCATTCGCTTCGTCGCCTGCGCGCGGAAGGGGCGGCGGCCGTCGCCGAGATCGCGGCGCGGCTCGGGATCTCCGACGTCGAGGGGAACCTTTTCGACTTCCTGATCCGCGCCGGCGCGCCGGTGTCGTTGCGCGCGCTCGGTGTCTCGCTCGGCGACCTGGAGGCCTGGCTGGCGACGGAGGTCGACCTGCCGCGCGATCTGCTGCGGGCCGCCTTTCACGGGCGCCGGCCGTCGTCCACGGTGCGGCTCGAGGACTGGGGCCTGCGCGAGCCGGTCGCGGTGCGCGGGCCGGCGCCCGAGGCGGCGCGCCGGGTGATCGTCGCGATTCACGGTCGCGGCGCCACCGCCGAGAGCGTGCTCGGGCGTGCCGTGGAGCTGGTGGGCAACGATCCCGAGGTGTGCGTCGTCGCGCCGCAGGCCACCGACAATGTCTGGTACGCCGCGCGCTACGATCAGCCGCGCGCCGAGCTGGGCGCGCCCTTCGTCGCGGCGCTGGCCGAGGTGGGCAGCCTGCTCCAGGCCGTGGTGGCGCGCGCCGCTCCCGAGCGCGTGGCGCTGTTCGGGTTCTCGCAGGGCGCTTGCCTCGCGATCGAGGCCTTCGTCGAGCACAGCCGGGAGCCCGGCCAGCGCCTCGAGCGCGGCCGCCAGCTGGCGGCGCTCGTGGCCCTGGCGGGCGCGGGCATCGGCCGACCCGACGAGCAGCCCGCCCCTGGTCCGGGCGCGGCGGGCGTCCCGGTGCTCCTCGGCGCCAGCCGCGAGGACGCCTGGGTGGTCGCCGCGCACGTCGAGGGCGCGGCGGCGCGGCTCGCCGCGGCGGGCGCGGCGGTGACCACCGTGATGGCCCCGGGGAATGGTCACGCGCTGCACGCGGCCCAGCGCCTGCGGGCTCGGTCCCTGTTGCGCGCGGTCGCGCCGCCCGCCGCGCGCGGGGGCCTCGGCGGCTTTCACGAGAGCGAGAGCCTCCCCGGGGCGCTCCCGCGCGAGCAAAACTCGCCGCTGGTCGTGCCATACGGCCTCTACGCCGAGCAGGTGAACGCCACCGGCTTCGTCGCGCCGCGCGCGCAGAACCGACGATCGTGGCTTTACCGCATTCGCCCGTCCGCCGAGCAGGGGCCGAACGAGCCGCGCGCGCACGCGACGCTGGCCGGCGACTTCACCGGCGAGCCGGCGGAGCTGAACCTGTCCGCGTGGAGCCCGACGCCCCTGCCGGGCGCGCCGGCCGACTTCGTGGACGGTCTGATCACGGTGGGAGGCGCCGGCAGCCCCCGCTTGCGCCGTGGGTACGCCGTCCACGTCTACGCCGCCAATCGCGGCATGGAGGATCGCTGCTTCGCGAACACCGACGGCGATCTGCTGGTGCTTCCCGAGCGGGGCGCGCTCACCGTGTTGACCGAGCTGGGTGTGCTGCGGGTGGCGCCAGGAGAGCTGGCGCTCTTGCCCCGCGGGATCCGCTTCAGCGTGTTCCTGGACGACGGCGTTGCGCGCGGGTACGTGGCCGAGTCATTCGGCCGATCCTTTGGCTTGCCCGAGCGCGGGCCGATCGGCGCGAACGGCCTGGCCGACGCGCGCCACTTCCGTGTGCCCGCGGCCTGGCACGAAGATCGGCTGGCGCGCGGCTATCGCGTGACGACCAAGGTGGGGGGCGGGCTCGCGGAGGCCACCCAGGATCATTCACCCTTCGACGTGGTGGCCTGGCACGGCAATCACGCGCCGTCGGTCTATGACCTCGGCGCCTTCTCGCCCGTCGGCAGCGCGCGGATCGACCACATCGATCCCTCGGTTCACACCGTCCTTTCCGCCACCCTCGACGAGGAGGGCGCCCACACGCTGGATCTGGTGGTGTTCGTGCCGCGCTGGGACCCGACCGAGCGGACGTTCCGGCCGCCCTATTTCCACCGCAACGTCACCACGGAGATCAACGGCATCATCCGCGAGCCGGCCGGCCCTGCGGCGGCGGGCGGAGGCCACGCGCCGCCTCCCATGTTCCTCCCTGGCTGCGTCTTCGTGACGCCGAGCCTGGTCCCGCACGGGGTCGTGGCGGCCTCCGTCGAGCGGGAGGTCGCCCGCGGCCGGGCACCAGCGGCGGCGGATCGGCCCGGTCGGTCAGCCGAGACGAGCTTGTGGTTCCAGCTGGAGACGGCGTTGCCCTTCTGCCCAGCCCCCGCCGCGCGCCACGCCGCGAATCGCCTCCTCGATTGGCCGTCGGCGTGGGGCGCCTATCGGAAGCACTTCGTCGATCCGACCTGAGGGGCGGCGCGAGAAACTCCACGAGTCGTCGACGTCAACGTCGACGTTTGGTTCGGTAGTGACGAACTACTATCGCGCGTGCGTTGCGTGCTCGCGCGTGGGGCGGTGGCGGAGCAGCGTGGCGTCGAAGGTGAACGGGTAGGATCCGACCACCACCGGCTCGGCCGAAGCGGGGAAGCTCCATCGCATGATCTCGGCGCGCAGGCACTCTTCGACGACCGGGTTGCGATCGGTCGCCGTGACGACGTTGGTGCTGGTCACCCGGCCGGCCACGTCGATCTTCCAGCCCATCTCGACGGTGCCGCCGAAGGTCGGATCGTCCGCCAGGCCCTTCTCATAGCAACGGCGAATGCCGTCCATCTTCCCCTTCACCAGCGTGTCGACCGTGGCGCGTGACATGACCGCGCCCGCGCCGCCCGCGGCGGGGGAGTCGTCGCGTTCGATGGGTGCGGGAGCCGCGATGACCTCGGCCTGGCTCGACGCACGCGTCGCGCTCGTGCTGTCCGCCGGGCTGCTGGAGGATGCGTTCGTGCTGGTGGGCGCGCTCTCGTCGAGGCTCGCCGGCGCGTGGGGCGAGCGGCTCGAGTAGAACGAAAGCGGATCCGGTGACAAGCAGATGCCAGTCAGACAGACCACCAGCAGGCCATCCATCATGATCGTCCTCCAGGTTTGCGACGACCACGCCGGCGGCGGCGATGCGAATCAGGCGCAGTCGGGAGTTGGGGACCGAGAGCGGTTGATATTCGTCACATATTCGCGCCCGGTCCACAAAAAAATGCGGCCCCGAGTTTTTTTCCGGCGCGCCGTCAGACGGCGCGTGGGTGATTCACCCGATGTTCGCGACATCATCCGACCGTGCACACGACCTGGACCTCCACGTTCTTCAGCTTGCCGGCGGTGTAGTCGGTGCACGCCTGTCCGACGAGCTGGACCGCGCTGTTGCCGATCACCGAGTAGCTCGACTTGTCGAGCGGCACGCTGTCGGCGTTGACGCCGGAGACCATCATCATCTTGGGATCGATGGGCGGATCGATCGCGAACGTGCAGCTTTGCACCATGCCCGTGATCGCTTTGAACGCCTCGGTCAGCTCGCTGGCGCTCTGCACTGGGTAGTAGGAGGGCGTCCCCGCGCGGGGGAAACCGCCCGCCTGCGCCATGGAGGTCAGCGTGGCGTCGCCGCCGCCCGTCGACGTCCCGATCCCGATGACGAACGTGGGGATGCCCATCGAGTCGTGCACCGACTTCACGGCGGCGATCGCGTTCGCGTCGTCACAGGCGGTGGAGCTGCCGCCCGTGTTCACGCCGGCCGCGCACTGGCTGCTGCCGCAGGTCGGGATCCCGTCGGTGGCGAGCAGGATGTACTTGGGGAAGCCGTCGTCCAGCCCTTTCAGATAGGTCGCCGCGGCCGTCTCCGCGGCGGTGGTCGGCGTCGAGCTTCCGGCCGATGTGCCGCCGATGGCGCTCATGATCGCAGCGGCGTTCTTGGGCGCCGGCTTCACCTCGGCGCTGTTGCCGACCGCGCACGACCCGCCGTCGGGGCTGGCGAACAGCTTCAGACCCCAGTTGACGCTGTCCTGGACCGTCGGGATGAAGGCATTCAGGGCCTGGGTCATCTGGGTCCACTTCGAGTTGGCGCCGCATCCGCCCCTGCAGGCGGTGCCGTCGATCTGATCGTTCATCGATCCCGAGCGATCGAGGACGATGAGGACGTCCGGCGGCAACATCACGGTCTTCGGCTTCGTGACCACGCAGGTCTGAGACGCGTCGGCCTCGAACTTGTCACCGCCGTCCTCTGCTGGGGGCACCTTGACGTCGACGCTCGGGAGGCCCGAGTCCGTGTCGATCCTCCCGCCGCGGAGCTCGGCTTCGGAGGCGGTGGAAAATGAGCATCCCATCGGCGCCGCGGCGGTCAGCCACAGCAGCGACGTGAGCGTGCGCGAAAGATCGAACGTCGGACGAGAACGGTTCATCGAGACTACCTCCCCAGCGTTGCGGTCGAGAATGGATCCTCGACCTTGTCGATCGGGATCGTCAGAGCGACGGCGCTTCTTGATTCGCCGCGCGCAAGCTCGGCAAGCTCGGATCGGAGTGAGCTCGCCGCGGGATCGTCAGCGGCCGATCAGCCGGATCTGGATCTGGCTCCCACGAGTGAGTCGCCGCGCTCTCGCGATCCTGCCCAGATTTTTCGGCCGAGCGGCCGCGGCGTGAGGCTCGTGTGCGCCGTTGTCGCGAAGGGTGAACCGCGAACGCTGACTGTCAGGTGGTGCCGTCGTAGGGCACCGCGTGCTCGGCGCTCTCCCACAACGTGCGCAAGGTGGGGCGCTGCTGCTCCTCGTGGATGTGCCCGACGAGCCCGGCGGCGCGCGCGATGAGGGCGAAGCCCCGCAGGATACTGGCCGGGACGCCGCAGTCCCCCAGCAGCGCGGCGATCGCTCCCGTCGCGTTCAGGGTGATGTGCCGCCCGCTCGCCGCGTCGACGGCGCGGCCCAGCACCTCGACGGCGTCGACGTGCGCGCCGGCCACACCCTCGGCGCGGGCAAGCGCCAGCAGCACGGGCGAGCGCGGATCGTCCGGCTTGTGCTGCGGATGGCCGAAGCCGGCGACCGGCTTGCGCGCGCGCTTGTGGCCCTCGGCGATCTCGCGCGCCGCGGCTTCACGGGCCGCGGCGGCGTCGTCGTCGTTCACCCCGGTCGCCGAGACGGCTGTGATGATCCGGGTCAGGTGCTGGCCGCACTCCTCGGTGGTCCCCACGAACAGGCTCCCCACCGCCAGCAGGCCCGCCGCGACGGCGCCCTGCATGGCCTCGGCGGCGCTGCCGTAGACCAGACGGGCGGCGACCGCGCTCGGGGTGAGGCCGTGCTCCATCAACGTGACCAGGCAGGCGTCCACGACGCGGGTCTGCGCGGGCGTAGGCGGGCGGCCGAGGATCTGGAAGAAGAGCATCTCGGTGAACGTCACCCGCCCGATCAGCTCGCGGCAGAGGCTCTTGCCGCGGATGAACACGTCGTCGGGGGTGGCGGTGGCGATGGAGGTGGTGGTGGGCGCGGACATGCTGTTCCTCGGAGAAGTCCTCGAAATGTTCCTCTGCCAGGTTGGCAGTCTATCCCTTGTCCCGCCTGTCCTGTTTCTCCAGCTCTTGCCGCTGGATCTTGCCCGAGGCGCTGCGCGGGAGCTCGTGCTCCTCGATGAAGACGATCGCCTTCGGTTGCTTGTAGCCGGCGAGCTCTCGCCGGCAGAGGCGTTGCAGGTCGTCGGCGCTCAACGTTGGATCGCGGCGAGCCACGAAGGCGATCGGGACCTCGCCCCACCTGGCGTCGGGCCGGCGCACGACGGCGGCGTCGGCCACGCGCCCGTCCTGCAGCAGCACGCGCTCGATCTCGGCGGGATAGATGTTCTCTCCGCCCGACTTGATCAGGTACTTCACTCGATCGACGAAGTCGAGCGTGCCGTCGGGGTGGCGCACGAACACGTCGCCCATGTGAAACCACCCGCCCCGGAACTCGTGCGCGTTCACGGCCTCCGCACGGAAGTAGCCAGAGAACAGCGTGGGGCCACGCAGGCACAGCTCGCCCGGCGTGCCGTCGGGGACGTCGCGGTCGTCTGCGTCGACGAGCCTCACCTCGCAGAACGGGCTCTGCTCCTTGGACAGCCGGGTGGGAACGACGCCGACCGGGATGCGGTTCGACGAGCAGGGGGGACAGCCGGTCTCCGTCGCGCCGAACGTGTTGGCGTAAGGAGCCCGGAGCAGGCTGGTGATGCGCGCGATCTCGGCGGGCGGCACCAGATCCGCCATCACGCCGCACAGCTTGACGCCTTTCGGGTTCACGCCGCGCGCGACCAGCTCGTCGGCAAACTTACCCACCATCCCGGGCATGAGCAGCAGCCAGCCGAGCGTCTCGGCCTCGACGACGTGGGCCAGGCGGGCCGCGTCGAAGCCGTCGACGATCACGACCTTGCCTCCGGACATCAGCGCGCCCAGCGACCAGTCGACGGCGCCCATGTGATAAAGCGGCGACCAGGCCGCGAACGTTTCGCCCGGGCTGATGCCGTACTCGGCCATGATGACCAGGTTGCGGGCGATCTCCGCGCGGTGGCTGATGACCGCGCCCTTCGGCGTCCCGGTCGTGCCGCTCGTGTAGAGGATGAGCAGCGGATCCTCCGGGCCCGGTCCGGCGCCTGGCGGCGGCGAGAACGCCGGCGCGGCGGCCAGCCGGCGCTCGTAGTCCGCGAGGCCATCGCTGCCGAAGACGACCGGGGTCCCGGGGCGTCCCAGGGCGGCCAGCGTCGCCGCGTGGCGCGGCGAGACGAAGGTCATCGTCGGCTCCACCAGCTCGAGGCAGCGCGCCAGCTCGACCGGCGCCAGTCGCCAGTTCTGGCAGGCGACGATCGCCCCCGTCAGGGCGGCGGCCAGGAACACCTCCAGGTACTCGGCGCGGTTCTCGGAGAGCACGGCGATCCGCGCGCCGCGCTCGGCCCCGGCGGCGGCGAGCACGCCGGCCAGCCGCGCGACCCGCTCGGCCAGGACGCCGTAGGTCGTCTGGCGCCCGTCGGTCCCCTCGACGGCGATGCGCGCGGGATGCAGCCGCGCGGCCGCCGCGAACAAGCCTCCGACGGTGCTGGCCGACGCCGCCGCGACCAAGGGGCCACCGTCGTGTGCGGGCGACGCCTGCATCGGCGACCAGCGTGCCACACCCACGCCAGACCGCCAACCGGGAGATCCGGGGTCGAAGGGCGACCTCGTCCTACCTGCGGGCCTGCAAGGCTCCGAAGCGTCAGACGCGGGTCGTCGTTCCAGTTTGTGGCGCCGCGCGCTTCAGGTGCCGCACGGGTCCATCGATGATCACAGACGTGAGATCGCTGGCGAGGAAGATGTCATGAAGCTGGTTCAATCCGGCAGGCGGATCGTGAACCTCGCGGTGGTTCTCGCGGCCGCCGATGTGATGTCGTGCTTCGCAGCTCCTGAGACCTGCCGTCTTTGCAACGAGCCCACGCTCGACGCGGCGACGGACCTCGGAAACGAAGGCACGGGCGGGACCGTCCAGGCCGGGACGGGGGCTTCCCTGGGGGCCAGCGGCGGTTCCGTGGGCGCCTCGGGCGGGGAGAGCGGCTCCGGCGGGAAGGTGGGCAGCGGTGGGGCAGGTGCCATGGCCGGCAGCATGGGAGGCTCCACGGCAGGGTCTTCGGGAGGCTCCTCCGCCAGCGGCGGAGCCGGCGCGAGCAGCAGCGGGGGTGCGGGCGCCACGGGCGCGACCGGCGGAAGGGTTGGTTCCGGTGGCACGGGCGGAGCTGGCGGAGGCGCGAGCACCGGGAGCGGTGGCGGGCCGCCTGGATCCGGCGGCGCGACGGGAAGCACCGGTGGACAGCCGGGAGGAAGCGGCGGGAGCGCCGGCGCGAGCGCCTCGGGTGGAATGACGGGATCGGGAGGCGCGGGGGGCGGGGGCGCCGCGACCGATCCCGACCTGGTGCTCTGGTACAAGCTCGACGAATCGTCCGGCACCACGGCCGCTGATTCGGCGCTGCTCGGCGGCACCGCTCGCAACGGGACCCTGACGAACGTGGGCTCCGGGACGGCCTCTTTCTCGACGACGGCGAAGGTCGGTTCGCACGCGGTCGCTCTCGCGGGCGCGAGCTCCACGGCGGGCGGCTACCTGTCCTTGCCCAGCCTCTCGACGGTGGCGCCGGGCGCGTTCACGATTGCTTGCTGGGTGAACGTCACCACCGACCGCACCTGGCAACGGGTCTTCGACTTCGGCAAGACGCCGGCGAGCGGCGCGCAGCCCACGACGTACATGTTCCTCACGACCCACCAGGGCGTGAGCAGCCCGGGGTCGGTCCGCTTCGGTATCACCACCAAGGGGAACACCGGCGAGGAACAGATCAACATGACTACGCCGGCCGGTCTTTCCACGAACGCGTGGCACCACCTCGCGGTCACGCTCGGCGCCGGCTCGCCCTACACGGGCACGCTCTACATCGATCATGCGGTCGCCGGGACGAACACCAAGATGACCCTGCACTGGAGCGATCTCGGGGCGACCGACGCGAACAACTTCGGCCGATCGCTCTTCTCCGGTGACCCCTACTTCGCCGGACTGCTGGACGATTGTCGCGTGTACCGTCGAGCGCTCTCGGCGACCGAGATCGCGGCGCTGCCCTGATGGGCGACGAGAACCCACGGGCGTCGAGTCTTCAACGGCGCTCGTCGAGCTTTCGACTGATCTCGGGTCCGCGCCGATGATCCGCCGCGCAACCGCGGGCCCAGCGAGCAAGGCCGGCAGCGGCATGAGGAATGCAACAAGATCCGGCATGGCGCCATCCACATCTCGTTCCCGAGCCCGGCTCTTCGCGCTGGTTCTGGCCGGAGCCGCTTTCACCGTTACGACCGCGCTGTGCCTCGGGCGCGCCAGCGCCGATGTCGGAGGAGCGACGGCCGAACCGTCGTCTCGGGTGAAGCAGGAATGGATCGGCGTCGAGCTGACGCCGCTTGCCATCCCCCTCACGGCGGCGCCGTGCTGCGATCGGGAAACCTCCCTTTACCCCGTTCAGGCTGGCTTCGGCGGCACCCTGCGCTTGCTTCGCCACCGCTGGCAGTACGCCTACGTCATCCCCGTCGCGGGTGGTCTCTACGTATCGACGGGCAGCAGCGAAACGAGGTACCTCCACGTGCAAGCCGAGGGAGGGCTGGTGCTGCCCGGAACGAACGGCCGCGTCGAGCTGGGCCTGGGTGTTGGCGCCGGAATCCTCGGCATGACCTACGCGAGCGGTTGTGATGGGTCGTGCGCCATCGGCGGCTCCGGTGCGTTGATGACCTTGGTGGCGCGCTATCTCTTCGTCGATCGCCCGCACCTCACCATGGGCGCGAACCTGCGGGCCGTGCTGCCCCTCAACAACACGAGAGGCGAAGCGTTCGGCCACCTCATGGCCTGGGGCGACATGCTCCTCGTCGGCGTCGAGGTCGGCGTGGGGAGCTGATCTCGCGGCAGACGCGCCGGGCGCCTCCTGTCGCCTCGAGATTCCTGAATGGCCGCGGTCGAGGTACCGTTGGTCGCATGCGCCACCACCGCCTCGACCGGTCGGGCCTCCCGCTGCGCGTGACCGGGCTCGCGGCGATCGCGCTGGCCAGCGCCTCTTCCGCACAGCGCGGAGCCGTCGCCGCCGAGGGAGCTTCGGCCGGCGGCGCCAGCGGAGGGCCGGGCACGAATCCGGCGACGTCCGCAGGTCCCGGCGTCGTGTTCGGTGGCTGGTCGTTCCGGCGGGTGGCGCGCTCGGGTGGACCCCCCGAACCGTGGCTGCCCGCCACGGTGCCCGGGTGCGTCCACACCGATCTGTTCGCGGCCGGCAAGATCGCCGATCCGTTCGTCGGCCTGAACGAGAAGGATCAGGCCTGGATCGAGAACGAAGACTGGGAGTACCGCACCACGTTCCGGGTCGACGCGGCCGCGCGTGCCGCCGACCACGTCGAGCTGGTCTTCGCCGGGCTCGACACCTACGCCGAGGTACTGGTCAACGGCGTGTCGGTCCTGTGGGCCACGAACATGTTCCGCACCTGGCGGGTCGACGTGAAGCCCCAGCTCGTTCCCGCGGCGGGCGGGCCCGCGGGACCCGAGAATGTCCTCACGGTTCGGTTTCGGTCGCCGATCACCACCGTCAAGCCGACGTACGATCGGCTCGGCTACCGCCTGCCCGCCGTCAACGACCAGGCGCGCGAGATGGTCAGCATGTTCTCGCGCAAGGCTCCCTATCACTTCGGCTGGGACTGGGGTCCGCGCTTCGTCACGAGCGGCATCTGGCGTCCCGTCACCGCCGAGGTCTGGAGCGGAGCCCGCCTCGCCGACGTTCAGGTGTTCCAGGATCACCTCGACGCCGAGCAGGCGCGGCTGACGGTGAAGGCCCGCGTGCAGGCGGCGCGGGCCGGCCGCGTTCGCCTCCAGGTGACGATCTCGTCCCCGGTCGCCGCGGCCCCGCCTCCGCAAGGCGGCGCTCCCGCCACCGCGGGACCCGTCCCCGTCGTCGTCGACGCCAACGTGCCCGCCGGGGCCAGCGACGTGTCCATCCCCGTGCGCATCGATCGGCCGGAGAGGTGGTGGCCGAACGGGCTCGGTCCGCAGCGCCTCTACACGTTCGAGACGCGCTTGCTGGAGGCGGCGGACGGCCGCGAGCTGGGCACGCGCAGCATTCGTTTCGGCCTGCGTACGATCGAGGTCGTGCACGTGCGCGATCGCGATCGCGGCGAGCCCGGCAAGACCTTCACCATCAAGGTCAACGGCGCGCCCGTCTTCATGAAAGGCGCGAACTGGGTTCCCGCCGACAGCTTCTTGTCGCGGGTGACGCCCGACCGCTACGGCGCCTTGCTGCACGCCGCGGCCGACGCGCACATGAACATGCTCCGGGTGTGGGGCGGCGGCGTCTACGAGGACGAGCGCTTCTACGAGCTGTGCGACGAGCTCGGGCTCCTGGTCTGGCAGGACTTCATGTTCGCCTGCAGCATGTACCCGGGCGACCCCGCCTTCGTCGCCAACGTGCGCGCCGAGGCGGTCGAGAACGTGCGCCGGCTCCGCAACCACCCGTCGCTGGCGCTGTGGGCCGGCAACAACGAGATCGAGGCTGCCTGGCAGGGGTGGGGCTGGCAGGTGAAGTTCTCGCTGTCCCAGAAGGCGCAGGCCCAGATCTGGCACGACTACCGCGAGATGTTCCACGTGCTCCTGCCGGGGGTCGTCGCCACCGAGGATCCGGGCCGCTTCTACACGCGCAGCAGCCCGAGCGCGAACGAGGACGACGTGCGTTCGAACAAGCTGGGGTGGGGCGACATGCATTACTGGGGCGTGTGGCACGCCGAGGAGCCGTACACGAAGTACGCCGAAAATACGTCGCGCTTCATGAGCGAGTATGGCTTCCAGTCGTTCCCCGAGCTCGCGACCGTGGCCCGCTACGCGAAGGCGGCCGACTGGGACATCACGTCCCCCGTCATGTCCAGCCACCAGCGCCACCCG
>Ga0105238_10005579_pt1 | contig 12431 bp, 9 predicted proteins | sample KBSC34metaG_FD_81526 | JGI IMG/M metagenome (GOLD analysis project Ga0105238, IMG submission 81526) | Corn rhizosphere microbial communities from Kellogg Biological Station, Michigan, USA - KBS C3-4 metaG | ecosystem: Host-associated > Plants > Roots > Rhizosphere > Soil | place: Michigan, USA... | reverse complement strand
GACATCGGCAGAACCAATGTTCCGGGTACCTGCCGTGCCAGTTCGGCAAGGCTCGCGATCATGCGATTGCCATCGCGTGGGGATGGATATACAAACGTGCCTGCGCAGGAGCGCGACCATCCGGCCTTGCTCCAATTCGAAGTGTTCCCGACGAGAACTGTATGTCCTTTCGCTGCGAGCGAGCGCACGCAGGCGACTGCCTGGTTCTGGTTCCCATCGAGCACCAGGACTCTCATGAATTCACCAGTTGCGGAGTTTGCGCCGCACCGATTGCGTTCTGCAGAACATCTTCGAATTGCCGCGCGATGTTCGACCAATCGTAGCGTGCCGCAAGGGCCGCCGCGGCCTTCTCATACTTGCGCCGCAGTTGGATATCGCTCAGCAACGTGAGGATGCTGTCACCGAAGTTGCTTGGTTCATCCGCCAGAATGCAGTTCTCGCCGCTGGTAACGTCGAGTCCCTCGGCACCAATGGTGGTCGACACCAGCGCTTTACCCATCGCCATGGCTTCGAAAATCTTGAGGCGCGTACCGCCGCCGATTCTCAAAGGGACGATCACGACCGCGGCGTCGCGCAGATAATCCGAAACAGACGGAACGGTGCCTGTGACCTCAACGGTTGCGGATGCCAGTTGTTTCACTCGTGCATGCGGATTGCGACCTACAATCTGAAACTTCGCTTGTGGGAATTTCCGAACAATGGCCGGCCAAATTTCACGGCAGAACCACTCCATGGCGTCAATATTGGGCTCCCAGTCCATGGAACCGGTGAAGACGACGCGCGGTGGATCGCCGCTGGCGGAAGGAAAGACTTGGTACTTCTCCGTGTCCACTCCGGTCGGTACCACGCTAATGGAGCAGGTCGGATCCATCGCCAGCATTTGCTGCTTGTCAGTCTCCGACACCGCAATGACGTGATGAAACCGGCGCAAGGCCTCACGCTCATAGCGCTCCATCTTGCCGGCTTCGATTTTGTACGACATCTTTCGCACCGGATTTGCTTCTGTCTTCGCCATTCGCGCCCAGAGCGAACTTTCCACGTTGTGCTGAAACAGCACGCACGGAAGCGGCAGTTGCTGAGGAAAATTGAGTGATGCCGAGAGAAAGTCACAAACTGCAACGTCGAATTGGCGGGCCTGCAGCCACTCGCGAAGGGTCTGCTGAACTTTTGGGTCAGTGAATTTTGTCACTGCATACGGCGCGGATTTCGGCAAGCGACGCAAATAATCGAAGGCTTGTGCGAGTCCACCTTCCGGCGCTGCGGTGTGAATGCAACGCGCTCCCGGCAGTTCCTTAGCCAGTGCTGCTTCGTAGCTCAGATCCTTCGCGCCGCCGTAATAGGACAAGGTAGTCAAGGCGTTGTGGCGCGCCAGTTTCTTAAGGATGTTGAAGGAACGGATCTTCCCGCCCGTATCGACAGGAAGCAACTTGCCGGCTTTGACCCAGAGAATTCGCATGGCCTGAAGTGCGCGGTGATTAAATCTTATTCCTAAAGCGCCGGTGTGCTACCAGCAAATCCCTGCGTAGGCTCCCGCGCTTTTTAGCCTGCGATCTTTTTCGAGGTTCACAAGATCGATAACAACTTGCCCGGGCTTGAGCTTGGACTGCAGTTCGTCGCGCTTGACCCCGCGCGTGCCGATCACGATCACGTCAGCATCCTGCAGCACCTCGTCGAGCGTTGGGCGTAGCAGCGATCCGATATGCGGGATCACTTCTTCGATGTACTGGCGATTCGATCCGATGAGGCGCCCAAGGGAGACGTTATCGTCCCAGATTTTCAGATCCCGGCCCTCCCCGAGCAGGCGCTTCACGAGCTGGACTTGCGGGCTTTCTCGCAGATCGTCGGTTGCAGCTTTGAAGCTGATGCCTAACATCGCAATCTTCTTCTTGCCGGTTTCGAGAATCAACTCGATCGCGCGCTCCAGATGTTCGTCGTTGCTGGGCATAACCGACTCGAGCAGAGGCAAGCTGAGGTCAAGTTCCTTTGCGCGATAGGTAAGCGCGCGCACGTCCTTCGGCAGGCATGATCCGCCGAAGGCGAATCCGGGCTTCAAGTACGTTGGCGAGACATTGAGTTTGGTGTCGGCAGTAAAAATTTCCGTTACGGCCTCAGCGTCAACGTTCTGGTGCTTCGCCAAAGTGCCGATCTCGTTCGCAAAGCCGACCTTCACAGCGTGCCAGGCATTGCAAACGTACTTGACCATTTCAGCGGTGGTGAATGTTGTCTGAAAAACGCGTCCAGGCACCCAGCTATAAAGATCGGCAAGGATCGCACTGTGCGCCGAATCGGATGACCCAATCACAGTCATCGACGGTTCCAAAAAGTCCGCGACTGCCGTGCCCTCGCGCATGAATTCTGGATTAACGCAAACGCCGAAGCCCTCGCCCAACTTCTTACCGCTGGCTTTCTCGAGCGTGGGTACGACAATTTTTTCGGCGGTTCCCGGCAGAACCGTACTCCGCAATACCACCAGGTGAAAGGAATCTTTCTTTTTCAAAACTTCACCGATCTCGCGGCAGACCGGTTCGATGTGTCCGAGATCCAGCTTCCCATTGCGGAGGCTCGGCGTGCCCACGCACAAGAACGAGATTTCTGTCTGCATCACCGCATCCGCGGCGCTGCTGGTCGCATGCAGGCGGCAAGCCTTGTTGCATTCCGCGATCATTTCGGAGACGCGCGGCTCAACAATCGGGCTCTGACCGGACTCCATGGCATTCACTTTGATCGGGCTGAGGTCCACGCCGATCACTCGGTTTCCTTTGCTTGCTAAACAGGCTGCCGTGACAGTACCGACGTAACCCAGGCCAAAAACGCTGATAGACCGGCTCATAATTCGTGCTTTATCCTTGATACACCTAGAGTCTGTGAATTCGGAACCAATCAGTACCGCAATTCACTTGCCGAAGAGTCCATTCCCCCGAAAGCGCACTCTTACTTAGTGTTGTATTTTCAGCAGCTTAGATCTGAACCGACCGCCCTCAAGCGGCCCTCAGATCAGGATAAAAATGGTATGCAAACAGTTGCACAGTCAACTGGTTTTCTTCGGAGTTCCGGTGCCACTCGCAACTCTAGCAAAGTTATCTGGGCGCGATAAGATTACCTTCGGGGTTCGAGTGTTATGTCCACGGCGCAGCAGGAAAAGAGCGAAGTGAAGGCGAGTCCGCCGACTCCCGTGCGCGATGTGGACTTCCCGCGAAAACGAAAAATTTTCTATCTCGTCGATTCCCTCAGCGTTGGCGGTACTGAGACTCAAGCGGTTGAGCTCGCGCGTCGAATGGATCCGGCGAAGTATGACATCACGCTGGCCTGTCTTCGTAAAGAAGGGCCTCTGCTCGAGCGACTGAATGGTTCGGCAGTGAACGTAGTCGAGTTTCATCCCAAGGGCGGCATTGATTCTCCGCGAGGCTTGTATCAGGTGGCCCGAATGGCCGCTTACTTGCGACGCGGAAAGTTCGACGTCGTCCATGCGCATGATTTGTGGTCCAACATGATTGCGGTAGTTGCGGGGAAAATTGCCGGAGTACCCGTCATCGTGACCAGCCAGCGCGACCTTTCTCATGGCGATTGGTACCAGAGCAAACGGAAGAGGTGGCTGCGGAAAGCGCAGAATGCGTCGTCGGCGGTCCTGACGAACGCGCGCACGATCCGTGAACGCTTGGTAAGCGATGAAGGGCTTGCCGCCAATAAAGTTCGAGTGATTTACAACGGTGTGGATCTTGAGCGTTTTGAGTCTTCGCCCAGCATGCGGGCCAAGCTTTTTCCAGGGATGCAACGCGCGAAGCTGATTGTGCTGGTGGGAAACATGCACACCGAGGTCAAGGGGCATCCGACGCTGATTGCGGCAACACCAGAAATAGTCTCGCGAATCCCACAAGCCCATTTTGTTCTGGTAGGCGACGGCGAGAAGCGAAAAGACTTTGAGGCTGCGGCTCAGGCTGTGGGCGTGGGCGCCAATTTCATGTTCCTGGGACGGCGTAACGACGTCGCAGGCATTCTTGCAGCATGCGATATCGCGGTGCTGCCGTCGGCGGCCGAGGGTATGCCGAACGCGGTCCTCGAATATATGGCGGCCGGATTGCCGGTTGTGGCCAGTGCGTGGGTGGAAATCTGGAAGTGATTGCCGATGGCGCAACGGGCCTGCTGGTGCCGGCTGGCGATGCGGCTGCGCTCAGCGCAGCTTTGTCGCGCCTGCTGGCCGATGATGTTCTAGCCTTACGGTTGGCTCGGCAAGGACGCGAACTGGTCGAGCAGAAGTTCAGCTTCGATCGCCTGACGCGTGAGGTCGGAGCCCTTTACGAAGAGCTCTTGCAGGCGAGAGGGCACGCATGAACGGCAAGGCCAAAATCCTGCAGATCGGGAATTATCCGCCGCCGATGTGCGGATGGGCAATCCAGACGAAGCTCGTCACCGATGAGCTTCGCCGGCGCGGCTATGTCTGCGACATTCTCAAAATCAATGAAGGCCGCCAGATCAAGGATCCCACCTACATAGATGTGCAGAACGGGCGCGACTATTTGTTCAAAGTTCTGCGTTTCGCGTTTCGCGGGTACCGCCTGAATGTGCACGTGAACGGGATGTCAAAGAAGGGCTACGTCCTCGCGTTAATCGCAGTACTCGCGGGACGGTTGGTGTTTCATCCAGCGCTTGTGACTTTTCACGGCGGCCTCTCGCAGGATTTTTTTCCGCGCCCAGATTCGCCGCGGTTGCGTTTTGCGTTCAGGCTGTTGTTCATGCTGGCGGGTGCCATTGCGTGCGATAGCAATGAGATTAAGCAGGCGATTGTGAACTACGGAATTAGACCCGAGAAGGTCAGCTCCATAGCGACCTTCTCAACGCAGTACCTGCATTTCACGCCCGTGAAGTTGTCGGCGGAGATCGAAACTTTCCTGGCGCAGCGAGATCCGGTGTTCTTCTGTTACGTCTCGTTCCGGCCGGAGTACCGTTTGGAGGTTTTGCGCGAAGGTATGGCTAAGTTCCGCAAGGTCTATCCGCGTGCGGGATTTGTCTGGCTGGGGTTTCCCGAGAAGGAAATGCCGGCAGCGCGCAAGTTCGTAGAGGACTGGCCAGCCGATGAGCGCGGAAGTCTTCTGCTGATCGGCAATCTTGCGCACGACGAGTTCCTGACTCTCATGTCTCGGTCGTTTGCTTGCCTAAGAACTCCTGCATGCGATGGAGTGGCTGCGTCAGTGCTGGAATCGCTGACTCTCGGTATCCCGGTGGTGGCAAGTGAGAACGGCCGACGTCCTGCCGGCGTCATCACCTACGAGGAGATGAATGCCGACGACATGGTTGCGAAACTTCGCTTCCTGGCAGAGAACTACCCGCAGGTGAAAGCTAAAACCTGTCTGTCCAATGCGGAGGACAACGTCGGACTGATGGCCAGTTGGCTTACCGGCGAGAGTACTGCTCCTGCACGGCAAGAGGTTGTGCGTGTCGGATAACGCAGTCAGGCGGCGCTTGGGGCGTGTGTTCTCGATGAGCAGTGACGAGTTTGTCACGCGCTCGCGCCAGGAACTTGGAAAGCGGATTGACGGTGTGCTGGCGCGCGCGGGGCAGGATTTTTCGGAAACACCGCGGGCCGCGAGTTCAAAACTGAAATTCTTCTTCGATCCGGAAGATGTTCCCGGAATCCTCTCACTCCTGAAGCAGCGTCTTCCGGATGAGTACAACGCGATTGTGCCTCGCGCCGAGCGCATCTGCACGCATCATTTCGACCTGCTTGGATATCGCGATCTCGACTACGGAAGAGAAATCGACTGGAGTCTGGATCGGGTGCACGGGAAGCGTGCCCCGGGAAAGCTGTTCTACAAACTGCCGTATCTCGACTTTCAAGAATGCGGCGACGTTAAAGTCACCTGGGAACTAAACCGGCACCAGCACTTCGTCACCTTAGCGAAGGCTTTTCGTGTTACCAACGATCGGCGCTTTGCGGATGAATTGTTTCTACAGTGGGAATACTGGCATCGCGAAAACCCATTTCCTTATGGTGTGAATTGGGCGAGCAGTCTTGAGTTCGCGTTCCGCGGCATCTCCTGGCTGTGGACCTACTACCTGCTTGGCGATGCGGCTCAACAGCGGTCTGGATTTCGCGAGCACTTTTTGCGATCCATCTCGGTTCACGGGCGGGCCATTGAGCGCTACCTGTCCACGTATTTTTCGCCCAACACTCATCTGCTGGGTGAGACAGTGGCGTTGTTTTTCATCGGCCTGCTCTGCCCTGAACTGCCCTCATCGCAACGCTGGAGAAACCTTGGGTGGAAGACCACGTTGCAGGAAGCCCAGCGGCAGGTTCGTACCGACGGCTTGCACTTCGAGCAGTCGCTTTACTATCACGTCTATGCCGTCGATTTCTTCCTGCACGCGCGTGTGCTTGCGGCACGAAATGGTATTGAAATTCCCGCCGATTACGATGCAACGATTGAACGTATGCTGAGCGCCCTTGCTGTCCTTGGCCGCACCGGCAACGTGCCGCGATTCGGCGATGATGATGGAGGGCGATTGTTCGATGGCCAGCGCAATCGACCTGAGCACATGCTGGATCCGCTGGCGACCGGAGCGATTCTCTACAGCCGTGGCGACTTCAAGGAGTTGGTACATGGCTTGCGAGAGGAGACGCTCTGGCTTCTTGGGCCTCACGCTGGACGAACTTTCGACAGCATCGCGGAGCAGCGGCCGAAACTAGATCCCATCGCCTTCGTTGATGCGGGCTTGTACGTCATGAATGGTCCAAACCATCAGATCGTGATTGATGCCGGGCCGCTCGGCGCAGGCAGCGGAGGCCATGGCCACGCCGATGCGCTCAGCATTTGCGCGAATGACAAAAGCGGCCCTGTGCTGATCGACGGCGGAACATTCGAGTACGTAGCTGATGGTCCGGAACGGGAGCAGTATCGCAGTACAGCCGCACACAACACGCTGACGATTGACGGCGTCAGTCAGCCTGCGTCACGGGGGCCTTTCGTTTGGTCGCACCACCCAAAAACCGTCGCCGAAAAGTGGATCAACGGCGAGCAGTTCGACTTTTTTGCCGGGAATTCCGATGCGTACTCTCCTGTAACGCATCGACGTTTTGTTTTTTCGCGGAAGTCAGATTTCTGGTTCGTGCGCGATGTGGTCGAAGGATCCGGCGAGCACAATGTGGATGCTTACTGGCATCTCGCTCCCGGGTTCACGGCTTCGGATTTGGCACGCTTTTCTCGATCCGAAGGCGGTACGCTCGACATCGTGAGCACCGGCGACAACAACTGGAGCCAGCAACTTGAAAATGGCAAATGGTCTCCAGCATACGGCGAAGCACAACCCGCGCCGATTCTGCATTTCAGTGCCGTTGCCACCCTCCCTACAGAATTCGCCACCCTGTTTAGATCAAGGAAGACCGCGAGTTCGCAACCGGGGACCTTGAAATCGATCGGGCAGATTTCGCGGGAGCGTGGCTACGTTTATGCTGACGGGGAAGAGGAGCACAGGTTTATTTTCGCGAACGGCAGCCAAATCTGGAACATAGACGGCTGGTCGAGTGACGCGGAATTCGTTTATTGGGGATATGATCGCAAGCGTGACAGCGGTCTTCTGGTCTTGTGTGGCGGAACGAAGGTGAGCGCCGCAGGCCAGGCCATTGTGGAATGCTCAAAACAAGGTTTCTTCAGTGAAGTTCTTTGGGAAAATGGGCGTGCGCAAGCGCTGGGGGCTGGCGGTAGTGGAATTACGATTTATGACGCGGCGCTTCGCAGTTTGACGGCAGAACCTGTGCTGTCGACTTCAACGCGACAACAGGTGAGCGAGTAATTTATGTGCGGAATTTGCGGAATGTTCCTGGCGGACCGCGACGCGCGAGTGGAGCGCGAGCGCATGGCTGCAATGAATGATCAGATTGTTCATCGCGGTCCGGATGACGGTGGTCTCTTCGTGGAAGGCCGCGTTGGCCTTGCCATGCGTCGCCTAAGCATCATTGATGTCAAGACTGGCCACCAGCCGCTTTCCAATGAAGATGAGAACATTTGGATCGTCTTCAACGGCGAGATCTACAACCATCAACAGTTGCGCGCTGATCTCGAGGCCGCCGGCCACCGCTACCGTACCAAAAGTGATACAGAGACGATCGTCCATCTTTACGAGCAGTACGACCGCGATTGCGTGAATCATCTGCGTGGGATGTTTGCGTTCGCCATTTGGGATCGCCCCAAGCGCAAGCTCTTCATTGCACGCGACCGGTTAGGCATCAAGCCGCTTTACTACCGCTATTCCAACGGTCAGTTTTTGTTTGGATCGGAAGTCAAAACGATCCTCGCTTATCCGGGAGTGAAACCCGAATTCAATCAGGCGGGGCTCGCAGAATATCTGGCCTTCGGCTATCTCACCGGCGAAGACACGTTCTATGCAGGGATTAAGAAATTGTTGCCGGGGCACACGCTCGAAGCGGATGAAGCGGGCACCATTTCAATTCAGCCTTATTGGGATCTTTCGGTTGCTGCGGATCCGGATAACAAACCTCGCAGCCATTACGTGAAGGGGTATCGCGAATTGCTGGAGCAGTGCGTGGATAGCCATTTGATGAGCGACGTTCCACTCGGGGTGTTTCTCAGCGGTGGCCTGGATTCCAGCGTCATTGCGGCACTGACCGCGAAAAGCCGCCAGGAACCGATCCGGACATTCGCCGTAGGCTACGGCGAAGAAGCTTTTAGTGAGCTGCCCTTTGCGCGGCAGGTAGCAAAACACATCGGGTCGGAGCATCACGAGGTTCGCCTCAGCAGGCAGGAGTTCTTCGATTATCTGCCAAAGCTCATATGGCACGAGGATGAGCCGATTGTGTGGCCATCAAGCATTTCGTTGTATGCTGTCGCCAAACTGGCTCGGGAACGCGTGACCGTCGTCCTCACCGGAGAGGGAAGTGATGAAACGCTCGCCGGATACACGCGCTATGCATGGACGGTCAAAAACGCCGGTCTTGACAAGGTGTACCGCTCGGTCACCCCCGATGCGCTTCGTCGCGCCGTTCGGGCCGCGATTAACGGCAGTGGTCTTCCTGCCAATCTCCGTCGCAAGCTGGAACACACGTTTCTGGTGCGAGACGGCGCCTCTTGGCCCTCGTTCTATTTCGACAATTTTTATTCCGCATTTTCAGCCCAGGAACAAGATGATCTGTTAACTGCAAGTGCCAAGTCCATCGCGCGTGATGCCTACGCCGGTTCCATGAAGCATTGGGAGCAATCATCCGGGGATCTGCTGCATCGCTTGCTGTATACCGACATCAAGACCTACTTGGTCGAACTGCTCATGAAGCAGGATCAGATGAGCATGGCGGCGTCCATCGAGAGCCGCGTACCCTTTCTAGATCACGTACTAGTTGAGTACACCGCAAGAATTCCTGCAAAGCATGCAATTCATGGTCTGGCAGGAAAACAAGTTTTGAAAGAAGCGGTCGAAGACCTGCTCCCGCACGACATCATTTACCGAAAGAAGATGGGTTTTCCAACGCCGTGGGCATACTGGCTCGCGGGACCACAGTTGAATGATCTGGAAAAAATCCTGTTGAGCCCGCGCACTCTCGAGCGCGGCTTCTTCCGACCTGCGGCCGTGAAGAAGATGTTTGCCGAACACCGAGCCAATCGCCGTGATCATGGCAATCGAATCTGGCGTCTGCTAAATCTTGAAACCTGGTTGCGAGTCTGCATAGACCGTGACACAGCCGTGCTGGCTGCAGCAAAGCAATCGGCCGCGGTTACCACCTGAGAGCATCCACGAACTCACCCGACCTGGATCTGATCTCTGCTCCCGAGGAATTCCGTCAACGGTTCCCGCAACCCTGCTCCACACGCAATCAGCCCGGGAAGCAACGGCGAGCGCTGATTGAAAACGAACCTGCCCTGATGCAGCGGCCGCGCAAATCCACCAGCGCTGAGCACCAAAGCAATTCCCGCCGCGATGTCCCACTCATTCTTGGGAGTTAGCGTGAACGTCGCATCATCCAAACCAGCGGCCACCCGCGCCAGTTTATATGCAACGGAACCCATCGGGGTGACCTTGAAGGGGGCGTCTTCAAACTGCTTCCACTCGCCGCGCTTTACTTCGCTGCGGCTGGCGAGCACGGTGGCGCCTTGCAATTCCGACCGCGCACTGGCTTGTTTCGGATTCCCGTTATATTGCAGGCCGCCTGTAATCGATCCTAGAAAGAACTCGCCGGTAGCCGGATTACAAATTCCTCCAGCGATTGGCTGCCCGTCTTTTACCAGTCCAATTGATGCACAAAATTCTGGAATTCCCGTCACAAATTCCCGCGTGCCGTCCAGCGGATCGACGATCCAAACGTATTGTTTTTCCAAACGGGAAGAATCGTCCACACTTTCCTCCGACAACCAGCCTTCGCCGTCGCGCAACAGAGCTTTTCGCAACGCTGAATCGAGTTGACGGTCGGCCTCGGTGACGGGATCGCTCCCGCTTTTGTACTCCGTGGCCACTTTGCCCGGAGTGAACTGTTCAAAGATTGCGCAAGCCTCGTGCAGCGCGACATCAATTCGGTGCAGGAACTCTCCGATTAACTGATTCAGATGGTTCTCTCCTAGTTTTTTGGACTACGTGTGTGCAAGAGATTGCAACCTGTCAGCAGCGACCCGAGGACACCATGCAGCGATCAAGGCGGCCACGCCATTCTAACAAACGAAGTTATGCCTGTCGCCACGGTGGCCTTTAGGTTGCACGTAAACTCGTGGCGCGATGCTGTGCTTGCGATTAGCTTCCATAGTACGTTAAGGTGAGGGCAGTAAATTCTCGTGCGCCAGCATTTCGTCCGCGTTGCGGCGAAATGGGGATGGACGTCCTTTGCATTGGGGGGCAGGGCCAAGTCCAAACGGAGGAAAATGAGTAACTAAAACCTCACTCATGGTGCCACGATCTGCAACTCTTAAGCACTCTCTGGATCAGTGTCCCCGAAGGGGACCGGTTTTCGATTCGTCTCTCTACAGATATTCCCATCAGGACTCAAGTCGCCGCATTTGGCGAGGCTGCGGCCAAGCGCGTTCTGTTGGTCCTCATATTGGAGAACGGGAGAAAACCCAATGATCTATCGGATTACGCACACTCTGAAGTATTTGACGGGATTGGATTACGCGGGCAGAAACTTCGCCGTCTTTCCTGACGACACAATGGTGGTTTCCTACCCCAGGTCTGGTAACACTTGGACGCGCTTCCTGATCGCCAATCTCCTGCATCCCTCCAAGGATGTAAGCTTTCTAAATATTGAAAGCCTCATCCCGGATACCACGACGATCTCAAGTCTGAGGCTGAAGCGAATTCCCAGACCGCGCGTTATCAAGACGCACGAGTATTTCGACCATCGCTATCCCAAAGTGGTCTACATCGTCCGCGACCCGCGCGATGTAGTCCTTTCCTGCCACAACTTTCAAAGGAAGTATCGGCAGATTCCGGACGCATATCCGCTCGAACAGTACGTCGATGATTTCCTAATGGGTAGGTCCACCGAAAGGGCCTGGGGAACGTGGGGCGAGAACGTGGGCAGTTGGCTCTCCAGTCGCTCTGGACATCCATCGTTTCTGTTGGTCCGCTTCGAAGATATGCTGCAGCACCCACATGAAGAGCTTAAGCGTTTGGGAGATTTCCTAGGGGTGGCGGCTACAGTCGAAATCCTGGAGCAAGTGATCCGCCGCAGTTCGGCCGACAGTATGCGCGAACTCGAGAAAAAGCAGCAGGACCAATGGGTTGGCGCGAGAAAGCACCGCAAAGACATCCCTTTCGTGGGGTCTGCAAGAGCTGGCGGATGGAAAGCAAAGTTGCCAGAACGCGGCGTCGCCAAGATCGAGGCTGCCTGGGGACATCTCATGCTTGCGCTGGGGTATGACCTTGTAACAACGGCGGCGCCAGATCGGCGTCAGGCTCTGCCCCAAACTGCTGCCTTGGCTCGGTAGGAAGACCGGACAGTAAGCGTAGTTTTTGATACTATTTAAGGTGCTCACTTTTCACGACTACTGTTGTTGTTGTCGCTAGTCGCCGGGGATCCCTCTCCCAACCCCCTTCGCTGTAGCCCGAGCTCATTATCCAGTAATGAAAATCTACCTATGGAGGTAATGTATTTTGGCTTCGACAAGTCACCTTATCCCCGCCCACGGCGGCGAATTGGTACAACTCATCGCGTCTGCCGAGCGCAGCGCTGAACTGAAAGCTCACTCGCGTGAATGGCTTTCCTGGGACCTTTCTGGACGGCAGTTGTGTGATCTCGAACTGCTGCTGAGCGGCGGCTTCTCACCCCTGCGCGGATTTATGAATCGCGCCGACCATGAAGGCGTGTGTCACAACATGCGGCTGAGCAGCGGCGTGATCTGGCCGATGCCGATCACACTGGATGTGACTGAGGACTTTGCCAAGAAGCTACAGCCGGGGAGCAGCAAGGTGGCTTTGCGCGATCCCGAAGGCGTGATGGT
>Ga0105238_10005577_pt1 | contig 12433 bp, 13 predicted proteins | sample KBSC34metaG_FD_81526 | JGI IMG/M metagenome (GOLD analysis project Ga0105238, IMG submission 81526) | Corn rhizosphere microbial communities from Kellogg Biological Station, Michigan, USA - KBS C3-4 metaG | ecosystem: Host-associated > Plants > Roots > Rhizosphere > Soil | place: Michigan, USA... | reverse complement strand
GAGCTCCGGTCCGCTCAGCCAGACGCGCGCCGGTGTCGCGAGCAGGCTCGCGAGCGTGACGGTGCCGATGCCGCCGAGCGTCACCGAAGCCGCGGGATTTGCGGTTTGGATGTCGGCCGGCGTGAGCGGCGTTGTGCTCGGCGACGAAGGCGCCGCATTTACCACGACCGTCAGCGGCTGATTCGCGTTGACCGCGGCGTGCCCCGACGCGATTGCGAACTTCACGCTGCCGTCGTTCCAGCGCGTCTTGACGATCACCTGCGAGTCGGCGAGCACGAGCGCTGGCACCACCGGCACGTCGCCCTTCTTGAACGCGAGCCCCACGGTGAACGGCTGCTGCATGTTCGATTGCGCGGCGTCGAGCTCGATCGACGTGACCGGCACGTCGGCCGCGCAGGTGCCTGCGATGAGCCATGCGCACAACGCCAGCAGCAATCGGCGCACGTCAATTCCCGAAGCCATCGGCGAAAATGCGGTCGGACAAGCGCAGGATGAAGCAGTTGTCGTCGATGCTGTTGCACGACACGTGCACGTGCGAGGCTGGCGAGTAGCGGAAGCGGCCGTAGATCCACGGCAACGTCGTCGGTCCACCCGTGATGGTGAGCGTGCTGCAGGTGGCGTTCGCCGCATCCAGCAGGTAAATCGTGTCGGTGCCGTGCCAGGCAACGAGGCGATCGAGGTCCGCATCGTAGTTCCAGCCCACTGCGTCGTGGTCCATGAAGGCGCAGGTTGGCGCCGGCTGCGACTGCAGAGTCAGCAGGCCGCTCATGGCGCCGATGTCGTAGCTCAATAGCGTGCGGGTTCCGGTCACGTAGAAGTAGTAGCGGTGCAGCTTCGGCTGGATCACAGCGCCCTTGTACGATTCCACCGCGAGATCGTTGTCGTCGGAACGTTTGCTCCAGGCGTGCGCGGCGGGATCGTATGACCAGAGGTTGTATTCGTCGCGCGCATACAGCAGTCCCGAGACGGGATCGCGCACGACGCCGACCGCGAACGATCCGCGCGGCGTGAGCGCGCTGGGCCGCGCGGTCCACGCCAGGCTCGTCGTGTCGAACGTCCACGAATCCTGACTGAGATTTCCGCACTGCCAAAGCGATCCGCCGTAGAGGAACATCTCGCCCGACGCGGGCAGGAACTCGAGGTGGTTGTACGTATGGCGCGCCACCGGGCGGCCGTCGGCATTCGTGCCGCCGTTGACGCAGCCGTCGCGGACCGGATAGCTCGGCGCATCGAGCCGCTCGAGTGCTGCGCTGTCGAGATCGAGCGCATACACCTCGTTGCCGCCCCAGTCCGAATGTCCGCCGCCGGCGATCAGCAGCCGATTGCCGTTCGTGTCGAAGGTTCCACCGCTGTAAGCGGTGACGCCGGCGCAACCCGATCCGCCGTGCAGGTCCGGATACGTGCTGTCGCTCGGACAGAGGGTGCGCAGCCGTGTATTCGCGAGCTCGTGCCATCCCGGTCCGGTGGGCAATACGGCGGACTGCGCGCGCGAGAAGACGCAGATGCCCGCGAGGGCGGCGATTGCGAGGCAGCGTGCGGGTGCGTGCGAGGCCATCGGTTCACGGTCTCCGTGGACTTGCTTGCGCTGAGTGTGGCAGAGGCCTTGGTGGGCGTTTGAGAACTGGCTGACGATTTGTGGAACGGTCGATTCGCGAGGAGTCAAAGTGCCTTGTCGCGGTGAGTGCTCGGCGCAAATCGCGATCCGTTCGCGCGGAAAGGTGCCTTAGTCCCGCTTCTACCGCTGTGCGCGGCAACGGTGCATCCAAGATGCACCCTATGTGCGCGGGACGGTGCATCCAAGATCACCCTATTTGCGCGGCAACGGTGCATTCAAGACGCACACTACGCCGCCTCGCGCAAGATGGCACGCAGCTCCTGCGGCGATTTCCAGTGCCAGCCGCAGATGTAGCGCGGCAGGTTCCAGCGGTCGCTGTCGCGTGTCGCCGGCACCGCGCCATCGCCGAACGCGGCGCGCATGCCATGCACATTGTGGAATTGTGGAAAATATTCCGTGCGCAGGTAGTCGTTTACGTGGCTGTACGGATAGCAAAACAAGGATGTGCGCCGCGGCGCGATCGCCGCGTCTATGTAGCGGCTGGCCGCGGCGATCTCGGCATCGGCGCGGATGCGGTTGTCCACCGGGTGGAATGTGCCGCGCTGCATGCCGTCGATGCCGGGCAGCGGGATCGCTGCATGGTTGTGATCCCAGCTGTGGTTCTCGATCGCCATGCGGCCGGACGCGGAAGCCGCCTGCCACCAGCGCTCGCTCATCCAGCCGCGGCCGGCCAGGCAGTTGCGGTCGAGGTAGTCGCGGCCTTCCGGCGAGGCAATCACGAAGCTGGTCAGGTGCAGATCCGGCTGCGCGGTCGCGCCGTGCTCGACGGCGAAGTCCGCCAGGCAGTTGTACAGGCTGCGTTGACGTCCGTGGGTCGGATGATCGAGATCGAAGAAGTCGAAGTCCGAGCCGTCGTCGCAGGTCAGCGCCACGCAGCGGCTCAAGTCGCGTTGCGCGGTGCCGAGCAGCTGATCCACGACCCACGCCAGCGGCACCACGCGCAGGCCCAGCTCATGGATCAGGCGCAGGTCCGCGGCAAACGCGACATGGTCGTTGTTGGCGTAGTCGTTGCCGTCGATGTTGATGGCGTGATAGGCGAGGATGGGGATGCGCAAGACTTGATGACTCTGTAGAACCGTTCGCATTGAGCGTAGCTCGCGCAGCGAGCGGAGTCGAAATGTCGCCGAGCGGCTCTTCGACTCGGCCCCGACTTTGATTGGCGCCGGGGCCTATGTTCAGGGCGAACGGAATAAGGAACCAATTCGGGTGGACGGGACGCAGCCATTTGGCAGGACAGCCGCAGCCCGAACCGCTAGAATACGCGGCCCTGCCGTTTGCCTGCAAAACCCGGAGTCTGCCATGGCCGCCGCGCCGCTCAATCCCGTTGATTTGTATGACGTCCGCTCGCTGTTGAGCGAGGAAGAACGCATGGTGCAGGACACCGTGGCGCGCTTCACCGACGAACGCGTGCTGCCGATCATCGGCGACTGCTTCGACCAGGCCCGCTTCCCGAAGGAGCTGGTGCCGGAAATGGCCGAACTGGGCCTGCTTGGCTCCTCGCTGCCGACCGAATACGGCTGCGCCGGCATGAACGCGGTCAGCTACGGCCTGATCTGCCAGGAACTCGAACGCGGCGATTCCGGCATCCGCAGCTTCGCCTCGGTGCAGTCGTCGCTGTGCATGTATCCGATTTACGCGTACGGCTCGGAGGAGCAGCGCAAGCGCTGGTTGCCGCAGATGGCCAAGGGCGAAGTGATCGGCTGCTTCGGCCTGACCGAGCCGCATGGCGGCTCGGATCCGGCCAACATGAAGACGAACGCCAAGAAGGACGGCGGCGACTGGGTCATCAACGGCGCCAAGATGTGGATCACGAACGGCAACCTGGCCAACATCGCGATCGTCTGGGCGCAGACCGAAGAAGGTATACAAGGTTTCATTGTGGAAAAGGGCACGCCGGGCTTCGCGGCCCAGGAAGTGCACAAGAAGATGAGTCTGCGCGCGTCGGTGACGTCGGCGCTGTTCTTCGACAACGTGCGCGTGCCGGATTCCAGCCGCCTGCCGAATGTCAAAGGCCTGAAAGGTCCGCTCGGCTGCCTTACGCAGGCGCGCTACGGCATCACCTGGGGACCGATCGGCGCGGCCATCGCCTGTTTCACCGAAGCGACCGAATATGCCAAGCAGCGCACGCTGTTCCAGCGCCCGATCGCCGCCACGCAGGCGGTGCAGCTCAAGCTTGCCGACATGGCGCGCCGCATCACCATGGCGCAGTTGCTGTCGCTGCAGTTGGGCCGCCTGAAGGATCGCGGCGCGATGCAGCCGACCCAGGTGAGCCTGGCCAAGTGGAACAACTGCCGCATGGCGATCGACATCGCACGCGAAGCGCGCGACATCCTCGGCGGCGCCGGTATCACCACCGAGCATTGTCCGATCCGGCATGCGTTGAATCTCGAGTCGGTCATCACCTATGAAGGCACGGAGACCGTGCATCAGCTGGTGGTGGGGCGCGAGGTGACGGGGATCAATGCGTTCTAATGGAGAAATCCGTGCGCGGCGGAATTCTGTTGTTCTTGCTAAGTTCATTTTGCGGCACAGCTTTCGCGGTCGACAAGACTAGTCCGGAATATCTGCGTAGTGATCACGCGGGAATCGCTAAGCTCAAGTCGGACGAACCTGTGGACACTCTCTTTCCAAAGTTGCTGCATGCGACTCAAGAATGTTGGGTTGGTGAGGTGACGCCGGGCGCGATGGGTTTGCCAGTTTCAAGCGCTTCTCGAACTGTTCTTGGCGATAGCGCTTCTGACAAAAAGAGCGGATACATACTTGTTCAGGCGAAGGGATTCTTCGGGGCATTGAAGAGTAATTTTCTCCAGATCGACGTCAACGAAGACGCAGCGGGATCTTCGGTGACGGTCTATTACAAGAACCGCGTGAAGGGCCAGGAGCAATTTGTTGGCCAAGTTGAGCACTGGCTCAATGGCGACCTTAGTTTCTGTGATTCCCACCCCTTCATGCGCAAGATCAAGGAAGGCAGTTAGGTCACCTTGTATGAACCACGACCTTCAAATCGAAACCCCACGCCTGCTCCTGCGTCTGCCACGCCTCGAAGATTTCGAAGGCTACGCCGAGTTGCATGCCGATGAAGAAGCCGCGCGTCATATTGGCGGTGCGATGCAGCGCACCGTGGCATGGCGCAAGTTCCTGCAGCAGCCGGGTGCGTGGATGGTGCAGGGTTATGCGATGTTTTCCGTGTGCGACAAAGTCACCGGCGAATGGCTCGGCCAGTGCGGGCCGTGGCAGCCCGAAGGCTGGCCCGGCACGGAGGTGGGCTGGGCGTTCCGGCGCAGCGCGTGGGGCAAGGGTTACGCGCGCGAGGCGGCGATCGTCGCGATCGACTGGGCCTTCGACAATCTCGGCTGGAGCGACGTGATCCATTCGATCAACGCCGAAAACGTGCCGTCGCAGGCGCTGGCGCAGCGTCTCGGCTCGCGTCTGCTGCGTCAGGCGAACTTGCCGGCACCGTATGAAACCATTGTCGTCGACATTTGGGGCCAGAGCCGCGACGAGTGGCGCGCACGCCGGCGCAACGGAGAAGTGAAATGAGCACACAGGGAATCAAGGTCTACGGCTATTCGCCATCGGGCAATTGCCACAAGCTGCGCATGCTGCTGACGCAGCTCGGCCGCGAGTTCACTTGGCTCGAAACCGATAGCGCTCACGGCGCGACGCGTACGCCGGAATACCTCGCCAAGAATGCAAACGGCAAGGTGCCGATGATCGAGCTCGACGACGGCCGCATCATGGTCGAGTCGAATGCGATCCTGTGCTGGGCCGCCGAAGGCAGCAAATATTTCGCCGGCGATTCCTGGCAGCGCGCGCAGACGCTGGCGTGGATGTTCTTCGAGCAGTACAGCCACGAACCTTTCGTCGCCGTGGCGCGTTTCATCTGTGGCTGGACGCCGCTGGATTCGCCGCGCCGCGCCGATCTGCCGAAGCTGCGCGAGCGCGGCCACCAGGCGCTGGCGGTGATGGAAAAGCACCTGGCCGCGAACGATTGGTTCAGCAGTCTCGGTTACGGTATCGCCGATATCGCACTGTTCGCCTACACGCATTGCGCAGACGACGCCGGCTTCGGTCTTGCGCAATATCCGGCAATCAGCCGCTGGCTCGAACGCGTGCGCACGCAGCCGGGGTTTGACGCGATGCCGCCGTACGCCGCCGAAAATATCCAACTGATTGCGCAGACGCGCAACGCAGCGCGCTAGACCACAGCGAATCCCAAGTCATGAACGCCATAGCCACGCCCATCCCCGCTCGCCACAAGAACGTCAACCGCGCCGAAGTCTGCGACCAGAACTTCATCGAGTTCGTGCAGAACTGGCACGGCACGCCGGCACGTGCCATCGACGGTACCGCTCCCGTGCTGCCCGGCAGCCTGTGCAGCCTGCGCGACTTCGTCGAGCTGTTCGATTCGCAACTGATCAGCCGGCACCTGGACCTGATGGCGCGCGTGCTGCGCGTGAAGAACAAGGTGTTCTACACGATCGGTTCCAGCGGCCACGAAGGCAACGCCATGGTGGCACGCCTGACGCGGCACACGGATCCTGCGTTCCTGCATTACCGTAGCGGCGCTTTCATGGCGGAGCGCTTCCGCAAACTGCCGGGCATGGATCCGATCATGGACTCGGCGCTGAGCTTCGCCGCCAGCAAGGACGATCCGGCTTCCGGCGGCCGCCACAAGGTGTGGGGTTCGAAACCGCTGTGGGTGCTGCCGCAGACCTCGACCATTGCCTCGCACCTGCCGAAGGCGCTCGGCACAGCGATCGCGATCGAGCAGGGCAAGCGCATCAAGCACAAGTTGCCGATTCCGAACGATTCGATCGCGATCTGTTCGTTTGGCGACGCTTCGGCGAACCATGCCACCGCGCAGACCGCCTTCAACTCCGCCGCGTGGACCGCGTACCAGAAGTTGCCGGCGCCGGTGCTGTTCGTGTGCGAGGACAACGGCATCGGCATTTCGGTGAAAACACCGACCGACTGGATCGCCGCGAGTTTCAGCGGCCGTCGCGATCTGGATTATTTCCGCGCCGACGGCCTGGATCTGGCCGAAGGCTACGAAGGCGTGGCGCGCGCCATCCACCACTGTCGCACGACCCGGCGGCCGACCTTCCTGCACCTGCGCACCACGCGCATCATGGGCCACGCCGGCACCGATTTCGAAATTGAATGGCGCAGCGTCGAGGAATTGATGGGCGTCGAGGCGACCGATCCGCTGCTGCGCTCGGCCGCGATCGCGCTCGAAGCCGGCGTGTATACAAAGGAACAATTGCTGGCGAAGTACGAGGTGATCCGCAAGCAGTGTTTCGCCGCCGCCGACGAAGCCGACCGCCGGCCGAAGCTGACCGAGCTCAGCGACGTGCTCACGCCGCTGGCGCCATACCATCCGAACCAGGTCAACGTCGAAGCGCACCGCGCCGACTACAAGGACGCGCGCCGGGCGGTGTTCGGCGGCGAGGACAAGCTTCCCGAGAAGCTGCCGCCGCGGCACATGGCGATCCAGATCAACAACGCGCTGCACGATCTGTTCTGCAAGTATCCCGAGGCGCTGCTGTTTGGCGAGGACGTGGCGCAGAAGGGCGGCGTGTACACCGTCACCAAGGGCCTGCACAAGGCGTTCAAGAACGCGCGCGTGTTCAACACGCTGCTGGACGAAACGCTGATCCTCGGTCTTGCGCAGGGCTTCGGCAACATGGGCATGCTGCCGATTCCCGAGATCCAGTACCTGGCGTATTTCCACAACGCCTGCGACCAGATCCGTGGCGAAGCGGCCTCGCTGCAGTTCTTCTCCAACGGCCAGTACCGCAACCCGATGGTGATGCGCATCGCCAGCCTTGGTTACCAGCGCGGCTTCGGCGGGCATTTCCACAACGACAATTCGATCACCGCGTTGCGCGACATCCCGGGGCTGGTGATCGGCTGTCCGTCACGCGGCGACGACGCGGCAATGATGTTGCGCACGCTGACTGCGCTCGCCAAGGTCGACGGCCGCGTCTGCGCGTTCCTCGAACCGATCGCGCTGTACATGACCAAGGACCTGTACGCCGCGGGCGACGGCCAGTGGCAGTTTGCCTATCCAGCGCCGGATCAGGCGCTGACATTGGGCGAAGAGCGTGTCTATGCCCCGCAGGCGTCGGACTTGGTGATCTTCACATTTGCCAACGGCGTGCCGATGAGCCTGCGCGCCGCGCGCGAGATCGAGCAGGCACAGGGCTGGAAGGTGCGCGTGGTCGACTTGCGCTGGTTGCTGCCGCTCAACGAGACCGCCATCGCCCGGCATGCGGGCGAATGCAAACGCATCCTGGTCGTCGACGAGGGGCGGCGCTCGGCGGGTGTCGGTGAAGGCATCATTACGGCGATTGTGGAGGCCGGACACGGCGCCAAGCCGCTCAAGCGCGTGGTGGGCGTGGATACCTATACACCGCTCGCCGGCGCGGCGCTGTTGGTGCTGCCCGGGGATGCGGACATCGTCGCCGCTGCGCGCTCGCTCGGGTGAAACACGCTGAAACGAATCGGCCGGGCTTGGTCTGGACACAAGTATTGCCCTAAACTCACAGCCTAATGACCCAGAGCCAGCCCCTCACCATCCTGTTCGCCGATGTCAGCGGCAGCACCAAGCTGTTCGAGACACGCGGCGACCTCGAAGCCCGCCGTCTGATTGCCGCGATCCTGAACGCGCTCGCCGAGGTCACCGGCCGGCATGGCGGGCGCGTCATCAAGACGATCGGCGACGAGATCATGTGCACCTTTCCGGGGGCGATGCAGGGCCTGCTTGGCGCGGTCGACATGCAGAAGCGCGTCGCCAACGATCCGGTGTTCGCCAAGGATCGCCTCGCGATCCGCATCGGCCTGCACCACGGCGATGCGTTGATGGAAGACAATGACGTGTACGGCGATGCGGTCAACGTCGCCGCGCGCATGGCTTCGCTGGCCAAGCGTGAACAGATCATTTCCACCGCCAGCACGCTCAAGCTGCTGACCAATGCCGGCATGCTGCGCACGCGCTCGGTCGGCCAGGCGCGCGTCGCCGGCAAGCAGCATCCGATCGACATCGTCGACGTGCAGTGGCAGGAAGACACGTCCAACGTGACCATGGTGCAGCGCGCGATCCGGCTGGATCAGGCGGTAACCGAGAAGGTCCGTCTGATACTTCGCTATCGTGGACAGGTCCTGGAACTGGATGCGCTGTCACAACCGTTCACGCTCGGCCGCGATGCGGCCAGCAGCCTGTGCGTCGATGCCGAATGGGTGTCGCGCAATCATGCCCTGATCGAATACAAGCGCGGCTATTTCATGATCTCGGACCGCTCGACGAACGGTACCTACGTCAAGCTGGGCGATGACGACGAGTTGCGCCTGCATCGCGACGAGGTGCATCTGCGCAAGATCGGCGCCATCAGCCTCGGCCAGACGATCGCGCTCAATCCCGATCACGTGGTGTATTTCCAGTGCGAAGGGCAGGGCTGACGCCCGCCGCTTCAGATCGCTGAAGCGTCAGATTATTACGGGCTCCGGCTCCAGCAACACTCCGAACTTCTCGTTTACCCCGGCGCGAACCTGCTGCGCCAACTGCCAGAGCTGCGCGCCTGTCGCCTTTCCGTGGTTGACCAGAACCAGCGCGTGCTGGCTGGAAACGCCAGCATCACCTTGACGCAAGCCTTTGAAACCGCTGGCTTCAATAAGCCAGGCCGCGGATAGCTTGGCGGTCCCGTCGGTGGCCGGCCAGGCGGCCAGGCTGGGGTACTCGTGGCGCAGTTCGGCGCCGCGTTCGGAGCTGACCAGCGGATTCTTGAAGAAGCTGCCGGCGTTGCCGATCAAGGCCGGATTCGGCAGCTTGCGCGTGCGCAGGCGCATTACCGCTTCAGCGACTGTCACCGGGCTCGGAATTTCAGCGCCCATCGCGGCCAGCTCCTCGCGCACACCGGCATAGTCCAGGCGCAGCTCGCGCACGCGCGGCAGCAGGAATTGCACGGCGTACACGACATAGCGCTGCGGCTCGCGCTTGAACACGGAGTCGCGATACGCGAAACCGCAGGCCGCATTGTCCAGACGCACGGCATTGCCCGTGCTGCGGTCGAATGCTTCAACGACACTGACAAACTCGCGCACTTCCACGCCGTACGCGCCGATGTTCTGGATCGGTGCAGCGCCGACGGTGCCGGGGATCAGCGCGAGATTCTCCAGCCCGGCAAAGCCGCGCGCGAGCGACCAGTGCACGAAATCGTTCCAGGTTTCGCCGGCATCGACTCGCACCAGCGCCGCATCGCCGCAGTCTTTGATACCGCGATCCTCGACGATGCGGATGCCGGTCGCCGCCATCGACAGCACCACGCCCGGCCAGTCGCGCGTGAACAGCGTGTTGCTGCCGGCGCCATGCACCAGCAGCGGACCGTTCTTCAGCGCCGGCAACGCCAGCAGTTGCGGCAGCACGGCGGCATCGCTGACGTCGATCAGCAAGTCCGCGCGCGCCGGCACGTGGAACGTATTGCGCCCTTGCAGCGAGGCGTTTTCGACGACCGTGTAGCCGGGTTCGTTGGCGATGCCGGTGACGAAGCCGCTCATGCTGCACATCGCGTGAAACAAGCCCTCTCCCCCATCGTTGGCGATGGGGGAGAGGGTTGGGTGAGCGGGTAGTGCGACCGCGCGCCGCGACGTTGCCGCAATGCGATCGCTCCCCCCTCACCCCAACCCTCTCCCCCAAGCGAAAGGCGCTTGGGGGAGAGGGGGTCAAATACCGGCGCGCGAGTCAAACGACTCGTGTCGTGCAGCGGGCAGAAGCAGTCAATTCTTGTCGCGCGCACGAATCGCCTCCACACACTCGCGAATCAGTTCGGGACCGCGGAAAACCATGCCGCTGTAGAACTGCACCAGGCTGGCGCCAGCCTGCATTTTCGTGGCCGCGTCGGCGCCATTGAGAATGCCGCCGACACCGATGAGCGGAATCTTGCCGCCAAGGCGCGTGGCCATGCCCCGCAGCACGGCAGTCGCTTTGTCCAACAGCGGCTTGCCGGACAGGCCGCCGGCTTCCTCGGCATGCGGCACGCCGGCCACGGCGCTGCGGTCGATGGTCGTATTGGTGCAGATCAAGCCATCGATGCGTGCGGCCAGCAGAACGTCGGCAATTGCGTCGAGCTCGTTCTCGGCGAGATCCGGTGCAATCTTCAGCAGCATCGGCTTGCGCGTGCCGTGTTGCACTGCGAGCCGTTCCTGCGCGTCGCGCAGCGTGCCGATGAACCGCTTCAAGGTTTCCTCTTCCTGCAGGTCGCGCAGGCCCTGTGTGTTCGGCGAGGAAATGTTCACCGTGACGTAGCTGGCGCGCGCATAGACACGTTCCAGACACAGAAGATAGTCGTCGACCGCGCGTTCGTTCGGCGTGTCCTTGTTCTTGCCGATATTGATGCCGAGCACGCCGGAGAATTTCGCCTTCTCGACATTGCGCAGCAGCGCATCGACGCCGCCGTTGTTGAAGCCCAGCCGGTTGATCACCGCCTGCTGCGCGGCCAGGCGCCACATGCGCGGCTTCGGATTGCCGGCTTGCGCGCGCGGCGTGGTGGTGCCGATTTCGATGAAGCCGAAACCGAGCGCGGCCAGTGCATCGATGTACGCGCCGTTCTTGTCGAGTCCCGCGGCGAGGCCGACCGGGTTCGGAAAATCGATGCCGAACACTCGCGTCGGCAGAGGCGCGGGCTTGAGCGCGAGCAGCGGGTTGAGGCCGGTGCGATAGGCCGCCTCGATCGAGCGCAGCGCCAGATCGTGCGCGCGCTCGGCGTCGAGGCAGAACAGCAGGGAGCGGGCGAGGGCGTACACTTAACGCGCGACTACTTCTTCGGCAGGCGTGCCGCGTTGGAGGCGCGCTTGCTGGCGATCTCGACCATGGTCTCGATACGGATCATGCGCCGGTCGAGATCGTCGGTTACGCCGGCCAGCTTGTCGACATTTTTCGACATGCGGTCGATGTCGCCGCGCATCTGCAGCACTTCCTTCAGCGCAGCCAGCGCGTCTGCGACGACGCCCATCAGCGTGCGCTCCGGCGCGCGTCGATATTCGCCAGCGCGCGATTGGTCGAAGCGATCGCACCGCGCAGGCTCTTGCGCATTGCCGGCAGCGCCTGGCGCATTTCCTTGGTCAGCATGGCCAGCTCGCGGGTTTCCTCGATCGAGACCACGTTGCTGTTGTAGGCGTCCACCGCCTGGCGGATGAACTCGCTGACGCTGACGCCGCGATCATCGGCCAGCGATTTGAAGCGGCGCTTGTCCGCAGGGGATACCAGCAGGGTGACACGTTGGGTCTTCATGGCCATCTCCATGGAAATGCGTCCACGGCATGCATCCGCGGCACGCACATGATAATAACATGTGCATGCCGGCTGCCGATTCAAGATTCAGCCGTGCCAGTGCAAGCCGAACCAGGCGAGTCCGCCGAGGAACATGAAAATTATCGCCATGGCCGCCACCAGGAACACCAGGTGCAGGTAACCGAGGATCAGACCGGCGAGTGCCATGCCGTCACCGTCCATGCTGCCGGATGGCGCGCGGCGAATTTCACCGCGCGCCAGATGACCGCAAACGATGGCGACAAGCGCGCCGACGAACGGAATGGCCACCCAGCAGGTCACGCCAAAAATCAGGCTGACGATCGCGGTCGTGCTGGTGGTTCGCATCGGCATGTTCATCGTCGCACTCCGGCTCTCGAACGTTGCTGCCTCAGAACTCGAACTTGATGCCTTGGGCCAGCGGCAGTTCGTCGGAGTAGTTGATGGTGTTGGTCTGGCGGCGCATGTACGCCTTCCAGGCGTCGGAGCCGGATTCGCGGCCGCCGCCGGTT
>Ga0105238_10005576_pt1 | contig 12434 bp, 8 predicted proteins | sample KBSC34metaG_FD_81526 | JGI IMG/M metagenome (GOLD analysis project Ga0105238, IMG submission 81526) | Corn rhizosphere microbial communities from Kellogg Biological Station, Michigan, USA - KBS C3-4 metaG | ecosystem: Host-associated > Plants > Roots > Rhizosphere > Soil | place: Michigan, USA... | reverse complement strand
GCGCGCAGGCGCTGACCGGCGCCATGGGCGCGGTGGTGGAACTGGCCGAAGGCGACGACATGGTCTATCGCGCGGCGACCGGCGCGGTGCAATCGCACCTTGGCCTGCACTTGAGCCGTGCCACCAGCCTGTCCGGAATGTGCGTACGCGATGGCATGGTGCTGCGCTGCGACGATTCCGAACTCGATCCGCGCGTCGATCGCGATGCCTGCCGCAAGGTGGGCTTGCGTTCGATGCTGGTCGTACCGCTGCGCCACGACGACACCGTGGTCGGCGTTCTGAAAGTAATGTCCGAACGTGTCGCCGCATTCAGCACTGACGACTTGCACATCCTCGGCCTGATGTCCGAGTTGATTGCCGCAGCGATGTTCCACGCCACGCGCTTCGAAAGCAGTGAACTGTTCTATCGCGCCACCCACGACATGCTTACCGGACTGTCGAATCGCGCGCTGTTCTACGATCGCCTGCGCCAGTGCCTGGATCATGCGCGGCGCCAGCGGGAGCGCGTGTGCGTGCTGATCCTCGACATCGATGGCCTCAAACCGATCAACGACCGCTTCGGACACCGCGCCGGTGACGCGGCGCTGCGCGAATTCGGTGTGCGTCTGCAGCAGGTCGCGCGCAAGGACGACACGGTAGCCCGTCTGGGCGGCGACGAATTTGCCTCGATCCTGCAAGTCGAGGATCGCGTCGGAGCGCTCGCTCACGTGCGCCGCATCGAGCAGGCCTTCGACGCAGCGTTTGCGCACGAACAACAGCCGATCGCGCTCAGCGCCAGCATCGGCGCAGCGATCTTTCCGGACGATGCAACGGAACTCGAGGCGCTGCTCGACACGGCCGATCGCGCCATGTACGCGGTCAAGCGCGCGCGCACGACGCGCGCCTGAGCCTGCTTACTCGAAGTCGTCGGCGAAGATGCGGTCCAAATCCGGGATGCCGCCGGCGCCAACGAGGATCAAATCGACATTGGAAATTCCCGCGCCATTGTCGACCTTTATTTCAAGGAGGTTGTCGCCGCCGATCACTTCCGCCAATGGCACCGGCAGCGCGATCGTCTTCGCACCACACAGTCCGCCGCAGGCACCGAACGGCCATGGCGCATCGTGCCAGGCATGACCGTTGAATCGATAGCTCAGCGTTACCGGATCGTAGGTGGAGTAATTCAAGGTCAGCAGCGCCGCCGTGGCCTTGTTGATCGCGTACACGCCGCGCACGGTCAGCGCGAGCGGTTGCGGATCGTTCGGAAACACGCCCCAGCCCAGGTTGGTCAGGCCGGTGTAGATGCCGCCCATTGCATCGGTATTGTCGAGCACGTCGAACGCGAGATCACGCGCCAGCTTCGGCCCGTCGAAGCCGACATTGTCCCAGGTGAACGTGTGCGTGCCCTGGTCCGGGCCTTCCTTGTCGCCGTTGTAGTGCACGTCCTCGATCCAGATCAGGCCGCGCGTCAGCGGCAGCGTGACGTTGCCGATCGTGGCGATCTTCTTCAGCGGTGCCAGCGTGCCGGCGTCGGTGCCGTAGACATCGATGCCGCTCTGCGAGATATGCAGCTCGAAGTGATTCATGTCGCCGGGTCCGCTCGACGCCTTGACGCAATCGACCGGGTTCACGGCGATCGTGCCGGTGTTGACGTCGGTGAACGAATCGTTGCTGATGTAGTTCGAGACGACGACCGCCGAATCAACCGTGATGACCGGCACATCGAGCGGTTCGTTGTGGCAGACGAAGCGCACGCCGCAACCGGGATCTCCTGGTGGCGACGGCGGACAGTACGCGGCGAAGCGCACGCCGAAACCGTTGAACGGCACCTCCTGCAGCGAACTGAAATGCGTGAACGGCGCGGGCACCGGCTTGTCCGTGAGCCAGAACTCCGGCCAGGCGCGATGGCTGCCGTGGCTGTCGTCGCTGACATCGAACACCACGATGCCAGTGCGCCCGGCAAAATCGAACGGCTGCTTCGGATACAAGGCCAGCGACGTCACGCCGTGCTGGTCGTCCTGCGCTTCGACGAGCCGGCCGTCGCAGATTGCGACATCGTGCGGCGCCTGCACCAGCACCATTTGTCCGCAGCGGTCCATCATGGCCGGCGCCGTGGAGTAGTACTGCCCTTGTCCGAAGTTGACGCCGCCGAGCGCACGCGAAACGCCCCACACGGTGCCGTTCAAGTCGCCGGATCGATTGCCGTTGCCGGCGGGCGCATCGAACGTATCGCAGAAAGCAGGCTGCGCAAGGCCGCAATTGGCGGGGGTTGCCGTAGTCTGCGCAGCGCCAGCCTCGGCACAAACGATCCCGGCCAGCGCAAGCAGCAGCACTGCGTAATGCGTCACACGATGAAAGCACGACATGGCCCACTTCCTCGCGGAAAGCGCTTTCCTCACGGAAAAGCGTGGCCCCCGGCGGGCAGCATCGTGGTCGATTCAGGCCGCGCGTGTCGTGGCGTGTGTCACATACTTCGCAACTTGCGCCCGGATGCGCGGACTTGTACCTGCACTATTGGAACCCTGGCTACTGGAATCCGCCCAGGAAAATATCGTCGCCACTGGACTGCTGCAGCGAATCCGACTCCGCCGCACCCATGTCCGCCTTGCTACCCTGCGCACCGGGGCGCGCGTCGCCGCGCTGATCCACGTTCACCGTCGGCGAAGCGGATGCAGCGTCGACCGCACACGAGCCGTTCATCAGCTGCATCGTCGCCGTGCCGCCACCGTTGTCGGCAAGCGTACCCAGCTTCGGATCGCAATTGAGCGTCCCCGACGGAACGCCAAACGGCGCCTTGCCGATCAGATCGAACGCGCCGGTCATGCCGGTATGCAAGGCGGTGTTCACATCGTCCGGCATGTTGCCGTAGATGATCGAGCCATTTGCCACACCGCTTTGCCGGAAGTTCACGCCGCCGCCGACGCCGGCGGACACGTTTGCCGACAACGTCGAATACATCAGCGTCGCATTGTTCGCGAAGATGCCGGCGCCGTCACCGCCGGAGTGATTGCCCGTGATCGTGGAATTGGTGAAGTCGCCGTCGCTGGTGCTGACTCCACCGCCGGTGGTGCTGGCGGTGTTGTCGCTGATCGTCGACGCTTGCACGCTGATGCCGCCGTTGCGTGCATACGCTCCACCACCCTGACCATTCTGGGCAGCATTTTTGCTGACCGTTGAATGCACCAGGTTCAGGACAGACAAGGTGTAGAGGCCGCCTCCGTGCGTCGCCGACGTGTTGCCAGAGATCGTGCTGTGACTCGCAATCGCCATGCCCGACGCGTACACGCCGCCGCCACCGATCGCATCGGCAGCGGTCACTTGATTGTTGGTTATCGTCGTGTCGTAGGCGTGCAGCGAGTACACCGCGGCCACCCCGCCGCCGCCGTTGCTCGCCGAGTTGCCGGTGACAAGCGAATTGCGCAGCGTGGTATCGCCGGTGGCGAAGATGCCGCCACCGCCGCCCGAGGAAGAATTGTTGCGCACGATACTGTTTTTCACGACCAGATTGTCGCCAACCGCGAGCGCGCCTCCGCAATAACCCGACTCGGTGGCGCCGTTCTGCAGGATCAAACCATCGATCGTCAACGCCGCACTGCTCATCAGCAGACCGAAATTCGGCGTGCCGCTCACGCTGCTGCGCTCCAGCGTCACGAACGGCGTTCCGTCCGTAGCGAGGCTGCCGACGATCGTGAGCGGGTTGCTCACCATCAATGCATGTCCGCCAGCGGATTGCGTCAGTGAAATGCTGGTCGGCACGGAAAACGCGCGCAGATCGATGGTGTCGTGGTTGCCGTCGCCGGCAATGCAGCCCTGTACGGCGACGGCTCCGTTGACCGCGGCAATCGCGTCCACCAACGTGCACTTGCCGGCGACGCTGGCCGCCGAGGCGTCATCGACAACGATCGTCGCCGCGTGTGCAACGCCGTTCAATCCGAACGCCATGGCAGCGACCAGCGGCAGGATGCGCAGCACCGGCCTGGTGCAATTGTAGCGTTCGCGGACAGAGGAACTTGTCGCGTTCATGGAGCCTCCTTGTTCCGACACAAAACGTCCGTTGAAGATCAGTTCGTCTAAGTCAGGCTGTTTGACATCAGTGCGTTGAAGATCACTTCGTTCAGGACCAACCGCGATGTCTCGTCCCGTCTCGACTGCAACCCCAGAATAACTCCGCATCAAGCGTTTGCAGCGCCTGCAGGCCCTGTCCGGTATGCCGGAATTCAGTAACCGGTTCATGCAAGTTCATGAAGCAAAACGGCTGGTGAATCCGCGCCGGGTACGTGCGATCCGTTACGGCAACAGTCAGTTTCGTCGCAGCCGTGCAAACAAGGCACAATGCGCAATGCCCAACGCAGCCTCCCCCTCATCCCGCAGCAACGCAGACCCGGCGCAAACCAGCAATAGCGCGTTCCTGCTGCGCCACGCCGGCGGCGCGCGCATCGGCCTGGCGGGCGGCAACGCCCTGATCGATCGATCGATCCGCAAGGCGCAACGCCTGATTACCGATGACGCGCGCGGCAGCGCCTGGTCACATGCTTTCCTGATCGCCGAGCAACGCAGCGACGAGCACTGGTGGGTGCTGGAGTCCGACCTGGATGTGCGGCACAAGCTGGTCAGGCTTGGCGCGCAGGAAAATCGGATCGACAAATATTTCGATGAGCGCGAGTGGCCGAACCTGGCCGTGCTGGACTTCGGCCTGGACGCAGCGAACCAGCGGCGCGTGCTTGCTGCCGCGCTGGATCTGCTTGCCAGCGCCAGCGGTTACTCGTTGCGCGAAGTGATGGGCACGCTATTCGCGCTGGCGCGCCCGACCTTGCGCGCGCGCGACAACCTGCTGGCGCAGGAAAGCGCGCTGTATTGCTCGGCGTTCGTGCAGCACTGCTATGCCGCAGCCGGCATCGAGCTGGCGGCGGGCGTGCACGCCAAGAACACGACGCCGCACGACATCGCCAGCAGCGTGCAGTCGCACCAGGCTCATTATCTGATTCGTCAGCAGGCAGCCGTCTACTAAGGACGTAGCACAGAACAGCGCGGCAAGCTCATCGAAGCTGGCTGTCCTTGCTGCCGCGGCGGTTGTAGCCGCTGAACGCGGCGTCTGCCTGATCGCGCTCTTCCTGGCATGGCACGCACAGGCGCACACCCGGCACGGCCTTGCGCCGCGCCTCGGGAATTTTCGCAGCGCACTCTTCGCAATGTTTCAGGCTCGGACCGCGCGGCGCCTTGCTGCGCGCGCGCTTGATCGCGTCCTTGATGGTCGCGTCGATTTGATCCTGTACGGCGCCGTCGCCCGCCCAACCGGTGGCCATGTTCGTTCCCGAAATTCCGACGAAGTATACAAGTGAAAGTGTGGCGATGCAGCACGAAATTCAATGCATCAAGCGTACCGCGATAGCAAATACTTAACCGCGAATCGGCGGATTTCGCGCTGCGCGAGGAGTCTAGTCTGACGATCGGTCATCTGCCGGCTTGGGAGAGAGCCCGCGTGACCCTACCAGGGGGAGACCTTTGCCCGTTTGCCGACGGGCATTTTTGGGGAGGTACCCATGAACACGTCCATGACGTTTCATACGTCCGTCCTGTCCTGCGCCTTGAGTCTTGCACTCGCCTCATCCGCAGCCGCCCAACAAATCACCAATCACAACAACGCCCGCGATCCGGGAGTCAGAACCGGCAGTGTCGGCGCCGGCCAGCCCCTGGCAACCCTCAACCCCGCCCAGATCGAGCATTTCCTGGACGGTTTCGGCCGCTTCATCGAAGTCGATTCGGTCGACGGCAGTGTTGCCGGCGCAGAAGGCCACGGCCTCGGTCCGGGCTTCAACGCCACCAGCTGCGGCGCCTGCCACTCGCAGCCGTTTGCCGGCGGCACCAGTCCGAATATGGCCGCCTATCCGTATATCGGTCCAAATCCGCAAGTTGCCGCGGCCTCCGCCGCGGGTGCCACGAACTCCCTGCCATCGTTCATCACGCCGGATGGCCCGGTGGTGGAGACGCGCTTTCCGTTCGTCGTCTCGCAGGGTCATCTGACGTCGACGCCGGACGGTGGAGTGCATGACGTCTTCACCATCGCCGGACGCAGCGATGCGCCGGGTTGCACGCTCGCGCAACCCAACTACGACCAGATGCAGGCGCTGGGCAACCTGACGTTCCGCATTCCGACGCCGGTGTTTGGCGCCGGGCTGATCGAGAACATCGCCGACGCCACGATCCTCGCCAACATGAACGCGAATTCGTCGCTGAAGCACCAACTCGGCATCAACGGTCATCCGAACTACAACGGCAACGACGGCTCGATCTCCCGCTTCGGCTGGAAGGCGCAGAACAAATCGCTGGAGATCTTTACCGGCGAGGCCTACAACGTCGAGATGGGCGTGACCAACGAGTTGTTCCCGAATGAACGCGCCAATCCGCCGTCGAATTGCCTGTTTGGCTCGACTCCGGAAGACCATACCAATTTCGAGCAAAGCGGCTTGGCGGTGCTCAGCGACACGGTTGGTTTCACCACGTTCATGCGCTTCCTCGATGCGCCGACGCCGTCGACCTCGGGCATTCCGGGCAATCCTTCCGTAACCTCGATCCAGAACGGCAAGACGCTGTTCGGGCAGATCCACTGCGATGCCTGCCACACACCGTCCTTGCAGACCGCGCGTTCCAGCCTGACGGCGGCACTCGACCGGCGCAACGCCGCGTTGTACTCAGACCTGCTGGTGCACAACATGGGTTCGGGTCTTGCCGACCAGATCGCGCAAGGTGGGGCTGCTGGCAACGAGTTCCGCACGGCGCCGCTGTGGGGCGTCGGTCAACGCGTGTTCTTCCTGCACGACGGCCGCGCCACGCCGCGCAACGGCGGCCTGCTCACCGCGATCCAGGCACATTCCAGCCAGGGTTCCGAGGCAAACACGGTGATTTCATCGTTCCGCAATCTGGGAGATTCGCAGAAACAGGATCTGCTCAACTTCCTGCGCTCGCTGTAGAGCGCTTCTTCCGGCGTGCGCCAAGGCGCACGCCGGAAAGATTGCCGCACGCCGCTTCGCCATCTGGCACTTTTCGATGCCGCGCTGCGATCCATTGGATGCTGCCGCTTTTGGCAGTTCACCGGAATCGCGCCTGTGCGTGCGTCACTTGTTGGTCTCGCCCTCGCGTTTGGCGCGGGAATTTGCAACCCCACCTGCGCGGCCACGTTCCGCGTCGGCGACACGTCCACCGACAGCTGCGACTTCGACACGATCCAGCAGGCGATCGACGCGGCTGCGGCCACCGGCGGCCAGAACTACATCCATCTGGCAAACTCCGGCAGCTACAGCAGCCAGGCGCTGAGCATCGGCGATCAATCGCTGCTGATCGAGGGCGGCTACGCGCGCTGCGACTCGGCGCAGCCCGGCGCGCAAACCGATATCGCCGGCGACGCGATCAATCCGGTGCTGCGCATCCAGCCGAGCGGCAGCGCGACATACAACGTCAGCCTGATCCGTTTGCACTTGCACGGCGGCGGCACCTCGGGCGTATTCGGCACGCTGGGTGGCGGCGTCTATGTCAGCGGCAACGTGAAGCTGCACATCGCCAGCACGCGCATCGACGGCAACGTCTCTCTCGATGGTGGCGGCATCTTTGTCGACACCCTCGGCGGCACGCCATCATTGCAGCTCGATCCAGGCACGTGGATCGCCGGCAATCACGCCACTTATTTCGGTGGCGGCATCGCGCTCAACGGCGGTGGCAACCTGTACCTGTCCGCCGACGACGTGCACATCGACGGCAATCGCGCCGATGATGCCGGCGGTGGCATCTTCGCCGCGAACGCTGGCGTGTTCGTCGGCAATCCCGACGATTTCAACATGCGCATCGATGTCAGTGGCGCGAGCGTGAGCAACAACGTCGCCAGCGCGGTCGGCGGTGGTTTGTATCTGTACGGCCCGCTCGCGTCGTTGCAGGCAAACGAGTTGATTGTCGACGGCAACAGCGCATCGGTTCGCGGCGGCGGCATTGCCGCCGAAGGCGCGGCACGCGTTGCCATGCAGCGCGACTACGGCGCGTTGCTGCCGTGGCAGTGTCCGTCGTGGCGTGAATGTTCGCGCCTGAGCAACAACACGGTCGGTGGCGGCGCGCCGGGCACGCTGGGCGGCGCAATCTCGCTCGGCCCGGGAGCGCGTGCCGACATCGCGCAGACGATCATCCGCGGCAATCTTGCCCAGGACGGCAGCGCCGCCTACGTCGATGGCGCCACACTGAATTTCGAAGGTGTGCTGGTCACGGCCAACCGCAGCGTCCGCACACTCACCCAGGCAGGTGCGACATTGCGCACGCGTTTCCTCAATCCCGCGCAGGCGAAGGTCACGATCGCGTACGTCACCTTTGCCGGCAACGTCGAACATGTCGACACCGACCTGCCCGCAATCGACATCGTTGCCCAGCAGAACACGCAACTGGCGGTCTACAGCAGCGCGTTTTTCGACGCCGTGTATGCAATCACCGCCTACAGCAGCTATGTCGACGATTGCGTCGTCAGTGGCGGCGCCGGGTCCGGCTACGGCACTCATACACGCCTGCTGCAGTTCACCGCCGGCAATTTCAACAATCCCGACGCGGGCGACTATCGCCTGCGCAACGCATCCCCGGCGAACGACTACTGCGACGCCAGTGCGTACACCGCCCGCTTCCGCGACCTGACGCTGACGCCGCGCTGTCACGACGACCCGCTCAAGTTCGACATCTTCGGCCGCTGCGACGTCGGCGCGTACGAGTCCGATCACATTTTCGGCGATGGCCTGCAGTAAGACGTCTGCCGAATGGCACGAATCGGCGCCGAACTGCGATTCCTTCGATTGAGTCGTTTGTTCAGGGGGTCCATGCAATGAATGCAACGCAACTGCTGCACCGGCTCGCGCCGGTCGCATTTCTCGCCGCGGCACTGCCGTGCGCGGCCGGCCAGGTCGCTTTTCAAAACGGCGGCTACCGCTTCGACGAACATTTTCGCTGGCAAGGCAACCACGCCGCGACGATCGGCAGCGATCCGAACTACGCAACCACGGTGTGGTGGGACGAAGCCAGCTGGGACACGCGTTGCGACACGACGTTCATCGCCGTGGAGCCGGTGCACGACGACGGCATCGACATGACCAACCGCTTCCACGTCGACATTCACAAGGCGGCCTCGGCCGATCCGCACAGCGGCGTGATCGACAACACGGTGTATGCACTCGGCGGCGACGGCAGTCCCGGCATCGGCATCATGCACCTGGACTATCAGGACATCTGCAGCGCGCGCCTGCGCAACCCGATGCTGGTGCAGCCGGCGCAACCCGGCGTGGTCACGTTTTACGCGCCGGCATTCAACACCACCGGTCACTGGTGGGAAATCGCCATCACGCCGGCCAACAAGGTCGTCGGCGGCGAACACACCAGCGTGCCCAGCGTCGATTCCGGCCTGCCGTTTCCCGACACCGATGTCGACAATCCGGGACCGGGCCACACGCCGCCCGCCGATTCGATCAACCTCGTCTCGATCGGTTCGGCCGATGCGCCGTGCTTGCTCAGCACCGGCTGGCGCACGCGCTTCGGCGTTTCCAAGACCGTAGCGGGCACGGAGGCGCACTACGTAACGCAAGGTGTCACGCAAGCAGACTATCTGGCCGCCGATCCAAGCACCGCCAATACGCTCGTGCGCTGGCAAATCACCTATGCGGCGGACCACATCAGTCTGTCGGCGGATCTGGACGGCAGCGGCACACTTACCGCACTCGAGTCGTGGCCGGTAAGCGTGCCGTGGAGCGAAGTCAACGTGCACCTGATGGCGATCGGCTATCAGTCCAGCCACCATCCGCAAGGCAGCTGCAACCTCGGCCACATTCGCGAAATGCAGTGGCGCGAGGTGAGCGTGTTCCCGGTGAAGTATTCGCGCACCGACGTGTTTCCGAAGAATGCCGGCGTGCAGCACGTGCCGATGGATCTGGGCTTCAGCGCGTACGATATCCGCGACATCCAGCGCTTCGGCAGCGTCAACGGCGTGCCGCAGGCGAACGCCGGCGCATTCACCTCGCAGCATGCGGGCAGGTATTGTTCGGATGCGGGCTTCCCGTGTTTCGATTCCACCAGCACCGCACCCACGCTGGTTTTCAGCTTGCCGCAAGCCGCGATCAGCAATCTGTCGCAGGTCAATCTGGTCGCCGACATGAAAGATGCAGGCGGCGCTTCGCATGTCAGTGCTTCTGCCACGCTAAACAACTACGCGCTTGGACGTCTTCCGGAGCACGACGATGTCCCCGCGGTCGTGCGCACGGACTGGGTGCGTCGCGCGCTCGCCGGACCACCGGCACTTCTGGCCGGAAACAATTCGCTGCAGCTCGCGCTCGAACCCGGTGCGTACATGGACCGCATCGAGCTGGAACTGATGTACACCGACCCGGACCGCATCTTCGCTTCGGGTTTCGAAGCGATTGTTCCGCGTGCGACCGGCGCCAAGTCCTACGCAAATCCAGCGATGGGTCATCTTCAGATAAGCGTGCCGCGCGCACCGGTTGGGCAAGGCGCGCACCTGCTGCATCAGTGCAGCGATTGAATGTGCCATCGACGATCACGCCGGGTCCTCCCGCACTCCCTGACATGACCTTCAGCGAACCCCTAGCGCTGAACAGCGGGAGCGACCCGGCTCCATCTGCACCGCCAACGCTACTGCATCTGCACGTACAGGAAGGCGCGCGCGCGTTCCCACTCGCGCTTGGCGGTTCGCTCGGAGCATTCCAGCAACTGCGCGATCTCGGCGAATTCGAGTCCGCCGAAATAGCGCAATTCCACGACTTCACGCTGCCTGGAATTGAGCGTATCCAGACGATTCAACGCTTCATCCAGCGACAGCAGTTCGCCGCTCAACTGCAGCGGCGCCGGCACCAGTTCGGCCAGATCCAGCGGCAAGTCCTCGTTCGGACCGCCGCGCTTGAGCGCGGTGCGCCGGCGCACGTTGTCGACCCAGATCACGCGCATCGCACGCGCCGCACAGGCGAGAAAATGATGGCGGTCGTTGAGCGCCAGCTGCGCGTTGCCGAGCAGGCGCAAATACGCCTCATGGATCAGCACGGTCGGTGACAAGGTCTTCTCGCCGCTGCCGACATTCGCCTTCGCCAGGCGGCGCAGTTCGTCGTACAACAGCGTGAACACGCGACCAAGCGCGCCGGGATCGCTGCGCCCCCGCACCAACAGGTCGGTCACTTCGCTCATGCCGGTTCCGCTTCCCGCTGCTACTTGGTCAGCGTCGCGAGCAGTTCCGCGCGGTGCGCGGCAAGCCGCGGCATCGCGGCGTGCTGCGCTGTCAAAGACCCTTCGCCCAGCTTGAACAACTCGGCCGCCGTCCCCGTGTCGCCCAGACTGAGCGCGAACCGCGCCGCGGTCAAGTAGTGCTCGTAGGCGAAGTAGCGCAGCTCCGGCCGGATCTCGCGCAGCCGGCCCAAAGCGCCCTGCCATGCGGCGCTGAATTCCGCCTGGCGGCCGAGTGCCTGCGCCACCCGGGCGTCGAGCAGCGTCGCCTCGATGACGAAGGGATCCATCGCTCGCTGGCTGCGCTGCAAGCTTGGACGCATTTTCGCCAGCCACGTTGCGGCACGCGCCGGCTGCGCATCGTCGAGGCGGAATTGGGCCAGGCGCAGCGCAACCTTGATGCGTACGCGTGTCTGCAGTCCGCCGCTCATCCGCTCGAGCGCATGTTCGACGTCGTCGAATAGCGTGCGCGCGCTTTCGCCTTCGCCGAGTGCCGCGAGCACGCGCGCAAGGCTGGCGTTGATTTGCGTCAGGCGTTCTTCGTTTGCGTCCTGCTGCTGCAAGGCAAGCGCCTCGGTCAGCGCTGCTTTCGCGGCGGCATAGTCGCCCTGCGCCTCCTTGAGCCAGGCCAGATTGAACAGCACCGGAGCAAGCCGCGCGTTGTTCGGCTGCGCCTTGCGCTGAATCGCCAGCGACTCGTTCAGCGCCGCCTGCGCGTCGTCGAAGCGCCCGACGGCGAGCAGTTCGCTGGCGTAGCTGTTCAGGGTGCGCGCAACGAACACATGGTCGGCTGCATACAGCGATCGTGTGATTGCCACGCCGCGTTCGAACAACACCAATGCTTCATCATGCCGCTGCTGCTCGGACAAGGTTTGCGCCAGCGTGACCACCGCCGCACGCAGGCCATTGCGGCCCAGCGGCGCCAGGCTTTCGAAGATCGTCACGGCTTCGCGTGCCGCGGCTTCGGAGCCGGCGAGATTTTCCTGGTTGCGCTGGATCATCGCCAACGTGTGCAGCTTGTTGGCGAGAGACTCGGGCTCCGCCGGCACTTCCCGGCGCGCCATCGCGACGCTTTCAAGCGCGTCGTCAATCGCGGCCGGATCGTCGCCGACGCCGGCAAAGAGGCGGGCATCGTTGATGCGCATCAGCGCGGTCGCCAGCGCAACCGGCGGCGCCTGTGGGTCGGCGCGAATCTGCGCCAGCAGCTTGCGCGC
>Ga0105238_10005575_pt1 | contig 12435 bp, 7 predicted proteins | sample KBSC34metaG_FD_81526 | JGI IMG/M metagenome (GOLD analysis project Ga0105238, IMG submission 81526) | Corn rhizosphere microbial communities from Kellogg Biological Station, Michigan, USA - KBS C3-4 metaG | ecosystem: Host-associated > Plants > Roots > Rhizosphere > Soil | place: Michigan, USA... | reverse complement strand
GCGACGCTGCTCGGCTTTGCGAGCCACGCGCCCGGCAGCCTCGGCGTGTTCGACGCCGCGATGCTGGTGGCACTGCCGCAGTTCGGCAGGGAGCAGCTGTTGGCGACGCTGCTGGTTTTCCGCGTGCTTTATTTCGTGATCCCGTTCACGATCGCCATCTCGATCATGGGCACGCGCGAGCTGTGGCTCAACGTCGTGGAGCCCTGGCAAAGGGGCCGCGGCTCGAACGGCAATTGCGCACCCAGCGCGACCGCAGCGGCACCCGCTCCTGCGCCCGCCGCCGTGCCGCAGCCGGTAAAGCGCTTGAAGTCGCAGGCGTAAAAGAGTCACCCTATCCCGGCTTCCGGCGGATGCTCTTATTTCCGCCCCAACTGTAACGTCAAACGCCTAGTTCGGCGAATTTGAAGTTCCGATCTGCTGTTCATCGCACTGGCCATGATCCCATTGTTTTTCCGTTCGATCGTCGCCGGAGCATTGCTCTCCGGTGCGCTCGCGGCATTCCCCGTGCAGCATGCGGTCGCGCAAGGCGGCGACGCGCCGCTGCAGATCACCTGGGAGGTGAAGAACCGCTTCCGGCTGTTCCGCGAGGAGCGCGACTTCCTGCTGCATGTGGAAGCATTGCGCGATCGCAGTGTGCTCGCATCCGAGCAGTCGCTGGAACTGCAAAGCGACGGCCGCGGCTGGGCGCGCAACATGGTCAACCGCCTCTGCATCGATCTCAATGGGCGCGTCAATGAGCCCTGCGTCCGCGACAATGTGAAGGAAAGCTATCTCACCCCGACCGAGCATGCGGTCGTCGTGCGCCTTGCAGGCGGGGTGCCGGTCGGCGCCACCTGCGCCTGGTCGTTCGACGACGGCGACGGGCCGCAGCAATCCACCTTCGACTGCGCCGAACCGGTCAATCTGCGCGTTCGCTATGGACGTCAGACCGTCGCCACGGTCGAGGTGTCGAGCGGACAAGAGGCGCCGCAGAAGATCTCGACCGAGATCCGGGTGCGCGACGTCCTGATCGCGGGACTGGGCGACAGTATCGCCTCCGGCGAGGGCAATCCGGACCGGCCGATCACGCTCGCCGATGAGGGTTTCTGCTTCCGCTATTATCTGGGGTCGGCGTCTGCGCAATATTACCGGCCGAGCCGCGGCGGCTATAAAGGCGGCCGCGCCTGCGAGGCGCCCGACAGCCTGCAGAACTGGCAGCGTCATGGCGCGCTCTGGCTCAACGCCGCCTGCCATCGCTCGCTCTACAGCTACCAGACCCGCACGGCACTGGCGCTTGCGGTGGAATATTCGCACATCGCGGTGACCTATCTGCCGCTGGCCTGTACCGGCGCCACCATCGCCGACGGACTGTTCGGCAGCCAGCGCGCCCGCGAATGCCCGCTGTCCAAGTCGACGGCGAACTGCCAGGCCGGCGTCAACGGTCAGCTTGCCGAACTGCGCGATGCCCTGGCGGCGGCGAGAAAGCGCCAGCCGGATCGCCAGCTCGATCTCGTGCTGCTCTCGATCGGCGCCAACGACATCTACTTCTCCGGCCTCGTTGCCGACGTCATCGTCGACACCGCAACCGAGCGCGCGCTGTTCCGCCGCACCGGTGTGATGGCGTCGGTCGACGATTCACGCGCCGCGCTCGCGCGCGACCTGCCGCAGGGTTTTGGCAAGCTGCGCGAGGCGCTGAAGCCGCTGCTCGGCGGCGACCTCTCGCATGTGCTCTACACCTCCTATGCCAACCCGGCGCTGGCGAATGGCGGTGCGCCGTGCCCGGGTGGCCGCGCAGGTTTCGACATCCATCCCTCCTTCAACGCCAACCCGCAGCGGCTCGCCGCCACCGCGGGCTTCGTGCAGAACGAGTTCCTGCCGGCGCTGAAAGCGCTCGCGACCTGCCAGTCCGGCGTGCTGTGCCGCGATCCGGCGGCCGACCGCATGACCCTCGTCGACGCACACCAGCCTGCTTTCGGCGACCATGGTTTCTGCGCGCGCGCCGAAGCCGACCCGGAGTTCGACCGGCAATGCTTCTCGCCGAAGGGCGAGAGCTTCGACCCGGACATCGTCAATTCCGCAAACCAGCCGCTGCTGTGCGGCCGCAGTGCCGCGGATTATCGCGCCTATCTGCCGCGGGCGCGCTGGATCCGCGACGCCAATGACAGCTATTTCGCAGCGATGACCTATCCGCAAGGACTGCCGTCCTCGATGCAGCCTGCCGACATTCACGATGCGACCTGGGGTGTGCTGTCGGCGGTCTATGGCGGGGCCTTGCATCCGTCCGCCGAGGGACATGCCGCGATGGCGGACTCGGCCGTGCCTGCGGCAGCAGCCGTGCTGCAGCTCACGAATGTGCCGGATGTCGTTGCCGAACCGGCCGCGCCGGTCACGCCGGCGCCGGATCAGCGCTGAGACCTCGCGTCAGCGCGGCGCAGCCGCGGGTGCTGGTGCTGGTGCGGGCGCCGCCTTCTTGCCCGGCTTCGCCTGCGCAGCGTGCGCCGGCAGATATTTGGCGATGATCGTCGGATCAAGCTGCGCCGTTGCGGTATCGGGCAGCCGGTTCCAGATCTCGTCCTTGCCGAACAGAGCGATCCCGAGATAGCCGCGCATGGTCAGCGTCTGCCCGTCCGGGCTGAGCGTCATCTTGGCCTTGTAGATACTGCCGTCGCGCGGGTCGAGCACGTTGCCATTCTCGTAACTGAATCCGTTGCGCTTCATGTCGCGAATGAAGGGGATGCCGAGCCACGGCATGTCCTTGCGATCGTCAGTGCATTTCGAGCAGGTCGGGTTGGGCGGATCGCCGGGGTCGGGAAACATCCTGGCGATGATGCCCTCGAAGGTGCCGTTGTGATCGATCACCAGAAACCATCCGGTCGGCTTGCCGTCCTCGATTTTCTGCCAGAGGCCCGCCGCCGACGTAGGATCGAAGGCTCGCGCGCTTGGCACGCCGGCGACAGCGATCGCAAGGCCCGCCGCGACAGGCAGCAGCAACCGAAACATGGAGAGCGTCTTCCGCATCGTTTCACCTGACCAATCGACAAAATGAATGGCCGCAGACTACGGCCATTTCGCGGATGGTTCCAGTGCGCCAGGGAACCTCAACATGACGTTCAGGTCATAATTCCGCAGGATTCAGTTGACCCCGAGCTTCTTCTGCAGGCTCGTCGATGATGTCGTGTACTGGAACACCAGCCGCTTGTCCGGATAGACATAGCGGTGCGCCTTCTGTGCCATCAGCGATCCCTCGTGGAAGCCGCACAGGATCAGCTTGAGCTTGCCCGGATAGGTGTTGATGTCGCCGATGGCGAAAATGCCGGGCACGCTGGTCTCGAACGCCGAGGTCTCGACCGGCACGAGATTGTTCTCGAGCTCGATGCCCCAATTCGCGACCGGGCCGAGTTTCATGGTCAGGCCGAAGAACGGCAAGATGGTATCGCAGGACATCTTCGAGACCGAATTGTCGCTGGCCTTGATGGTGGCCCCGGTGAGCTTGCCGCCTTCGCCTTCCAGCGCGGTGACCTGGCCGATCTTCAATTCCATCTTTCCGGATGAGACCAGCGCGCGCATCTGCTCGACACTGTGCGGCGCCGCGCGGAAATCGTCGCGCCGGTGCAGCAGCGTCACGCGTTTTGCGATCGGATGCAGGTTGAGCGTCCAGTCGAGCGCGGAATCGCCGCCGCCGACGATCAGGAGATCCTTGTCGCGGAATTGCTCCATCTTGCGCACGGAATAGAACACCGACTTGCCTTCATAGGCCTCGATGCCCGGCACCGGCGGGCGCTTGGGCTGGAACGAGCCGCCGCCTGCGGAAATCACCACCACCTTGCACTCGAACACCTTGCCGCCGTCGGTGGTCACGCGAAAACCGGGATCGCCGATCTTCTCGATCTTCTCCACCATCTCGTTGAGATGGAAGGTCGGGCTGAACGGCTTGATCTGCTCCAGCAGCGCATCGGTGAGGCCCTGGCCGGTGACGAAGGGAATGCCGGGAATGTCGTAGATCGGCTTTTCCGGATAGAGCTCGGCACACTGGCCGCCGACCTTGTCGAGAATGTCGACGAGATGCGCCTTCATGTCGAGCAGGCCAAGTTCGAACACGGCGAACAGTCCGCACGGGCCTGCGCCAATAATCAGCACATCGGTTTTGATCGCTTCGCTCATATCGCTTCTTTTCAATTGGCCCGCTTCCCTGGGCAGGGCGGGTGCCTGTCTAGCCAACGCGGCCTGCGGAGGAAAGCCCATAAATGGCTGGCGCCCAAGCCGTCCAGCCCCTTGCCGGGCCACACCAAACGGAGTGTAACGGGAAGGATTTTTTGGAGATCACCTCGTGAATGCACCGTTACGTTCGGACGCCGAGCCGCGCCTGGAAGATTTTCCCTACCGGATTACGGACAACGTTCGTTACGCCGATCTCGATCCAAACCGGCACGTCAATAATGCGGTTTATGCGAGCTATTTCGAGACCGGGCGCGTGACCCTGGTGAAGGACCATTCGAGGGGGCTGATACCGCCGGGCCTGTCCTGGATGATGGTCCGGCTCGACATGCATTTCCGCGCCGAGCTGCACTGGCCGGGCACGATCGAGCTGGGACTGGGGCTGGTCAAATTCGGACGCACGTCGGTGACGTTCGACCAGGTGGTGTTTTCGAAGGGCAAGTGCGTCGCGTCGGCAAAATCGGTCAGCGTTCTCATCGATGCGGCGACCCACAAGCCGATGCCGTTGACGGCCGAAATCGTTGCGGCCTTTCAGCCCTGGCTGCGCCGCGGCGTCGAGATCGTAAGGCCGCAGTTTTAAGCTTGCCGTTCCGGCGTGGAGACCACGAGCCCGTCGAGTTCGTCACTGACCTTGATCTGGCAGGACAGGCGCGAATTCGGCCGCACGTCGAAGCCGAAATCCAGCATGTCCTCTTCCATCGGCGAGGGTGAGCCGACCTTCTCGCGCCAGGCCTCGTCGACATAGACGTGACAGGTCGCGCAGGCACAGGCGCCGCCGCATTCGGCCTCGATGCCGGGAATGGCGTTGCGGATGGCCGCTTCCATGACGGTCGCGCCGTTCTCGACATCGATGGTACGGGTTTCGCCGTTATGGTCGACAAAGTTGATCTTGGCCATGTTCGCTCGTAGTGCGGGGAGAAATGCAGGGGGGTCCGGCAATCCTATAACGGGTCGATCCGGCCAAGGCTAGTGCCGCGGATTTCAAGCCCCTGCACTGCAAGCCGAAAATCCGAACCCGTCGAACAGCGGCGCTGCAATCATCGATCGGCCGGCGCCATCGATTTCCGAAGTTCGCAAAAGCATTTTTGCGGCGAGAGAGCGCGAGCTTCGGAAATCGCGTACGAGCGATGCGGCCGCTCCGCGATGCGGAAACCAGCGCTCCGCAAGCCCTGTCTCGGGATTTGAGAGGCGCTTACGGTTGCAGCATTGCGTTGATGGCCGCGCGCGCGTCGGCGACCGCCGCCTTGAGCTCGATCAGCGAATTTGGGGAATTCTTGCCTTGCCTGATCGCGACCTCCAGCGCCTCGGCGCACTCGGCCACGCGAAACGCACCGACGGCGCGTGCCGACCCCTTCAAGGTGTGCGCCAATGCAACCGCCTCCGCCGGCAGCGCCGCGAGCTTTGCGACCAACGCCGTGGCCTGGCTTGCGAACATGCCGAGCACTTCGCGCTCGAGCGCCGCATCGCCAAGCGTCATTCGCGCCAGATGCTGCAGATCGATCGGACCTTCGTCGGGGGCGAGCGGCGGAGATGGCATCCATTCGATCCGTTGGGTGTGAAGTGGCATGCTGGTACGGCGCCGGCGCCCTATGTTTCCCGCCGCGGAAGCGCGGTTCATCAACCAACCACGAAGACGGTTAACGGAACGTTTGACGTACCCGCCCTTTCTCCGCCTTGTTTCCGGCCAAGACTCGCCGTAATTCGCCGGTTCCCGCAAGAAACCTGTGCATCGTTAATGCCTTAGGCCCGTCTTCTGTTAACGATGATTAAGATTGTCTTAATCGCGGCCATTTCATTCGCATCATTCAGCCCATAGGATGTTTTTCCGGCGTAGCGGGCGAGGCGGCGACATGGCCGCGCTTGGCCGCGTGCATGTGCCGGCTGGGATTTCGCGCGGGGGGTGCTCGCGCAAGGCCCGTTGGGGATGCGTAAAAGTAGAGGGCTCAGGCTGACATGGCGAACAATCCCAAGAAGGTCAAAGATCCGACCGAGGTGGCGCTTTCTGCCATTCAGGAAGCCCTGAATATCAGCGACACCAGCGCGGATGCCGGTCGCATGTCGGCGCGCAACGAAGGCGCGCAGCCTGCGCCGCAGGCCGCGCAGATATTCGACGAACCCGCTTTTGATATGCGTCCGAGCGCGCCCGAACGAGCGGTGTTCGAGCCGATCGAGGAGCCGCGCAGTGCGCGCCGGCCTGCGAACGATGACCGCGAAACCATCGGCCAGATGCTGCAGGCGATCCAGAAAGGCCGGCCGGCCCGCAACGTCTATACGCTTGCGACGCTGTTTACCGTCGTTTGGGTGATCGGCTGCTTGCTTCTGACCTTCAGCTTCCTGTCCTCGATTCAGGCCGCGATCGGCCAGGGCTCGGGCGGCGTGCTTGTTCTGGCCGGCCTTGCGGCGCTGTTCTTCGCGCCGGTGCTGCTGTTCTATTTCCTCGCCAGCCTTGCCTGGCGCGGCCAGGAATTGCGCATGATCGCGCAGTCGATGGCGCAGGTCGCGATGCGCTTCTCCGATCCGGAGACCTCTGCGAGCGACTCCATGGTCACCGTGGGCCAGGCCATCCGCCGTGAGGTCGCGGCGATGGGCGACGGCATCGAACGCGCGATCGCGCGCGCGGGCGAACTGGAATCGCTGGTCGCCAACGAAGTCTCGGCGCTGGAACGCGCCTACACCGACAACGAGGTGCGCATCCGCGCGCTGCTGCAGGACATCGCCCATCAGCGCGACAACCTGGTCGGCCAGGCCGAGCAGGTCCGCAGCGCCATTTCCGGCGTGCAGATCGACCTGCGCCACGATATCGCGCTGATCTCGGACGCGATCGCATCGCGCGTCGACGAGGTCGCGAAGAGCATCACCAGCGCTCTGGAAGAGCGCGGCGCCCATATCACTTCGGCGCTGTCCAACGCCGGCGACAACATGATCCTCGCGCTCGGCGAGCGCGGCGGCGACCTGCTCGACCGCCTCGAGGAAGCAAGCGCCGAGACCACGCGCGCCGTGCTCGACGCCTCGGAGCGCCTGACCACCAGTCTCAACTTCAAGACCGGCCACGTCCACGACGAATTCGTCGACCTCGCCGACCGCGTCCACGAGATGCTCAATGACCGCATTGACCGCATCACGGGCGAATTCGAGACGCGCTCCTCCACCATCGTCGACGGCATCTCCGACCGCACCGAGCAGGTCCACGACTCCCTGAAGAACTCCAGCGACTCGCTTCTGCTCGAGCTGGAGCTGCGCAGCAGCGATCTCGTCAGCAAGATCGACGACGCCGGCAACCGGCTTGCGACCCGCATCCTCTCCTCCGGCGACAAGGCGAGCGACGCCCTCGACGTCACCGTCAACTCGCTGGTCGCCAAGGTGGTCAGCCAGACCGAAACCACGCACGACACGCTTTCGCTGCAGATGAGCGCGTTCGACGAACTGGTGAAGAACCAGGGCGCCGAGCTTGCGGAAAAATTCGCTCGCGACTCCGGCACGCTGGGCGCGCTGATCACGCGTCACATCTCCGAATTCGATCGCACCGTGAAGACCTTCGGCGGCGAGATCGTCGATCGGCTCGGCCAGCGGACACAGGACATCTCCGAATCCCTGAAGAGCTATGTCGACAATTTTGATACCCGCCTGACCGCGAACGGCGGCGCAATCACCGCGACCCTCGACCAGCGGCTCGCCCAGTTCGAGACCACGCTGCATGGTCGCGTCGAGCATCTCGACACCTCGCTCGACAGCAAGCTGAAGTCCATCGAACAGACGCTCGATACGCGTTCGAAGTCGGTGACCGACACCATCGACACGCGGATCATCGCGCTGTCGTCCACCATGACCGACCACGCCGCGCAGGTGATCCAGTCGCTCGACCAGCGATTGGGCCGCCTCAGCTCCTCGCTGAACGAGGGCACTGCGCAGGCGATCGATGCCGTCGACCGCCGCATCGCCGCCGTGACCGAGACCATCAACGGCCGCAGCGAACACCTGACCGACACCATCACCGCTCGCTTCCAGGAAATCCACCAGGGGATCGAGACCAAGGTCGGCGCCATCGGCAACGACATCGACACCCGCGTCACCCAGTTCGAGGACCTGCTCGGCTCGCGCGTCGAAGCCGTGGCCGGCCGCATCGAGAGCAGCGGCCGCCAGGCCAGCGACGACCTGATGTCGCGCGCCGAACTGCTGTCCGCCGGCATCAAGTCGCATGTTGAGGACGCCGAGCGCTCGCTTACCAATCTCGTGGTCAACACCAGCGAGACCATTCAGACCGGCGCCCGCGCGGCCCAGCAGGCCCTGCTCGGGGTTTCCTCGGACGTCGGCGCGCAGCTGAAACTGACCTCCTCGGAAGTCGAGCGCGCCCTGACCGCGGTCGGGACCGGTGCTGCCAATACCATCCTGACCAGCGCGCGCGACGCGCAGGCCACGCTGGTGACGGCGTCGACCGACGCCGCCAGCCAGATCAAGACGCTGTCCTCGGAAATCGAGCGGACGCTCACCGGCGCCGGCTCGACGACCTCGGCCACCGTGTTGGCCGGCGCCCGCGAGGTGCAGACCATACTGGTCACTGCCTCGTCGGAAGCCGCCAGCCACGTCAAGTCTCTCACCGCCGATGTGCAGCGTTCGCTGTCGATTGCGGGCACCGCCACCGCGGAAGCCATTACGGCGGGCGCACGCGACGCCCAGAACACCCTGGTCAACGCCTCCTCGGAGGCCGCCAACCAGGTCAAGACGCTCGCCACCGACATCGAACGTTCGCTGTCGATCTCGGGCAACGCGACCGCCGAGGCCATCGTGGCCGGCGCGCGCGAGGCCCAGAGCACGCTGGTGACGGCGTCCTCCGATGCCGCCAATCACGTCAAGACCCTGGCTGCCGACGTCGAACGCACGCTGTCGGCCGTGGGTGCCGACACCGCCGCGACGATCCTCAACAGCGCGCGCGAGACCCAGAACACGCTGGTGACGGCATCGGCCGATGCCGCCAGCCACGTCAAGAACCTGGCGTCCGACGTCGAACGCACGCTGTCGGGCGCGGGGGCGGACACCGCCGCCTCGATCCTCAACAGCGCACGCGAGGCGCAAAGCTCGTTCGCCTCCACTGCGGGCGATGCCGCGAGCAAGATCAAGGCGATCTCGACCGAAATCGAGCGCTCGCTCGGTACGGTCACCGCCAACACCACCGACAACATCCAGTCCAGCGCGACCACCGCGCAGAACGCGCTGATCAATGCATCCAATGAAGTCAGCGCAAAGGTGAAGTCGACCTCGTCCGACATCGAACGCTCGGTGCTCGCCGCCGGCCAAAGCTTCAATTCGGCGATGAGCGGCAAGACCAACGAAATGGTCAGCTTCGTACAGCAGCAGACCGACCGCCTGTCGCAGATGATCGACGGCAAGCGCGGCTCGCTGGTGGAGGCGATCAGCGCCAAGACCAATCAGCTCACGATCGAAATCGACCGCGTCACCTCGGATGCGCTGAAGTCGATCGAGACCCGCGGCCAGGCGTTCTCGCACTCGCTGATGGGCAACGGCTCCGACGTGGCGCGGACCATCACTTCGGCGGGCGAACTCGCCACCGGCGCCGTCAGCAAGTCGCTGAAGGACCTCGAGCAGGCTTCCAAGTCCGCTATCGAGCAGTCCCGCCAGGTGTCGATCGCAGCTGTGACCGAAATGCAGGAGACCAGCAAGATTCTGCGGACCGACACGGTTGCGTTGTTCGAACGGCTGCGCGAAGGCAACATCCTGCTGCAGGAAGTCCTGACCGGCGCCCACGACAACCTCAACTCGCTGGAGCGTGCGCTGGTGACGCGCGTGGCCGACTTCGTCTCGGCCATGAACGACGTGACCTCGCGCAACGGTGCGGCGACCCAGACGCTGGAAGACCAGCTCGGTATCTTCAACGACAAGACGTCGAAGGCGCTGGAAGATCTCAACTCGCTCTCGACACACTTCGAGGCCCACGGCAAGACGCTGGTCGAGGCCGCCGGCATGGTCGAGCAGGCCAACCGCTCCACCACGACCTCGGTCAACGAGCGCAAGGCCACGCTGGAATCGCTGGTCACGACCATCGATCTGCGTACCGCGGACCTCGATCAGCGGCTGTCGCGCTTCACCAGCCTCTTGGATGAATCGCTGGCCGCCGCCGAAGAGCGCGCCCGCGATATCGCGCGCGTGGTGGCGGAGACCGCGGGCGCAGGCTCGGCCGCGATCAGCCGGCAGTTCGAGGCGGTCCGCACCGCCTCCGAAGAAGAGCACCGGCACACCGTCGAAGCCATGCACGATATCTATCGCCAGACCACCGACGAAGCCGATGCGATGTTCAAGCAGTCCGCGGAGAAATTCGCGAATTTGGTGGGCAGCATGAAGCAGATGGCGGGCGAGATGCACAACGAGCTCGAGGCCACCCGCAACGAGCTGCGCCGCGGCGTTCTGGAAATGCCGCAGGAGGCCGCCGAAAGCACTGCGCAGATGCGCAAGGTGATCGTCGACCAGATCGAGGCGCTGGCCGAGCTCAACCGGATCGTGGCCCATCACGGCCGCGGCCTGGACGTGGTCTCGACCAGCCGTGGCAACGTGCAGCGGCAGGAGGAGCCGGTGATGGCAACTGCCGGCGGCCGCGGCGACGTGCGCATGCGCGAGCCAGGCAGCGCGTCGAACCTGCCGCCGCCGGACCTCGGCATGCCGGCCTCGCGCCGCACCGAGGCCCCACCGGTCAGTCCCGCGAACTCCGATGGCTGGCTCTCCGATCTCCTGAGCCGCACCGACGCCAATGGCGGCAACGGCGCCCCGCCCCAGCGCGGCCGCACGCCGCAGCAGGGCGGCGGCAATCCGCTGGAGTCGCTGTCGCTCGACATCGGCCGGCTGATGGACCGCAACCTCGCGGCCGAGATGTGGGACCGCTACCAGCGCGGCGAGAGCAAGGCGTTCTCCAAGCGCCTCTACACGCCGGCCGGCCAGAAGGCCTTTGACGAGGTCGCCCGCAAGTACCGCGCCGACCGCGGCTTCAAGCAGACGGTCGACCGCTACATCACCGAGTTCGAGCGCCTGCTCGACGAGGTCGCACGCGAGGACCGCAGCCCGAACGCGCTGCGCAACCACCTCACCTCGGAGACGGGTCTCGTCTACACCCTGCTCGCGCATGCGGCGGGACGGCTGGGATAAGGGTCAGCGCCCAAACACCGAATGAAAAACGGAGGCCTTACGGCCTCCGTTTTGTTTTTGAATCGGCGATTGACGCCGAGCAAGGCATCGTAGCCCTGCGAACTCACGTCCGGCGAAACGCATTCGCCATCTTCATGAAGGCCTGATCCATCAGCGTGCACAACTGCGCCGGCACGCCTTGCCGCCAATCAGTTGATACGGCGTCACTTCAGTCTGTGCGGCCTCGCTGGCCGGCTCAACGCTATTCATCCACCTCACCCGGACATCGGCAGGCAAGCAAACAGGGCGCGGTGGAATAGCACCTTGATGTGGATCAATCAGCGCAAAGTGTTGCGTCCGACGGACGCAAATCGCGGCTCGCGAGGTTGTTTCGAGCCGGCCGGCGTTGCTATCGTGCTCCGGGCTGAGGAGATCGGAATGAAGCGGCGCGAATTCATCGGAGCACTCGTGACGGGCGCGGCGCTGTTGCCGGCGCGCGCGGCGCGTGCGCAAGCCACACGAACGGTCGGCTTTCTCGCAAGCGGCTCGCAAGAGACATTCGTGACGGTCGTCACCGGATTTCTCGCCGGCCTGAAAGACGCTGGCTTCGCCGAGGGACGCAACGTCGCGATCGAATATCGCTGGGGCAACGGCCAGTTCGGCCAGTTGCCGCGGCTCGCCGATGAGCTGGTGAAGCGTCCGGTGGATGTCATCGTCACGATGGGCGGCAACGTCGCAGCGCTCGCCGCCAAGCGCGCCACGTCGACGATTCCGATCGTATTCCTGACCAGTGACGATCCGGTCGCATCCGGATTGGTTCAAAGCCTGAACCGGCCCGGCGCCAACATGACCGGGGTGACGTGGCTTGCCGTCGAACTCGGCACCAAGAACCTCGAATTGATGGGCGAATTGTTGCCGGCCACGGCCAGCATCGCCGCCCTGGTCAATCCAAACCGGCCCACCGCCGAAACCCAGATCAGAAATGCCTCCGCGGCTGCGAGAGCCCTCGGAAGGACGCTGCGTATTCTCACCGCCGGCACGAAGGACGACATCGAAGCGGCCTTCAGGACGGTTGCGTCTGAAAACATCGGTGCACTCTTCATCACCGTCGAT
>Ga0105238_10005574_pt1 | contig 12436 bp, 10 predicted proteins | sample KBSC34metaG_FD_81526 | JGI IMG/M metagenome (GOLD analysis project Ga0105238, IMG submission 81526) | Corn rhizosphere microbial communities from Kellogg Biological Station, Michigan, USA - KBS C3-4 metaG | ecosystem: Host-associated > Plants > Roots > Rhizosphere > Soil | place: Michigan, USA... | reverse complement strand
GCATGATGCCGTGGCGACTGCCATGACGCCTGGCTGGCAGGAGCTGCTGCGCTGATCCCGGCAGCGGCGATTGGCAGCGCCGCCCGAACCGGGGTATCGTTGCCCTTTCTGCTTCCCGTGTGTGCCACCTCCCGATGACGTCCGATTCCACTCCCTCTTCCCTGCGCAGGCTGCAATATGCGGCCTTCACGCCCGGCCCGCGCCTGCTGATCCTCGGTGCCGTGCACGGCAATGAAACCTGCGGCACCCAGGCCATCACCCGCCTGCAGCGTGAACTCGACAGCGGGCAACTGCGCCTGCAGCGCGGTCTGCTGACGCTGGTGCCGGTGACCAATCCGCTGGCCTATGAAAAACAGCAACGCCAGGGTGACCGCAACCTGAACCGCAACCTGCGCCCGCATCCGGCCCCCGCCAACTTCGAGGACCAGCTCTGCAACGTGCTCTGCCCTTCGATCGATGAACACGAGATCCTGCTCGACCTGCATTCCTTCCATACCGGCGGCATGCCCTTTGCCATGCTCGGCCCGGAAGACAATGCCGGCGACGTCGAACCCTTTGCGCATGCCGCCGCCGAAGCACGCATGGTGGCGCACCTGGGCTGCCAACGCGTGGTGGAAGGATGGATGGGGGCCTATGTGCGCGGGGTGGAACGCCGCCGCCAGCAAGGCCATGCGGTCTCGCCCGACCTGCTGGACCGGCAATATGGCGTGGGCACCACCGAATACGCGCGCAGCAAGGGTTTATACGGCGTGACCCTGGAATGCGGCCAGCACGATGATCCGCAAGCGCCGGAAGTCGCCTATCGCGCCATCCTTCAGACGCTGGTGCTGCACGGCATGATCGATGCGCCCCTGCAGCCGCCGGTGGCGGATATCCAGCTGATCCGCCTGGTGGACGTGATCGACATGGAACATGCCGAGGACCGCTTCACCCGTGAATGGTCCAGCTTCGACCGAGTGCAGCAGGGTGAAGTGATCGGCCATCGGCACGACGGCCAGGCGGTACTGGCACCGGGCGACGGCTACATCGTCTTCCCCAATCCGCGCGCCTTGCCGGGCAATGAATGGTTCTATTTCGGGGTCGACAGCCAGCGCCGGCTGTGACGCCGCAAGCGCTTCAGCAATCCAGCGCGTAGAAGCGGGTATCGACCACCATCACCGGGAAGGCAGGCGGCAGCGTGCTCTTCTCGATGAGCCGGAAACCGTTTTTCTCGTAGAAGCGATGGGCGGCCAGGAACTTGTCCGTGGTGCCCAGGAAAATCTGGCGCACGCCCTGCGCACGCGCCCAGGCGATGGCCCCTTCCAGCAGGCGCGCGGCGGTGCCGTGCTCCTTGCCGCGATGGCTGGCCGCCACGAACATCTTGCGCAGCGCCACCTGGGCGTTGCCGATATCGAGCAGGGAAATGGTACCGACCACCTTGCCGCCATCGACCGCCACCCAGAAATTGCCGTGGCCCTTCTGGTAGAAACCGGCAATATCCTTCAGGTCGGGCTGCCCTTCCAGCGTGATGGGAATACCGAACTCTTCCTGCTGGATGGGCAGGATGACCTCGACCACGCCCTGTGCGTGTTCCGGGCGATAGGCTTGAATCTCGATCATGGCAATTCTTTATAAATGATTTATAGCGTTATTTAAGTTCATTTCCGGGCGTCAGCTCCCAGCAGCGGGGGCTGTGGGCGAAACCGATATGACTGTAGTAGTCGGTGGCATCGGGGGCGGCCAGCAAACGCAGGCGACAGCGTGGACCGAGGCGGCTGCGGGCAGCGCGAATCAATTCCTTGCCGATGCCCCGGCGCTGGTACTGTTCATCGACAGCCAGCTCCGACATGTAGCAGGCATAGACGAAATCGGTGACGCAGCGCGCCACGCCGACCAACAATTCGCCATCCCAGGCGGTCGCGGTCAGGCTGGCATGAGTGACCATGGCCTCCATGCATTCGCGGTCGTCGAGCGGACGGCGCGGGCCCAGCGATGTGCGGGAAAGAATGTCGATGAACTGATCGGCGGTCAGGCGAAGGTCGGTACGGTAGACGATGGACATGGGCGCAGGCGGACGTGACGACGAAGCCGGTCACGTTAACACAAAACGCCGCAGGGCATGCAGCGCTGCGGCGTCCGTTGTGCTTCGCGAAGACCGGCGGATCAGTCGGGCCGGGCGTAGACCTTGTGCGATACGGGCTTGCCGCTGGCATCGACCCGCACCAGCACCATTTCGCCGGAGGCCACGCTTTCACCGGTCCAGCGTCCGATGTTCACGTCATGCGTGACCAGGATCAGCGCCCGGCTGCCCTTGCCCGGCAAGGCCGTGCGCAGGTACTGCTCCAGCCGCTGGTTGGCGGTCTCGCCCTGGGCCGCGTCGTTGAAGAAGGAGGCCAGGCCATCCTGCACCTCGGGTGTACCGAAACCCAGCAAGCTTGCGGTTTCCTTGGTGCGGCACCATGGGCTGCTGGCGACGATGGCGCGGCTGATGCCCTGCTGGCGCAGCCAGTTGCCGATCTTGCGCGCCTGTTCGCGGCCTTCATCGTTGAGATTGCGTTGCGTGGCGCAGTCATTGAGCGTGAACCCTGCGGGATCGCCGATGCCCGGCGCACGTGCGTGACGCATGATCAGGACCTGGTCCGGCTGGGACAATTTGTCAGACAGTTCGGAAGCGCCTGCTGCAACGGGCAGGCATGACAGCGTCAGCAGGGAGAACAGAAAAGCGGCAATGCGTGATGACATGGAAAGCCTCGACGGGATCGGATGGATCACAAAGACAAGGCTGCCACTCTAGCCCAAGGCCATCGCACCACGCCAGCTCCGACGCCGCATTTGCCGCGTCAAAAACAGGTCATGGTGCAGAAAACGTCAGGCCCTGTGCCGAAACGTTCAGGCGTTTTTCCAGCTCGGAGCGCGCTTTTCGAGGAAGGCATTGACGCCCTCCTTCTGGTCCTGGGTATCGAAGAGATCGACGAAGAGTTCGCGTTCGGTTTGAAGGATGGTGCCCAGCGGATTGTGACGCGCCCCCTGGATCAGCTGCTTGCTGGCCGCGACAGAGGACGGGCTCTGCTTCTCGGCCTGCAAGGCCAGCGCCAGCGCACGTTCGCGCGCCTGGCCCTTGGGCACCACCTCTTCCACCAGACCGATGCGCAAGGCGGTCTCGGCATTGACGCGTTCGCCGCACAGGATCATGCGCTTGGCCCAGCCTTCGCCGACCAGCCACGGCAGGTTCTGCGTACCGCCCGCGCAGGGCAGCAAGCCCACGGCGGCTTCCGGCAAGGCCATCTGGGCCTGCTCTTCGGCGATGCGGATGTCGCAGGCCAGGGCGCACTCCAGGCCACCGCCCATGGCGTAGCCATTGATGGCCGCAATCGAAACGCCCCGGAAGCCCGACAAGGTCTCGAAGGCTTCCCCGAAGCGGCGCGCCATCTCGCGCGCCATGGCCTTGTCGCCATCGGCGAAGAGCTTGAGGTCGGCGCCGGCGGAAAAGAATTTTTCTCCCTCGCCGGTCACGACCAGGGTGTAGATCTCACGGTCGGCGTTGAGGTCCTTGACCAGGCGCGTGAGGTCGGCCAGGGCTTCACGGGTCCAGGTATTGGCCGGCGGATTGGACAGGGTCAGCACGGCGGTGTGGCCGCATTTTTCCAGCTTCAGGTTGGTGTAGGTGCTCATGCGTTTCCTCGTGAGGGTTCAGCGGATGTCGTCCAGCGTGTCGCGGCCGAGCAGGTTGCGCGAGATGATGACGCGCATGATTTCATTGGTGCCTTCCAGGATCTGGTGCACCCGCACGTCGCGGAAATAGCGTTCCAGCGGATATTCGCGGATGTAGCCATAGCCGCCGTGCAATTGCAGCGCCTCATTGCAGACGCGGAAACCCAGATCGGTCGCCAGCCGCTTGGCCATGGCGCAATAGGTGGTGGCTTCGGGCGAGCCGGCATCCAGCTTGGCCGCTGCCAGCCGCACCATCTGGCGTGCGGCCACCAGTTCGGTCTGCATGTCGGCCAGCTTGAATTGCAGGGCCTGGAAGTCGGCAATCGGACGGCCGAACTGCTTGCGTTCCTTCATGTAGGCGTGCGCCGCATCCAGCGCCGCCTGCGCCGCCCCCACCGAGCAGGTGGCGATGTTGATGCGGCCGCCATCGAGTCCCTTCATGGCGAAGACGAAGCCCTCGCCCTCCTCGCCCAGCAGGTTGCCTACCGGCACCTTGACGTTGTCGAAGCTGATGGTGCGCGTGGGCTGGCTGTTCCAGCCCATCTTGCTTTCCTTCTTGCCGTAGCTGATGCCCGGGGTATCGCCCGGCACCGCGATGGCCGAGACGCCGCGCGCACCGGGGCCGCCGGTGCGGGCCATCACCACCAGCAGGTCGGTGCTGCCCGCGCCCGAGATGAAGGCCTTGGAACCGTTGATGAGGTAAAAATCATCGACCCGGCGCGCCGTGGTCTTGAGCGAGGCGGCATCCGATCCCGAGCCCGGCTCGGTGAGGCAGTAGGAACCGATCTTCTGGCCGGCTGCCAGTTGCTCGCACCATTCTTCCTTCAGTGCTGCATGGCCCCAGGTGGCGACCATCCAGCTGACCATGTTGTGGATGGTGAGATAGGCCGCCGTCGAGGTACAGGCGCGCGCCAGCTCCTCGAAGACCACCGTGGCATCCAGGCGCGAGAGGCCCAGGCCGCCCACCTCTTCCGGGGTATAGAGGCCGCAGAAGCCCAGTTCGCCAGCCTTGGCGATCACGTCCAGCGGGAAGTGCGCCTCTTCGTCCCACTTGGCGGCGAAGGGAGCCATGGCGCGCGCAGCGAAATCGCGCGCGCTTTGCTGGAAGGCCAGTTGGTCTTCGTTGAGTTCAAAATCCATGCTTGTCTCCTGTTCGTTGTTCTTGCCAGGCAATGCAGGATGGCGAAGCGCCTCCCGCTTTGGCGCCTAGCTTAATGGAATTCGCGCCGGGCAGTTGTCACCGGCGCGACATTGGCCGATCTCGATGCAGAAGCTGTCAGGACCGGTCAGGCTGCGGCCGGCGTTGCACTCTGGGCGGCAGGCTTCCTGCCTGCCTGCGCAAACGCTGCCAGCAATTCCGCCTGCCGCCCCTGCATGGCCTGTACCGCCTGCTCCTTGACATGACCGAAGCCGCGCACCTGTTCCGGCAACTGCGCCAGGGCGATGGCCTCGGCCAGATTGTCAGCCGTCAACGCGGGCAGCAACTGCAGCACCATCTGGCGATATTGCACGATGAGCGCACGCTCCATGCGCCGTTCTGCGGTACGCCCGAAGAGATCGAAGACACCGCCGCGCAGCCCCTTGCAGCGGGCCAGCAGCTTGAAGGCCGTCATCATCCAGCTGCCATAGCGCGCCTTCACCAAGCGCCCCTGTCCATCCTTGCGCGCGAAGATCGGCGGTGCCAGGTTGAAGCTGAGGGTGAAGTCGCCCTCGAACTGCTGCGCCAGGTCCTTCTGGAACTGGCCGTTGGTGTAGAGCCGCGCCACTTCGTATTCATCCTTGTAGGCCATCAGGCGCGAGAGACTGCGGGCGACGGCCAGGGTCAGCTTGTCGCTGCCCAGCGGCGCTTCGGCGGCACGCACGGCCTCCACCACTTCGGCGAATTGGGCAGCATAGGAGGCGTCCTGATACTCGGTCAGCAAGGCCACCCGGCGCTTGACCAGTTGATCCAGCGACTGCGGCAGGTGTACCACCACCGGCTGGGCCGGCACCGCGATCTGCTCCACGCGGCGCAGGTCGACTGCGGCACGGCGGCCCCAGCGGAAAGCGGTCTGGTTGGCTTCGACCGCCACGCCATTGAGTTCAATCGCGCGCAGCAGCGCAGCTTCGCTCAGAGGCAGTTCACCGCGCTGCCAGGCATAGCCCAGCATGAAGAGATTGGTGGCGATGGCGTCGCCCATCAGGGCCGTGGCCAGGCGTGTCGCATCGATGAAGTCGGCCTGCTGGTCGACCGATTCCAGAATCAGCGCCTTGACCTCCTCGAACGGAAACTGCCAGTCAGGATTTTTGGCGAACTGGCCCGGCGGCTGCTGATGCAGGTTGACCACCGCCCGCGTGCGGCCGGGGCGCATCTTGGAAATGGCATCGAAAGCGCCCGCCGTAAGCATGTCGCATCCCAGCACCAGGTCAGCTTCCCCGGTGGCGATGCGCTGCGCGCGGATGGTGTCGCGCCGTGCAGCGATGCGCACGTGCGAGGTCACGGAACCGTTCTTCTGCGACATGCCGGTCATGTCCAGCACGGACGCGCCCTTGCCTTCCAGATGCGCGGCCATGCCCATGAGTGCGCCGATGGTGATGACCCCGGTGCCGCCGATGCCGTTGATGAGGATGTTGAACGGCGTCTCGCAAGACGGGATGGCCGGTTCGGGCAGCGCGCCGAAATCGTCGGCCGCGCCTTTCTTGTGGACGCCGGTGCGCGACTTCTTCAACTGCCCGCCGGTCACGGTGACGAAGCTGGGGCAGAAGCCCTTCACGCAGGAGTAATCCTTGTTGCAGGAAGACTGGTCGATGACGCGCTTGCGGCCCAGCTCCGTCTCCAGCGGCAGGATCGAGGTGCAGTTGGACTGCAACCCACAATCGCCGCAGCCCTCGCATACGGCCGCATTGATGAAGAGCCGTTCGTTGGGGTCGGGAAATTCGCCCTTCTTGCGGCGGCGGCGTTTTTCGGCGGCGCAGGTCTGGTCGTAGATGATGACGCTCACACCCGGAATTTCGCGCAGCTCGCGCTGCACGGCATCCATCTCCTTGCGGTCATGCAGGCTCACCGCCGCCGGCAACCCGTTGCGGTCGATGTAACGGCTGATGTCCTCCGAGACCAGCGCGATGCGCTGCACGCCCTCTGCCGCCATCTGCTGCGCGATCATCGGCACCGAGACAGTGCCATCCACGGGCTGCCCGCCCGTCATGGCCACGGCATCGTTGTACAGGATCTTGTAGGTCATGTTGACCCGCGCGGCCACGGCGGCGCGAATGGCGAGATAGCCCGAATGGAAATAGGTGCCATCGCCCAGGTTGGCAAATACGTGCGGCACCTTGGAAAAGGGCGCTTGCCCGATCCAGGGCGCGCCCTCGCCGCCCATGTGCGTGGTCAGCTTGTTGAATTCCGGATAGATGGCGGTGGCCATGACGTGACAGCCGATCCCGGCCAGCGCGAAGTTGCCCTCGGGCACGCGCGTGGAGGTGTTGTGCGGACAGCCCGAGCAATAGTAAGCCGGGCGCGGCGGCGTGTTGACGGCCTTGGTCAGCACCGCATCCTTGGCATCGAGGAAGGCCAGGCGCGCCTTGATCAGGTCACTGGTATGGAAGCGCGCAATGCGCGCGGCGATCACGCGGGCGATCTGCGCCACCGAGAAATCGGCCTTGGAGGTCAGCAGCCATTCGCCGCGCGGCGCCACCCATTCGCCCTTCTCGTCGAACTTGCCGATCACGCGCGGACGGACATCGTCGCGCCAGTTGTAGAGTTGCTCCTTCAACTGGTATTCGACCATCTGGCGCTTTTCTTCCACCACCAGGATTTCATCGAGGCCCTGTGCGAATTCGCGCACGCCATCCGGCTCCAGCGGCCAGGGCATGGAGACCTTGAACAGACGCAGACCGATCTCGGCCGCAAAGGCTTCATCGATGCCCAGTTCGGACAAGGCTTCCAGCACATCGAGATAGGACTTGCCCGAGGCAATGATGCCCAGCCGCGCACGGGGACTGTCGATCATCACGCGGTTGAGGCGGTTGGCGCGGGCGTAGGCCAGCGCGGCATAGATCTTGTAATCCTGCATCAGCGCTTCCTGCTTGCGCGCCTGCACGCCCAAGGTATCGGTGGACAGCCGTGCATTGAGTCCGCCCGCAGGCATGACGAAATCGGTCGGCAGACGGATGTCGACGCGGAAAGGATCGGCATCCACCGAAGCGCTCGATTCCACCGTATCTGCCAACGCCTTGAAACCCACTACGCAGCCGGAATAACGCGACATGGCCCAGCCATGCAGGCCCAGGTCCAGGTATTCCTGCACGTTGCAGGGATAGAGCATCGGGATCATCGATGCCGAGAAGATGTGGTCCGACTGATGCGGCAGGGTCGAGGAATAGGCGCCGTGGTCGTCCCCGGCCACCAGCAGCACGCCGCCCTGGGCGGAGGTGCCGGCGTGGTTCATGTGCTTGAGCACATCGCCGCAGCGATCCACGCCGGGCCCCTTGCCGTACCACATGGCATAGACGCCGTCATAGTCGGAAGGACCGATCAGCCTGACCTGCTGCGTGCCCCAGACGGCGGTGGCGGCCATGTCTTCGTTCACGCCCGGCTGGAACTTCACGCGGTGCGCGGCCAGGTGCGGCTGGGCATGCCAGAGGGCTTCATCCAGTCCGCCCAGGGGCGAGCCGCGATAGCCCGAAATGAACCCGGCCGTGTTGAGGCCCGCCGCACGGTCGCGGATCTGCTGCAGCATCGGCAGGCGCACCAGCGCCTGGATGCCGGAGAGATAGATGGCGCCTTCGGTGGCGGTGTATTTGTCGTCCAGACTGACAGGTGCCAGTCCGGAAGTGTCTGAAACTGTACCGGTACGGTTACCTGTCCGGTCAGTCAAGTGTGCGGTGACGGTATGCAAGCCGTCTGTCGCGGGGGTGCCGGGTGTCTGGTCGAGGACCGGCGAGTGAGCGCTCACTGGGGTCACAGCCTGTGCGCAGTCGCGAACGCCTTCTACGGTTAGCGTCGCCGCTGCGGCAGGCTCAGCTGCCGAACGGAATTGCATTGCTTGTCTCCAAAATTTTTGTTTCAGATAGCGTCTGCCATTACTGCACCGGGTACGGCACATCACTGCCAGACACATCGACCGTGGTAGCGGTCCACACAACAATCTCCGTCTCGAAAACTGCTGTGACTGAAGTCTATCCGCAGGAGCGCAGAAGGCGGAAATACCGAATGAGGATAGGGGTATAAGGAAAAACGATAGCCCTGCGAGCAGGGTGCGCATCGATTTCCGGCGATTGCCCTGCGGAAACGTGAGTGGACAGCTGCACGCTTGAGCGCATTTTTTCATCGTCCTGACAGCAAGACGCGTTATGCTTGCCGGCAAATTTTTTGTGCTGCCTTGTAGCAGCATTTCCCGACATCAACTCCGTTATCACCACCTCGCGACCAGGAATCATGAGCAATTCGATCCAAGAACAGATGGAACCCGACAGCGCCGTCTACAAAACCCTGCTGGAATCAACCAAGGCGATTCCCTGGAAGATCGACTGGAGCACCATGCAATTCGCCTACATCGGCCCGCAGATCGAACAGCTGCTGGGCTGGACCCCGGAGAGCTGGAAGACGGCCGACGACTGGGCCATGCGCATCCATGCGGAAGACCGCGAGGCCGTGGTCAACTTCTGCATCTCGCAATCCAAGGCCGGTGCCGATCACGAAGCCGACTACCGCGCCCTGACCCGCGATGGCGAGCACATCTGGATCCGCGATGTGGTGCACGTGGTGCGCAATCCCGATGGCAGCCCCAATGCGCTGATCGGCTTCATGTTCGACATCACCGAACGCAAGAAGACGGAAGCGCGCCTGGCCGAGCTGCAGAAGGAACTGGAGGCGCTGTCCTATCGCGACGGCCTGACCAACGTGGCCAATCGCCGCATGTTCGATTCGGCGCTGGAAGTGGAATGGGCCAATGCGGTCAACACGCGTGCGCCGCTGTCGATGATCATGCTCGACATCGATTACTTCAAGCAGTACAACGACCATTACGGCCACATCCGGGGTGACGAGTGCCTCAAGCAGGTGGCCCAGCTGCTGAGCCAGAGCGCGACCCGCAGCCGCGATTTCTTTGCCCGCTATGGCGGCGAGGAATTCGTGCTGATCCTGCCGGATTGCGATGAGAAGGCCGCCCTGCAAGTGGCCCAGCGCTGCCGCGCAATCATCAACGAGGCCGCCATCCCGCACGCCAAGTCGCAGATCTCGACCCACATCACCATCAGCCAGGGCGTGACCACCATCGTGCCTTCGCCGATGGACCAGCGCATTGCCTTCCTGGAACAGGCCGATCGCCGCCTGTATCGCGCCAAACAGTTGGGCCGTGACTGTATTGGCGTGGGAGACTGAACTGTACCTGTCTCGCAGTGAAGGCCATGGCTACAATCGGCCTTCCTGCTTCCGCCATGCGGAAGTTTTCTGACCCTGCTGCGAGACCTCCATGCCTGCCACCTACGCCTACCGCCTGCTCAACGTCTTCGCCGAATCCACCTTCGGCGGCAATCCCCTGTGCGTGTTCGAGGATGCGCGCGGCCTGGATGAGGCCACCATGCTGGCGCTGGCGCTGCAATTCAATCTGTCGGAAACCACCTTCATCCTGCCCTCGGCGGTGGCCGATGCGCGGGTGCGCATCTTCACCACCGGCTACGAGATGCCCTTCGCGGGCCATCCCACGCTGGGCACGGCGCAGGTGGTGCGTGATCTGCTGGGAACGGGTGACGCGCTGCACCTGGAGTTCAAGGCCGGCGTGGTCCCGGTGCATGCCGAAGGAGATGTCTGGACCTTCACCGCCCCCTGCCCCGGCGGCCCGCGCACCGCTCCTTCGCCGCTTTCGCGTGCCGACGTGGCCGCCCTGCTGGCGCTGGACGAAAGCGACCTGGCAGCCGACCCGGCCTGGGTCGATACCGGGGCCGACCAATTCCTGATCCCCCTGCGTTCGCTCGCAGCGGTGCGCCGTGCCCGGCCCGACAGCGGACTGCTGGAGCGCTGGCCGGCGAGCAGTCTGGGACGCAAGACGGCCTATGTGTTCGCCTTCGATGAGGATGCACCAGGCCAGGTGCTGGCCCGCTACTTCTTCACCAAGCAAGGTGGCGGAGTGGCCGAAGATCCGGGCACCGGCTCGGCCTGCGCCAATCTGGGCGGCTGGCTCATTGCCACCGGTGCCACCTTGCCCGCCCACTACGCCATCGACCAGGGCGCGGCGGTCGATCGCCCCTCGCGGCTGCGCCTGACCGTCAATGCGGATGGGGCAATCCAGGTCGGCGGACGCGTCATCGAGATCGGACGCGGCACGGTCACCATCGATCCGGTCGGACAGACCATGCTGGCCTGAGCGGGCGGCTCAGCGTGTGAGGCCCCCCTCCTGCGTGAGCGGAAAGATCAGCGCATGCAGCCAGTCCATGAACTCCGCCAGCCGCGCCGGTACATGGCGCCGACTGGCATAGAGCAGGTTGATGGGCATGGGTGCCGGACGATATTGCGGCAACACTTCCACCAGCTTGCCGCCGTCGAGCATCTTGCGTTTCTGCGCGCCCACCAGCGGCAGCTGGATCAGGCCCAGGCCGGCCTGGCAAGCGGCGTAATAGGTCTCCGTACTGTTGACCGTGACGCTGCCGGCCATGGGCAGCGTACGGGTCTGTGTGCCGTCGAACCACTCCCATCCCGGTGAACGTCCGCCCAGCACCTGGCGGTAGTGCACCAACTGGTGATGGGCCAGATCCTCCAGGCTGCGCGGTGTGCCGTGCCGTTTCAGGTAGGCGGCGCTGGCACAGTTGATCTGCACCAGATGGCCGATGGGCCGCGCCACCAGCGAGGAATCGTCCAGCGTGCCGGTCCGCAGCACACAATCAAATCCTTCTGCCACCAGATCGACACGACGGTCGCTGGCTGACAGCTCGATCTCCAGTTGCGGATGCTGCGCCAAAAAAGTCGGCAAGGCCGGCAGCACCACTTCGCGCGCCATGGCACTGGACATGTCGACCCGCAGCTTGCCGCTCAAGGGCTGCCCGCCCGCGCGGAACATGCCGCGCAGGGATTCGAATTCATCCAGCAAATCCTGGCTGCGCCGGTAGAAGGCTTCGCCATCGGCGGTCAGCTGCACGCGCCGCGTGGTGCGCTGGAGCAGGCGCGTGCCCAGCATCTGTTCCAGCTGCTGCACCGCCAGCGAGACGCTGGCATTGGGCAGGCCGAGCTGGCGCGCCGCACCGCTGAAACTGGCCAGTTCGGCCACGCGCTGGAAGATCTTGAGGGTGTCCAACTGGTTCATGTGCCCGCCTGATTATTATTCAATTCTGAAAAGTCTAATAGTAAATCCGAAATTTATTCTGGAATTTCTTCTCAATATACTGGGCTCCGTGGTCTTGCAACATCCCCTGCATTGCTTTCCTCAACGACTTCAGGAGCCTCACATGAACGCAGCAACCGCTTCCAGCAACACTACTCCCCGCATCGCCCTGATCACCGGCGGCAGCCGCGGCCTGGGCAAGAACGCCGCCCTGCACCTGGCCCGCGAAGGCGTGGGTATCCTCCTGACATATGTCGGCAACCGTACTGCTGCCGATGCCACGGTGTCAGAAATCGAAGCCCTCGGTGTACCGGCGGTGGCCCTGCAACTGGACTTGGCCGACAGCGCAAGTGTGCCGGCCTTCGCACAACAAGTGTCCGATGCACTGTACCGGGTCTGGCAGGTCCGCCAGTTCAACTATCTGGTCAACAACGGCGGCATGGGCATCTATG